>Ga0265314_10001254_pt1 | contig 28897 bp, 27 predicted proteins | sample 4126metaG_FD_203106 | JGI IMG/M metagenome (GOLD analysis project Ga0265314, IMG submission 203106) | Rhizosphere microbial communities from Carex aquatilis grown in University of Washington, Seatle, WA, United States - 4-1-26 metaG | ecosystem: Host-associated > Plants > Roots > Rhizosphere >... | reverse complement strand
TCGGCAACGAGCACCTACACCCCGCGCGCCACCCCGTCCGTGACGTCATCCGGCACTTCGACAGCAACGGTCACTGCATCAAGGACGCCGACCGAGACGGCTACGGCATCGAAGACGCCGACGTCGACGCGCACAGCAACAGCAACCCCGACGATCACCGCGACGGCGAGTCGATCACCAACGAGAACCCGGCTGCCGGCACAGATACCAGTGATCGCGTCACCGAACTCCCCGTTAGGGATTGTTTTGATCGGGTCACTCGCTGTGGCGTTAGCGCTTCGGCTCCATCGCAGGAAGAGGTAGCGCATGGCTCCCCGAGGAGAGTTCGGGGCGCCCGCTGAAGCCGGAAGATGACGCCGAATGAAAGGCTGGCGGCAAGCGCGGTGGGCCTCCGGTGAGAGTCATGGCCAAGCGTTAGATCTTCCATGATTTGTCCTCACCGGCCTTGGCGCGCCCGGTCGATGAGCGGAAGCGGCTCGTCTGCTCGGCCGGGTCCCCACGCCGCATCTATGAGCGATCGTACTTCGCGCGCTCCTCCGGCGTGGGTTCGCTAACGGGACGCCGCTCCATCGCGTTCAGCTTGCTGTCGTCGACGCCGTCAAGCCAGCCCATTTCGCGGGCGAAGTCTTCGGTCATGAAGTAGTCGCCGGGCGGCAATGTGCTTTGCGGTTTCATGACGACACGTTCGAAGGTCGCAGGGGATCCATCTCGTCGACCGGCTCCCCGGCTTGTACCAGCGCATCGGCGAGGATACGTCGCAGTTCGCGCACACGACCGGGCGACAACGGCAGTGAACACGAGAGGCGCGCGCCGTACTTGCTCTCCTCAATCTCCAGCATGACGCTACCCTTGGAGCCGACGGTTACCGACGCTGTCCAGGCGTCGCCCTTGGTCCTGCCTATCGTTCGGTAGAAGGTTTCCGCCTCGATCGTCGCGTCCGTGTCGTCACCCCTACTCTGTCGCGCTGACCGATGGATCACCTGCCGAACGATTGTCCAACGTCCGGTGCTCGCGCCGATCAAGATCCCCTCGACGTACGGGCTCACAGCACCCGGATCTCGCGCTTGATGTGTTCCGGCACGCGCTCGATCTCGAGGCGCGCAGGGTCAACGGCTTCGGGCACGGGTTGGTTTTGCAGCTGGTTGGCGAGCTGGATGAAAACGTCCGTGAAGGTGTCGTCGTATGTTTTCTGACCGGGCGCGGCGAAAAGCGCGAACGGAGTAACCGGCAGGAGCGGCAGCCATATGAGCGTTTCGATCTTGCCTTTCGCGTCGTAGACGCCGACCTCCTTACCGGTGGCTGCCTCATACAGTGTCCCGGTGACGATGATGTCCGAGTCGGCAACGGCCGGAATCAACATCAATGACAGGCCGCTGATGATGGCCATCGCCTCGCCGTGCTCGTTGATCGCCGTATCGAGGAACAACACGTAGCTGACGGGCGCGGTGGGACTCTGCGACGCGTACTTCATCACCGGACTGGTCTTGACCGCGTTGTCGTAGCCCTTGACGAACACGGAATTGGACAACCCTTCCGCCCACTCGCGCCGGTCGCGTTCCATCTTGTGTTGATGACCGAGCACGACCTTGATGGCCGCCGGCGCGGTCGCCGGCTCCTTGGTTGTCTGAACGAGATTCGGAACTCGCTGACCCTGCCACATGACACAGCCCGAAAGCTGCATGGTCAGGATCAGCAAAAAAGTCGGCCTAAGCATTGGCACCCCCGTTGAGGCGCCTTCATGCTCATTCCGCTAAGCCGGGTGCAACACCCGCATACGCCGAAAGGGCTGGCGCCAAGCGATCCCTACCTGAGCGGAGCCGCTCCCCGCGCGCGGGTTGCGACATCCCCCGCCCATCGATCAAGTGGCGCTCCGTGCTTAGGGATCGGCCCCTCGAGTCCGAATGCGCCACCGCACTGGTCATAGACGCGGATCTCTCCGGGCCGGGCCCCGCCACCCATCAACCACGAGTCCCCTCCGCCCTGAGCGAGCGGCAGACCTCTCGCCGCCACGGATCTGTCGCCTCCCACGCCAACTGCGCAAGTCTGGATGCTGGGGCTGTTGAATGGGACTCCGCGATACAGTGGCCCCACCGAGCGAGCTTTGTTACCCACCCGCCTGCTACCACTTTGCTACCACTCTCACCAAAACCAGCCCAACCGGCGGCACCAGCGGCGCCGAAACAGCCCCGGTTCTCCTAGGTTTGGCCGACTGACCAAACCCAGGAAGGTTGAGCGACGGAGAGGGGGGGATTCGAACCCCCGAGCCTCTTTTGGAGGCTACACGATTTCGAGTCGTGCCGTTTCAACCGGGCTCACGCACCTCTCCGCACGGCAACCAAACGTCTATAGCGGGGCGCGCCCGGCGGCTTCAAGCCAGTGGCGGCGCCGTGCCGCGACGGGCGCGAAAGAAAGCCTGCAACTGCTCCCGTGCCGCGCCGGCGAGGACACCGCCGGTGACGCGCAAGGAATGATTGAAGCCGGCCTGCGCCGCGAGATCGAAGCGGCCGCCGAGCGCGCCGGCCTTGGGGTCGGCACAGCCGAAGACGACGCGCTCGACGCGCGCGTGCATCAGCGCGCCGACGCACATCGCGCACGGCTCGAGCGTGACCACCAGCGTCGCGCCGACCAGGCGATAGTTGCCGATCGCTGTGGCGGCGGCGCGCAAGGCGACGATTTCGGCATGCGCCGTGGGATCGCAGCGGCGAATCGGTTGATTGCCGCCGCGGCCGACGATGCGCCCGTCGACTACAACCAACGCGCCGACCGGCACCTCACCCAGCGCCGCGGCGGCCGCAGCTTCGGCGAGGCATTGCCGCATCAGATCTTCGTCGCCGGTCAGCGTGGTCATGCGTCGGCCACGTGCCACTCGAGCCGCCGGCCTATAGCGAAGCCGAGCCGGCGGTATTGATCTCGCGTGACCGCGTGCCGTCCGGCTGGGCGCAGCGGAGTATCGAGGTCGTCGGTAGCGGCTCGGCGCACGGGGTTACTTGCACGCCACGGCCGCGCGGATTGGATCGACGCAACGGCGACGCGGCACGCCGCACGGCCGCCTCTGCCCTCGGCGCGCTCGCGCGCGCCATTGCGCTCGGCAGGCGGGCGATGGATGCCGAGACGGCCGATCGCCCGACGATCCAGCGCCCGGCCAAAGGCACTGCACAACACACGCGATGCGACATGAGCTGGTGCCAGAAAAAGCGCTTTCCGTGCGGCCCACTGTCGTGCTACCCCGCCGCTAGTGTCGATGTCTGGCACGCTTTGACCATGGCACGCCACTCGGCACCGCGCGGCAGGAGCAGTCTCGGCGCGCAATACCCGATGGCGGTGCTGATCGAAGGCGGCCGGCAGCGGTCGGGCACGGCAGGGGGACGCGATGCGCATCGATCCGGGAGATAGCATCCACTTACCGATTCGCCAGCTGATGATCGCGCGCCTGCGCATCATTCTGCTGATTTGCTTGGCCGGCGTGACGATCTATGCGGCGGTCGATGTCCTCACCTGGCAGGAAGCGGTCCGGCCATCGTTCACGTTCAAGGTGATCGGACTTTGTCTCGCCGTCGTGACGCTGCCGCTGCTCGGCCGGCGGTGGGCGGTGCGCAGAGCGCACCTGCTGGCCCTGCTGATCGTCTCGTTCGCCTACGTGCTGACGGCGTTGTCGAGCGGTCTCAGCCCGACCGGCGAGTTCCGCAGCACCGCGGTGCTGTTCACCGGCGCGGCGCTGACCACGGCCGCGATGTTGCCGTGGGGCGTGCCGGCACAACTGACCAGCATCGTCGTCGCCGCGTTGGCGTTGCTCATGGCTGCGCACCTCGCCGACGGCACCGTGCCGGAGTTCGGCACCAACCCAGCCGCCGCCGTCGTGCTCGGCTTCGTGCTGTCGCTGGCGGCGGCGCGCGAAGTCGGGCGCTACCGCGCCGCGCACCGGCGCGAGCTGCTCGAACGGCGGCGGGCAGAGAGCGCGCTGCGCCGCTTGGCGCTGCGCCTGGAGCACCGCGTCGCGCAGCGCACCGCCGCGCTGCAGCGCGCGCACGAAGCGCTGCGCCATCATCAGGCGGAGCTCGCGCACGTGCTGCGCTTGCACACGGTCGGCGAGCTGACCGCCACCTTGGCGCATGAGATCAATCAGCCGCTCGGCGCCATCACCAACTACGCCCAAGGCGGCGCGCTGCGCACACGCGACGGGATCACCGACGCGCCCGAGCTCAACGCGGTGTTCGAGAAGATCGCGCGCGAAGGGATGCGCGCCGCCGAGGTGTTGCGCGGCGTTCGCACCTTGGTCCAACGCGAGACGTCGGTCAGCCGCGCCGTGGACGTGAACGCGCTGGCCGCCGAAGCGCTGCGCGTGCTGGAACCGCAGGCGCGCCAGCACGGCGTCACGGTCCGCCTCGAAGGGGACTTCCGCCAGCCGCAGATCCACGCCGACGGCACGCAGATCGAGCAGGTGATGCTCAATCTCATGCTCAACGGCGTCGAGGCGGCGGCGGCGGCCAAGGGCCCGCGCCGCGAAGTCGTCATCGCCACGACGACCCAGCGCGATACGGTCGAGGTCGCGGTCAGCGACAGCGGCAACGGCCTCGCCCCGGACGTGCGCGACCGCTTGTTCACGCCGTTCTTGACGACAAAGCGGCGCGGCCTCGGGCTCGGCCTGGCGATCAGCCGCTCGATCGTCGAATCACACGGCGGCCGCCTGTGGGCCGCGCCGCGTCAGGGCGCCGGAATGACCTTCCGCTTCTCGCTGCCGCTCGACGGCGACGCGCTGCCGCTGCCGTTTCCGCACGACTGATCGACGCAGTCCTCCAGCGTCGTCGAGCCAACGTCGGCCGCGATCATCCGTCTGCGTCAGCCGACGCTGCAGGCCGATCGTCGACGCTGAAGGCGACTCGACTCCGCCAAGCCACGACCTGCGCTCAGCCGCCGGCTGGCAACGGCGACACGCCGAGCAACCAGCGGTGCGCCCCGCCGAGCAACAGCGCGTACAGCACGAGCGCCAGACCGAACTGCCACCAGCGAATCTCCGACAGGCGCACGCGGTTGCGCCCGGCGACGATGGCGGCAAACGGCAGGTTGGACGTGCGCGCCGCGAAGCGTTCCCACTCTGCGCCGAACGCGCGACGCCGTTTCGCGTCGATCAGCGGCGGCCCGAGCAGCGACAATGTCAGCAGACTACCGAACAGGACGACCGACGCCGCGTCGCCGTTCAACACCAAATGGGTCGCCGCCCATAGTGCGACACCCCACAGAAACGGATGGCGCGTGACGCGCAGGATGCCGCGCGCCGCTTCGCGGCGCTGCAGCTGCGCTTCGCCGCCCGCCGCGGTCGGGCTCGGTGTCGTGAGGCCAATGACGACGAACAGCAGCGACAGCAGCATGACCAGCAGCGCCGGCCAGCGCAGCCACGCCGGCGCCGTCCACCAGACGTTGGCCGTGGCGTGCGCGCGGCCGTAGGCGACGATCAGCCATCCGAGCGCCGCAGCTGAGAGCAGCGAGAAGACGCCGAGATAGGCGGGCTCGCCGATGGATCTCACGAGCCTGCCGCGCAAGCGGCTGCCCGAGATGACGACGTGGATGGCGAGAAAGAACAGCCCGGCGAGTGTCAGCGATGTCATGCGCGTCCGACCTCTGCGATGGGTACCGCCGCCGACGCCTTGCGAGCACTCGTCAGGGGAGCCACCGCGGCATGCGGTCAGCGATCAGCCTCGAGCCTTCAGTCCTCCGACTCGGCGTCCGGCGGGTGCGACCTTGCAGGCTCATCGCCGACGGCCGCAGGCCGAGTGGCGAGCCCGGCCGGGAGCCGACCCGCGTTGACGACCGGCCGGCGCACGCTCACCCGCCGTAGAAGGTCTTCTCGCCGAGATCTTTCAGCCAGAGCGTCGCGTCATCCGGCCGGCCGCTGATCGGCTGCGCGACGCCGGCGTCGACGACTTCGCCGACGAAGACGGAGTGATCGCCCTTCTCCACCGTACCGACCAGCCGGCATTCGACGAAGGCCGGGGTCGACGCCAGCAACGGCGCGCCCGTACTGCCGCTGCGGAACACCTCGCCGTTGATGCGATCGCCCGCATGCACGGTCGGCTTGAAGAAGGCGAAGGCCGCGGCTTGCTGGCCTTTGCCGAGCACATTGAGCGCAAACGCACCGGCGTCTTTGATCACCGCGTGCGCGCCGGAATCGACTTTCACACCGACCGCCACCAGCGGCGGCTGGAATGAGACCTGCGTCACCCAGTTGACCGTCGCCGCGGCGAGCGTGCCGTCGCGACCTTTGCCGGTGAGCACATAGAGCCCGTACGGAATCATCCGCAGCGCGGTCTTCTTCGCATCCGCATCCATTTCAGTGCCTCCTTCGCCGCGCATCCTGGCGCGGCGCGCCGAGGCTGGCAACGCCGACACACGAGAATTCGCCGCGACGCGACGGGAACCGCGCGTAGACGCCTCGAGCGACGGATGCGCCGCAGCTGACAAGCCGCCGAGCGAAGGCTAGGACTTCGCCTTCATGCCCGCGTCCTTCGCCGCCCTGTCTGCCGCCGAGCGCGCCGCGGCCCTGGCCGATCCCGGCTCGCTGCACGTGCTGGCAGCCGGCGCCGAGTCGGGGACGGTCACGGCGACCGCGCGGCTCGATGGGCGGCCGCTGCTGCTGGCGCTCACCGACGGGCATCAGCGCGGCGGCACGATCGGGCTGGCCGAAGCGAATCAACTCGGCGATCTCGTGGCGCGGGCGGAGCGCCGTCGCATGCCGGTGGTGGTGTGCTGGGACACCGGCGGAGTGCGCGTTCAAGAAGGGCCCGCGGCGCTCGGCGCCGCGGCAGCGCTCGGCGTGCGGTTGGCGCGCCTGGCGCTCACCGGCACCCGCGTCGTCACCCTGGTGACCGGTCCGCGCGGCTGCTTCGGCGCGCCGTCGGTCATTGCCGCGCTCGGGCACCGCACGCTGGTCGGCCGCGATGCGCTCTGGGGCCTGACCGGTCCGCGCCTGCTGGAAGACGGCGAGGCGCACGCCGACGCGGCGCGCGCCGTCATGCGGGGGAGCGCGCGTCAGCGCGCCGGCCATGCGAGCGCTGCGGTCGGCGACGCGCCGAGCGCCGTGCGCGGCGCCGTCGCCGCGGCCTTGGCTCGCCCGCTCGTACGCTGCGGCGCACTGGCGGCGCTCGACCGCGGCCTGGCGCTGACCGCGGGGCTATTGACGCAGCTGGACCCGCCCGAGGCGGATCGTCCGGCAGGTCTGCCGCGCCAACGCGACTTCTTCGCCTATTCCTTTCGCGGCCACTGGCGCACCCTGGAGCCGAGCGTGCGACTGGGCTTGGTGCACGCAGCGTGGGGCGAGCTCGGCGGCACGCGCACCTTGGGCATCATCCTCGGGCCGGAGCGCTCGCCGCATGGGCTCGGGGTCGCCGAGGCGCATGCCGTGCTCGCCGCCGTACGCCAGGCGGTCGCGGCCGTACCGCGCGCGCCGATCGTGACCTTTCTCTTCTGCCGCGGCCACGCCAGCGACCTGCGCCAGGAACGCGCCGGCCTGCCGCGCGCCCTGGCCGAATGCCTGCGCGGCTTGATGGTCGCGCGCCTCGCCGGCCATCCATTGCTGTGCGTCCTCGGCGGCGGCGCGTACGGCGCCGCCTATCTGTCGATCGCGGCGCCGAGCCATCGCGTGCTGGCGCTGCGCGGCACCGCAGTCGCCCCGATGGCGCCGCGCGTGCTCGCCGCATTCAGCAAGTTGCGCGAGATCCGCACCGCCGCCGAGAGCCCGCAAGATCTCGCCGCCCTGGTGCCGAACATCCGCCTGGTCGAGAGCGTCGTGCGCTTGCCGCGCGCGCTTTCCGAAGAGCTGCGCGCGGTCGAGGCGGCAGGCGAGCGAGGCGCACGGCAGCGCTTCGCGCTCTGACGCCGGCGCCTCAGCCGCCCGCCGCGTGCCAGAGCCGCAATGCCGCTTCGACGCCGAGGCGCGGACTGCTGAGCACCGGGACTGCGCCGCCGACCAGTGCCGCCGCGGGCGCCATGGAACCTTGCGCCAGGACCACCACATCGTGGGTCGACGCGACGTGCCGGGCGGCGGCGGCGATCATGGCGTAGTAGTCGTCCAACGCGCCGCGCTCGAAGTACGGCCACGCCTCGACGCATAGCAGCGGCGTGAGTTGCACGGCGCGGCCGGCACGGCGCGCGGCGTCGTGCAGCAACGCGGCGGTCGGCGCCACGGTGCTGTGCAGCGCGGCGACGAAGGCGATGCGTGGACCGATCGCGACGGCGCGATCCGCCATCGGGCGGTCGACGCGCAGGACGGTCGCACCGCCGCTGACCGTCGCTTCCGCCGCATCGCCGATCGTCGAGCACGTACACAGCACGACGCGCGCGCCGGCGCCGGCCAGCTCGCCGACCGCGCCGCGGATGCGCGCCGCGATCGCCGGCGTTACGCCGCCGGCGGCGCGCGCGTCGTCGAGCAGCGCCACGTCCACGACATGCCGGCTCGGCACCGCCGGGTCGACTTCGCGCAGCAGCTGCTCGAACGTGGTGACGTGCACCGCTGCCGTGTGCAGGAATGCCAGCACTAAGTCGTCTCCGTGGTCGGCGCGAACGGACTCTCGTTCGCGACATCTACGATCGTCGCGCCTTGGCGCGTGAAGATGGCGCGCTTGCCGAGGCGTGGAAACTCGCCGATCTCGATTTCGGCGCTCTCGCCGCCCATCAGATAGACCAGCTCTTCGTCGAACGGGTTGCGCAGGTGATGACCGACCGACGGCGCGCCGAACAACATGCAGTCGCCGGGCCCGACCTCGAACGACTCGTCGCCGATGTCCGCCATGCCGCGGCCCGACAGAATGAACACGAACTCCTCTTCGCGCTGGTGGTAGTGATAGGCGAACGATTCGCGGCCCGGCGCCACGCGCGCCAGCGTGATGCCGAGGCGCGCCAGCCCGGCCAAGCGGCTGAGCGCGCGCATGCGCACCTCGGACTGCGGATTGAGGGGATGGCGGAACGTCAGCTCCGGCATCGTGCTGATCTCGGCGGCGCGGAACAAGCACTGCGGCTGAGCCATAGATCCCTCCCGGCGAACCCCATAGCACCGCGCCGGTTCTCGCCGGCAGCGCAACGTTTCCCACGTTCGCATAGCGCCGCGCGGGTCGGCGGCGCCGTCGCTCAGGCATCGATGCGATAGATCGACGGGATCTCGTCGACGCCGGTGATGCTGACGCCGAGATCGCGCAACAGCCCGTCGTGAATATCGTAGATGAAGCCGTGCACGGTCAGCTCGCGTCCGGTGCGCCAGGCGTTCTGCACGATGGTGCTGTGGCAGACGTTGGCCACCTGCTGCGCGACGTTCAGCTCGCACAGCCGATCGACGCGCGCCGCCGCATCGCTGATCGCGTCGAGCGCAACCTGATGCCGCCGGTAGACGTCCTTGATGGCGCGTAGCCAATTGTCGATCAGGCCGAACTGCTGATGCTGCATCGCCGCGGCGACACCGCCGCAGCCGAAGTGGCCGGTCACCATGATGTGCCGCACCTGCAGCACCTCGACCGCATACTGAAGCACCGACAGGCAATTGAGATCGGTGTGGCCGACGACGTTGGCGACGTTGCGATGGACGAACAATTCTCCAGGCAGCAAGCCGACGATCTCATTCGCCGGCACGCGACTATCGGAACAGCCGATCCACAGGTATTCGGGCGCCTGCTGCGCCGCCAAGGTGGTGAAGAACTGCGGATCCTGCGCCGTCATGCGCGCCGCCCAGCGGCGGTTGTTCTCGAACAGATCGTGGGGGAACGGCATACCTGCCGTCTCTACCTGCGGCGCGTGCGGCGGTGCAACGCCGGGGGCTACCGCTGGGTCACTGCACGATGATCGGCACCACCTGGACGTCGATCGGATGTTCGCCCTTTTCCCACGGCCGGCGATAGAGAAAGCGCAGCTGTTGCGTGCCGACCGACTTGGCGCGGAAGTGGAACGTCTCGACTCCGCCGGCCCCGGGCATGTCCGTCGATTGCTCATAGGCCGGGTCGCCCAACAGCGTGACGCGCGCATCGGGCTTCTCGGCCCATTGCCAGCTGTAGCCCGTCGAGCGATTGGACTTCAGCGACACGTACAGATCCTGCCCCTTCTCCAGCGCGACGGGCTGCTTCACCTCGCCCGCCGTGACGTGCAGTGGCGGTTGCGTGGCGCATCCGGCGACGCACATCGCCAGACCAAGCACGGCGCCGCACACCCACGGCCGCTGGTCCATCCGCATTCGCATCGCCACCTCCACGTCGGCCCGTGCTGCCACGCGCGTCGCCGCTTGGCAACGGAAGCCGCGGCGCTACTCGTCGCGCGTCAGGTCGCGCCCTTCGCGATCCGCCTGCTCGATCTCCTCGAGCGTGAACGACTTGCCTTCCGAATCGCCGGCGAGGTCGCGCAACTGCACGCCGTCGACATCGGGGCGCTTCTGCAGCCGATAGAACTCGACATAGTCGTGCACGGCGGCCTCGACCTCGGGCATCGAGCGACGCGGCGCACCGCCCGGCCGGTCGCGCATCATGTCGCGCTCGTAGCTGGTGTAGACATAGGCCGCCCACGCATAGTCGATGGCGCCCGATGAGACGCGCGTCGAGACGGCGGTCATCAGGTCGAACAGCTCGGGCACGTACGCGTCGTCGATCGGCGACAGCAACAGCATGCGCTGCATGCCCGCCACGGCTGCACGGCGCTTGGTCAGATCGCCGTTGGCATCCTCGCGCGCGGCGATCCAGCCGAGATAGGAATGCGCCGCCATTCCGATCAGCTGGCTCTCCCAGTGCCATGCGGCGAAGCCGGCCAACGCCAGCCCGCCGATGACGCCGATGAGGATGCGCCAGCCGCGTCTCACGGCTCGTCCGCCAGCCTGTTCAGCCTCGCATGCGGCCGCATGCCTGGCTCTGTACGCACGGCGGACGGAGTGACGCCAGCGCGACGGCTCGAGCGACCAATACGGCCGGTCGTGCGGCCCGAGCTCGGCGCCTTCGATTCATGGGCGGACGGCGGCCGGCGCGGGCTGCCGCGTTTCGGCCACCGTCAGCGCAAACCAGGTCAGTCCGACGAGCGCGATGGCGGCGAGGAACAAAAAGCCGCGGTCAAAGCCGGCTGCCTGGACGACGAAGCCGGTCAGCAGGTTGCTGCTGGCGGCGCCCAGGCCGGCGGCCGTCGCCATCATCCCGAGGGTTAGATTGAAGCGGCCGGAGCCGCGGCTGAGATCCGACGCGACGAGCACGCCGACGACGCCGTAGATGCCGGCGCCGATGCCGTCGAGCAGTTGCACCGCGACCAGAAAGACCGCGTGGACGCTGAGCGTGTACAGCAGCGCGCGCACCGGCAGCACGGCAAAGGCGAGCAAGAATACCGGTTTGCGTCCCCAGCGATCGGCGAACCGCGCGGCGGCGATGGCGACCGGCACCATCACCACCTGCGCGGCCACGATACAGGCCGACATCAGCGCCGCGGCATCGCGCGGCTGGCTGTGCGACACCTTCTGGCCGACCAGCGGCAGCATCGCCGCGTTGGCGAAGTGAAACAGGAACACCGAGAGGCCGAAGGTGGCGACGCGGCGATCGGCGAGCCAGGAGAGCAGTCGCACCTCGTGCGATGCGGGATCGGCGGCGCGTGCCCGGCTATGGTCGATCTCACGTTCGCGTACGAGCATCACCGCCAGCGCGCTCGCCGCCGCCATGCCCGCGACCAGATAGAAGATCGCGTCGTAGCCCAGGTAGGTGCCGGCGACGCCGGCGAGCAGCGCCGCCACCACGTTGCCGGCATGGTTGAAGGCCTCGTTGCGCCCGGCGCGCCGCGCCAACTGCTGGGCACCGACCAAACCGAGGCTGATGCCCGCCAAGGCCGGCGGCAACAGCGCCGCAGCCGCCCCGAGCAGCGTTTGCGCGGCGATGATGACTGGGAACTGCGGCACGCCGACCATCGCGATGCTGCACAAGCCGACGACTGTCGCCGCCGCGACGACGGCGGCGCGCTTGTGGCGCGCGCGGTCGATCAGGGCGCCGGCGGGAATCTGCGCCACCAGGGTGCCGGCCACCACGGCCGCCATGGCGATGCCGACGCGGCTCGCCGGCCACGCCTGCAGGGTCGTGAGGTAGATCGCCAAATACGGGCCCAATCCCCCTTCGACGTCGGCCAGAAAGAACGCCGTCGCGTCGACCGCGCGCTGGCTGCGCAGGCTCGGCGTTGCAACCGGTGTGATGGGCATGCGGGGAGGTTGGACGAGCCCAACGCTTCGCCCACCCTGCCCGACTATTGGCGTTCCACAAGCCGCACCGCGTCCGGACGCGCGCGGCAGCACGACGCGGCGTCAGCGACCCAAATACGCCTCGCGGAACATGTCGTCACCGATCGGCGCGTTGTATTTGATCTCGACGGTGGTGAGCTGGGAGGCATCGTTGTCCTCCAGGTTGCGCATCGTCTGCAGGCGCGGCGTCCAGTAGCCGTCGATCTTCTCCAACGCGTCGGTGGTGTGCACCTTGAACAGCTGGTCGCCTTTGAACAGCTGCGCACGCATGACGACCAGGTCGAGCGGATCGATGGCGAGAATCGCCTTCGAATACATCTCGTCCTCCGGGTGCTTGGGCGTCGACTCCACCAAGCGGCAGGCCCGCTGCCCGATCGTCTCGTCGCCGACGAAGCGGTACGTGTAGTCGTCGAGCTCGCGCTTGATCATGTCGTTGACGAAAAACGTCGAGCCCAGGAACGGCTCGCTGCGCGTCTTCTCCGACAATCGCACGACGCGCTTCATGAACGGGATGTAGACGTACTGGTCGTCGCGCCGCTCGCTGTGCTCGTACAGCAGATAGCGCGTGTCCTTCAGATTCATCGGGCCGGTGACCTCGATGTATCGGGCGTCGACCCCGTTCTCGAGGTGCTTGCCGTTCATGTCGAACTCGCGCACCAGACCGCCCGGCGTGGTCAGCTCCATGCGCGAGACGTACGGCACCGTCGGCACCGCATCGACGACGCGCTTCACCAAGGCGCGCGCGTCGTCGTTGGCCGGCTCGGCCGCGAACGCGGCCGCGCAACAGAGGAGCCCAAGCATGGCAAGGGAGAAACGGGTCATGTTCGCATCCTTTCGCCGTGCCTTACGACACCGGCCGAGCAGTAATGGGTTCCGCCGCAGCGACCGCAGCAGGCGCGCGCAGCGTCGGAACGTGGACGTCGCCGGCGCGCGCAGCGGCGCGCGGCAGCTCATGTCCGATGCGCAGCGTCACCAGCAGCGCCGGCAGCAGAAAGAGATCGGTGAAGGCGCCGACCACCATGGTCAGGCTGGCCAATATGCCGAAGTGGCGCACCGGATCGAAGTTCGACAGGCAGACGATCAGAAAGCCGGTCGACAGCGCCACCGAGATGATCAGGATCGGCCGGCCGACGGCGCGCAGCGTTTCGAGGATCGCCTCCTCGCGCGTGCGCCCCGCCTTGAGCGCGTCGTGGTAGCCGAGCATGTAGTGGATGGTGTCGTCGACCGCGATGCCGATGCTGATCGACGCGATCGTGCTGGTGCAGATGTTGAGGTCGATCCCCGCCCAGCCCATGGCGCCGAGCAGCATGACGATCGGGAACACGTTCGGCACCATCGACAGAATGCCGAGCCGCAACGAGCGGAACAGCAGCGACATCAGCACCAGGAGGATCACCATCACCTGCCCGTCGCCGGTGACCTGACTCCACGCCAGCGCGTCGGCGGAGCGGTTCATCAAGACCACCGTGCCGGTGCCGTGCACGCGCACGCTCGGCGGCAGGTGCGCCGCCGCCCACGCCTCGCCGCGCTCGACGAAACCGACCACGCCGCGCGAGCCGGACAGACGCGTGTGTACGCTGATCTGCGCGCGCGAGTGCGGCGCGTCGAGCTCGTAGCGCAGATCGTGCGGGGCGAGTAGCAACAGCACTTGATCGACCTCGGCCTGGCCGTCGAACGGCGCGCCGGCGCGGCCGGGCTGCAGCGCCTCGCGCACGGCGTCGAGTTGATCGAGTACCGATACCGTCTTGTCGACGCCCGGCTGCGCGGCGAGGAACTGCTGGAAGGCGCGCAGCCCTTCGAGCACGTCGACGCGCGTGACGCTTTCCGGCCCGTCGCCGTCGACTACGAAGGTCATCACCTGCGTGCCGGCCAAGGCGTCGCCGATCTGCGCGTTCTCGACCCGCACTGGGCTGCTGGCGCTGAAGAAGCGGAGGTAGTCGGTCTCGAAGTGCACGCGCGTCACGCCCCAGGCGCCGAAGGCCAATAGGACCGCGAACAGCGCCAGCATCAGCCGCCGGTGGCGAATCGACAGCGCGCCGCAGCCGCCGACGAAGTCGGAGAACCAGCCGCCGTCCTCGAGCCCGGCGGGAATGGAAGCGGGCGTCGGCAAGAGCGTCAGCGCGGCGGGGATCAGGACCATGCAGGCGCAGAAGATTACCGCCACGCCGAGCGCCGAGTAGATGCCGAAGTCGCGAATCGATGGGATGGGGCTCCAGACGAAGGTCCCGAAGCCGATCACCGTCGACAGCGCCGCCATGAACACCGGCAGGCGCACGTGCGCCACCGCCGCCGCCACCGCCGCGGCGTTGTCGCGCGCGGTCGGCAGCTCTTGGTAGTAGCGGCTGACGACGTGGATGGCGTAGGCGACACCGGCCGCCATCAGCAGCGGCGGCAGCACCAGCGTGCCCATGGTGAAGGCGTCGCCGGCCAGCACCATGACGCCGGTGGTCCAGACGACGCCGATCACGACTGCCGCCAGCGGCAGCACGACGCCGCGCCAGGTGCGAAAAGCCCACACCACCATGCCGGTGACCAGCAGCAGCGCCAGCGGCACGAACAGCATCAGGTCCTGCAGCATCTTGCGCGCCGCCTGCACCTTGATGGTCGGCAAGCCGGTGACCGCCACCACCTCGGGTCCGGGCGTCGCCGCGATCACGCCGCGCACGCGGTCCTCCAGCCCGAGGGCGAGGAACTCGTCGTCGGTCATCGGCTTGAATCGCACCCAGATGCCGGCGGCGCGGCCGTCGGCCGAGACGATCAGCCGCTCGGCCGGGCGGTCGGCACGCGCCTGCGCGCGAAAGCGCGCCGTTTGCTCGGCGTTCAGCGGCAACGGCGGCATGAGCCGCGCACGACTGAGCCCGCTATCGTCGAACGTGACGCTCTGCAGCGTCGTCAGGCTGGTGACTTCCTGCACGCCTGGCAGCGCCGCCAGCGCCTGCGACAGCCGATCGATGCGCGCGAGTGTCGCCGGCGCGAAGACATCGTCGGCGAACACCCCGATGACGTCGATCTCCTCGCTGCCGAAGACTTGCCGCACGCCGGCATAGTAGTTTCCGGCCGCGTCGTGCACCGGCAACAACTGATCGATGGCGCTGTCGACGCGAAAGCGCGACGCCGCAGCGCCGAGGCCCAGCGTGATCGCTGCAATCAGCAGCAGCACCGTGCGCGGAAAGCGCTGCGGCAGTGCCCACACTCCGCCGGCGGCTGGCGAGCTCATCCGATGAGCCCTAACAGGATTGCCGCGCCGAGCCGAGTCTTTTCGTCGCCAGCGGTCGCTGGCGCCGCGCACGCGGTTCGCCCGTGCGACGCTAGGCCGCGGCACAGCGGTGAATGGCCAGATGAGTCTCGCGGCCGTGCCGCCAACTATTATCGTTCAGCGCTCAGCTGGACCTCGAATCCCGCCGTCAGCGGGTGAAAGATGGAGAGCTATCGCCGATGGCTGCCTCCGCGTGCACAGGCACCGGGGGACGACAAACGCTACGCCCATCGACACCGAATCGTCCGTCTGTGCGCCGCCGCTGCTTCCCGTCGAGATGGCCGGCGACGGGTTTCGGTCATTCTACAGCGGCGATTTGCGCATCGGCACGAAGGTGATCGTCAAGCCACCGGGCAGCGCATGTTCGGTTGGCGTGTCGGCGATGTAGCCGAAGCGGCGGTAGAGACGGACGCCGGGCAAGGTCGCCATCAACGCGGCCGCGGCGAAGCCGTGCGCGCGCGCTTGCGCTTCGCAGTGCATCAGCAGCGCGCGCCCAACACCGCGCCGCGCGTACGACGGGTGCACGAAGAAGGCGCGGATGCGCGCCGCATCGATGGCCGGATTGAGCAACGCCGAGCTGCGGCCGGGCTGCGCGTCGGCGCCGAAGAGCGTGTGGCGCCGACTCCAGCCGCCGCAGCCGGCCAGCGCGCCGTCCATCTCCGCGACGAAGTACGTGCGATCGCCGATCAGCTCGCTGTCGACCCCCCACGCCGTGCCGAGCGCCGCCTCGATCTGCGCCGCGCTGTAGTCGCCGAGCGCCAAGCCGCGCGCCGAGGCGGCGATCACGGCGCGCAGCGCCGCCACCTCCGCCGCTTCGGCGACGCGCAATCGCGGCGCGCCGCCGGGGCCGCTCATCGCGGCAGGCGCTGCACGAAGTCGGTGGCCGCCGCCGCGGCATTGTGCGCCGCGAGCGGGTAGTAAGCGAAGAACTGCGTCGGGAACCCGGGCAGGCCGAGCGGATCGTCGGCGCCGTCCGAGTCGGCGCGGAAGGCGATGTACGGCACGCCGTGCTCGGCCGCAGCGCGGCCGATCGCCGCCGTCTCCATGTCCGACGACACCAGCTCGTCGTCGGCGACGCCGCGCGTCGACAGCGGCGGCGCGCCGGCACCGCGGTGCAGCCCGGCGTGCGTCTGCGCCACATCGCAGCCGAACACGTCGCCGCCGGTCGGCGTGCACTGGAAAGGCGTGCTGCCGAAGGTATCGCTGCTGTGACCGATGCCGCCGACCAGAATCGCCGGCTGGAAGGTGAGACACACGACCTGGTTCTGGTGAGTGGGGACCATGGTGCAGTGGTCCAGCGACGTGGCGTCGTGCGTCGCGGCGCGACGCGCCAGCGCCAGCCAGCCGGTGTCGGCCGCGTAGGCGACGTTGTCGTCCGCGGCCCACGCCTGCGGCACGACCACGTCGCCGATGCGGTTCGGACTGCCGGCGACGCCCGAGACGATGACGCCGTCGACGGCGAAGTTGTCGAGGATGATGTTCGTCGTCATTGCCGCATTGAGCAGGCCGATGCCGGTCATGGCGGCGATGACTTGCGTCTTGCCGAGATGGCCGACGCGCACCGTGCGGCCCTCGACCTGCCGCGTCTCATCGACATCGACATGCTCAAGCACGGCGGCCAGCTCGGCGGGAAAGGCGCTGAGGATTGCGTACGTCTTCGGCGCCGAGTTGTTGCCGCCGGTGCCGCCGCTGTCGCCATCGCCGCACGCGGCGAGCAACGCGGCCAGCAACGCCAAGCCGCACAAGGACCATCGCGACTGCATCACACCATTCCCCCCACTGCTCTCCCACCCTAGCCGCGCCGATGTCGACAAGACCAGCGAATCCTCGCACCGGCCGACCTCCCCGTGTCGGTCTGGCTGCGCTCGCGCGCCGCGCGCGCGGCGCGACGGATCGATCGGCATGCGATCGACGGGTCGTGCTCAGTCAGCGCGCTGCAGGACCCCGACTCTACGGCTGCGCGGCGGCACAACCGGTGAAGCGCACCTCGCCGGACGGCTCGTAGCCGCCGATCGATTGCCACGCCGGCCCGCCCAGGTCACTGCAGATGCCTTTGTAGTCGAAGGCACCACTGGCGCGGTCGCCGGCAGCGTTGAGGCGGGTCCAGCCGGTGGCGCCGAAATAGGTCTCGGCCGTGCGCACGAAGGCGTCTTTGTAGCGCGCCAGATCGCCCGTATCGGCGGCCTGCAGGTCGGCGAGCGCCGCGAGCCAGACGGCGTCGTAGGTCGACAGCGCAAAGGCGTCTGGCACCAGGCCGGTAGCGCTCTCGACCTCTTGCGAGACCGGCTGCCAGAGCGGCTCGGCCTCGCGCGCCAGGCCGAAGATCGGACACGGATAGACCACCTGCATGGCGAACGACGCCGAGGCCGGCGCCAGCAACGCCTGGCTCGAGACGACGCCGTCGCTGCCGTACCAGCGCACCGCGCCGAGCATCGGATGCGCCGCGGCGGCCTCGAACAGCGAGGCCGCTTCGTCGAAGGCGGTCAGATACACCGCCACTCCGGCGCTGCCGTACACGGCGACCGCGGCATCGACGCGGTGCGCCAATTGCGAGGCGAGCGCGGTGAAATCCGTCTCGGTCGACGGGTACAGCAACCCGTCGAGCACGACGCCGCCCGCTGCCGCGAACGCGGCGCCGGTCGACGTCTGCAGGCCGCGATTGCCGTCGTCGTCGCGCGACGCCCCGATGAATGCGCGGATGCCCTGCTGGCGCATCAACGCCGCAATCGCCGGGCCTTCCTGTTGGTCGTCGGGACAGAGACGGAAGATGTTGTCCCCGTCGATCGCCAGCGAGTGCGCCGTGCTGCCCTGACTGATCACCAGCACGCCCTCGGCGTCGGCGATCGGTTTGACGGCGCGCACCTCGGCGCTCGATTGCGGGCCGACCACGACTCGCACGCCGCGGCGCGCGAAGTCGTGCAGCGCCGCCGCCGCCTGCGTCGGATCGAGTTGCGTGTCGACGACCTCCACCTCGACGCGCCGGCGGCTGCCGAGCCCGGCCAAGTAGCGATTGACGTCGGCCTCGGCGACATCCAACGCCGCCTCGCTGGTCTGGCCGAGCGTCGCCCAGCTGCCGGTCAGCGAGAGCAGCGCGCCGATGTGCAAGGTCTCGCTCGACGCGCTGCCGTGGCCGCCACCGCCACCGCACGAGATCAGCGTCGCGCACAACGCTGCGAGGCACCCCCATCGACTCGTCCCGCCGCGGCTCGACATGGTTGCGCACGGTAGCAGCTCACCGGCGCCCGTCGACGCGAGATTGCGCGCCGATGGCTCATTTGACCGGCGAATCGCATGGCGGCCAAGACCGTCTCGACTGATCGATCGGGCTCATGAGGCCGACGTCATTGCCGTCCGGGTCGGCCACGATCGCATAGCGCGCGCCCCAAAAGGCGTCGTACGGCACCTGCCGGCCCTCATAGCCGGCAGCGATCAGCGCGGCATAGCGTTGGTCGACGTCGTCGCGCGTCGGCACGGCGAAGCCGAGCAGCACGCGGCTGCCGCCCGACCGGCGCCAGCCGCTGTTGTATGTTTGCGCCAGCTGGTGATTGTCGAGCTCCAACGTCACGCCTACGCCGAAGGCAACCTCGAGGTGGCGGATGCCGTCCGGCGGGCTGGCGCTCTCCGGGATCTCGAGGCCGAGGGCGCGATAGAACGCCAGGCTGGCATCGAAGTCGCGCGTCACCACGTTCAGCTGACTGAGGACGGGTCTTGCTGCGGCCATCGTCGCACCTCCGCCTTCAACGCCCGCCGGTCAGCGGCAGGATCGCGCCTGAAATGTAAGCCGCCGCCTCGGAAAGCAACCACACGATCGCCTCGGCGCACTCTTGCGGCGTGCCGATGCGGCCGAGCGGCACCTGCGCGACGATCGCCGCGTCGACGCGCGGGTCGACGCCGGCAGCGGCGCGGATATCCGTGTCGATCAGTCCCGGCGAGACGGCGTTGACGCGAATCCCCTCGCCGCCGACCTCTTGCGCCAAGCCGATCGTCAACGTGTTGACCGCGCCTTTCGACGCCGCGTAGGCCAGCCAGCGGTTGGCGCCGCCGAGTGTTGCGGCGATCGACGAGATGTTCACGATGCTGCCGCCGCGGCCGCCGCGCGCCGTCGACAGCCGCGCGATCGCCGCGCGCGCGCACAACATCAGCCCGATGACGTTGACATCGAACAGCCGCCGCAAGCCGTCGGCATCGCAATCCTCCAAGCGGCCGGGACGACCGACAATGCCGGCGTTGTTGACCAGGGCCGTGAGCGGTCCAAGCTCGCGTTCGACACGCTCGAACATCCCGACAACCTGCGCCTCATCGCTGGTATCGGCCTGCAGCGCGACGGCCGTGCCGCCGGCGGCGCGGATCTGCTCCACTATGCGCTGCGCCCGCTCGCCGCGCTCGACATAGTTGACTCCGACCGCATAGCCGCTGCGCGCCGCCAGCAGCGCCGTCGCGGCGCCGATGCCGCGACTGGCACCGGTGACGAGCACGACCTTCACGACGCGCTCCGCTTGGCGACGGCTCGCAGTTCTGCGGTCAGTACCATTGCGCCAACTCGACCACGATGTGCTCCGGCCCGGCCACGAACGCCAGCTTGCGATCGTGGAACTCGAGCCCTTCGTTCATCGGCTGCACGCCGTGTGCTTGCAAGCGCTGCAGCTCGGCGTCGAGGTCGTCGACGGCAAAGCACACGTGGTTGAAGCCGCACTGCCGGCGCGAGGCGAGGTCCGAGTTGGGCAGCGCCGCCGGTTGGCGATAGGTCAGCAGCTGAATCTCGCAATGCGGCGCGGCGTTCTGCAGCACCAACGTGCGGTGCTCGCACTCGATCCCGTCGATGCCCATATAGCGCGCCATCTGCGGCCCGGAGATTACCACCGACTGACCGAGCTCGAAGCCGAGTAGCGCAAAGAACGCCAGCGCCGCCTCGGGCTGCTCGACGACAAAGGTCAGGTGATCGAAATGCTTCAGCATTGCTCCTCCGCGCTGGAAGGCCAGCCGATCGCGTCGCCCCGGCACGAACCGGCTTTGCACTCCGTTCCAACTGAATACGCCAGAACCTCTCCACAGATGAACACGTCCCCACCCGAATCTCCCTCACGCCCGTGAGGGCGCGATCCGCACCGCCGCAACTCCGTGTCGGGCAACGAGCGGCGACCGACTGGGAGGCGCCTGGATCCGTGTCCGCTTGGCGCGGGGAGATTGGCCACGGGGCCGGGTTCATCCGTGCCGCTCTTGTTCTGGCTCTGGGGGCCGCTGCACTCCCTCGCCGTTCGCGCTACAGCTGGGCGCTTCATGATTCGGCTCGATCAGATCAGCAAACAGCACGGGCGGCAGATCCTCTTCGTCGAGGCGGGCGCCGCGGTGCACCGCGGCGAAAAGATCGGTTTGGTGGGCCCGAACGGCGCCGGCAAATCGACGGTCTTCCGCCTCATTACCGGCGACGAACATCCCGACGACGGCCAGGTGTCGATCGATCGCGGCGTCACCATCGGCCACTTCAATCAAGACGTCGGCGAGATGGCCGGCCGTTCAGTGGTCGCCGAGGTGATGGACGGCGTCGGCCCGGTGTCGGATGTCGCCGCCGAATTGCGCGAGCTCGAAGTCGCCATGGCCGACCCGGCACGCGCCGACGAGATCGACAAACTGATCGAGCGCTTCGGCGTCGCGCAATCGCGCTTCGAAGAGCTCGACGGCTACGCGCTCGACGCGCGGGCGCGCGAGATCCTCGCCGGCCTCGGCTTCTCGCAGGAGATGATGGACGGTGACGCCGGCCGTCTGTCCGGCGGGTGGAAGATGCGCGCCGCACTGGCGCGCATCCTGCTCATGCGGCCGAGCGCGATGTTGCTCGACGAGCCGTCGAACCATCTCGATATCGAGTCACTCATTTGGCTGGAGCAGTTTCTGCTCAACTACGACGGCGCGTTGCTGATGACCTCGCACGACCGCGAGTTCATGAATCGCATCGTCGGGCGCGTCATCGAGATCGACGGCGGCGAGCTGACCAGCTACTCGGGCGACTACGATTTCTACGAAGCGCAGCGCGCGCAAAGCGAGGCGCAAGCCGAAGCCGCCTATCAGCGCCAGCAAGCCAAGCTGGCGAAGGAGATGCGCTTCATCGAGCGGTTCAAGGCGCAGGCCGCGAAGGCGTCGCAGGTGCAGTCGCGCGTCAAGCAGCTCGACAAGATCGAAAAGCTGGAGCCGCCGAAACAGCGTGCCACGCTGGTCTTCAATTTCCCACCCTGCCCGCGCTCCGGCGACGACGTGGTGAAGATCGAAGGGCTGCGCAAAGCCTATGGCGCCAAGGTGATCTACGACGGCCTCGATCTACTGATCCGACGCGGTGAGCGCTGGGCCGTGATGGGCGTCAACGGCGCCGGCAAGTCGACGCTGCTCAAATTGATCGCCGGGGACAGCACGCCCGACGCGGGCGTGATCAAGCTCGGCGCCGGCGTGCGTCTCGGCTACTTCGCGCAGCACGCCATGGAGGTGCTCGAACCGCAACGCACCGTCCTGCAAACGCTCGAAGACGCTTTCCCGCTGGCCAACGGCGGCTCACTGCGCGCGCTCGCCGGCTGCTTCGGCTTCTCCGGCGACGACATCGACAAGACCTGCCGCATCCTGTCCGGCGGCGAGAAGGCGCGTCTGGTCATCGCGCGCATTCTGTACGATCGGCCCAACTTCCTCGTCCTCGACGAGCCCACCAACCATCTCGACATGGCGACCAAGGAGATGCTGGTGCGCGCCCTCGCCGACTATGAAGGCACGATGCTCTTCGTCTCGCACGATCGGCGCTTCCTCGCGCAACTCTCCAACCGCGTCCTCGAGCTGACGCCCGCCGGCCCCCTGCCCTACGCCGGCGGCTACCTCGAATACGTCGCCGCCAGCGGCCACGAAGCGCCAGGCTTGCGCTAGTCGGCCGGGTCGGGATCGCCCACCGCTGGCCGCGGAAACGCGCCTAGGGATCGAACCGGCAGCCGCGTAGGGCGCTTCCAACTGCCTGCACCAGTTCACTCACGCTTACTTCGCCGTTTTCGTCGGAATCCGCGACCACGCACCGGTCGACGGTCTCGGTGCCGAGCAAGATATTTACGCCTCGCAGCAATTCAAAGATCGCGACTTGCCCGTTCCCATCGCAGTCGCCGGCACAAATCACATCAATTTGACCATCTCGAGCGCGGATGCTGACCGGATCTCCTTTCGGATCTCCCGCAGCGGCGTTCGAATTCTGCAGACGATAACTACCGATCGTTGCCTCGGACGATACGTCGACGCTGCAACTGTATAAGCGCGTATTCGGAGGAATCGGATCAGTGTTCTCCAGCGATAGGACAAAGGCCCGCACCCCCGTACAGTTGATGCCCGGAACACATTGCGGTGGAAGATACAGAAAGCTCGTCCCCTCCTTATTTATCGCTGGATTCACGACGCAGGACGGAGAGCCGTCCGCAGACGCGGCAATCGGGATTTGCGCATCGAATCGAATGTCGTTCTGCGTGCCTGCGACCGCGGGAGGAGTCGGCGCCAGAGAGCCAAACACCACGTCGAAAACCGTGCGCTGGCCTGCGATGGCGCGCACCTCGCCAACGGTCATCGACACGAGTGCTCCATCGCTCACCACGGTTACAGCCCCGTCGCCAGCTTGCCCGGGCAATAACGATCCGCTGGCGTCTGCCCCCTGCACCTCGCTGTTCCCGACCGCATATGTACCCGCCGACGCTGCCGGATCCACCGCGAGACGGCAGGTGTACAGTACCGCACCGTCCGGGATTGCGGAGGTGTTGTCGAATGCGAGCACGAAGACTTGCACAGACGAACATGCGTCTCCCACGCAATCAGCGGGCGAGAAACTGAAGGCAGTTGCCGGTTTGTCGATCGCCGCATTCACAACACAATCGGGACTTCCGGAAACCGTTTTTCCGAACCGGAGAGGCGGCGCCACATCGAGTCTGTTCTGTGAGCCCACCGGCGACACACCGTGACGATGCAATCGAACGGACACTTCAGCGTCGTCACCCGGCGCCGTCTGGACACTATCTGCGTCGACGCTGAAGCGTGCGTCACGGACGCGAAGCACGCCGGCGCCCGCTTCGACGTCGATGATGACACCTGCGTGATCAGATCCATACGCTTCCGAGTTCCGCAGAGTGTAGTCCCCTTCCGGCGCAGTCACGCTGGCTGCGATTTGACACGTGTAGAGCAGCGACTTGTCGGGAATGGGATCCAGATTGTCGAACGACAGGACGTAGGCGCGAACCGCCGTGCACGCTTTGCCTGCACACCCGAGGGGGAGAAAACGGAACCCGCTCGCCGTCTTGTCGATCGCGGGTGACACCGCGCAATCAGGCTGTCCATCCGGTCGAGCGACGATTTGCACCTGCGGTGGCACGTCGATGCGATTCTGTGTCGCAACAATGCTCGCGCCGGACGAGTTCAAACGTACACCGAGGGTCGCCATCCCCCCGGGCGCGACGGTGGCGCTCCCCACATCGATCGACGCTGCGAGTGCCGTTTGGGGCATGGCCGCGGCAGAGACGACGAGTATCGCGATACCGAGCCAATCTAGTCCAATTTTCGACGCGGGTTTGAACATCGGCGCTTACCTTCTCTCTAACACTTGGTGGCGAAAGCGCGCCTTCGTACCACATTTCATTCCATGCTCAAGCGCGAATGTTCGGCTTGCTGAGGTCGCAAGACTTCCAACCCGTACGAAACCACGACCACCAGCATGCAGCCGACGACGTTGAACCACAGAAACCCGAGGCTGGAGCCCAGGAACAACGCGATCACGGTCGCCTGGGCGATGAGTGCGGCGATGAGGACCGGCGTCGCGCTGACGCGGCGGATGAAGAAGCCGACGACGAACAGGCCGAGCACCGTGCCGTAAAAGATCGAGCCGAGGATGTTGACGGCTTCGATGAGGTTGTCGAGCAAGGCGGCGAAGGTGGCAAAGCCGACCGCCACCAGGCCCCACAGCACGGTGAACAGCTTCGACATCAGCAGGTCGTGCCGCGGCGAGGACGAGGTAGCCCACAAGCGCTTGTAGAGGTCCATCGTCGTCGTCGAGCCGAGCGCCGTCAGCTCGCCCGCGGTCGAGCTCATCGCGGCGCACAGGATCACCGCCACCAGCAACCCGACGAGCCCGCTCGGCACGTACCGCAGGACGAAGCCGATGAAAACGTAGTCCGCGTCCTTGGCCGCGGCGCGCGGCAACGCACGCGTCACCAGCTGCTTGGCTTCGTCGCGCAACGCGGCGACTTCGGCGGCGCTGCTGCGCAATGCAGCGCGTGCCGTCGCTTGTGCGGTGCCGGCCGTATCAAGCGCCGCGACATATGCCGACGCGGCCTCGCGCTGCGCCGCCAGCGCGCGATCGTAACGCACCTCGAGCGCGCGCAACGCATCCCCGTGCTCGCTGCGCGCGACGGCCGCCAGCGCCGGCGTGTTGAAGAAGATCGGCGGCGGCGTGAACAAGTAGAAGACGAACAGCAGCGCGCCGAGCAGCAGGATGACGAACTGCATGGGGATCTTGCAGAGGCCGTTGAACAACAAGCCGAGGCGACTTTCGGCCACCGAACGACCTGAGAGATAGCGCTGCACCTGCGACTGGTCCGTGCCGAAGTAGGACAGCGCCAAGAAGAAGCCGCCGGCGATGCCAGACCAGAAGTTGTAGCGATTGCTGAGGTCGAGCCGAAAGCTCACGACGTTCATGCGATCGAGCGCGCCGGCGAGCTTGAACGCCGCCGGCAACGAGACGTCGTGCGGCAGGCGCCAGATGACCAGCGCCGCCGCGACCCCGAGGCCGGCAAGCATGACCATCATCTGTTGTTGCTGCGTCTGGCTGACCGCGCGCGTGCCGCCCGAGACGGTGTACGCAATGACCACCAGCCCCATCAGCAAGTTCGTCAGGTTGAGCGGCCAGCCCATGATGGTGCTGAGAATGATCGCCGGCGCGTAGATCGTGATGCCGGTGGCCAGGCCACGCTGAATCAGAAACAGCACCGCGCCGAGCGTCCGCACGCGCCCGTCGAAGCGATACTCGAGATATTCGTAGGCCGTATAGACCTTGAGGCGGTAGTAGATCGGCACGAACACCGCGCTGATCACGACCATCGCCAGCGGCAGACCGAAGTAGAACTGCACGAAGCGCATGCCGTCGTCGTAGGCTTGGCCGGGCGTCGACAAGAACGTGATGGCGCTGGCCTGCGTGGCCATGATGCTCAATCCGATGGTCGGCCAGCGCAGCGATTGGTCGCCGCGAAAATAGCTCTCGACATCCTGCGCGCCGCGCGTCTTCCAGGCCCCGTAGCCAGCGATGAAGGCGATGGTGCCGAGCAGCACCAGCCAGTCGAGACCGCTCACGCGGCCCACCGGGTCAGCGCATAGAACGCCGCGACCAGCAGCGCGAGCTCGCCGAGGACGAGCAGGTACAGATTGCGCCAGCTGCCGAGCAGCGGCGGCGGCGGCGGCGCGGTGGCGGGCCGTTCGTCGGGCTCACTCATGCGTTACCCGCTGCTGCGCGACAACCCGTTGTCGCACACGCGACGTGGGGGCGGCAGGCGCGAACCTCGCCGCCATGCCGGCGGCCGAATCACGGCGCACGGCGCGCCAACAGGTTGGCGAACAGGCGATAGGCGCCGGGCACGCCGGCCGGCAACTGCCGGAAGAACGACAGGCCCGTATAGATGTAACGCCCGCGCCCGTAGTCGGCGACCAGCAACCCGCCGAGCAGCGGCGCCTCGCCGGGATCGGCGCTGCGCAGCACGGGATGATACTCGTCGCTCCACTTGTCGGCGTAGTACAGGCCGCGCTCTTGCACCCAACCGTCGAAATCGGCCGCGGCGATCTCATTCGGCGTGTGCAGGAGCGACTGCTGCGCATCGACTGCCTCCATCGCGGCCGTCTCGTCCGTGATGCGGTCGCGGCCGACGCTGAGCGTGTACGGCCCGATCGGCACCTCCAGGGGCGCGATTCGGTTGTTGGTATTGTATTGCACCACCAACGTGCCGCCGGCGGCGACGTACTGCAGCAGCCGCGCCTCGGTGGTGCGCAGCACCTCGCGCGTGTTGTAAGCGCGGATGCCGACGACGATGGCCGTGTACCGGCTAAGGTCGCCGGTGCGCAGCGTCGCCTCGTCGATCATCTCGACCCTGCAGCCGACGTGCGCCAGATCTTCCGCGACCGTGTCGCCCGGTCCAGGGATGTAGCCGATGACGCCCGCCGGTAGAGCGATCGACAACGGCGCCAGGCGCACCGAGGTCGGGCGCAGCACGACCTGCATCGGCACATGCGGATAGTCGATGACGTCTTCGCGCCACGCCCACGTCTTGCCGCCGACGACGATTGCCGGCGTGCGCTCGATCGGCGCGGCGTGCGCCGGCGCGCTGACCGAGAAGGTCACGGTGGTCTCGTCGCCGAGCTTCGCCAACTGCACCGGCTGGCGGGCCGGCTCGCTGCGCCAGCCGTCCGGCAGCGGCAGCACGACGTCGCCCTGCAGACCGTCTTGCCCGGCGCGCACGCGCAGCTCGACGTTCGAGGCGTGTCCGTTGGGCAACAACACGGCTTGGCGCACCGGCGTCACCGTCGCCGGCGGGACGATGAGAAACGGCCGCGCGCGCTCACCCTGCACCGGATCGATCCACGCGTAGACGACCGGCAACGGCAGCCGCACCACGCGATCGCCGACCGCCAACACCGCGGTGACACTCAACGCCGGCGGCCCCTGCGGCGCGCCGATGAGCGTCGTGTCGGGCACCTCCTGCCGACCCGGCTGCGACGGATGCGCCAGCCAATACGGCGCCGAGACCGCCGCATCGGCGGCGATGCGCACCTCGCGCGACGTCTCGCGCTTGGCATTGACTCCCAGCTCGTCGCCGATCTCCACTGTCGCGCCCGGAAACTCCAGCGCGCGCAGCGTCAACGGCGCGGGGCGACGCTGCGTCAGCTCGACCGCTACCGTCACGCTGCCGCCTGGAACGGCGCAGGGTTGCGCCGCCGTGGCACGCGCAAACAGGCCGACCGATGCGGCGATGAGCGGCGCCAGCGCCGCTCGCGCATCGCGCACGCGCGGCGTATCGGGCAACAGCGCCAGGGCCTGTAGCGCATTGAACAGACCGGGCAAGGCGCGCTCCGGCGCGTCGCGGCCCAACATGGCGCGCGCTTCATTGAACGCCAGATCGACCTTGCTGCCGTCGGCGCCGTAGCGCGACCAGCCGAGCGCCACTCCGTCGAGCAGATCGCCCAGCAGTGGCGTACCGGCGACGGTGACAAAGCGCTCCAGCACGGGGCCGCGCTCACCGGCGACGCCGAAGCCCTGGCTCTTGTGCTGGCTGCGCGAGCGCGCGGCCAACTCCGCGTAGCCCAAGCCGAGGCGCGGATCGTAGGTGCCGACGTCGAGCGTCAGCGCATCGGCCGGCGGTGCTTCGTCGGTCCAGGTGGGAACGTTCAGCAATAACCGATCGGCCTGCCACGTCGTCACGCCGTCGTGCAGCTGCGACGGAAAGCGCTGCGCATCCGCGGCGGCAGTGAAGGCTTCGCGCGCCAGAATCGCCGATGCGGTATGATGGCCGTGGTTGGGCGGCAGCTCGTTGAAGCGCGCGATGATGACGTCGGGCTGATAGGTGCGGATCACCCACACCACGTCTGCCAACGCCTCGTCGTGCCCCCACCACTGCAGCGTTTCGTCGGCGGTCTTCGAGTAACCGAAGTCGCGCATGCGCGTGAAACGCTGCGTTGCCCCGTCGATGCCGCGCGCCGCCAGCAGCTCCTCGGTGCGTAGCACGTCCAGCAACTCTCCCTGCTCGGTGCCGATCAGGTTCTGCCCGCCGCCCCCGCGCGTCATCGACAGATACGCTGCGGTGACGTGGCGATCGTTGGCGAGATAAGCGAGCAAGCGCGTGTTCTCGTCGTCGGGGTGCGCACCGATGTAGAGCACGCGACCGGTACCAGCGACGCGATCGAGCGCATGGGCAAGCATGCCAGCGTTCATCAGGGGCTCCTCGGCGCGCGCCGCGGCGGCGCATCCCGCCGACAGCAACGCGATGAGCGGCACACCAATCCAGCGCCGCCGCACGCGAACGTCGCATCGTCTCACTGCCGCCTCCCTTCGACCACGCGCCGGAAGCAGGCCTCGTAGCGATCGAGCGCCTGGTCGCGGCGAAAGTGCGCCAGCGCATGCCGGCGCGCCGCAGCGCCAAGGCCTGCCAGGCGCGGCGGATCGCGCAACGCCTCGACGAGCGCCCGTGCCAGGGCGGCGACGTCGAGCGGCTCGACCAGCACGCCGGTGCCCGCGGCGACCACTTCCGGCACACCGCCGACGCCGTAGGCGAACACCGGCACCCCGGCGCTCAGTGCCTCCAGCGCCGCGACGCCGAAACTCTCCGTCTCACTGGTCAGCACGAAGGCATCGGCTTCGCGCAGCAACTCGGCGAACTCAG
>Ga0265314_10001253_pt1 | contig 28903 bp, 23 predicted proteins | sample 4126metaG_FD_203106 | JGI IMG/M metagenome (GOLD analysis project Ga0265314, IMG submission 203106) | Rhizosphere microbial communities from Carex aquatilis grown in University of Washington, Seatle, WA, United States - 4-1-26 metaG | ecosystem: Host-associated > Plants > Roots > Rhizosphere >... | reverse complement strand
GAAATGGTGTCGAGTGCGCTCTTCATCTGGGCGATGGTCGCCGTCCCGATCTGGCCGGCCGCCAGTACGAGATTGAGCTCATCGAGCAACGCCTGGCTGTCCGCGCCAATGGCGGTCAGCGATGAGTAATCGGCCTTGGCTTCGCCGGCGCCATTGACGATCACCGATTGCAGGTAGTTGATGTAGGCGATCATCGACGGTTCATTGGTGATCTGGAACTCGGGCGCGACCTGGCCGTTGGTCGCGATCGCCGTCCCTGGTGGCGCGTAGCCGGGCCGGAACCAGTTGAAGACACTCGGAGCGTGACCTGGGCTCTCGCCTATCCGGTTGGCGGTCGAGGACACATTGCCGAACGGCCACAAATTCGTCGGCGAGGTGACATTGAAGGCCCGCGCCCAATGCACCAGGCGTGTGACCGGCTCGCGCAGCTTGCCGAAGCTGGTGCTCGCCACCTGGGCATCGTCGCGCGCCTCGCTGTCGGTGAGGACGGCGCGGATCACGGATTTCATGTCGCCACGCACGCCGCTGCCATTATTGACGAACACGGCGGCGACCCGACCGACATACGCGGGGGAGGGGTTGCTGGTCACGAGATGCTGGATCAGCTGCTTGCTGACGAATGGCGGCACGTTGGGGTGGTTGAACAGACCGTCGAGTGCCAGCGTGCGCGCGGTCGCGCCGCTGGCACCGGCCGGAATGCTGATGCCGAGGAAGCTGGTGGCACCGGTTTCATGCTGCGCGGCATTGATCGCCATGGGCAGCTGCATGCGGTCGGGCGTGGTGTTGTCGGAGTTGGCGAAGACATAGCCGGTCCATACCCGCGCACCGGCCGAGACGTCGGCCTGTGCGTAGGTCGGCACGGGATTGCCGCCAGACAGCACCTGCGTGCCGTCCATGTTCAGTTCATACAGTCCGATCGTGAACAGCTGCATCAGCTCGCGCGCGTAATTCTCATCCGGAATCGAGCCCGTCACCGGATTGGCCTTCACGCTGCCGAGGAAGGTCAGGTACAGGCCCATCGCGACGCTCGTGGAAACGCTCTCCATCAGATCGCGATAATTGCCAAAGGCGTTGTCCCACAGGACATCCAGATACGCCGCCATCACGAACGGCCGCCAACCGCTGGCGAACCCGTCGATGCTCACCACCCACTGGTCCAGCAGCGCCAGGCCCACGCGCTGACGCAGCAGGTCACCGCTGCCCATGAGCTGCGACCAGATCATCGGTTCGAAGCCATTGTAGGTGTTGACGTTGGTCGCGACGCCATAGCCGTTGGCGACCAGAAAGTCCCAGAACTTCTGCGGTCGGGCCAGCGCGAACTGCGCGGTCAGCCAGACATCGATGCCGGAAGTGGAGACGGACGTGATATCGGTATGACCGTAGCCCATCGCCGACTGGGCCAGGAACCGCGAGGCCTGCACGGCCGAGAATGCGGGCGGCGGCGGGCCGCCCATGCTCGGGCTGCCGCCGTCACCGCAGGCATCCAGCGCGAGTGCGCCGAGGGCCGTCAGTCCGAGCCTGGAGGGCGTCGCGGCACCATCGCCGTCCGCAACCGTCGACTTATTTTCATTCACGTGGCGGCCCCCATCCCCATCTGCATCCAACGCTTAGGGCAGCCCCCGGTTGACACTGCAAGGAGTGGACATGGTAGCCCCGAACACTTACCCGGAGCAGGCCTCGGCCGGCGTCGCGCGTGGCCCCGGCGTCGGCGGGGCGGAATCCAGGCCGACCGTGCGCAGCGCGGTGTCCCGCAGCCGGCGCCGGTAGTTCCATTCGTACCAGGACTGGTGTGCGGTCCTATCGCTGCGCCCGGGCCGGTCAACGCTATGAAAGCAGTCGCGCGCCCGCTGCTGCATCGCCGGCGGTAGCCGCGCCATGAAGGCGGTCCATTCCGGCACCGCGTCGGCTCCCAGGCCGACGATCAGATGGTCAGCGGCTTACATAATGCGCAATAGGCCTGGCGCGCATGCCCATCCAGGCTCCAAATCGACAGCGCTTTTCAACGGCGCTATGCTTATTGGGAATCAAGTTCAGGCACAGGTTCGAGGGGATGTCATGAACAAGAACAAGAGCGCATTCGCGAGGCTGGCCTGCCTGCTCGCGTTGCTGGTGCCACTTTTGGCGCCTGCGTTCCCGGTCTACCCGCCCTCTGCAGGAGCCGCCGCTGATGTCGGTGGGACGCAAGTGCCGAATTGCTCGAGCGTCAATCAGCCGTCCCATGCCGCCTGCGCGACCGGCGGCTCCGGCATTGCAGGTGACGGGCTTGCCTATGTGGCATCCGCCTCGAGCTCCGCGTCCCTCGGTAGCGGTGACCTGGTCGTTCAGGCGAGTGTGACCGGCGACATCAACACCAACCCGGGCGGCGTAGCCGCCCTGACCGACACGCTATTCTTCCATGGGACTGTCGCGCCAGGCGCGCGACTGATCGTCAATCTGACCGCCGGCGGAGGTCTGGCAGGCACCGCGCAGGCGGACCTGAACTTCACCGGTTTCTGGGCCGATGGTGGCTCCTTCACGCACACTCAGGCCAGCACCCTTCAGCTCGGCTCGTCCTGCATTACAGACCCGGTATCGACGGTCGTCACGTGCGAGACCAGCAGCGGCGGCGCGCTCGACGTCAACGTGAACCTGCCGCTGTCGCTGCTTGGGAACGGCTACAACTTCGTCGCGAACCTTTCCTGTCAGGCATATGGAGGAGTGACGCCGGGCAGCTGCAGTTACGATGACCCGTTTACCGTGACCCTGCCACAGGGCGTTACGTTTACCTCCGCCTCGGGTGTGTTTCTGACTTCCCCCGTACCACTCCCCGCATCCGCGTGGCTGCTGCTGAGCGGGTTGGGCGGATTCGCGCTGTTAGGTCGGCGTAGAGGCGTGAAGGAAGCTAAAACCGCAAGCTGACCGTCGCTCCCCCGCCCGGTGTCTCGTCGATGTTCACCGTTGCGCCATGTACCGTGGCAATCTGGCGCACCAGGGTGAGACCAACGCCGCTTCCCTGTCGCTTGGTCGTGAAGAACGGGACGAACACCTTCTCCCGCTGATCTGACGCAATACCGGGGCCGTTGTCGGCCACCGCGATGACGGTTCGCCCGCCGGCCTCTCGATGGGCGGACAGGCTGATGCGGCCTTCGCACCCGTCGCGTAGCGCCTCCATCGCGTTGCGCATCAGATTGATCAGCGCCTGATCGAGTAACTCGATGTCAGCTGCGATTTCCAGTGTCTCGGGCGCTATCGACAAGGACAGATCCACATTGCGCGCGGCCAGCTCCGTGGCCAGCAATCGCTGCAGGCGGGAGAAAACGCGGCGTACCGGCGTGATCTCGATCTTGGGTATCATTTGCCGGGTGAGTCGTCGGTGGTTCTGCACGAAGTGCAGCAACCCCTCACTGCGGCGTGCGATCGTGTCCAGCGCCTCGCTGGTATCGGTCAGCGTCGCGCGGCGCGGGTCGCCCTCCAAGACACCCGTCAGTGACTCCGCCACCAGAGCCTGCGCAGTGGCGGCAAGGGAAGTGATCGGCGTCAACGAATTGATGACCTCATGCGCCATCACGCGGATCACAGTCTGCCAAGCCGCGAGTTCCTGCGCGGTGAGCTCCGTTTCGATATTCTGAAGTGAGAGCAGGCGCTGGCGCACGCCCGACATCGTCAGGCCCGTGGCTGCAACCTTCAGCTGCAAGGTCCCAGACGAACGCTCCATCTTGAGGATGGCGCTGTCCCCTGGTTTCAAGGCCTCCAATCCGATCGCAAAGCCCGCACCATGGCGTGCAGCTTGACCTAAGTCGCTGCAGGCAGTCTCGAACAGCCTGCGCGCCGCCAAGTTAAGCAGCTGGATTGTCCCGCGTTCATCAATCATCACCAGTGCCACCGGCACATGCGCGATCAGGGTCTGCAGGTATTGAGCCTGTTCCTCGCGCTCCGCTCTTCCCAAGCGCAATTGATTCACGACGCGCGTCATGGCGGCGCTGAGGTCGCCGAACGCTGCATCGGTGGAAAGTGCCGAAAAGGTGACCGACGCATCGTCGAACGCCACGGCGCCAAGAAATCGCGCCATCTCGCGCCCGGATCGGTTGACGAAATGCAGCAGCGTCACCACCTGCGCGACACTCGCGGCGGACACCATCAGAATCGTGACATACCAGCCGGTGTGCGTGAGGCTCCAGGCGAGCAGCGCGAGGGTCGCAACCAGCGCCAACACTCGCAGCACGATGCCAAGCTGGAAGCGGCTATAAGCCATATTTCTCCATTCGGCGATACAGTGAGGTGCGCGTGAGACCCAGGGCCTGCGCGGCGCGGCTCACATTATTCTGGTGCCGCTCGAGCGCACGGATGACGGCGGCCTTTTCGACTGCATCCAGCGGCGCGACTTCAGCGGAAAATTCCTTCTGCGTCTCGGCTTCGGTCAGCGGAAAATCGGCAGGACCCAATAGATCGCCATCGCTCAAGATTACCGCACGCTCCACGGCATGGCGCAGTGCGCGCACATTCCCGGGCCATGTCCACTCCGTCAGTCTCGCAATCAGCGCCGCTGACAGGCGCTTGGGTGGAAGATTGTATTTCTGCGAATAAAGGGCCGCATAGTGCTCCAGCAGCAGCGGAATATCCTCCCTGCGCTCACGCAAGGGCGGCAATGTCAATTCCACGGTATTGATCCGGTAGAGCAGATCCTGGCGGAACCGGTCCTCATCGGATAGTCGTTCGCGGCTCAAATTCGTCGCACAGATCAGCCGTACGTCGATGGATTCTGATCTTTCCGCGCCCACCGGCACCACTTCGCGCCGCTCCAGCGCGGTCAGCAGCTTGCTCTGCAGGTGCAATGCCACATTACCGATCTCATCGAGAAAGAGAGTGCCCCCGGTCGCCGCTCGCAGCAATCCAGTCCTATCCGCCTTGGCGTCGGTAAAGGCTCCGCGACGATGACCAAATAATTCACTCTCGAAGAGCTGTGGCGACAGTGCGCCCAAGTCCACGCGCAGGAACACCTCGTTGGCGCGCCCCGACAGCCGGTGAATTTCGCGTGCGACCAGTTCCTTGCCGGTACCGTTCTCGCCCAGGATCAGGACATTGGCGTCGGTGGGTGCGGCGCGGCGGATCGCGCTGAATATCTTCAGCATCGCGGGCGCAGTACCGATCATCCCCGATTCCAGGTGTGTGGCGGCCGCAAGTCCGAGATTGCGTTGGCGCAATTCCCTGGATTCCATCCGCGAGCGACGCAGATTGAGCGCGGCGATCATCGTTGCGACCAGGCGCTCGTTCTCCCAAGGCTTGGTGACGAAATCGGCAGCGCCTGTCTTCATGGCTTCGACTGCCAGTTCGACGCCGCTGTGCGCGGTCACCAACACCACTACTGCCTGGGGGTCGATGGCCAGCACTTCGGCCAGGCGCGCCATCCCTTCGGCACCGTCGTCGGCGCCGGCCCGGAAGTTCATGTCCAGCAGCAATACGTCGAAGCCCCCGCGCCGTGTGATCGCGGCCAGCGCGGACGGGTCCTCGAGGGTCTGCACCTCCGTGAAGTGCCGTTTCAATAGGAGCCGGGCGGCCTGGAGGATGTCCTCGTTGTCATCCACGACCAGCACGCGGGCATCAAATGGGGGCGCAGGCAAGGCAATGTCCGTATGCGTACAGGTGTCCGCCACAGTGTACGCATGCGTACAACCACGGCCAAATGGAAATTTATGTCATTGAAATATAACAAGAAATAGTTGGCACGGCGCCTGCTATAGAAAGCACATGAGCACCAATATGGACCGAGCCATCGCCGCGAAGCCCCGATGGCGCGTGTACGCGTTGGTCGCGACCGCGATCGTCTTGATGGTTGGAATCGCGCTCTGGGTTCTGGGCGGCGCCAGGGGCAATGTTTATCGGGTGCCGCTGAACCGGCTGACCATCGCGACCGTCACCGAGGGACCGTTCGAGGATTACATCGCGGTCCGAGCTGCCGTGGCGCCCTTCATCATCGATTACTTGACGACCGACCAGGGTGGCACGGTAAAGCAGCTGCTCGTGGAAGACGGCGCGATGGTCAGATCGGGCCAACCGCTGATCATCCTTTCCAATCCGGCGCTGCAGCTCCAGGTCGCGGCTCAGCAGCTCACCTTCGAACAGAGCCGATTCAAATACGAACATGATCTGCTGGATATCGAACATCAGATCAGCAGGCTGAAGAACGATCTGGCGCGCGACAAGATTCTGCTGGACGGCAATGCCATTGCTCCCAGCACTTACCAGCAGGAAGAAGAAGAATACGGCTACTACGTGCGGCTGCGCGATGCGACGATCGCCTCGCGCGAAGTCGAACAGCGTGTCCGTACCACCCAGCTTGCAGGCGCCGCTCCCGGTGAACGCGCGCGCGTCAATGTTGCCAACGCCGGCGTGGAGGCCCTTACCATCCGCGCACCGATGGACGGCCAGCTCACCGCGCTGGATGCCGAAGTCGGTCAGTCCAAGGCGCAGGGAGCAGTGCTCGGGCAGGTCAACTCCGCCGACCGCTTCAAGCTCACCGCGCAGGTGGATGAGTTCTATCTGAGCCGCGTCACCTTGGGCCAGACCGCCCTGTTCAGTGTCGAGGGCCGCGATTACCGGGGCAAGGTCGCCAAGGTCTATCCCCAGGTTGCGAGCGGCGAGTTCAAGATCGACCTGTATTTCGACGGTGCGTCGCCTAGCGGCATCCATGTCGGCCAGGCGATCGACCTGAAGGTCGAACTGGGCGGCGCCGGCCGCGCCGTGCTGCTGCCCAACGGTCCCTTCTATCAGGACACGGGCGGTAACTGGGTGTTCGCGTTGGATTCCAGCGGACACTATGCGACGCGCCGCAACGTGCGGCTGGGCCGCCGCAACCCCGACTTCGTCGAAGTGGTGGATGGCCTGAGGCCGGGAGACAAGGCGATTGTTTCAGGCTATGAGGCCTTCATGAAAATGGATCGCGTCGAATTCGAAAAGCCTGAAGGCAACTAGCAGAGGCACCGCATGATAACGCTGAAGAATCTGGCCAAGGTCTATCGCACCACCGAGGTGGAGACGACCGCGCTGCGGGACCTGAACCTGGAGATCCGTACCGGCGAGTTCGTCGCGGTGATGGGGCCGTCCGGTTGCGGCAAGTCCACTTTCCTCAATATCGTCGGCATGCTCGATGGCCCCTCGGCGGGTGAATACTGGTTCGACGGCCAGAACATCGCCGGCTACTCGGAGCCCAGGCTCGCGCAGCTGCGCAAGAACGCGATCGGCTTCGTATTCCAGAGCTTCAACCTGATCGATGAGCTCAGTGTGCGCGAGAATGTCGAGCTCGCGCTGCTCTACCATGGCGATGTATCAGCGGGCGAACGGCGCAGGCGCGCCGATGAGGCGCTCGAGCGCGTGCACATCGCTCATCGCGCCCGCCACATGCCCTCGCAGCTCTCCGGCGGTCAGCAGCAGCGCGTCGCCGTGGCGCGCGCCGTCGTCGCGCGACCGAAGCTGATACTGGCCGACGAGCCCACGGGCAATCTGGACACCGCAAACGGCGAGGAGGTGATGCAGCTCCTCGCCGAACTGAACGATGAGGGCACCACGATCGTGATGGTGACGCACTCGCATTCCCATGCCGAGAACGCCCATCGCACCGTGAACCTGCTGGACGGCGCGATCGTGACCGAAAGCATTCGCCAGGTGCTCTAGGAGGGGTCATGATCCGCAACTATCTGACCGTCGCGCTGCGCAACATGGTGCGGCACAAGCTCTACAGCATCATCAACATTGCGGGCCTGGCAGTGGGCCTCGCCTGCGTGCTCTTCATCGTCCTGTTCCTGCGCGACGAGTTGTCCTTCGACCAGTGGCTGCCGGGCACCGAACATCTCTACCGGGTGGAGCAGACCGTGCTCCCGCCGGGTCGTCCGCCCCTCGCGATGGCGGCCATCTCCTTCCCGATGCCCGCCGCGATGAAGGACGAGATCCCGGAAATCACCGGGATGACCAGGATCTGGGAGGAGGAGTTTACGTTCACGACCGGCGATCGGCAATTCCTCGAGACTTCGGTCGATCTCGTCGACCCCAGCTTCTTCCAGATCATCAGGCTGCCTCTGCTGGCTGGCGATCCGGAGCAGGTGTTCCGTCAGCCGGAATCCATCGTGCTGTCACAGTCGGCGGCACGCAAGTACTTCGGCAACGCCGACCCCATCGGCAAGACCATCAGTACCGGTCGGGGATGCGACGAGGGCGACATTGCCTGCATTGACAGCACGATTTCACTGAAGGTGACCGGGGTGGTGCGCGACATTCCGCATAACTCCCAGTTGAAGGGGGAGTTCTTCATCCCCAACAACTCCCTGGCGGACCGTTATCCACAGAAGGCAAAGCAGAACTGGCTCTCGCAGAACGGCTATGGCTATCTGGTGCTGGCTCCGGGCGCAGATCCGCAAACAGTGATCGCCAAGACCGCGCCGATCCTGAATCGCGCGTTGACCGGCGATCTGCACAAGCTCGGCATCAACCTGACCGGCGAGCAGGCCTATCTGCTGCACCTGACGCCTTTCGCGAAGGTACATCTCGACTCGAGCCGCTGGCTCTACAACATGACGCCTCCCGGAAGCCGGGCGACTGTCTATGGTATCGCCGCGATTGGCGTGTTGATCCTGCTCGTGGCCTGCTTCAACTTCATGAATCTTGCCACCGCTCGCGCGCTGCTGCGGGCGCGGGAAATCGCGCTGCGCAAGACCATGGGCGCCCGCCGCGGTCAACTCGTCACGCAATTCCTGGGCGAGGCCGTACTGATGGCCCTGCTGGCGCTGCTGCTGGCCCTGGCGCTCGGAGAAGTGCTGCTTCCGGGATTCGACACCTTTCTGCAACGACCGCTCACGTTCAACTACTTCACCGACTGGCCTTTGGTGGTGTTGATACTGGCCATCGCGGTGGCCTCCGGCCTGGTAGGGGGCATTTATCCGGCCCTGGTGTTGTCCGGCTTCCGGCCGGCCTCGGTGCTGCGCGCGAATACCTCCGGCCAGAGCGGGTCGGGACGGTTGCGCACGATTCTGGTCGTGCTGCAGTTCGCCGTTTCGATCGGGCTTGGCATCGCCTCACTGGTGGTGTTCAGCCAGATCCGCTTCGCGCGCAATGTCGACCTGGGATTCAATCGGGACAATGTACTGATCGTCGACGGCCACGGCCGCCTGACCGGCGAGGGGCGCCAGAGCTTCGTGCAGGCGGTGCGGTCCCATCCGGGAGTGCTGGCTGTGGGCCTGGGGGAGTTTGAGCCTTTCGAGACCGGACAGTCTCTGGTCAATGTGATGGTCCCCGGACAGCCCGATGTGATTCTGCTGAATGAGATCGGCGCGAATCCCGACATCCCCGCCGTCTACGGCATGAAGCTGGTCGCCGGACGCCTGCTGTCCGATGACCGCGCCGAGGACAAGCTGTACAGGACGGATCTCTTGAAGGGGGATCCGCGCAATGAAGGCCACAATGTCCTGGTCAATGTAGCTGCCGCTGCGCGGATGGGGTTCACGCCGCAGCAGGCGATCGGAAAGACCGTCCTGTTCGGCAATAATCACGTGACCATCGTCGGCGTGCTTGCCGACGCCAAATATGGCGGCGCCCGTGAGCCGGTCAAGCCTACGGCCTTCAGCTACTATCCCGAGCGTTCCGCGGAACTCGTCGTGCGTTTGCGCAGTGACATGATCCCCCAAACCTTGAGCTTCATCGACAAGAGCTGGCACAGCTTCGCTCCGATCACGGCGGTCAACCGTCACTTCCTGGACGACAAGTTCGATAAGCTGTATGCCGCCGACGAGCGGCAGGGAGCGATGTTCGGCATCTTTGTCGCGATCGCGATATTCATCGCCTGCCTCGGGCTGTTCGGACTGGCCGCGTTCACCGCGGGGCGCCGCACCAAGGAAATCGGCATCCGCAAGGTGTTCGGAGCGAGCACCCGCGATGTGGTACTCCTGCTCATATGGCAGTTCTCGATACCCGTGCTGATCGCCAACGTCATCGCCTGGCCGCTGGCGTGGTATTACCTGAAGGGCTGGCTCGAGGGCTTTGCCTACCGCATTTCACTGAGTCCGCTGCATTTCGCGGGGGTCGGCGGGGTCGCGCTGGTGATCGCATGGGGAACCATCTTCGTGCACGCCTGGCGTGTGGCCCGTGCCAACCCCATTAACGCGCTACGCTATGAGTAGGATCGGGATACTGTTGATTCTCCTGCTGACCGGCTGCGCGACGCCGGTGCCCCGCGCGTTGCCGCCAACGCTCGTGCCGGACAGTCTTGCCGGCACCGTGCGCTCGGGATCGCCGGTCTGGCCCGATCCGTACTGGTGGCGCGGATTTGGAGACGCTCAACTGACCTCCCTGGTCGAGCAGGCTCAGGTGCAGAATCGCGATCTCGCCATCGCTGCAGCACGGGTGACGCAGGCGGAAGCCCAGAGCAGCATTCAACGATCGGCCCTGTTCCCTGAATTCTCCGGGGGACCCGACTATCAGGCCGGCGGCTGCAGAGGTCTGTCGTGCCGGCAATATGCAGCTGGCAAGACTTTCGGTCTGCAGTTCAGCGCCAGCTATGAACTCGATTTCTTCGGGCTGGCACGCGACAATGTGCGCGCTGCCAGCGAACAGCTGAAAGCCGCACGCTTCGCGCAGCAGTCCGTGGCGCTCACAGTTACTACCAGCGTCGCCAGGCAATATCTGACCGTGCTGTCGCTCCGGCGGCGCGTAGCCATCGCCAATGAGTATATCGATGCGATCAACAGCATTCTGGAGGTGATCAGGCTGCGAGTGAAGGCAGGCGCGGCGTCCCACCTTGACCTGGCGCGGGAACAGGCTCAGCTCGAGGCGGTGCAGGCGCAGCTTCCTTCGCTCGAGACACTCGAGAGGCAGGCGCTCTATGCGCTGGCGGTACTTTTGGGAAGGCCACCGGAAGGCTTCGACATCAGCCTTGCGGAACTGGACGCGGTGCTGGCGCCCGCCGTCGGGGTGGGGGTTCCGTCAGACCTGCTGCTGCGTCGACCGGACATCGCGCAGGCCGAGGCTAATCTCGCCAGCGCGCACGCCAATGTCGATGCGGCGCGCGCCGCGTTCTTGCCGCAGGTGTCCCTGACCGGCGCCGGCGGCACCTTGAGCGGCGCGATCGGAACGCTGTTGCAGGCTTCGACATTTGGCTACACCTATGGCGCGGCCCTGCTGCAGACGATCTTCGACGGCGGCAAGCGCATCGGCGAGAAGCGCGTGGCCGAGGCGACCGAAAAGGAGTACATCGCCGCCTATCAGAGTGCGGCCCTCAGCGCCTATTCCGATGTCGAATCCTCACTTGTCGAGGTGGCCAATACCGGCCGTGCGGAAAGCCATCTGCGGAGCCTGATCACCGCCGCGCAGGAAGCATTCGAGATATCGGAGCTGCAATATCGGCAAGGTGCCGCTGACCTGCTTACGGTGCTGCAAGCACAGCAGACCTTGTTTTCGGCCGAGGACCAACTGGCCCAGACGGTGCTCGCCAACCGTCTGGCGTCTATCCATCTGTACGAAGCCCTCGGCGGAGGGTGGGTCGAGAAGCCCGAAGAGCGCACGCAGCTCGCGCAGCTTCCGTGAGCACCCGACGATCGCATTGATGGTGCGTCGACGCTCGGGATATGATCCAAGCTGCCGCCGTGGTCCCCCACGAACTGTTCGTACCGGAGAGTTCCTTGAAATCCTCAAAAGCGGTTGCGATTCGGCTGCTCATGCTGCTTGGCATGCTTGGTACGGGCGCCGGTCTGGCTGCGACGCCGACGGAACAGCAGGCGATCGTCCAGACCGGGAATGGTGGTCCGGATGTGCTGCATATGCAGAAGGTACCGGTGCTGGAACCCGGCGAGGGCGAGGTATTGATACGGGTATATGCGGCGGCAGTGAATCCGACAGACTGGAAGGCGCGGATCGGCGGGGCGGGACGCCCGCCGGTGACCGGCAGCATCATTCCGGGTGTGGACGTCGCCGGCGTGATTGAGAAGCTCGGCAGCGGTGTAGGCGCGCTGAAGGTCGGCGCGCCGGTGTTCGCCGTTATTTCGCGCAGCCCTGGCGTCTTGAACGGTGGCTACTCCCAGTTTGCCGTGGCCACCGTGGCCAATGTGGTTCCGAAGCCGCCGACCACGACGTATGCGGAAGCGGCCGGCCTGGGCATTGCGACCATCACCGGAGTGCGGGCCGTCGATGAGACCAAGGTATCCAGCGGCCAGCGGGTACTGATCACCGGGGTTGCCGGCGGCGTGGGCAGCGCGGCAGCGCAGGCAGCCAAGGCGAGGGGCGCCTACGTGATAGGCACCGCCACGGCGCAGCACGATGCCTACCTCAAATCCATCGGCGTCGATGAAGTGATCGACTACACGCAGGGCAAATTCGAGGACCATATCAAGGACGTGGACGTCGTCATCGACACCGTCGGCAGCGACACCGCGGAACGCGCGCTGACCACCGTCAAGAAGAATGGATTGTACGTCAGTGTCGCGGCACGAGGCCTCGAGGCGAAATGCGCTGCAGCGCAGGTCCAATGCATGAGCCGCGACGCCACGTCCGGCCTGCAGAGAAGCTGGTACGACGAGATCAGCACACTCGCGAGCACTGGCCGGCTCAAGGTGAAGGTCGAATCCGCCTTCCCGCTGGTTCAAGCCGGCCACGCACAGGAGCTCAGCGAGCAAGGCCACACGGAAGGCAAGATCGTTCTGATCGTAGATTCGAAGCGGGCCAACCGGAAGTAAGGGCCCGTACCGCTCCCCACCGGATTGTTCTCGAGGAAACCCGCAATGTCCTATTCGGCAGACATCCTATCTGCACTTCAGGGCGTCTCTACGGCAACACTGACCACGGTGCTGCTCAAGAAGGGGCTCCGGAATGTGTGGATACGGGGTGCCAGGGAGCTCAATGCAAAGCCAGGCCGAATCGTGGGACCCGCCTTCACACTTCGGTTCGTCCCTGCGCGGGAGGATCTGGCGACGCCGGAATCCTGGGGATCGCCGATCTCCACGCGCGCCGCTATCGAGGCGATGCCGCCAGGGTGCGTGGCGGTCGTGGATGCGATGGGTGTGCAGGATGCCGGCATCTTTGGCGACATCCTGTGCGCACGGATGGTGAAGCGGGAACTTCTGGCGCTCGTTACCGACGGGGTGGTCCGCGACATTGAAGGCGTGGAGAGTACCGGCCTGCGGGTGTTTGCGAGCGGCGTTGCAGCACCGGCCTCGGTCGCCGGACTGACCTTTGTGGCCTGGCAGCAGCCGATCGGATGCGGCGGAGTTGCGGTGTTTCCCGACGATCTGATCGTCGCGGATCGCGATGGCGCCGTGGTGATCCCCAAGGCACTCGTGGAGGCCGTCGTGCCGCTGGCGGTCGAGCAGGAGCGCTACGAGGGCTGGGTCATGCGAGAAGTGGGCAGGGGCGTGCCGCTGCCCGGTCTCTACCCGCCGGATGCCGAGACCGCGGCACGGTACAAGGCGTGGAAGGGCTGAATACCTGAGTGTTTGACAGGATCCTGAACGTGCAATCACACCTGCCAGGCCTTGAGTCGCGACTCCCATTGAACGACGGGCAGTCGATCCCTGCGCTGGGATTGGGCGTCTATCAATCGCCGGCGGGCCGCATCACCTATGAATCGGTCTCACATGCGCTGAGCGTGGGATATCGGCATATCGATACGGCTGCCATTTACGGCAACGAGTCCGACGTCGGACGGGCAATCCTGGATTCGGGCATTGCGAGATCCGAAGTGTTCGTGACCACCAAGCTCTGGAACCAGCAGCAGGGCTATGATTCGGCCCTGAAGGCCCTTGATCGGAGCCTTGCGCTGCTCAAGATGGAGTACGTGGATCTGTACCTGGTACATTGGCCCGTACCCGGAAAGCGTGATGATTCCTGGCGTGCTCTCGAGAAGTTGAAGGCGGACGGGCGAGCAAAGTCGATCGGCGTCAGCAACTATACCGTACACCATCTGCAGGACCTGCTCTCGAAGTCGAAAACGGTACCGGCCGTCAATCAGGTCGAATTCAGCCCGTTTCTGTATCAGAAGGATCTCCTCACGTTCTGCAAAGCGCACGCGATACAGCTGGAAGCCTACAGTCCATTGGCCAGGGGGGAACGCTTCAAGGATCCCACGCTGGTCGACATTGCAAAGCGCCACCGGAAGTCGCCCGCACAGATCATGGTGCGATGGGCCCTGGAGCTGGGCCTCGTCGTCATTCCAAAATCGGTACGGCCGGGACGGATCCTCGAGAATGCGAGTGTGTTCGATTTCGAGCTCAGCCCGATGGATCGCGAGCGCCTGGCCGGACTGAACGAGAACCTGCGAACCGATTGGGATCCCACCGATACCCCGTAAGCGGAGGATGCTGGCTGCAGGTTGGGTCAGGGGCCCTCCGCGCGGTCGGGCTTGTTCTCGCCGTGGCGTTTGGGCTCGCTGCCTGTAGCTCCATGCCTTTGCTTCCACGCCATGGCGCTGACACACCTGCCATGCGTGCGGCATTTCACGCGGCGCTGGCCCGTGTCGGGCAGGCGGGTGCGATGCCGGTGGACCCGCCAGCCCTGCGTGCCTACGCGATCTATCCTTATCTCATCGCCGCGCGATTGCAGGCCGCGCTGTCGGGACGGCCAGTCGTCGGCGTCGAGCGCCAGCTCGACGTAGACATCGCGGCTTTTCTGAATGAGCACCGTGGTGAACCGGTCGGGCGCGCGCTCGCACATCGCTGGCTGCTGAGCCTGGCGATGCGCCAGCAATGGTCGACCTATCTCTCACAGGCCGCAGCCTTGGAGGCGGCGGCAGATGATCCGGTCCTGGCGTGCGATACGCTCAGCGCGCGGCTCGCGACCGGGGCGACGGGCACCGAGAGCGACGAGGGCGACCTGGCATCGGCGGCGCTTATGGTGTGGAGCGAGCCGCACGAGCAGCCAGCAGCCTGTGACGGGGTATTCGAATGGCTGCACCAGCAGGGCCTGCTGACGCCAGATCGTGTCGAGACCCGGGCGCGCGCAGCGCTGGCGGCGGGAAATGTGGGGCTGGGGCTCAAGCTCGCGGCGCAGCTGCCCGCTGTACAGGCCGAGCCGCTGCAGCAGTGGGCTGCGCTGCTGCAGCACCCGCGGGCGCTGCTCGAAGCTCTCGCGCAGAGCCCAACGATGCCAGTCGAGCCGGATGCGCTAGTGGCAGGAGTAGGACGGCTCGCGCTGTCGGATTCACTTGCCGCCGCGTCGGTGCTACCTGCACTTCTGATGCGGCCAGACATCGCTTCTGACACAGCAGCGCAGCTACAGCGCTCAGTTGCACTCGGCCTTTCCTATGACCATGCGCCCGCCGCCGCGGTAGCACTGCAGGCGGTGCCCGAGGCGGCGCGCGATGACGCCGTGCGCGAATGGGGTGTTCGCATTGCGCTGTGGAGCGGTTCCTGGCCGCAGGTGCTCAGCTGGCTCGATCAATTCCCTGCGCCCATCGCCGCCGAGCCACGATGGCGCTATTGGCGGGCGCGGACGCTCGAGGCTGGTGCTGGCCAGACTGGCGCCGGCGAGGCTGGCACCGCGCCGCTGCTGACTGGGCTCGCAGGGCTGCGTGACTACTATGGGTACCTGGCTGCCGATCGGTTACAGCTTCCCTACAACCTGCAGGCGCATGCTACGCCCGCGGACCCACGGGTGCTTTCAGGGCTCCTGACGTGGCCTGGACTGATCCGCGCGCGTGAGCTCTTCGAGTGCGGACTTACCGACGCGGCGGGGTTCGAGTGGGCGGTGTCGATGCAGGGGGCCACGATCGCGCAGCGCATTCAGGCCGCGCGGCTCGCAGAGGACTGGGGCTGGTACCAGCGGGCCATCGCGGAGCTCGGGCGGGCGGATGATCTCGATGACGTCGCTCTGCGCTATCCGCGCCCGTTCACCGATCTGGTGGCCGGCGCGAGCGCGTTCACCGATGTGCCGGCAGACTGGCTGCTCGCGGTGATGCGGCAGGAGAGTCTGTTCCGCGTCGATGCGGTGTCGCGCGCCAATGCGCGGGGCCTGATGCAGCAGCTGCCGAGCAGCGCCTCCGCGGTGGCGCAGCGCTGGCATGTCACGCTGAAAGGCTCCGATGGCCTGTTCGATCCCGCGACCGCGGTAACGCTCGGGGCTGCGCAACTGCGCGAGCTGCTCAATCAATACGATGGCGCGATCGTGCTCGCGCTCGCCGCCTACAATGCGGGCGCTGCCACGGTCACGCGTTGGCGGCCGGCGCAGCCGATGGACGCGGACGTCTGGATCGAGAATATCGCTTACGGGGAAACACGCGACTATGTCGAGCGCATCCTCGAACACATCGTCGCGTACAGCTGGGTGCGCGGCGCGCCGCTGCCCAGGCTGTCGGGTCTGCTGCGCGCTATCGGGCCGGTGCAGACGGATACGCACTGATCGGCGAGCCCGGTCCACGGTACGGTCGGTCGGCGGTGGAGGTGAGATGGTAAATCGCGTTCAGTGTCAATGGGAACGTGATTCGGAGGGGGCACGAGGAGGCAGGATAGCCTGGTACCTTCACACGGCCCGCCGCGCTGGCCGACCCCTGATGGTATTGGTACGATGATCATCGAGAGGCCTGCCCCCGGCCAGCAACCCAATCATTGACAGAGCGATGCACCCACAGCCTGCGAGTGACGTACTCCGCCCCGAATCCGCCCAATCCCGCTTCCGCCCTCCCGCCCTGGATCCACCGCCTGGCATCGCCGCGCCGCCCGGAGCGCACCGATGAAGCAGCGTGTCGTGTTTCTCGACCGTGGATCGCTGCGGGCTCGCCTGCGTCCCCTTGCCTGTGCCGCGGAGTACACCGAGTTCGAGGCCACCGCCCCGGGCCAGGTGCTGGAACGACTGGCCACGGCAAGCGTCGCGATCACCAACAAGGTGCCGTTGCGAGCGGCCGATCTCGCGCGCCTGCCGGCGCTGCGCATGATCGCGGTTGCCGCGACCGGCTACGACTGCGTCGACGTCGGGTACTGCCGCGAGCGTGGCATTGCGGTCAGCAATATCCGCAACTACGCCCGGCACACGGTGCCGGAGCACGTCTTCGCGCTGATGCTGGCGCTGCGGCGCAATCTGCTCGCCTATCGTGCGGATGTCGAGGCCGGGGTGTGGCAGCAGGCCTCGCAGTTCTGCTTCCTGACGCACGAGATCCGGGATCTGCACGGTTCGATGATCGGGATCATCGGCGAAGGAGTGCTCGGCCGCGGCGTGGCCGCGCTGGCGACGGCCTTCGGCATGCGTCCCGTCTTTGCCGCGCATCCACTGCTGCAGGCGATTGAATTCGAAGTGATGCCGCTCCCGCAGCTGCTGGCGAGCGCCGACGTGATCTCTCTGCACTGTCCGCTCAATGCGCAGACGCGTCACATGATCAGTGAGCCGCAACTACGCTCCATGAAGCGCGACGCACTGCTGATCAATACCGCCCGTGGTGGGGTGGTCGATGAGGCCGCGCTGGTTCAGGCGCTCGAGCAGGGATGGATCGCCGGCGCGGGCTTCGACGTACTGTCGAGCGAGCCCCCCCGTCAGGGTAATCCGCTGCTCGAGCTGCGGCGTCCCAACTTCATTCTGACGCCGCACGTCGGCTGGGCTTCGGACAATGCGATGCAGATCCTTGCCGATCAACTGACCGACAATATCGATCTGTGGGCGGCCGGCACGCCGCAACATCTGCTCACGGCGTGATCATCCTCTTGAACTGACGTAGCTCCAGCCCAGGCGATCAAGGGGCCAAAATGTACGCCCGCGCACAGACGCTCTGAGTGCGTCGCTGTCAGCCTCACCCGATTCGTTCGTGAGAACGCGGTGGGAGGTTATCTCGATATGGCAACAAGGCCGAACGCTCAGGAGGACCTCCTCGATCAGCAATGCGTCAATACCATCCGCTTTCTCGCTGTGGACATGGTACAGAAGGCCGACAGTGGCCATCCCGGTCTGCCGCTTGGCGCGGCACCCATGGCCTACGTGTTGTGGACGCGCCTGCTCAAGTTCAATCCCCGAAATCCTGATTGGATCGATCGGGACCGCTTCGTACTCTCCGCCGGGCACGGTTCGGCGCTACTCTATAGCCTCCTATACCTGACCGGCTACGCCCTTTCTCTCGACGACATTCGGCAGTTCCGGCAGTGGGGAAGCAAGACGCCGGGACATCCAGAGCGCGGGCATACGCCCGGAGTGGAGGTGACAACCGGTCCACTCGGCCAGGGCATGGCCAACGCCGTCGGCATGGCATTGGCCGAGGCGCAGCTGGGCGCGCGTTACAACCGCCCTGGGCATGCGCTGATCGATCATCACACCTATGCCATCGTCAGCGATGGTGATTTGATGGAGGGTGTCGGTGGCGAGGCCGCGTCGCTGGCCGGGCATCTGGGACTGGGCAAGCTAATCTGTCTCTATGATGACAATCACGTGACCTTGTCTGCCGCTACCAACATGGCGTTCACGGAAGACTGCGCAGCCCATTTTGTCGCCTGTGGGTGGCAAACCCTGCGGGTGGAGGACGGTAACGATCTGATCGCGATCGAAGCGGCACTGAATCAGGCATACGCCGATACACGGCGACCGACGCTGATCCTCGTCCGCACGCATATCGGCTACGGTTCTCCCGAGCAGGACAGTTACAAGGCGCACGGCTCACCGCTTGGGGCGGAGGATGTGCGCAAGACCAAGGAGCGACTGGGGTGGCCGACGGAGCCGCCGTTTCTGATACCGGATCAGGCACTGGCGCACTTTCGAGAGGCCATAGGGCGCGGCGAGAACAACGAAGCATCCTGGAGCGCTCGTTTCCGGCTCTATATCGAAGCGTTTCCGGAACTCTCCTCCGAACTGCAATCGAGCCTCCGAGGCGAGTTACCCAAAGGGTGGAATGAGGATATTCCGACGTTTCCACTGGATCCGGTGGGAATCGCCACTCGTGAAGCATCGGGAAAGATCATGAATGCGGTCGCGTCGAAGCTACCGGCGTTGACCGGAGGCTCGGCCGACCTCGATCCGTCGACGAAGACAGCTTTGAGAGGCCTCGGTGACTTCAATGTCCCGTCCAGAAAAGACGAGGACACACAAGGCTCCCAAGGAGGCGGATGGAGCTACGCCGGACGAAACCTTCATTTCGGTGTTCGTGAACATGCAATGGGTGCGATTGCGAACGGGCTAGCGGCGCACGGCGGCGTCATGCCCTTCGGTTCGACATTCCTGATTTTCTCCGATTATATGCGCCCGGCGATCCGCCTCGCCGCACTTTCGGGCCTGCATGTGATCCATGTATTTACACATGACAGCCTGGCTGTCGGGGAAGACGGCCCGACTCATCAGCCTGTCGAGCAATTGGCCAGCCTGCGTGCGATTCCGAACCTGACGCTTCTGCGCCCTGGTGACGCCAACGAAACTGCTGTTGCTTGGCGGATCGCACTCGAGACAAGAGGGCGACCCGTGCTTCTGGTGTTGACTCGCCAGTCGGTGCCTACGCTGGATCGCGGCCGCTACGCGTCGGCCGAGGGCGTACGTCGCGGCGCATACGTACTGAGCGACGCGCCGAATGCAAAGCCACAGCTGATTCTGATTGCGAGCGGTTCGGAGGTTGGGCTGATTGTGGGGGCCGCGGAGCGCCTGCAACTCGAGGGCATAGCGGTACGCTGCGTATCAATGCCGAGCTGGGATCTGTTTGATGAACTGCCGAAAGCCGATCGCGACGCCGTTCTGCCGCCGTCGGTACGAGCCCGTCTGGCGGTCGAGGCCGGTGCCACCCAGGGCTGGCATCGATATGTCGGCGACGAAGGTGAGGTGATTGGCGTGGATCGATTCGGAGCGTCGGCCCCCGGTGCAACGGTCTTGCACGAATACGGGTTCACGATCGAGCATGTCTATGCGCGCGCGAAGGCCTTGCTGTGACTGAGGTGGATGAAGTCGAGAAGTCCAAGGCCCAAAACGGGCTATCAGACTTGCACACTTCGCTGCGCGACAGTCGTAGACCATGCGCCGTCTTTTCTGGGGGAGGGGGGCTGCGGACTCATGACGGTGCACCGTCCCGGCCAGGGGCCATCTCAGAAAAGCGCATATGGGTCGTGGTGCCGTCGAATCTCCAGTCACAGCGAAGTATATGACCGTCTGCGGCGTAGACTTCGGACCAGCCGCTCAACCCGTTGTCGAACTCGCCTTCCCGTTCGCGTTGTGGAGCGGCTCCGCCGTGTTCCGCAAGGAACGATCGAACGCGCTCCTCTCCATCGATCATCAGCACACTTGGAAGAAGTCGTGGCTGCGTCATAACGTGCCTCGCAGATCGGGTGCCGTGTCGATGCGGGACCAGGTGCATTTACCGGCGCATTGATCCTAGCACCAGTGTGCCGTCCCGGAGGGACAGCGACTGTCTGATACCGCACGCACGGACTTCCCCAAGGGACCGGTCGGATCGCATGGCATCAGGTGGGTGGACGCGGAGCCGGCGGTGGCGCAGTCGGATCAACCTGTCCAAGCCCCACGGTCTGACCGCTTGCGAGCACGTGGCCCGTGAGGGCGGTCTTGAGCGCATCGAAGCTGAGTTGCGGATCGACAGGGATCGTCGTATCGAGCGCGAACACCTGCAGGTGGTAGCGGTGCTTTGGGCCCGCCGGGGTCCTGGGGCCCATGTATTCGTGATTGGGCCCTCGAATGTTTGGCCCATAGCTGGCGCCGGCTGGCGGCGCGGTGAGGCCGGCATCCAGCTGTGTCACCGTCGCAGGTACGTCGTACAGCGTCCAGTGCAGGATGGCGTCGCCGCGTACCAGCGCGTCAGTATCCTGCATGATTACCACGTAGGACTGCGTTCCCTTCGGTCCCTTGCTCCACTTCAGCCCTGGAAACACGTTGCCGCGGTATTGAGTATTCTCGAACGGGATGTCTCCGCCGTCTTTGAACGCCGGACTGGATACCGACAGCTTGCCACCGTCCTTGGCTGTGATCAGCGTCAGGACAAGATGGTCTCCGGCTGCCTCCGTGGCGTTCGGCGGTGCCTGGGCCTGCGCCAGGGATGCGCCCGCGAGCCCGAGCGCGGTCAGCGCAACCTTCCGGGACGCAGGGCGCCGATTGTTCTTCAGCATTTCTTTCTCCTTGGTTACATAGCCGCGTCAACCCCCGATCCGGTGCGAGTGTACCGCGGCACGGTCCAATTGGCCGCCCCACGTCGGCTGCGGATGTCCGAAATGTTCAATACCGCCTGTGGCCTTTGAATCACGCTGAGGTCTCTGGAGGATCTATGACGCAATCCGCTCATTCCCTGGCCGCGCTCGTGATGTATTCAGATGATCCGGATCGCCTCTGTCGCTTCTACGCTGCAGCCTTGGGTGTGCCACTGGCTCGTGCCCGACACGGCTCCATGCCCGAGCACTACGAGGGTCTGCTGGGCGGCGCCCACCTTGCCATATGGGACCGGAGGCAGGGGCATGGCGCCGCACCGCTGATCCCGGTCTATCGAGTCCTCGATATCGCCGCGATATCCGAGCAGTTGCTGAACAATGGGGCGACTTGTCTGCATAAGCGCGTTGACCTTGGGGATGGCAAGCAGGTTGCCGGTTTCAGCGATCCGGATGGTCGCGCGTTCCGAGTCATCCAGATCGACTAGGCTAGTATGTGCGGATGAGTCAGGTTCTGTTCCATCCCTGCGGTGCCGCCCCCGGTACCGGTGCGCTCGTCGCACGTCACCCCGCGGCGCCGGCTCTGCAAAGGTGGATTTCGTGCTATTACACGGTAACCATTGCACGGGCCGGTGAACGCACCGAAGTACGCGCGCTGCCGGATGGATGCGCGGATCTCATATTTCACTTTGGCGATTCTCCCGAAGGGTGGTTTGGTGGTCCGCGCACGCGCCCGAGCGTCTACCAACACCGGGGACCCACGCAATTGCTGGGCGTTCAACTTCGACCTGGTGCCGCATACCCGCTGATCGGTCGCCCGATCAGGCAATTCGCCGACCACTCATGCCCGCTGCAGCACCTTGGTATCGAATGGATCGAGGCCGCTCTCCTTCAACTGGCGACGGTAGGCGATCTTCCGGTGCGGCTCGCGCTGATGGATCGATTGCTGGTAGGGCGCTTCGCGTCAGCCGCAATGGATCCACGTCTGCGTGGGGCCCTGGATCTGGTCATTGAGACCGGCGGGAACGCGGCGGTCCAACAGCTCGCAAGAAGGGCGCGAACGAGCTCGCGTCATCTGTCAAGACTCTTTGCCATTTGGGTGGGGCTCACGCCAAAGCAACTCTCGCGCATCGTCCGGTTCCAACAGGTGATGGACAGTCATGCGAAGCGTCGCTCCCGTGATTGGGCGCGGTTGGCAGCAGAGTTCCACTACGCTGATCAGTCGCACCTGGTCAGGGACGTGGCCGCGTTCGCGGGCCTCACTCCGAGGGCATTGTTTTCGTCGACGTAAGATGCTGGCTTCCTGGTCGGATCGTGTCCTGCATCGATGCAAGGGACCGGCATGCTGTACTCGCTGCTCGACCGGCCGCCGCTGCATTGTTCAATCAGCGCGCGGAACGCTACAGCGACTCGGACGTGGTGCGCACATCACGGCGAGATGGCAAAACCCATGGCGAATCCGGGACAGACGTGCTCCATGCGATCAGGAACAGCAGGCCCGCTTGCAGTACCAAGCGCATCACCAGTACCCAATATGGGACGTCGAACATCGCGGCGTTCTGCATCATGTACAGGTTCGCCGGTGTCACGGCAATCGTTAGCGCGAACAAGCCCAGGCCCGCTGCTCTCCTTGTAGCCTTGAGGATCAGTCCGGCTGCACCGAGTAATTCGAGGAGACCGCTGACCAGCACCGTTGCGTGCGGCCAGGGGATATAGGGCGGCACGATGCGCATCTCCAGTCGCGTCGCAGCAAAGTGCGCTATGCCGCCGAGCAGAAACCAGAGAAACACGAACGTCAGACCGATAGTTCTCGCCCTTTGGGGCTTATGCGCGTCAACACGCATCCTGATCATGAACACTCTCCATGACCTGAGGTACCTTGGAGTCCTGGAAGGCCGATGTCGCCAAATCGTGCCGTTGAGCGGTCGCTCAAGCGCAAGTGCAAGAATAGTGCTCGGCGTGGCGGAGTCCGTACGGTGCCGCACAGGGGGTTATCGTGATCTCCTGCAGAGTGCGCTGACGGCATCGTTGGTGCAGAAGGCCTGACTCCGGCCAACTCTTATAGAGGTACAGAACACATGAGCAGTACTATTCGCGACATTCGGGTCGCAGCATCCGAGGAGCCCGGCACGGACCATCACGCTGACCGTGATATGCAGGACGTGCTGAATGAGCTCGTTGCACTCAACGGTGTGGCGATCGAGACATTAGACGTGGCTGCCGCCCGGGCGCAGCCAACGCCTGCAGACGCGGTGCGTGCGCTGCTTCGCAAGAAGCGCAGGAACAGCTCACCGGCTGCGCTGTTCCCGCAAGTGACCAGTGTCGATCGGCAGATCGACGGTGCCGCAGGTCCGCTGGACGTGAGGGTCTACACGCCCAGCGGCGTCGGACCCTTCCCGGTCGTAGTCTATTTCCACGGGGGCGGCTGGGTGATTGCCGACAAGAGCGTGTACGACGGCGGCGCTCGTGGGCTCAGCAAGGCTGCGGATGCAATCGTAGTCTCCGTCGATTATCGACGCTCCCCGGAAGCCAAGTTTCCAGCCGCCTGGAACGACGCATTCGCGGCCTACCAGTGGATCGCTGCGAATGCGGCTTCCATCAATGGAGACCCGGCCCTTCTCGCCCTTGCCGGGGAGAGCGCGGGCGGCAATCTGGCCGTTGCCACGGCTATTGCGGCGCGCGACCACGGCGCTACGCTGCCGATGGCTGTGCTAGCGGTATATCCGGTCGGGCAAACTGGGGATATGCAGACTCAATCGTACGTCGATAGTGCGGACGCCAAGCCACTCAACAAGGCCATGATCACCTGGTTTGTGGACAAGTTGGTCTCGTCGGCGGCTGATGCATCGGACCCACGTCTCGATCTGGTCCATGCCAATCTGGCCGGTCTTCCTCCGGTCACGATCATCAACGCTGAAATCGACCCTCTCCGGAGTGACGGGGAGATGCTGGAAGCTGCACTTCGGCGCGCTGGCGTCGATGTCACGCGCAGGGTATACGGCGGGGTGACCCACGAATTCTTCGGAATGGCGGCCGTCGTCAAGAAGGCCAAAGACGCTCAGGAATTCGCTGGCGGGGAGTTGAAAAGACATCTGAAGCCCTAGGAGTGCTGCTTCGCCCGGCAAGATACTGGTACTCGAGATCCGCAGACGGACTTCTGGGTCCGCCCGTAATTCGCCCGGGTCGTCAATGCCGCGCATTCTGACGGGAGGCCGATGATATATTCCTGGCCATGCGCCCAGGAAAATGACGTCGGCACCTATGAATTGGGTCTGGTTTCACAAGCTGGCCTCACCGCCGTACGCCTATGCTTTTGCCCGGCTGTTGCGGCCGTGGCTGCTCTGGCCGGCGATCCTGATGATCGTGTGGGCCGGCTATCAGGGCTTGTTCGTCGTCCCGGTTGACTATCAGCAGGGCGACGCGTACCGGATCATCTATGTGCATGTGCCGGCCGCCACGATGACGACAGTCATCTATTCCGCAATGGCGACGGCAGCCGCCATCGGCTTGATCTGGCGTATGAAGCTGGCGCATGCGTTTGCGGCAGCTTGCGCACTGCCTGGCGTGATATTCACCGTACTGACGCTGGTGACGGGATCCATCTGGGGGCGCCCCATGTGGGGTGCTTATTGGGCATGGGATCCGAGGCTGACCTCGGAGCTGCTGCTGCTGTTTCTGTACCTTGGATACATCGCGTTGCGTGCATCGATAGATGATATTGGAAGAGCCGACCGCGCTTCCGCTGTGCTGGCGATAGTTGGCGTCGTGAACATTCCGATCATCAAGTACTCGGTGGTCTGGTGGAACAGCCTCCACCAGGGACCCAGTCTCTCCGTTTTCGGCAGGTCCTCGATTGATGCGTCCATGATTGCGCCTCTGCTCGTGATGATGCTTGCGTATCTCCTGCTGTGTGGCGCAGTTCTATGTGACGGACTCTGCGCGGAGATCATAAGACGCGAGAGAAGTGCGCGCTGGCTGGCAGAGGTGGTCTGATGCCAGCGCATGCGGCGTGGAGCATGGGACGGTACGGCGGCTACGTGTGGTCGTGCTACGGCCTCTCATTGGCCGCACTGGTGACTTTGGTTGCGGTGGCACGGCATCGATGGCGGTCGGAATTGGGCCGCGCGCGGCGCCGCGCCAAGGCTAGCGCGTCTGCAGACGGAGCAGGGGTTTGAACGCACGCGTTGTGGCTGCACCGCGGAGGTGTCACCGATGAGTCCGGCGACGTTGTCTCTCTCCGAGCGTCGCAATGTGCTGGCCTTTTGGGTTGGCTCACTCCTGGTCAGCGTCGGCGTCCTGATGCATCTGCCGATGTTCTGGATGGGGCGTACGATGGGATTCGTGCTGGCGGGCATGCCCATGGATCCGGGCATGTTATGGGGAATGGCGCTGATAGTGCTCGGTATCCTGGCTGCCGGTTACGGGCTACTGCCAGCTGCCGCGGTTAATGGCACGGTGCACGATGTCCTGGCACCGCCGGAGGATGCCCCGCTCTCAGCCGCCCACTGGAGGCTGATGGGTGTACTGTCTGTGGCCCTGATCATCGATATCATGAAGCCCGCGAGTCTCGGCTTTGTGACCCCGGGCATGCGCGTGGAGTATGGCGTCAACGCAGCGACCGTGGCCCTGCTTCCATTTTCGGCGTTGATTGGCACCGCGACCGGCTCGTTCGTCTGGGGTGCGCTGGCCGACTTCTATGGGCGCCGTGCGTCGATTCTGCTTTCCTCTGTCATGTTTGTCGGCACCTCGATCTGCGGCGCTATGCCGTCGTTCTGGTGGAACGTCGGCATGTGCTTTCTGATGGGTGCGGCCGCTGGTGGCATGCTGCCGATCGCCTATGCCTTACTGGCGGAAATCATGCCGACAAGGCATCGGGGCTGGAGCCTGGTGCTGGTGGGCGGGGTCGGCACGATTGGCGGGTACTTCGCCGCCAGCGCGCTCTCGGCGCTGCTACAGCCGTTCTTCGGCTGGCGAATCATGTGGTTTCTGAATCTTCCGACGGGACTGATACTCATTGCCATGAGTCCCATGATTCCTGAATCCGCTCGCTTTCTTCAGCATATGGGCCGAATTGACGAGGCACGAGCTACTCTGGCCCGCTTCGGGGCAGTCATCCGGCGCAAGCCTGAAGAGGAGGAGCCCGACGCGGCAGATAGTCATGAGGCCGTCGCGACGGCAACCGAGCACGGCCTGCTTGGAACTACGATAGCACTTACTCTGGCCGCGCTCGCGTGGGGATTCGTGAATTTTGGCGTGCTCTTGTGGCTGCCAAGCTCGTTGGTGGCCGAGGGGCGCAGTGTCGGGCTGGCCAGCCACATCATCGCCCGATCGACTCTGATTGCGGCACCTACCGTGCTGATTACCGCCTATCTTTACAGTCGCTGGAGTACGAAGTATTCGCTGGTGGCGGCAATAGGGCTCACGAGCCTGGGATTGCTGAGCGTTCTGCTGCGCAGTGCTGGCGCCGTCGGGTTCCTGGACAACCCCGTTGTGCCGCTCTCGCTACTCATCGTCGGATCATCGGCGGTGATCTCGATCCTGCTTCCGTACGCGGCAGAGAATTATCCCATCCGGGTGCGCGGCCGGGCTACCGGCTGGGTGGCCGGGTGGAGCAAGATTGGCGGACTCGTTGCCCAGGGCTTGAGCGCGCTCGCGCTGGTTCCGGCTCTGGGCATTGCCGCCGCCATCGTGACTGTGCCTGCGCTGCTCGCGCTGGTACTGATTGCCCTGACCGGGCGCGAAACGCGCGGCCAGGACCTTCGTGCACTCGAATCGCAGCCGCTGGCGACTCGATCGAAGATGGATCTGGTCAAACAGCCAGGAATGGGAACGTGACCGCCGTTGTAGGGATCAAAGCCCGTGTGACGCAGCTAGAACGAGCGTACTGCCCGAGCGATCCACGATCGACAGCTTTCCGTCCTTGAGCGTGACATCATCGATCATTGTGAAGGTATCCGGAACGCGGGTGTAGAAAATGATGAAGTGAGTTTGGATTTTCGACTTCGCAGGGAGCCAGCGAAACGTCGGAACTCCAAAGAGAGGGCTCATGGCGACTGTGTCGCGATGCGATATATCGAACGGCTGTGAGGAAAACTCCATGCCGCGCGCCGCCCGATCCTCTCCCGTGAAATTCATCCAACTCATCAGCCAGGGGTACTCATCGCGCCGAAAGACGTAGCCGTAGAGCAGATGCTTTTCGAGGTGCAGGGCCGTCACAAACGCAAGCGTGCGGCTCGGGTCCATTTCGCAACTCGCAAGATCCAGCCAGTTGTGATCGGTCGGGATCTCGCGGATGTTCGCCGCACCGCCGCCGATAACGGGAGCCATGGGCCACGTGAAGTCCTTGTCGTATGCCAGGTGGCCGGGAATGTCGCCTGGCTTGAACGGGCGAACCCGACACCTCGTTGCCGGCATGTCGACCGCCACTTTGCCTTTTTCCAAGAAAGGAGGGCCAATCGTGGAATGCTCGGCCCATGACACCGGCCTGTCCACGCCGATGAGGCTTTCCAGCGTACTCGTGACATAGACCAGATTCTCGCCGTCGATCATCTCGGCGGTCCTCGTCAGAGTCTCCTGTGCAAGGGGCAACGTGGCCTGCATCGTTACGGAATGGGAAGATCCCGAATCCGTCGCCGAGATCACCTTGAACAACTGATGGTTGGCCTCGCCGTGGAATGGCATCCCGGCAGCGAGTTCCTGATCCGAGGGAGCGCCAAATCCGTCGAGTGCGAGGAAGTGGCCCAATGGGGCCAGGGGACTGAGTGGCGGGCCGTCCTTGATGATCATTCGGTCCAGACGCGCCCCGCCTGGCGAAATAGTCAGCTCGAGTCGGTCGTTGGCGAGCAGAAACGGCTTCGGCTGGTCCTGTGGTGGTAGCGCAGCGCAAGTCAAACTTGCGACGAACAGAAGTATCAGCGCGCTTGTCCGGTTCATAAAGCCGTCCCATGGGGCCTTTCAGTTCGCTGTGCGCGTACAGAGCGCGTAGCCTTGAAATGGTGTGCGACTGTCCGATCCATCGAATGTTGAGCCAATCCGCTGATCGTCCCGTACGTTGTAGGGTCGGCCAAAATACATTGCGACATGCTCGCCAGGCTTACCCGCCGGCGTACTTGTCCACAGGAGCAACCGGTTACCCTGGAAGTGGTCACCCTCGACGACAAACTCCGGAGGGCGCCACTGCTTATGATCTAGTGCTTCTTCGATCCCGTAGCCTGGGTCAAAAGTCGGCTTGGACCAGCGCCAGCCCTTGCTCGAAGCGTGAAATACATGCTGCAGTTCATCGACGGTAGGTAGCCGCCAATTGGAATAGTCACCGAGATCCAGTCTGGTACAAAACGACTGGGCGTCATTGAGATTCCATGGCCCCACCCCGGTATCCTGGGGGTAATACCACGGACGTGCCCACATCAGACCAGTTGACGCATCCAACCACAACGCGGGGTCGCGTCTCGCGCTGCTCGAGCGCACTGGCATGGCAACCTCGGTCGGGGCTTCGCGTTTCGGCTCCGCCTGCGGCGATCGAACGATCGGCTGGGACGCGTTCTGCGACCCAGGTGCAGTCGCGAGCTCCACGGGCGATGACCCAGTGCTGCTCGATTCAGCGACCAGGCACTCGCGGCGCATCTCGCGCAACGTTCCCTGTTGCCCTTCCGGCGCCCGCTCGATGGCCTTGCTCAAGGCATCCGCCGCAGGCTCATATTGTCGCAGTGCCAAGAGCACCTGTCCGGCGACGGCATACCCATCCCAGCGCTCGGGATTGATTCGAATTGCCGCATCGGCAAGCGCCAGCGCACGATCCAGATCTCCGGCAGACACCGCTGCATGGGCGGCGCCTATCTGCGTATCGAACATCGATA
>Ga0265314_10001251_pt1 | contig 28921 bp, 30 predicted proteins | sample 4126metaG_FD_203106 | JGI IMG/M metagenome (GOLD analysis project Ga0265314, IMG submission 203106) | Rhizosphere microbial communities from Carex aquatilis grown in University of Washington, Seatle, WA, United States - 4-1-26 metaG | ecosystem: Host-associated > Plants > Roots > Rhizosphere >... | reverse complement strand
GCGGCGATGGACACGAGTCTCGTCACGCCCCGGGATCTGTCTTTTTTCCCTGAATTACCATGGACTTATACTGCTGTGCCAAGACGGTAACAGGCCGAAACCTCGGGTGTCAATGGAAATGGACCGCTCCGGCCAGGCGCCGGCCACACGGCTCACACCCCGCGGGCCTCCGGCGACCAGATGTACTTGTGGAGCTGGAGGTTGAGCCTGACGGGGAGGCGGTCCCGGAGGATCCATTCCACGAGGGCACGCGGGTCGAGGACACCATGGGCGGGCGAGATCAGCACCTCGGTGCGCTCGGCGAGGCGCGCTTCCCGGATCCGCGCCGCGGCCCAGAGGTAGTCGCCCTCGCTCGAGACCACGAACTTGGCGGCGTCGCGGGCCCTCAGCCCGGCGAGGACCTCGGGCCGCATGCGGGCGCTCTCTCCGGAGCCCGGCGTCTTGATGTCGACGATGCGAATCACCTCCTCCGGCAGAGCGTCGAGGGGGTGGGCCCCGGAGGTCTCGATCATCACGGTCTTGCCGGTGTCGAGGATGCGGCGCGCCAGGAGGCCGATCTCGCGCTGCAACATGGGCTCCCCTCCGGTGAGCAAGACGAGCGGCGCCCCCAGCCGATCCACTTCTTCGACGATTCGTGACAAGGTCAGCTCCTCGCCGCCGTAGAATGCGAAGGCGCTGTCGCAGTAGGTGCAGCGCAGGTCGCAGCCCGTGGTTCGCACCAGCGTGCACGGCAAACCCGCATACTGCGTCTCTCCCTGGATGCTTCGATAGATTTCGCTGATCCGCATGGCCGTTCCGGTCCGCTGCCGAAACGGGGCGCAGTATAGACGGAAGGAGACCTCGCATTGTCGTCCGCCATGCTGAAATCTCCCGATGGGACCCTGCTGCATGTGGTCTGGTACGCGCCGGCGCGGCTCCCGGTGCGAGGCGCGGTGGTGCTGCTCCATGGTTACTCCGCCCACGTGGGCCTGATGGAGGAGACGGCGCGGTTCCTGGCCGACCACGGCCTGCTGGTCTACGGCTTCGACTGCCGGGGCCACGGCCTGTCCACCGGGCGGCGGGGTTATGTCAGGAGATTCGAGGAGTTTCGGATGGACCTCGGGCTGGTCCTGGCCGAGGTGCGGGCGCGTCATCCGAACCTCCCGCTGGCCCTGCTCGGCCACAGCCACGGCGCGACCATCGCGCTCGACTCGGTCCTCGGCGGGGAGACCCCGGTGGCGGCGCTGATCCTCGTGTGCCCGTTCCTCGGCCTCGCCATGCGGGTCCCCTGGTACAAGCGCTGGCCGGCGGGCGTCCTCGGCGTCCTGTGGCCGACCCTGGCGCTCGGCAACGAGCTCGACCCCCAGAACCTGGCCCGGGACGCGCCGGCGCGCGAGCGCCTGGCGCGCGATCCCCTCCGACACCACGTGGCCACCGCCAGGTGGTTCCGTGAGGTCAAGCGCGCACAGGCGGCCATCCTTGCCCGCGCCGGCGAGCTGCGCGTCCCGACCTGGATGGCGCTGGCCGGGGGCGATCGGCTGGTGGACAACGCGGCGGCGCTGGCCTTCGCGAAGGCGGCGGGACCGGTGGTGACCGTGAAGGTCTACGAACGCGCCTTTCACGAGATCCTGCTCGACGGCGAGCGGGAGCAAGTGCGATCGGATATCGCAACTTGGGTGGTCGCTCCGCTTTTGTCTCCGTATAATTCAGAACATTCATGAGTCATCTCGTCGCGTACTTCGGAAACGAGCCCGAGAATTTGGCTTGCGCGCTGTTCTTCGCGCGGAATGCGCTCTACACGCACGATCACGTCGAAGGATGGGCTCTCGGCTTCGTGCAGGGCGGAGACGTCCTGCTGCAAAAGCGCCCGCGCGCCAACACCGCGGAGGTGGACTTCTACACCCTGTCGCGGAACCTCAACGCCGATGCGCTCATCGGGCGGGTGGGCCTCGGCAAGGAGGGCAATCGTTCGGCGGAGAACGCCGATCCATTTCGCTATCGCGCGTGGCTGTTCGGGGCGGTCGGCCACATCCCGAAGTTCGAGCTGGTGCGCGAGCGGATGCTCGAATCCACACCAGACTTTCTCCGGCGAAACATCCGCGGGCAATCGGCGGGCGAGCACCTGTTCCATCTCTTCCTCGCCAACCTGCACACCGCCGGGCTGCTCGATGTCCCGACGCCGAATCCGGGGCGGGTCAACCAGGCGTTGCTGCAGGCCCTCGGGACCCTCGGCGAGCTCCTCGAGCATGCGCAGGCCGGCGCCGCGGCTGGCGCGGGGGCCGGGGCCGTCGCGCACGGACACAGCACGGCGCTCACCGCCGTGGTGACCAACGGCCGGTGCCTGGTGGCGGCGAACCACGGACACGCGGCTCAGTTCCTGCGGGTGGACGGCATCGCCGACTGTCCGGTCTGCCACGATCGCGTGCACGGGGATGGCCACGCCCACGCCAAGGGACGGCGCATCGCGCACGAGGCCCTGCGGGCCATCATCCTCGAGGCCGACGCCCGGACCCAGGGACGGGCTGGCTGGAAGCCGGTTCCGGATGGGACGTCCCTGGTGGCGGGCCCCGATCGGGTCCCGCACCTGGTGTCCGCCGCGGCCTCTGCCTCCACCTGACCGGTGGAGCTGGCCCGCCCTGACCGGGTCGGGCGGCGCGAGGCTCAAGACTTCCGCGGGTTGGGTCGATGGGAGAGCTGACCCGACATGACCGCTTCACCCGAGACCGCTTCGAATCGGCGCCGGCGCCTGGTCATCAACGTGACCGGGGCGGGCACGCTGTTGCTCGTGGCCGCGGCCATGTGGAACTGGCAGCCCGGGGGCGATCCGGACATGCGCAGCGCCCGTGCGCCCGCTCCTGCCCCCGCCCGGCAAGACCCGACCGGACGCTTCCTCCCCCAGCTACCGGCCGAGGGACATGTCCCCGCGTCAGCGACCACGACCACGACCGACGGCCCGGGGGCCGGGCCGCCGGACGGTGGCGGCAGCCTCTCCGGGGCGCGGATCGCGGACGCCATGACCGCCTGGCGGATCGCGATCCTGAACAAGAGCCCCGAGCAAGTGGAGAGCCTCGATCGGGCCTTCGCGGAGCATCGCGCGTCCTTCATCCCGGCGCTCATGGAGAGCGCCGGCGGGGATGCCGAGCCGCGCGTGCGCGCGTTCTCGACCCGGGTGCTCGGAAAGCTCCGGGCCACCGAGGCTCGGGCGCTCATGCACCGGCTGCTCGGGGACGGCAGCGAGTACGTTCGCTTCAACGCGGCCTGGGTCCTCGGCGAGCTCGCCGATCGCGAGGCCATGGTCGAGCTCGAGCGCCTCGAGCGGCGCGACCGCTCGGAGATGGTGCGCCGGTCGGCGCATGAGTCGCTCCGGCGCCTGAACGGAGGCTGACGCCGTGAGCGGGCGCGCATCCATAGCGGCCGCGGCCGACGGCCATCCTGCTCCCGCCGAGGCGTCGGGTGCACCGCCAGATGCCGCCGCGGTGGGCGCGCAGCCTGCGGGCGCAGGGCCGCAAGGCCGGAAGCGGGCCTGGATCACACCGGCCATCCGCACCGGGCACCTGTTCGAATCCAACAGCCTCGCGTGTGGAAAGAACACGCCGATGATCGATCAGTGCAACGCCAACCCGGCGATGTCGTGATGCATGAGCCCGGATCAGCGCAGACGGAGCTGCTGCTCTCGATGGGTGGGGTGGTCGGACACTTCGGCCTCGACGGCGCCCCCGGCCCGTTCGTCGCGCAGCTGATGGAGCGCTACGGGCCCTACGCGATCCCCGTGGCGCCCTGGGTGCAGCGCACCTTCTCGGTCCGGGTTTCCTTCGCCGCGGCCTCGCCCATGACCGACCCGCGGGTCCGGGCCGGCGAGGTGGCGGCCCGACCGCTGCGCGTGGAGGAGACCGACGCGCGGGTGAAGATCAACCGCTGGGACTTCTCGGTGGCGCTCGACTCGGTCGCGCGCCCGCGCGCGGTCGAGGGGGCGAGCGAGGGTGCAGGCGACGGGAGCCGCTTCGTCGGGGGCGGCACCTGCCAGATGAATCCGTTCGCCTTCGATTCGTTGCTGCGGGTGCTGTGGGCCACCTTCCTGCCCCGGGCCGGCGGCGCGCTCTTTCATGCCTGCGCCTTTCGCATCGACGAGCGCGGGGTGATCTTCCCGGGCGAGAGCGGGGCGGGCAAGAGCACGCTCGCGCGCAAGCTCCCCGAGCCGGAGCGCATCCTCACCGACGAGCTGGTGGCCGTCTCCCGCGGCCCGATCGGGCAGTGGCGGATCTCCGGGACGCCGTTCTGGGGCGAGTTCCAGCGGGGCGGCGGCTCGCTGCGCAGCTGGCCGCTCGCGGGGGTGGCGTTCCTCGAGCAGTCGAGCGCGCTCGACGCACGGGCGATCGCCCCCGCCGAGGCGGCCTTCCGGCTGCTGGCGTGCCTGCTGTGCTTTCGAGCCGACGCGGACACGGCCGCCCGCAACCTGGCGATCGCCGTCGACGTGTGCAAGGAGGTGCCGTGCCTGGTGCTGCGGAGCCGTCGGGAGAGCCCCATCGAGGCCATCGAGGGAGCGCTGGAGGCGCACCTCGACCTCGCGCCGTCGGGCCCGGGACGCGGGATCGCCCCGGGGCAGCCGCAGCCCGCCGACCGGGGCAGCGGATCCCGCAGGCGACCGCGGCTGTCCACCCGGCCGTCGGCGCGCGAGATGATCTCGGAGTTTCGGTGGTTCCTGAAGGCGCGCGGCCGGTATGCCTTCACGCCCCGGGGCAGCAGCATGAAGCCGTGGCTGCGCGACGGGGATTCCCTGTTCGTCGAGTCGACCGACGCCTCGCGGATCGTGCCGGGTGACATCGTGCTGTACTGGACCCCGGGCCGGCGCCCCGAAGACGACCGCCTGACCTGCCATCGGATGGTGGCGCGGCGCCAGATCCAGCGCGGGCCCTCGCGTGGGCCGCGCATCTACGTCAAGGGCGACGCGCTGTCCGCCATCGAGCGCTTCGACGACGGGCGAGAGTCCGAGGTCCTCGGCCGCGTGTCGGCCGTCTCGCGCGACGGCCGCGCCATTCCCGTGCCCGGGCGGGTGGGCAACCTGGCCCGCCTGGCTGGCTCCCTGGTCGCAACTCCTTTCTTGAAGATGGTGGGAAGATGAAGACACGCGAGCCCGCGACCAATGCCTGGCGACGCGCGTCGTCCCTGCCCTTCCAGAAGCTCGACGAGGAGATCCTGGTCGTGGATCCGCGAACCCGGTCGGTGCACCTCCTCAACCCCAGCGCGACCCGGATCTGGGAGCTCCTGCAGACCCCCGCTTCGGAGGCCCGGCTCCTCGTCTCCCTGTGCGCGGAGTTCGATGCCCCGGTGGAGGCAATCCGGGCCGATCTCGTGCGCAGCCTCGGAGAGCTGGAGGAAAAGGGGCTGATCGGGCGCGACGAGGTCCCCCGAGGCGGCGAGGGACCGGCCGACGCGGCGCCGGAGCGGCGGGGGCCTGCGTGATTCCCCGGGAGGCCCGCTGCGGCGACGACGAGCTCGTCGGGATCGACTCTGGCGCCAAGCTCGTGCAATCCGTCCAGACCTGGGCGCACGACCGGCTGGTCCCGCTGAACGCCAGCCTGGAGGTCACGCTGGCCTGCAACATCCGCTGCATCCACTGCTACAACTTCGACCGGGACGCGCCCCGCCCCGGGGCCCGGGCCGCCCACACCCCGAGCGGAAGCGAGCTCCGGGTCCCGCCGGCGCCCGGCGGCGGCTGCGGGACGGTCGGGGTGGCGGGCGCCGCGGACGGTGCGCCCGCGGCGAAGCCCGAGCTCACCACCGAGGAGCTCCTCGACGTGATCGATCAGCTCAGGCAGGCCGGCTGTCTGTTCCTCTCCTTGACGGGGGGCGAGGTGCTGTCGCACCCGGGGCTCTTCCGCCTGCTCGATCGGGCACGCGAGGCGCACATGGCGGTGCAGCTCCTCACCAACGGGACCCTGCTGCGCCCGGGGATGGCCGGACGGCTCGCCACCTACGAGAACCTGCTCGGGGTCAGCGTGAGCCTCTACGGGGCCACGCCGGAGATCCACGACGCCGTCACCCAGGTGCACGGATCTTTCCGGCGAACCTGGGCGGGCATCGAGCGGCTGCGCGCGGTCGGGGTGGTCGTCCGCCTGAAGTTCGTCGTCATGCAACCGAACGCCCACGAGACGGACGCGATGATCGCCGCCGCCGGCGCGCGCGGCCTGGCGTACACGCTCGACTTCACCGTGACGGCCCGCCACGACGGCACCGCGGGCAGCCTGACCGCGCGCATCACCGCCGCCCAGCGCGAGCAGCTGTGTCGGGGACCGCTGCGGCCGCTCCTGCCGCGGGGGCCCCGCCCCGCCCCGCCCGCCCAGGACTTCGCCTGCAACTGCGCGCGGGGCAACTGCGCCATCTCGGCGACGGGGGACGTGTACCCGTGCGTGTCGGTGCCCTGGGCGGCGGGCAACCTGCGCGACCAGAGCTTCGCCGAGATCTGGCGGACCTCACCGGTGTTCGCGCGCATCCGCGGGCTGCGGCTCGAGGACTTCGGCAAGTGCGCACCCTGCCCACACCGGGCGTACTGTAGCCACGATCGAGGCGCCGCGTTCACAGCCACGGGGGACTACACCGGCGCGGACCCATTCGTCTGCGCCGGCGCGGAGCTCACCCACCGCCTGGCCGTCGAGTCGCCCCGGGGTACCTCCGAACCAGCTGACGGACCAGGCACCTAGTGCACCGCCGTCGAAATAGCGTCAACACCGAGGCCGGCAAGCCGAGCCGGCCGCGAGGCGCGACGACGAGGAATACCCGTAGGTATTATGAGGAGGAGCAACGAAGCGGCCGGCTCGGATCGTCGGCCGAATATGATGCTATTTCGACGGCGGTGCACTAGCTAGGTCGCTCGCGCACCAGAAAGCATGTCCGTGATCCGCGGCACCCGAGAGCCATCGGGGAGGCCGAGTTGCCGCCGTTGCGCGTGGGGCGACGCGCGTGGGCCGATGGCGCGGCCATGCCGATTCGAGCGCTTCGTTTGCTTGCCTTGGCGATCCTGGTGCTGCCGGTGTTCCCGGGCGACGCGCTGGCTGACGACGTCGTCTTGCTCTCGAACGGCGGGCGCATTCGAGGGACCGTCATCGAAGCCGACCCTCGAGAGGGCGCCAGCATCAAGCTCGAAGACGGCTCGGTGCGACGATTCGACGCTGGCGAGATCTCGACCATCCGCTACGGCGACCCTGTGCCGCCGACGCAAGAACCACCGCGTTTCCCCGCGTCGAGCGTTCCTGGGCCTCCCCCGCCTCGGGGATATGGATATCCATCCCCGCCCGGGTATCGCTCTCCAGGGCCTGCCCACCCTCGGCGAGCGCACAGGGAACGATTGCCGCGGGCCGTGGCTTCCAGGCGGCGCTTCGGATGGGGCTCGCTCTGCCCGCCGGAAACCTCGATGCTGGCGAGAGGATGGCTGACTTCTTCGGGCCTCAGTTCTGGGGGCTGATCGACGTCGGCGGGAAGCCGAGTGGTCGCGTCTTTCTCGGCGCCTAGCTCGGGGGCGGCGCGGGTGCGGTTGGCTCCTCCGTGAGAGGCCTCTGCGATGCCAGCGGGATCTCTTGCCAGTCCTCCGCGGGTCGCTTTGGCGGAGAGCTGCTCTTCTCCCTCAAGCCCGACTCGAACGTCAATCCGTGGCTTGGATACGGGGCGGGGCTTTCGGTTGAAACGATCCAGCTCGGGGCATCGACGGCGCACGTCGATGCGGATCTGGTCGGCGTGGAGTGGGCTCACCTGATGGCGGGGGCGTCGATCCTCGGCGCGACATGCTGTCCGAGTCCGACCGCACCGCCGCGCGCATCCTCCTGTCGCAGATCCTCCAGCAAGAAGGAATGGAGGCCGAGCTCAACGGGGCGAGGGGCTGGCGGTCGTGGGGAGGCGACCCGCGGATTCGCGGGCGAGCCAGCGCTCGACCTCGCCGGCCAGGACCGGCAGGCTGAGCGCGCCGCGGCCGAGCACGACGTCGTGAAAGCGCCGCAGGTCGAAGGCCGGCCCGAGCCGCGCCTCGGCCTCGCGGCGCAGTCGCCGCAGCTCGAGCTCGCCGATCTTGTAGGCCAGCGCCTGCCCCGGCCACCCGATGTAGCGATCGACCTCGTTCTCGATGTTGTTGCGTGCGCTGGTGGTGGAGGAGACCAGCAGCTCGACCGCCTGGGTCCGGCTCCAGCCGAGCGCGTGGATGCCCGTGTCGACAACCAGGCGCCCCGCGCGCCAGGCCTCCATGCCGAGACGCCCGAGGCGAGAGAGCGGCCCATCGTACAGGCCGAGCTCGTCGGCCAGTCCCTCGGCGTAGAGCCCCCACCCCTCGACGAAGGCGGTGACCCCGAGGTGGCGCTGGAACTCCGGGACGTCGGTCATCTCCTGGGCGAGCGCGATCTGCACGTGATGGCCCGGGATGGCCTCGTGGAAGGCCAGCGCCTCGGCCTCGAAGCGTGGGCGGGTCTCGGGTGCGTAGGTGTTGATGTAGTAGGTCCCGGGGCGCGAGCCGTCGACGGCGGGCTGGCGGTAGTAGGCGATCGGGCTGTCCTTCTCCTCGTGGGCCTCGATGCGCTTGACCACGCACGGCGTCCGCGGAGTGCGGCCGAGAAAGCGCGGCATGGCGGCCGAGGCCTTGGAGAGGGCCTGGGTGGCGGCGGCCTCGACCTCCTCCCGGGTGGTGAAGTACATCGCGGGATCCTGGCTGCGCAGTCGCCGCTGGATCTCGGTGAAGTCCGAGGTCCCGAGCGCCGCCGGACCGAGCGCCTCCATGGCGCGGCGGATGCGCAGGAGCTCGTCGAGGCCGAGCTGGTGCACCTGCCGCGGGTCGAGCGACTCCGAGGTGTACACGGCGGTCAGGGCGGCGTAGCAGGCGGCTCCGCCCGGGAGGTGCGAGATGCCCACCTCGGCGTCGCCCCGCGCGCGCGGGAGGATCTCGTCCACGACGAGCCGGCGGTAACGGGCGAAGGCCGGCCGGATGCCGTCGGTGACGACCGCCACCAGATCGCGCCGGAATGCGGCGGCGGCGACCGGCGTCCAGTCCCCGCCGGTGGCCCGGTCGGCCGGGGCCACGAGCGGCCACTCCGGCACGGGCCGCGCCAGGAGCTCGTCGAGCTGGCGCACCACCCGCTCGACCTCGCTGCGGGCGGAGGTCTTCCCGGCGGCGAGGCCCCGGCGCAGGTTGTCGATCTTCTGGTGCAGGGTCTCGGGCATGTGGCGCCAGCGCGCGAGCAACGCGCCGCCGTCGGCCTGGGTCTTCACCGATTGCAGCCCCGCGAGGTCGAGGTACGAGACCTGGGGGCCATCGCGCGGGTCCACCGACCACTCCTCCAGGCGACAACCCACGAAGGCGAGATCGCGCTCGAGCTCGCCTTGCAGGAGCCCGCGGGTGACCCGGTCGGCATCGCTGGCCACGGCCTCGAAGGCCGGGACGGGTAACTCCGCCATCAGGCGCGCGTGCAGGTCGCGGAGCCGGGACTCGGAGCGGGCGCGTCCCTCGGTGGACTCGTCCGGCATGCGCGCCGCGTAGCCAGGGTAGCCGAGCAAGGTCGCCTCGATCGGATCGTTGTCGAGCCGCGCCGCCCAGTACGCGTCCGCGAGCGTCCGCAACGTCCGCCCGAAGCTCGCCGGAGCTGGTCCAGGCGCCACGCTCCGCTCCTGCAAGGCGGCCCCCGCCGGGACCCGTCCGGGCGCCCGAGTGGCACAGCCCACACCAACCAGCACCGTCATCCCAACGATCCCGAGAGCACCTCCGCGCCTCGAAAACCGGCATCCATTCATGTCCCTGTGTTAACACGTCCCCGCCTCTTTCTAGATCGGGGATGTGGCTCGCTGCCGCTCGCACCTCCCCGCGCCCCTCTCGCTCCGCGCGGCAAAGCCGCGCTACGCTCGCCTGAACAGCGTGGGGTGATCGAGGTACTCGCGGTGCCGCTCCCGGGAGAAAGTGGGGCGGGGCTCGGCTTTCATCCGTCGGAGGACCCGCTTCGAGATTCAAGTTGATCCGCCAGGGGAACGCGCTTCATGCGGTGGATCGGAGGTTGGCTTTGCCAACCGGAGAAGACTTGGGCAGAGCAGATCCGGGTACGCCTCTCGTCGTCCCGGGAGGGGCCCGCGGGGAGGGGTCCTCCCCTTCCCGCGCTCCGGTCCTCCCCTTCCCGCGAGCGCCGAAGGCGCCTCCTAGTAGTTTCGGCGCAGGTCCATCCCGGTGTAGAGGGAGGCGACGTCGGCAGCGTAGCCGTTGAAGGGTAACGTCTTGCGCTTGATGAACTCGCCGATGCGTCGTTCCTTGGCCTGGCTCCAGCGGGGGTGGTCCACGTCGGGGTTGACGTTGGAGAAGAAGCCGTACTCGTTCGGGGCCATCCGGTTCCAGGTGGTCGGGGGCTGCTGCTCGACCAGGCGAATCTTCACGATGGACTTGATGCTCTTGAACCCGTACTTCCACGGCACGACCAGCCGCAGGGGCGCCCCGTTCTGGTTGGGCAGGGTCTTGCCGTAGAGCCCCACCGCCAGCAGGGTCAGCGGATGCATGGCCTCGTCCATCCGCAGGCCCTCGACGTAGGGCCAGTCGAGGACGCCGCGCCGTTGCCCCGGCATCTGATCCGGCGCGAGCAGCGTCTCGAACGCCACGTACTTCGCGCGGGAGCTGGGCTCGAGGCCCTTCAGGAGAGCGCCGAGCGGGAAGCCGACCCAGGGAATCACCATCGACCAGGCCTCGACGCAGCGCAGGCGATACACCCGCTCCTCGAGGGGATACGCCTTGAGCAAGCTGTCGATGTCGATGACCGTGCTCTTCTTGAGCTCGCCCTCGCAGGTCACGGTCCAGGGCCTGGTGCGCAGGCTCCCAGCGTGGTCCGCGGGATCGTGCTTGTCCGTCCCGAACTCGTAGAAGTTGTTGTAGGTGGTGACGTCCTCCCGCGGGGTCAGCTTCTCGTCGACGAGGTAGCGGGACTTGCGCACCCCGGGCAGGTCCGCCGGTGGCGTCGCCGCCTCGGATCTGCAGCCCACCAGGCTGGTCGCCGCTCCCGCCATGACGCCCGCCGCCACGGTGGCGGCCCCACCCGCCATCAGCGCCCGCCGCCCCAGGTACACCGCGGGGTCGGTTATCTCGCGGGAGGGAATCGGCTCTGGGCGCTTGATCAGCATGTGCCTGGACCTTTCGACCGGGGTGGGAGGTGCGGAGATCTTGCGCTTCAACCGCTACACTGACAACCCGAACATGCCCAGTCGCCCACGCATCCTCGAGATCAAGCGAACCCTGGACGGGCGCGAGAAGCGCTTCGATTGCGCGGTGCTGGCCCGGACGCCCACCCACCTCGTCGTGCTCTTCGTCTCGACTGGACCGATGAACGTGCACGGGGTGGGGCTGCCGGCAGGGACCGTGACCTTCGGGCACTTCTGGACCGATCGCCCCTACAACGTGTACCACTGGCTCGACCGGCGCAGCGGCGAGAACCTGGGGACGTACGTGAACGTCGCCGACCAGACGACCATCGAGGATGGTGTGCTCGCCTGGCGGGATCTGGTGGTGGATGTGCTCGTCGCCCCAGGCCGGGCGCTCGCGGTGCTCGACGAGGACGAGCTGCCCGCCGATCTTCCCCCCGAGCTTCGCGCCCGCATCGCGGCCACGACCGCCACCCTGCGCGCCTCGTGGGCCGAGCTGGCCGCGGAGCTGGAAGCCGCGCGGGCCGCGCTGTGGCCGTCCATCGCCACGGAGATCGACATGGACATCGACACCGACCCGCAAACGCGCCCGCCCTCGGGTCCGACGTGAAGTCGGTGATCCAGCGCGTCGCGCGCGCCGAGGTCCGGGTGGACGGGACGCCGGTCGGGCGCATCGACGCGGGCTTCGTGGTGCTGGTGGCGGTGGAGCGCGGGGACGACGTGGCCGACGTCGAGCTGACGGCGCGAAAGCTCGGGACGCTCCGGGTGTTCCCGGGACGGACCCCCATGGATCGCACGCTCGCCGAGATCGGTGGCGGCTGCCTGGTGGTCAGCCAGTTCACGCTGGCGGCGTCGCTCGGCAAGGGGACGCGGCCGAGCTTCGAGCCGGCCGAGGCGCCGGCCCGGGCCGAGGGGCTCTACCTCGCGCTCGTGGCGCAGCTGCGCGCGGCCGGCCTGCCGGTGGAGACCGGTCGCTTCGGCGCCGACATGCAGCTCGAGCTGGTCAACGACGGACCCGCGACGTTCCTGGTCTTCACCCGCGGCGGCGCCCTCGTCAAGGCGCCCTGAGCGCAGCTCCACCGCCGCGCGGGCGGCTACTTGCCAGAGGGCGCCACGGGGCCGACGGGCACCCGGGCTTCGCCCCGGCGCTTCCCGGGCCCCGCCGGGGGCCTCGCGGCGTCCGAGGTCGCCGCCGCCAGGGACAGGTGCATGATCCGCGCGAGCGGCTCGAACCCGAGCTCTCCGTAGAGCCCGAAGGCGGCGCGGTTATGGCTCCAGACGGTGAGGACCGCCTCGCTGGCCCCTGCGTCTCGTCCCCAGGCCGTGACCTCCTCCATGAGCCGGGTTCCGATCCCCATGCGCCTGAAGGCCGCCTCGACGCACAGCTCGACGATCTGCACCCGCCGGGCCGGCATCATCGCCGGATCGATGGGGGCGTCCACCAGGCGCGCGATGACGTAGCCGCGCACCACCCGGTCAGCCTCCCCCACCCACGTCGTGACGCCCACCTCGGGTGGAAGATGGCGGAGCCCGGAAGACGGCCGGAAGTAGTCGGGCAGGAGCCGAGCGTGCAGGTTTTCGAGCTGGCCCCGCAAGCGCTCCACCGCCTGCCCGTCCCCGGGAAGCGCGGGCCGGACGCGCAGCACCGGCCCGCCCGGGCGCGGCCGCCTAGTTTTGCCGGTCGGAGCGGCCATCGTCCAGCTCGACCGGGAACCGGTTGTACATCACGTTGTAGACCAGGTCCTCGACCTCGCTCTCCGTGCGCAGCGCCAGCGCCAGGGTCGCGAGCCGCTCCGCCTCCGCCAGGGTGGATGCCCGGATGATCGACTTCACGAGGGGAATCTGGCGCGGGGCCATGGACAGGTTGCGCAGACCGAGGCCGAGCAGCACCAGGATGAACAGCGGATCGCCCGCCATGTCCCCGCACATGGCGACCGGCCGGCCGTGCACCGCCGCCCCCGCCACGATCTGGCGCAGGGCCCGCATGATGGCTGGATGCAGCGGGTGGTACAGGTAGCCGACGTGCTCGTTCTCGCGGTCGGCTGCCAGGGAGTACTGGATGAGATCGTTGGTCCCGATGCTGAGGAACGCCGACTCCTCGGCCAGCAGGTCGGCGATCATCGCGGCGCTCGGCGTCTCCACCATCACCCCGAGCTCGGCGTCGGGATCGTGCGGGATGCCCTCGTGCTTCAGATCGGCGCACACCTCCTGGCAGATGGCCTTGGCCATGCGCAGCTCGGCCACGCCAGAGATGAGAGGGAACATGATCCGGGCCGGCCCCTCCGCCGCCGCCCGGTAGAGCGCCCGCAGCTGGGTGCGGAAGAGATCCGGCCGCTGGAGCGAATAACGGATCGACCGCAGCCCGAGCGAGGGGTTCTGCCCGCTCGGCATGCGGACGGCGGCGGGCATCTTGTCGCCGCCGAGGTCGAGGGTCCGGAAGGTGATGGTCCTCCCCCCCGCGCTGCGCAGCGCCGCCACCGCGTGGCCGTACTGCTCCTCCTCGGACGGCAGATCCGGCCGCTCCAGGTACAGGAACTCGGTGCGAAACAGCCCGACCGACTCCGCGCCGATCTCGCACGCGACCGGGATCTCCTCCATCAGCTCGACGTTGGCGGCGAGGTGCACCCGGACGCCGTCCTGGGTCTCGGCGGGCAGATCGCGCATGGCGGCCAGGCGCTTGGCCCGCTTCTGCTGATGGTCCGCCCGGTCGCGATAGGTGCGCAGCGCCTCCTCGTCGGGCTCGAGGATGATCTCGCCCGAGGTGCCGTCGACCACCATCTTCATGCCCGACCACACCCGGTGCCCGAGGCCCTCGACGCCGACCACGTACGGCAGCGCCATGGCCCGCGCCACGATCGCCGTGTGCGAGGTGCGCCCGCCCCCTTCCGAGCAGAGCCCGGCCACGCCCGCGCGCCCGAGCTGGGCCGCGTCCGAGGGCGACATGTCGTGGGCCACCGCCAGGCTGCCCGGGGGCACGTCGGCGGTCACGGTCTCGACCATGCCGAGCAACGTCCGCAGCAGGCGCTCGCCCACCACGGCCACGTCGCTGCGGCGATCCCGAAAATACGGATCCTCGATCCGATCGAACACCGCCTGGATCTGGTCGAGGGCCTTGCGCACGGCCCACTCGGCGCCCACCTGATCCTCGCGGATGGTCCGACGGGCCACGTCCACCAGGTGCACGTCCTGCAACATCAGCCGGTGCGCCTCGAGCAAGCTGTACTGCTGGAGATCTTGCTCGCGCTCGGCGATCTGTTCCTGGATGCGGGCCAGCTGCTTGTCGGTCTCGGCCAGGGCCAGCTCGAACCGCTTGAGCTCTTCGGCAATGGCCTCCGCCGAGATGCGGCGTTCGTGGACCTCGACGCGGCTGCCGACGACATGGGCCGCCCCGATCGCGATCCCCGGTGAAGCGCCAACCCCGCGGAGTCGCTCCATCAGGGGTCGATTCCCTCTCCGAACCCGGCGTCGACCAGCTCCGCCAGGGCGGCGACCGACGGCTCCGCGTCGTCACCCTCGCAGACGAGCTGCATGGTGACCCCGTGGGCCGCCACCAGGGTCAGGAGGCCCATGATGCTCTTGCCGTTGGCCTCGGTCCCGTCCTTGACCACCTTGATCTCGCAGCGATACTTGTTGGCGAGCTGGACGAACTTGACGGCGGCCCGTGCGTGCATGCCGAGCCGGTTGCGGATCTTGACCTCGCGTTGGGCGATCATCGGGATCTGTCCTCCAGGGAAACTTTGCCGGTGAGCTCCGAGCCGAGTCGAATCGAACGCCGGCCGACCTCGCGCAGGAGCTCCGCCAGCTCGTGTGGGCGAAGCTCGCGGCGATCGACCGTCGAGAGCTTGAGCAGCATGGCCAGGTTCACGCCACACACCACCTCCACCGCACGCGTCCCGTCCATCATGGCCATGCAGGCCTGGTAGGGCGACGAACCCTGGAGGTCGACCAGCAAGAGCACCCCGGCGCCCCCGTCGACGCGCTCGCAGGCGCGCGTGACCCGCTCGAGGGTCTCGTCGAAGTGTTCCTGCATGGAGATCGAGATGGGGAAGGAGGCGGGCAGCGGGCCGAGGATCCCGGCCACCGCGTCGAGCATGCAATCGGCCGCGCCGCCGTGGGTGACCACGACCAAACCGACCACCGGATCTTGCTCGAGTCGACTGACCATCACGGGTGCGTCCTAGTGTACGCCATTCCGATTTTGGACCGAACAGGAACGTGCACGTCAGATCCCGCCGGCGCTGCGGCGGACGTCGCGGTGGCGCACGGCCAGCGGAAAAGCGTCGGCCAGGCGGCGCCCGAGCTCGTCGACGATCGCCACCGACCGGTGCCGCCCGCCGGTGCACCCGATGGCGATGCTGGCGTGCGACTTCCCCTCCTTGTCGAACCCCGCCAGGGACAGCCGCAACAGGGCCTCGGCCTTGTCCAGGAAAGCCCGGGTGTCGGGGTGGTCCAGCACGTAGCGCCGCACCGCCTCGTCCTGACCGCTGAGGGCCGAGAGCTCCTTGACGAAGAAGGGGTTCGGCAGGTAGCGCACGTCGAGCACGATGTCCGCCTCGGGCGGCAAGCCGTTCTTGAACCCGAAGGACACGAGGTTCACCGACAGGCGCTTGCCGGAGGTCCCGTAGCGCTCCTGGATGAGCGCGCGCAAAAGATGCACGGTGAGCCCGCCGGTGTCGATCACCGCGTCCGCCTCCTCGAGCAAGGGCGCGAGCTGGCTGCGCTCCGCCACCAGGGCGGCCCAGATGTCGGTGCTGTAAAGCGGATGTCGTCGACGAGTTTCCGAGAAGCGCCGGATGAGGATGTCGTCCGGCGCCTCGAGGAAGAGGATCTCGATCTCGTGCCCGGCGGCCCGGATCTCGGCCAGGATCTTCTTGCTCTCGGCCAGGAACTCCCCCGAGCGCGCGTCGATGACCAGGGCGGCGCGGCCGATCTCCTCTCGCGACGCCAGGAGCTCCACGAACTTGGGCAGGAGCGGCAACGGGAGGTTGTCGGCGCAGTAGTAGTCCAGATCCTCGAGGGCGCGCAGCGCCGTCGACTTGCCCGCCCCGGACACCCCCGTGACGATCACCAGGTTCACCGCTCTCCCGTTCCTTTCCCCGGAGGGACGGGCCACCCCCGGATCGCCCGCCGCCGTCATTCGACGTCGTCGCGCCAGCGGTGGTCGCGCGCGTCGGCCAGCGCCCGATCCAGCCGCTCCTGGAATTCCCGCGCCGAGTGGTGGCCACGCACCTGCAGCAGGCGGTTGCGCGCGGCCACCTCGATGAGGGAGCTCACGTTGCGACCGGGGCTGACCGGAATCCGCAAGAGGGGAACCGGCACGTCCAGCACCGGATACACCATCTCGTCCACCCCGAGGCGATCGTGGCTCTCGGTCTGATCCCAGCGGATGAGCTCGAGCACGAGCTCGATCTTCTTCTCGTCACGCACCGCGGCCACACCGAACATGTCCTTGATGTTGATGATCCCGAGGCCGCGCACCTCCATGTGGTGCTTGATGAGCTCGGAGGCCCATCCGACGAGCACGTCCCCCGAGGTCCTGCGGACCTCGACCAGATCATCGGCCACCAGGCGATGGCCCTTCATGATGAGGTCGAGCGCCGCCTCCGACTTGCCGATCCCGCTCTTGCCGAGCAGGAGCACCCCCACCCCGAGCACGTCCATCAGGACCGCATGGATGCTGGCGGTGGGTGCGAGGCGCAGGGCCAGGTGGTTCTGGATGACCTCGATGGCGGTCGACGAGACCATCGGGGTTCGCAGGAGCGGGACCCCGGCGCCGTCGCAGGCGCGCAGCAGGGGGGCCGGGACCTCGAGCCCCTTGGTCACCACGATGCACGCCGGGTTGAGGCCGACGAAGCCGCCCACCGAGTCGCGGGCCGCGGCGTCCGACAGGGTGGCGAGGTAGCTGATCTCCGTAGCGCCGAGGACCTGGACCCGCTCGGGGTGGACCTGGCGCAGGAACCCGGCCAGGGCCAGCCCCGGCTTCTGGATGCGCGCCACCGTGATCCGCCGCCCGAGGCCGGCCTCGCCGGCCAGCAACACCAGCCTCAGCCCCGCGCTCTCGTCGAGCAAGGACCGCACGGTGAGCAAAGGCACATTCCCGCCCAGAGTCATCTCGGGCGAGTGTATCCGACTCGGGGGAAAATCAACCTTCCGGTCAGTATTTCGCGTCCTCCTCGACGATGACCTGGTACATGCTCGAGGCGTCGGACGCGGCCATCAAGCGCTGCCGGAAGTCCGCGTCGCGGAACAGCCGCGACAGGCGGGCCAGCGCCTTGAGGTGGACGCCGGTCGAGTTGGCGGGGGCCGCCAGCATGAACACGAGGTAGGTCGGCCGCCCGTCGATGGACTCGAACTCGATGCCGTTGCGGGCCCGTCCAAGGGCGCCCACCAGGCGCCCCACCGACTCGAGCTTCCCGTGGGGGATGGCGATGCCGTCGCCGATGGCGGTGGAGGCGAGCAGCTCCCGCTCCTCGAGGACGCGCTTCAAGGTGTCCGCGTCCACCCCGGTCATGTGGCTGGCCACGTGCTGCGACAGCTCGTCGAGGACACCGAGCTTGGTCTTCGAGGCCAGATCGGAGACGATCATCTCCTGGCCGAGGAAATCCGTGACTTTCATGGGGTCGAATGCAGCGGGTTTATGCCGAGGCGACCCGGCCCGTCTCGATGAGCCCGTAGTTCCCGTCGCCGCGACGATAGACGACCGAGACGCCGGTGGACTCCACGTCGAGGAACACGAAGAACTGATTGCCGAGCAGGTTGAGCTGCATCACGGCGTCGTGCACCCGCATCTTGCGCACCGTGAAGGTCTCCTCCTTGATGACGTTGAAGGCGGCCGCCACCGGCGAGAGGAACCCGGTCGGAGCGGCGACCTCGGTCGGGGCGAGGGCGCCTCCGGCCGGCGGCTCCAGGGTCTCCGCCGAGAGGACGCGCTCGCGCAGGGAGACGATCTGGGCATCGTGCGGCTTGTGGTCTCGAATCTTCTCTTTCCACTTGCGCACCTGTCGCTCGATGCGGGCGACCGCCAGGTCAATCGACGAGTACATGTCGTCGGTGGTCTCCTTGGCGTTGATGAGCAGACCGCTCGGCAGGGTGATGTTGATGTCGGCGACGTGATGGAACCCGCGCTCGACCGAGAAGACCGCGTGGGCAGCGATGGGTTCCTTGTGAAAGTACTTCCGGATCTTCTCGAGCTTCTCTTCGGAGTACTCACGGACCGCCTGGGATGCGTCCATGTGACGAAAAGTGGTCGAGAGATGCATGCCTAAGCTCCTTGTTTCCGGCGCACGGAAGACGCCAATCGCGAATCGATAAAAGTGGAATGGCTCGTCACTCAGCCAACTCTTACCTGATTTTGACCCAAGCCGATACGTTTCACACACCGAAAAACGCACGAAATCGTGCACGAATCCGCCGCTCCGACCCGTACGGGCCCGCGTCCCGCGGGCCCGCCGCTGGCGGCCCTCGGGTCAAAACATCTGGCGGCGCTTGCTGCTGGAGAGAATCCGGAGCTGATCGCGGTACTTGGCCACGGTGCGCCGAGCGATCTCGATGTTCTGGTCACGGAGCAGCTCGACGATACGCTGATCCGAGTGCGGGCTCTTGGGGCTCTCCTGGGCGATGAGCTGCTTGATCTTGAGCTTGACCGCCTCCGAGGCCAGATCGTCGCCATCCGAGCGGGAAATCCCCGAATTGAAGAAGTATTTGAGCTCGAAGATCCCCTGCGGCGTGTGGACGTACTTGTTGGTGGTCACCCGGGACACCGTGGACTCGTGCATCCCGATGTCGTCGGCCACGTCCCGGAGGATCAGCGGCTTGAGATAGGCGGTCCCCTTGTCGAAGAAGTCACGCTGGAACTTGAGGATGGACTCCGTCACCTTGACGATCGTCCGCTGGCGCTGCTGGATGGAGCGAATCAGCCACTGCGCGCTGCGCAGCTTCTCCTGGACGTACTCGCGCGCCTTGCTGCCGCCCGCCAGCGCGGTCCGGTAAAAGTCGCTGATCTTCAGCCGCGGCAGGCCGTCGTCGTTGCCCACCACGAAGTACTTGTCGCCGACCTTGTGGATGAAGACATCGGGCGTGATGTAGGTCGGCTCTTCGGTGGTATACTGGCGCCCCGGCTTGGGGTCGAAGTCGCGGATGACCTTGGCCGCCTCGTAGATCTCCTCGAGCGGCTCGTTCAGCTCCTTGGCGATGGCGGCGAAGTTCTTCTTCTCGAGGTTGGCCAGGTGGCGCTCGATGATGCCGACCACGATGTCGTCGTCGGCGCCGAAGTGCCGGGCCTGGATCAGCAGGCACTCCTTCAATGTCCGGGCCGCCACGCCCACCGGATCGAACTCCTGCACCCGCTTGAGGACGGACTCCGCGAGCTCCACGGTCACCCCGGCCTCCTCGGCCAGATCCTCGAGGGGCTCGGCCAGGTACCCATCCGGGGTGAGGTTCCCGATCATGAGCATCGCGATGCCGTCCTCGTCCTTGGTGAAGTGGCCGAGCTTGAGCTGCCACTCGAGGTGGTCGGCGAGCGAGGTCCCTCGGGTCAAGGTCGCCTCGAGCCCCGGCAGGTCCTCGTTGTTGGACTTGTAGGACGGCATCGGGGCCGCCATGGCCTGGCTGTCGAGGTAGCTGTCCCAGTCGAAGTCGGCCACCGCCTCGGTGGCGCGGGTGTCGGCCTGGACCTCCTGGGTCGACTGGGCCTTGTCGGATGTGACGTCGGAGACCGGCAGCTCCGTCTCCCCCACCCGCTCGGCGGCGCTGGCTGCCTCGACGGAGAGGGCGGACTCCTTGCCCTGCTCGGCCGCGCTGTCGCCGGTGTCCTCGAGTATCGGATTTTCCAGCATCTCCTCGCGGACCACGTCCACGAGCTCCATGCGCGACAGCTGCAGCAGCTTGATCGCCTGCTGGAGCTGGGGCGTCATCACAAGCTGCTGCGAGAGCTTGAGGTGTTGTTTGATCTCTATCGACATGGGAGCGATTTCCTGGCTGGTCCCACCCGCGCGGTCCACCCAGTCCTTTGTGTATGTATCACCCCATCATCGGACGGTAAAGCCAGAACCATGAGCTGGTATCATAATTGCTATAGGTCATCGAATCGGGGACGTGGCTCGCTGCTGCTCCCACGTCCCCGCGCCCCTCTCGCTCCGCGCGGCAAAGCCGCGCTACCTCGCCCTTGACACCGGGGGGCCGCGCTACACTCGCTCTTGACACCAGGGGCGAACGAGGCAGCTGAGCCCCTGCCTGTCGGCTGAGGGCCCGCTGCGGTTACTCACGCCGTCGCTTCGAGGGCGGCGGGGGGAGCGCCGCGGTCCCGCTGGTTGCGCAGCGACTGGCGCTGGCGCGAGGCGGCGCCGATGAAGGACTGGAACAGCGGGTGCGGATCTTGTGGCCGCGACTTGAACTCGGGATGGAACTGGCATCCGACGAAGTAGGGATGGTCGGGCAGCTCGATCATCTCGACCAGGCGGCGGTCCGGGGAGGTCCCGGAGAGCACCATGCCCTTGCTCACCAGGAGCTCCCGGTACTCGTTGTTGACCTCGTAGCGGTGACGGTGGCGTTCCTGGATCTCGGAGGCGCCGTAGGCCACCGCCGCCTTGGTCCCCGGAACCAGCACGCAGGGGTAAGAGCCGAGGCGCATGGTCGCCCCCTTCTCGGTCACGTTTCGCTGCTCGGGGAGCAGATCCACCACCGGGTGCGGGCCAGCCGCATCGAACTCGGTCGAGTTCGCGCCCTTGAGCCCCGCGACGTTGCGGGCGAACTCGATGACCGCCACCTGCATCCCGAGACAGATCCCGAAGAACGGCACGCCCTTCTCGCGGGCGTAACGCACCGCCTCGATCTTCCCCTCGATGCCGCGGCTGCCAAAGCCCGGGGCGACCAGGATTCCGTCCATGCCCTGCAAGACCGCCGCCGGACCGCTGCGCTCGATCTCCTCGGAGTCGATGTGCTTGAGGTTCACGCGACAGTCGTTGCCGATACCGCCGTGGATCAGGGCCTCGTTCAGGCTCTTGTACGACTCGGTCAAGTCCACGTACTTGCCGACCAGACCGATGTCGACCTCGGTCTGGGGGCTCTTCAGGCGGTGAACGACCTTCTGCCAGCCGGTGAGCTCGGGTGCGCGCGACCAGATGTTCAGCATCTCGGCGATCTTGTCGTCCACGCCCTGCTGGTGAAAGCGCAAGGGGACCTCGTAGATGCACCCCACGTCCTCGGCGGAGAACACGGCGTCGGCCGAGACGTTGGTGAAGAGCGCGATCTTCTTGCGCAGCGACGGCTCGATCACCCGATCCGAACGGCACAGCAGGATCTCGGGCTGGATGCCGATCTCGCGCATCTTCATCACCGAGTGCTGCGTGGGCTTGGTCTTGAGCTCGCCGGCGGCGCTGATGAAGGGGACGAGGGTGACGTGAACGGAGAGCGAGTTCTGGTAGCCGACCTCGAGGCGCAGCTGGCGAATGGCCTCGAGGAAGGGGAGCGACTCGATGTCGCCCACCGTGCCGCCCACCTCGACGATGAGGATGTCCTCGCCCCGCGAACAGGCGAGGATGCGCTGCTTGATCTCGTCGGTGACGTGCGGGATGACCTGAACGGTCCCGCCGAGGTACTCGCCGCGCCGCTCCTTCTGGATGACGCTGAGGTAGATCTGGCCCGAGGTCGCGTTGTTGAGCTTGGTCATCCGCTGCGAGATGAAGCGCTCGTAGTGCCCGAGGTCGAGGTCGGTCTCGGCGCCGTCGTCGGTGACGAAGACCTCGCCGTGCTGCATGGGGTTCATGGTCCCGGGGTCGACGTTCAGGTAGGGATCGAGCTTCTGGATGGTCACTTTCAGCCCCCGGGATTCGAGGAGGCTGGCGATGGACGCCGATGCCAACCCCTTGCCGAGGGACGAGACGACTCCGCCCGTCACGAAGATGAACTTCGTCTGCTTGCTGGCACGCGCTCTCACGTTCATTGCGAACCTCGCGGGGTTGGGGACCACGGTCGCGAAGGCCGGCGCGCCATCCGAGAAAACCGAGAAATACCGCTCTTCGTGTTCAACTCGGGCCGCTATTCTTGGCTGCACCCCCCTCGAAGTCAATGCCCGCTCCGCTGATTCTCATCATCGAAGACGATTCCCACATCGGCGGCCTCGTGTCCGAGGTTCTGCGTGAAGCTGGGTACCGCACGCACCTCCTGCCCGACGCGAACGCCGCGCGCTCGCCCGAGGTCCACGCGCTACGACCCGCGGCGGTGATAAGCGATCTGGTCGTCGAGGGCGTCGGACCACCGGCGGAGGTGGCGAGCCAGCTGGGGCGGATCTTCCCGGGCGTCCCGGTGACGCTGATGACCGGCGTGCCGCCCAACCGACGCCTGCAGCTCGGCGTGCACCACGGGCTCGTGCTCGAGAAGCCGTTCGATCTCGAGGCCCTTCTGGCCGCGGTGGCCTCGATGGTCGGGCAGCCGTCGCCTGGGCCCTGAGCTCAGTCGAGGAAGCGGCGGCGCACCTCGGGCGGGGGAATGGCGCAGGACAGGACGCGGCCGAAGATTCGATGGCGGACGCGCGCGATGCGATCGTAGGCGGCGTCGCGGATGGTGCGCGGGATTGCACGCAGCAGCCAGGCTCCGAGTCGCGTGGGGAGCGGGAGGCGGGCGAGGATCCGCAGCACGGCGTCGGTGCGAAAGTGGACGCGCTCGCGGGAGGTGTTGGGCCATTCCACCAGAGCCACTGCGTCCGGGGCGCTCGAGGAAGCTGGCGAGGAACCCAGGCCCTGGCGGCGGAACACGCCGGCGGCAAACGCCCCGTCGAGGGCGGCAAAGCGAAAGACGGCGGATGAATCCCGCCTGATGACGAGCTGGATCGATCGGTCGCAGAGCCCGCACTGGCCGTCGTACAGGATGACCGGACCGGCCGAGATCGCGCCGGCCACGTCGGGGCCTGGCGGCGGAGACGGCGAGTGGGTCGGGCTGAGCATGGTGGAACCGAGCGGGCGCGCGGGCCGCTCGCCGAGCATGCCACGGGACCGCCGTTCAGGCGATCCTTTGCGGCCGTGTGCGGCGGCCGCGGCCGCGTGTAGACTCGCCGCGATGAACGTGGTTCGTGGACGACTCGGCCTCGAGGCGGCACTCGGCGGCCGGCGGCCGGTTCGCGCCGCGGTGGCGATCGGAAACTTCGACGGCGTGCATCGGGGACACCAGGCCTTGCTGGCGGCCGCCCGCCACGCGGCGGGGCCGGAGGGCGAGGTCATTGCGTTCACGTTCGATCCCCACCCGGCCCGCCTGTTCGCGCCCGCGTTGACCCCGCCCCTCATCGTCTCCCTCCCGCGCCGGATCGAGTTGCTCGGCGCGTCGGGCGCCGACATCGTGGTGGTCGAGCCCTTCACTCCGGCGTTCGCGGCCATGGAGGCCGAGCCGTTCGTTCGCGAGGTGCTCTTCCGCGATCTGTGCGCGACCCACGTGGTGGTGGGATACGACTTCAGCTTCGGCAAGGGCCGGCGCGGGAACACCGAGACGATGGAGAGCCTGGCCCGCGAGCTCGGCATCGGGTCGACCGTGGTGCGTCGGGTCGCCGTGCACGGCATCACCTGTTCGTCCACCCGGATTCGCGAGTTCGTGCTCGAGGGTCAGGTCGAGGGCGCCGAGGTCCTGCTCGGACGGCCCTACGAGCTGTCGGGCGTGGTGGTGCGCGGCGCCGCCCGAGGCCGGGCCATCGGGTACCCGACCGCCAACCTCAGCGTCGACACCGACCTGCGTCCCAAGCCCGGGATCTATGCGGCCCGCGCACGGCTGCTGGCCGACGAAGGTGACACGGCGCCAGCGCCGACGCTCGCGCCGGCGGAGGGGGCAGTGGAGCCCGGGTCGACCCCCGGCGCGCTCGCGCCGGGGACGGGCTGGACCGCGGCGCTCAGCGTCGGCACCAACCCGACCTTCGCCAGCGATGGCTCGGTGACCATCGAGGCTCACCTGCTGGACTTCTCCGGCGATCTCTACGGTCGAAGGCTGCGGCTCGAGCTCGTCCAGCGTCTGCGTGACGAGCGACGCTTCGAATCCGTCGAGGCCCTGGTCGCGCAGATCGGCGCCGACGTGGCCCAGACCCGCACCATCGTCGGCCGATCCACCTGATGCGGCGCACGCGGCCGATCGAATTTCTCGCAAAGTCTATGTTACCGTTCTCGGCACCATGTTCACCGGAGTCATCACCGCCATCGTGACCCCTTTTCGCCGCGGCGCCGTCGACGAGGACGCTCTGCGCAAGCTGGTCGAGGATCAGATCGCCAACGGCATCGACGGCCTGGTGCCGGTCGGGACCACCGGCGAGTCCCCCACCCTCAGCTTCGAGGAGCACCTGCGGGTCATCCAGGTCGTGACCGAGACCGTCGCCAAGCGCATCCCGGTCATCGCGGGGACCGGCTCGAACGCCACGCGCGAGGCCATCGAGCTGTCGGTGGCGGCCAAGAAGCTGGGCGTCGATGGCCTGCTGCAGGTGACGCCGTACTACAACAAGCCGTCGCAGGACGGGATGTATCGGCACTTCAAGGCCATCGTCGACGAGTGTCCGCTGCCGACGCTCGTCTACAACGTGCCCGGGCGCACCGGGTGCGATCTGTTGCCCGAGACGGTGGCCAGGCTGGCCGAGCTCCCGCTGATCGTGGGCATCAAGGAGGCCACCGGCTCGGCCACCCGGGCCTCGCAGATCCTCGCGCGTGTCCCGAGCCGCTTCGTGGTGCTGTCGGGAGACGACGCCACGGCCTTTCCGCTCTTTGCCCTCGGTGGCAGGGGGGTGATCTCGGTGGTCAGCAACGTGGCGCCGGCCCTGATGGCCGAGATGTGGGACGCGGCGGCGGCCGGCGACTGGGCCCGCGCGCGGGCGCTGCACTTCAAGCTCCTGCCGCTCTCGGAGGGCCTGTTCATCGAATCGAACCCGATCCCGGTGAAGGCTGGGCTGGCCATGATGGGGCGCATCGCCGACGAGCTGCGGGCCCCCCTCTATCCGATGACGGGTGCGGGGCGCGAGAAGGTGCGGGCCAACCTGTCCGAAGTCGGACTGTTGTAGCGGTGCGCTCACTGGCAATCCTCGGCGCGGCCGGGAGGATGGGCGCGGCCCTCACGCGGGTGATCGGTGAGACCGAGGGCGCGCGCCTGACGGCGGCGGTCGAGCACGGCGGCAGCGCAGCCCTCGGCAAGGATGCCGGGGTGCTGGCGGGCGTGGCGGCGAACGCCGTGGCCATCGCGGCGGGGTTTCCCGCGGCGGGTGCCGCCGACGTCTGGATCGATTTTTCGGTGGCGACGGCGACGGCGGCCGTGGCCGCGGCGGCGGCCGAGCGTGGCGCCGCGCTGGTGGTCGGCACGACCGGGGTCGGCGCCGACGGCAAGGCGGCGCTGGCGGCTGCGGCCCGGCGCGTGCCGGTGGTGTTCGCCCCCAACATGTCGGTCGGGGTCAACGTGCTCTTGCAGCTGGTGGCGGATGCCGCCCGCCTCCTCGGTCCGGGTTACGATCTCGAGATCGTCGAGACCCACCACCGGCTCAAGCGGGACGCCCCTTCCGGGACGGCGCTGCGGCTGGCCGAGGCGCTGGCCGAGGCCACGGGGCGCGACCTCGGGCGCGACGCGCGCTATGCCCGGCACGGCGACGTCGGCCCGCGCACCGCGAGCGAGATCGGGATCCAGACCCTGCGCGGCGGGGACGTGGTCGGAGATCACACGGTGTTCTTCCTCGGCCTCGGGGAGCGGATCGAGCTCACGCACAAGGCCTCCTCGCGCGAGACCTTCGCGCGCGGGGCGGTGCGCGCCGCACTGTGGACGGCCGGACGCCCGCCCGGCCTCTACGACATGCGCAACGTCCTCGGGCTCGCTTAGCAGCGCCGAGGCTCCCGCCCGCTGCGGCCGGAGTGAATGGGGGGCGCCTCCCCCCCACCCTCTCCCCGCTTCGCGGGGCGAGGGGATGACGAGGGGATGAGTTGAAGGGTGCGGGGCTCGGCTCTCATTGGTGGCATGGCCACCTCGGCCCACCGTGCCGCTCCACGCGGCGGGCGGGCGTGCTGGCATGTTATGTTGCGCGCCGGCTGAACTGTCATGGCGCGCACCCTGTCCAAGGTCTCCTCCAAGCGTTCACCCCCGACCACGTCCTCCGCCGCGGACCGTACGGGTGCCGCGATCAAGGCGACCGCCGGCTTCGCGGCGCTGCCCACCGAGGCCCGTCACCCCGGCGTGGGTGATCTCGATACGTGGCCAGCCGAGAACGTGGTCAAGCTCATGCTCGACGAGGAGATCCTCGGCGTCCGGGCGGCCCGGGCACGAGCCAGCGAGATCGGCGAGGCCGCCAAGCTGGTCGCGGCGCGCCTCGCGGCAGGTGGGCGTCTGGTCTACGTCGGCGCCGGCACCTCCGGGCGGCTCGGGGCGCTCGACGCGGTCGAGTGCGTCCCGACCTTCGGCGTGCCTCCGTCCCGGGTGGCGTACGTCACCGCCGGTGGCCCGCAGGCGCTGACCCGGTCGGTCGAGGGCGCCGAGGACAACGCCCGCGACGCCGAGGCGCGCCTGCGCCGCATCGCCGTCGGCCCCACCGACGCGGTCTGCTGCATCGCCGCCTCCGGCACCACCGCCTTCGCGCGCTCGGCGCTGGACTACGCGCGCTTCCGCCGCGCCGCCACCGTGTTCGTGACCTGCGGCGCTCCGCGGGACGTGGCCGGGCTGGCCGACGTGGTCATCGACATTCAGACCGGACCAGAGGTCATCGCCGGCTCGACCCGCCTCAAGGCCGGCACCGCCACCAAGGTGGTCCTGAACGCCATCTCGACCACCGCGTTCGTCCTGCTCGGCAAGACCTACGCCGGGCTGATGGTTGACGTCCGCCCGACCAACGCCAAGCTGTGGGCCCGCGCCATCCGCATCGTGCACGAGCTCACCGGCCTGGCCGACGACGACGCCCGCGGCCTGATCGAGAAGGCCGGTGGCCGCGCCAAGGTCGCCATCGTGATGCACCACCGGCGGGTGGCGGCCGCGCGCGCGCGCGATCTCCTGATCGAGCACAAGGGATCCTTGCGCGCCATCATCGGCGACGTGTCCCCGGCCGGGGTGGCCTTGCCGTGAGCGACCGACCGCCGGGAGGGCCGCCGCCCGGCGACCGGGACCCGCTGGCGCGCCTGCTCGAGCTCCGCGCGCGACCGTCGCGCCTGGTCATCGGCCTGCTGTCGGGGACCAGCGCGGATGGAACCGACGCCGCCCTGTGCGAGATCCAGGGGTCCGGGCTCTCCACCCGGGTCCGCACGCTGAGCTTCGTCACCACGCCCTTCGCGCGCGAGCTGCGTGAGCGCATCCTGACCCTGTCCCGCATGGACGCGCTCGAGCTGTGCGACATGGACATGCTGCTCGGGGCCGCCTTCGGCGAGGCGGCCGCCGCGGCGGTGCACGCCGCCGGGTTGTCGCTGGCGGACGTCCACCTGGTCGGATCGCACGGGCAGACCGCGGTGCATCGCCCCGCCGCCCCGGGACGGCTCGGGGCCACCTTGCAGATCGGCGAGGCGGCGGTGGTGGCGGAGCGCACGGGCCTGCCGGTGGTCTCGGATTTTCGCGTGCGCGACATGGCGGCCGGGGGCCAGGGAGCCCCGCTCGTGCCCCTGGTCGACTTTCTGCTGTGCCGCCAGACCGGGGTACGGCGCGCGCTCCAGAACATCGGTGGAATCGCCAACGTCACGCTGGTCGGCGAGCGGCTGGAGGACACCGTGGCCTTCGACAACGGCCCGGGGAACATGGCGCTCGACGCGGTCGCGCAGGCGGCGTCGGGCGGCCTCGACGCGTACGACGCCCACGGTGCGCGGGCGGCGCGCGGCCGGATCGACGTCGCGCTCTTGCGGGAGCTGCATCTCCATCCGTACCTCGCGCTGCCGCCGCCGAAATCCACCGGACGCGAGCTCTTCGGGCGGGAGTTCGCGCTGCCGCTGCTGGCGCGGTTCCCGGGCCGGCTCGACGATCTCCTGGCGACCCTCACCCGCTTCTCGGCCGAGGCCATCGCCCGCAGCTACCGCGAGCTCCTGCCGGCGCTCCCCGACGAGGTGTACGTGTCGGGGGGCGGGGCGCTGAACCCGACCCTGATGCGCGACCTCGGCGAGGCCCTGGCCCCCATCCCGACCCGGACCACCGCCGCGATCGGGATCGACCCCAAGGCCAAGGAGGCCGTGGCGTTCGCCGTGCTCGCCAACGAGACCTTGTTCGGCCACCCCGGGAACATCCCGGCCGCCACCGGCGCGGCCGGGCCGCGCGTCCTCGGCAAGATCTCGCTTTGACCCGTGGACGCGGCCGCCGGCGGGCTGGCAAAGTCGCCGGGTGAACACCACACGGAGACGGTCGTCGGTCGGTGCAGCGGGCATTGCGGGCGTGCTTCTGGTCGGGGCGGTGGGCGGCGCCTGCGGGCTGTCCGGCTGCGGGTACCTCGCCAACCTGCAGCTCGACACCGCGGCGAAGAGCGCGCTGCACCTCGTCCCCCCGGGGATCGCCTACGAGGGCGCGGACCTGGTTCAATCACCCGCCCACCGCCAGCTGGCGGCCTACTATTGCCCCGAGGTGGTGAGCCTGCCGTTCGGCGCCGCACCGGTGGCTTGCCGGGGCTTCTTCGGGCCGCGCCCCACCCCGCCCGAGATCGCGGTGGCCTTCGCGGTGCGCTTCAAGGTGAGCAACCCCAACCAGATCCCGATCCCGCTCGCCAGCGTCCTCACGGCCGCCACGGTCTTTCCCGCCGCCACCAACCAGAGCCTCGGCGCCGTGTGCACGCAGCTCTGCCCCGAGGGCGACACCACCTGCGTCGGGGGGACCAATCCCGCCGCCTGCGAGGCCTCGACCCACG
>Ga0265314_10001249_pt1 | contig 28976 bp, 16 predicted proteins | sample 4126metaG_FD_203106 | JGI IMG/M metagenome (GOLD analysis project Ga0265314, IMG submission 203106) | Rhizosphere microbial communities from Carex aquatilis grown in University of Washington, Seatle, WA, United States - 4-1-26 metaG | ecosystem: Host-associated > Plants > Roots > Rhizosphere >... | reverse complement strand
GCAACTGGTCGTCGAGCACCGTTAAGTATGCAACGTCTTGCGCCAACTTGAATCTGTTCGACCCGAGCTATACCAGCTGCGTCGCTTATCCCACGGCCCGCGCCGCCTCGGCCGCCGAAATTTGCGACGGCATCGACAATGATTGCAACGGAATGATCGATGACGGCGCGGCCGTATCTTCCTGCCTAAAACAAGGGGCGGGTTACAAATGCCTGCCGATCGACAGCAGCACGGCTTACGCGAGTTCGTGCCAATGCGTGCCCGATTGTTCGGCCAATGTGTGCGGCGGTTCCGACGGTTGCGGCGGAATTTGCAAAACCGGATCGTGCGCGAGCGGCGTATGCCAGCAGGCATCAGCGGGAACATATTCCTGCGTCTGCACGCCGAATTGTTCGCAAGCAAAATGCGGCGGCAGCGACGGCTGCGGCAAGACCTGTACCGGAACCTGCCAAAGCGGCGCCTCATGCTACCTCAACAATGTCTCCAGCTACGTTTGTTCCGATACGAACGTTTGCACCGGCGTCGCCTGCGGAGCATTGGGAGGCGCAGGAATCCCCTGTTCGGGAACGTGTCCGACCGGAAACAACTGTTCAAGACAGGCATCAGCGGGCGGGGCGACGGCCGCCCCGACATACGCTTGCGTCTGCGTCCCGTCCTGCCCCGCCAATTCATGCGGCGCTGCCGACGGCTGCGGCGGAACCTGCAAGTACTGCTCCGCCGCGGGATCGTCCTGTGTCCAATCATCAGGCGTTTGGTCGTGTTGCACGCCTGCGTGTACCGGCAAGACCTGCGGCGCTTCGAACGGTTGCGGTGGAACTTGTGCATCCGGTTCGGGTTGCACCACGCCATGCACACCGTCTTGCGCAGGCAAGACTTGCGGCGACAACGGTTGTGGCGGGTCATGCGGCACGTGCACCGACGCTCTCGACACTTGCGTGAGCGGCGCCTGCAAGCAAACCATGTGCTGGCCAAACGGCGGGTATTGCACCAGCGACGCCCAATGCTGTCCCGGGTCCAGTTGCTGCGGCGCGGCTGGCGGTGCATATGCTAAATATGCTAACACCTGCAACTGCGCCAACCTGTGATCGCTAAATAGAAACATCATCGTCCCGCGCCGGGTTCTCTGGCGCGGGATTTTCTTTTGGAAATTGGTTCTTGGTGTTTGGCGCTTACCCGCAGGTCACCGGTGCATCATGAACCAAAAAACGGCCGTGGGGACGACGGCTTGGAGAATCAAATAAAAGATCATGCTGCCCTCTTCGGCGGGCAGGTGTTCTTTGAAGAGGCCGAAAAGCAAGGCGGCAAGGGTAATAACCCAGGCGAGCGCGGCAACGGCGATGGCGGTCAGGAATACCATAAGGGCATAATCTAATACTTTTTACTGAAGCGCGCAAGATGCGGCGATGCGCGCGATCCATGATTCACGATTCACGAATTTAACCGTATTCATGAATCATGTGTCGCGAATCGTGTGTCGCTTAGCTGGTCATTTGGCTAAGCCCGCTGGCTAATGTAAGCTCTAATCATGCCTACCAAAGACCCCAAAAAAGAAGTATTTCTCATTGTTGACGCGCTGGCTTTGCTGCATCGCGCTTTTCATGCGGTTCCCCCGCTTCAGACCAAGGATGGCCGGGTGGTGAACGCGGTTTACGGATTCGTCTCCATATTAATGAAGGCGATCAAGGATACGCACCCGGAATACGTCGCCGTCGCCTTTGATCGCAAGGAAGCGACCTTTCGCCATAAGGCCTTTGCCGAGTACAAGGCGCAGCGCGAAAAAAAGCCGGACGACCTCTACGAGCAGATCCCGGTGACGCAAGACCTGCTTAAAGTTTTGAAGATCCCCGTGCTCTCAAAGTCGGGCTTTGAAGCCGACGACATCATTGCCACGCTGTGCGCGAAAACGAAAAAGAAAAAGAATTTGCAGCGCGTCATCCTCACTGGCGACAAGGACACCTTTCAGCTGATCGATGAGAACACCTCGGTTCTCACGCCCGGGAAAGGAATAAAAGATACGCTTATGTACGATCCGGCGGCGGTCGTCGCCCGTTTCAGTTTGACGCCGGAGCAGATGATCGATTACAAAGCCCTGCGCGGCGACCCTTCCGACAATATTCCCGGCGTGCGCGGGATAGGCGAAGTGGGCGCGGCCAAGCTGCTGAACGAATTCGGCACGCTTGAGAATTTGTACAAGCAAATTGAAGAAGAAACGCTTGAAGCCGAGACGATCCCGAAAAAGCAAAAAGCCAATTTGATCGAATTCAAGAAAGACGCGCTCAAGGCCAAAGAGCTGGTCATTCTTGTCGCCGACGTGCCGATCGATTTTGAGCTGGAAGCGGCGCGCTTGGTCGAGCCGGATCATTTGGCACTCATCGCCGCGCTGGCGGAATTGGATTTTAAGAGCCTGCTGCCCCGGGTGGTTGAGGTTTTTCCGCGGGCGGCTTCCGTCATCCCGAGCTTCAGCGAGGGATCGCAAAGCGACACAGTTGCATCAACGCCCGCTTCGAAGAAAAAGATCAAAGCTAGCGATGAAGCGCCGCAATTAACTCACCCTACCCTCTCTTATAATAAGAGAGGGGTTAAGAAACCATTCATTTTGATCGGCTCCGATGCGGAGATGGCTGATCTTGTCAAAGAACTCAAGGAACAAGAGAAGGTCGCGCTGCGGACTTTTTTCGCCGGGCATTTTTTGGACGGAAAACTTGATACGATCACGCTCGCTTGGGCCGATGCGGTTTATGTCGTGCCGGCGGGCAAAAAGAATTTGCAAAAATTGGAAAGCTGGCTGGCTTCCGACGAAACGAAAAAACTTTGCCATAACGCCAAAGCGGACATTGAAATTTTCGGCACGTTGGGCATGGAAACGCGCGGCATTGTTTTTGACACGATGCTCGCGTCCTACGTCCTTAACCCGGGGTCGCGCGCGCACGAACTCGAGGCGCTGGCTTTTTCCGAACTCGCGCGCGAACTGCCAAGCGTGAAAGTTCAGGCTGATCTTTTCTCCGCCGCCGACCCCTCTCTCCCACAACGCACCGGCTTCGCGGGACAGGCCTACCCTCTCCCCGTCGGGGGCGAGGGGATGTATCAACGTTATGCCGCAGAAGCGAAGGCGGTTTGGGAGCTGGCGCCCAAACTGGAAGCTTTATTGAAGAAAGAAAATTTGACGCATATCCTCGACAAATTCGAGCTGCCGCTGGCTTTTGTATTAGCTGCCATGGAACGACACGGTGCGGATGTTGATGCGGCTTTTTTAAAAAAACTAAGCTCGAAACTTACGCCGCGCCTCAATAAATTGGTGGATGAAATTCGAGAATACGCGGGGGCCGAAGTAAATGTGAATTCGCCCCAACAACTCTCTGAGGTGCTTTTTACGAAATTGGGTATCCAGGGAGATTCTAGGGTAAAGAAAACGGAAAGCGGTAGTCGCTATTCAACCGCAGCCGGTGAATTGGAAAAATTCAAAGATGCACACCCTATCGTCCCACTGATCTTAGAGCATCGAGAACTTGCTAAGTTGTTGAATACTTATATTGATGCGATTCCGCTTTTAATTAGAAAAGATACTGGACGCGTCCACACCTCTTTTAATCAAACATTAACGGCAACCGGCCGCCTCTCATCGTCCGACCCTAATTTGCAGAATATTCCCATTCGCACCGAGCTTGGCCGCGAAATTCGAAAAGCCTTTATCGCGCCGCCCGGCTGCGAATTGGTCGTGGCCGATTATTCGCAGATCGAACTGCGCATTCTCGCCCATCTTTCCGAAGATCCGGCGCTTTGCGAAGCGTTCAACAACGGCCAGGACATTCACACGCGCACGGCCAGCGAAGTTTGGGGCATTCCGCTCGAGCAAGTGACCAAGACCCAGCGCTCGGCGGCCAAGGCGATCAACTTTGGCGTGGCCTACGGCATTGGCGCGAACGCGCTCGCCGAGAGCGCCGGCATTAGCCGCGACGAGGCGCGCGCGTTCATTGAAAAATATTTCGTCACCTTTAAAAAAGTCGGCGAATATTTGGAAAACACCAAAGCGCTCGCCTATTCGCAAGGCTACATTGAAACGATGTTCGGCCGCCGCCGCTATTTGCCCGAACTGAAGTCGCAGATCCCCTACCTCCGCGCCGCCGGCGAGCGCATGGCCGTGAACGCGCCCATCCAAGGCGCGAACGCCGACGCGATCAAGCTCGCCATGATCGAATTGCACAAGTTCGTCGCTGAGCGCTGGGGTTTGAGTAAAGAGGCGGATGTAAAAATGTTGCTGCAGGTCCACGACGAATTGGTTTTTGAAGTAAAGCGCGGACTAGGGGCAGAGATCGCCAAACTTTTGAAAGAAAAAATGACTGACGCGATCAAATTGCGCGTGCCGGTCAAGGTTGATGTGCGCGTTGGGAGAAGTTGGGGAGAGCTTGAGAATGTGGAAGATGAACATGAAGATAATTAGCTTTTAGGTTTTAGCTATTAGCTTTTAGTAAAATGGTCCAATACGGACCGTTTTTTGTCCGCTACAATCTTGTCCGCGATCGCGGGTAAGATTGTAGTAGAATTTATCTAGCCAAAACATGGAAGCGTGGCCGACTGATTTTGAAAGCGATGTGCAAGCGTCTATTTTTTGCACGTTGGGCGGTCTGTGTCTGTAACGGGAATTGACAAAAATCATGAAAAGTTATAAGAACAAATTAGGTTGGAAAGGAAGGCACAATGAAAAAATTCGAAAAGGCGCCGACAGTGCTCAGGCCGGACGCGTTCATGGTTCTTGATCTCGTAATAGGTACGAGGCGTAGTGTAAGGGTGTACGGTTTGAGCTACGAGGCCAAAGAGGGTTTCACGGTTCACGCTCTGAGATTCGCTCTACGCGCTCCGAAAAAAGAAGGAGGCCCGCCGTATCTTAAACACGGCCTTGATGATCTTGGATCGGCGGATCTTCTCTTGATGAGAACGTTCCCGGATCGAGATTTCCTGAATGGTATCTGTTACCGACACCGAGGTGTTGACTGTGAGTATGGAATATGCTTGGTGCTCGATAAGAAAAAGGCATATGCCATCGCCCGCAAACAGCGGACCAAGCGCCCCTAACGGCGAAACGCACCGCGCGCGATCGTTCAAACCGGCGGATCCTTCGGGATCCGCTTTTCTTTTTGCTGAAAATTCACCCGTACCACTTATGCGTACCTACGCATAAGTGGTACAGGCAGCGGATTAGATATTCGGCGAGTTGTCTTTTGGCACGGGGGAGGGTTGACGCTATTGCTGTTTTGGAGTAGCTTCTTATGAAGAGTTCTTTTTCAAGTTAGCATCATTAAGGAGGGAAAATGGCGAGAAAAAAGATTGCGGTTGATAGAAGCAATGCGCACGACCGTTGGCGGTTGATGAATGAATTGCGCGAATGGCGGCCACGGCTTGAAGAAATGCTCGTCCGTTATCCGGTGCAAATTTCGTCGCACGGTTTCCACTGCATGGTTTCGGACATTGCCGAAGTCGACGCGCTGATTGCCGAACTCGAAAAAGGCTTGGCGCTTTACCGGCGCCAGAAGCCGAAACACCGCCGGCCGCGCGACTTTGCGCATCTGCGGATGGAAAGGCGTCCGGTCGTCAAAGCTGCGGTCTTGCGCAAACTGATCGCCGCGCTGCAAAACGATCGTGACTTCATCAAGCAACATGTGCGCCGGTATCCGTTGGAATGCCTCTTTTTGGACCGGATCCGTTTCGTATTCTGCAGTGTGCTGGAAGTCGATTGGCTCATCGGCGAACTCAAGCGGCGCGCGCGGATAGTCGAGCGCGAGGAAAGCGAAGCCGAAGCGTTCGCCTGCCTCCCGTGGTGGAAGCGGGTCCTCTCGATCGGGTCGGAGGAATCATCAACGGCGGTATGATCCAAAATTCATCCGTCACCAAGATCGCCGAATGTGCGGAATTAGTCAACGGTTCGATAAAAATATCGGACCGTTTTTTCTATCATTAATTAATACAGAAGAACGAACCAAATTTGGTCTCGGAAAAAACTCCAAACGGATCGTTATAATGAAAAACAGCCGCGCTTCAAAAGTGAAGCGATCGCTTCACTTTTGAAGCGCGAGCAATTTTTAAAAACATAAGAAAAACCACCCAGGCGGGTGGCTGTGAGAGAAACGGCGGTCAGGCGCGGACGCGGTCGCGTTCGGCGAGTCCGAGCGCGTGTTCGACGAGGGCGGCGACGGTTGTGACGATCGCAGAGGGCTCGAGCTTAATTGATTGGCCTTTTTCGAGACCGAATCGCTTGGCGGCGACGAGGGCGCAGAAGCAGGTGTTGTTGTCGACGATGTTGTCAACGTCCCCGGTGTCCCAAATGATCGCGGCGGAATCGCGGACAGCGTCATAGACGATATCGATCCCGGTCGCCAGGACGTCGGCGCCAAAGTACAGGCGTATATTTACATACGCGCCTTTCGTCGTGATCTCGATCCCCGTCCAAAGCAGGTTGTGGCCGATCTGCCGCACCTGCGCCAGCTGTTCGGTGTCGGTTTCATCGACGACGTTGAGCGCATCGATCGCCGGATGCGCGTCGATCTCGCGCAAAAATTCAATGGCATGCGAGACGTATTCAAGCGTTTTGAGCATCTTTCACCTCTCTTTTGAAGGTTCAACGGACTGACGATCATACCGCAAAACCTCTTTCGCGTCAACATCGGCATGCTCTTGCCAGAAAGGGAAAAACGTATTAAATTTACGGCGGTTCTTTGACGCTAACGGTGAAGGAGCAGAAATGACGGAAGAAGTTTTTTCCGGAACGGTCAAAAAGATAACCGCGCGCAACATTGCCGCCTGCCGCGAGCGCCTTCAGGCGCTTTTGGCGGATGCGGCTTTGCTGGAGAAATTCTTGGCAGGCGGAAAACGCGAAGCCATTTTCGACGGCGACACGGTTTTCTACAAACTCGCCTCGCGCGAGCAGGTCGCCGAGTTTGTGGAGATATTGGATGAACGGATCGCCGTTCTGCACGCCCCGCGCCACGCTTTTGTGACGGGGTAGAAGGGGGGAGACATTGCGAAATAAACGGATCGTCATCCTCGACCTCGACGGCACGGTCTTCCGTTCCGTTCGCTGGTCGATCGAGATCTTCTGCAATATGCTGTCCGTGCACGGCGTGACCGTCACGCCGGAATTGCGCCGCGAGGTCGCGCGCCGCTGGGGCGCAAAGACACAGACGGTCAAAGACCGGCTTTTTACGCACCTCCCGGACGAGACGATCAACCGGTTCTACTGGATGATCAATTCAACGATCGAGATCGTCCCTTTCATCGGCATGCGCCAAGCTCTTGAAACGATGCAAGGGCGCGGCCTTGATCTCTATGTCCTGTCCGCGCGCGGAAGGGTTGGCGCGTACCGCATGCTTGGACGATTTGGATTGCGGGATCTTTTTACGCGCGTCATTTGCATGCCGGATGTCGGCTTGGGCAACGCCAAGCCTTCGCCGCGCGGCCTTGAGATGATCCTCGCGCCGCTCGAAAAAACGTTCGGCGTTTCCCGCGATGAAGCCGTCTTTGTCGGCGACGGGATCCATGCCGACATGCTATGCGCGCAAAACGCCGGCGTCGAATTCGTCGCCGCGCACGAAGAGGACGTGATCACCCGCGCCGACTGGATCGAGGCCGGGGTGGCGGAATCGAACATCATCCGCTCGGTCCGCGACCTTCCCGCCTGGCTCGGGATAACATGAAAAAGCAACGCGATCGGCTTCCACATGGAGGCCGATTTTTTATTTCGTCTTTTGTGCGTACATCAACTCCGCCCGACCTCATCCCTACCCTTCTCCTTGAATAAGGAGAAGGGAGCAGATGTTTTGAGATGCGATGAAAGTATATCGAGTGCTGATGCTTATTACCAAGTTTGAAGTTTGATCCGAAGTCCTCTCCTTTATCAAGGAGAGGACATGGTTAGGTCGGGCGGCGGATTAGACATTCATCATTCAATAAAGTAATCTAAGGCCATGATCATCTTACTTTACGGCACTGATACGTATCGCTCGCGGCGCAAACTCAATGAGATTGTCGCCAATTTTCGCGCGCGCGAGGATAAGAGCGGCATGAATACGACGACGCTCGAGGCGGCGAAGACCGATATTGGGGAAATTCAGCAGGCGCTCTTCAGCCCGGCCTTTTTGGGCAACAAGCGGCTGGTCGTGGTGAACGGCTTGCTTTCCCTTAAGCGCGACGAGCAAAAGCCGTTCGTTGACTTGATCGGCAAACTGCCCGATTCGACCACGGCGGTTTTTTATGAGGCGGGCGAGGCGAAGTCATTGGAAAAGAGTCCCCTCCTGCCGCTGTTAACGGCGGGAAAATTTCATTGGGAGTTTGCGCCGATGAATTCGGCGGCGATGGCGACATGGATAAGCGCGGAAGCCGCCGCCCAAGGCGTCTCCTTTGTTCCGCAGGCGCTGGCGGCCCTTGCCGAAGCGGTCGCGGGCGACAGTGCGCGGGCGGCGAATGAAACCGGCAAACTTATTGCCTACGCCGGCGAAAAGAAAATGATCGAGGTTGCCGACGTGGCGGCGCTGGTGGTGGGCGAAACGCACGAAGACATGTTCGGCTTTTTGGACGCCGTCGCGAACAAGCAAACGCAGCGCGCCGCGACGATGCTTGAGAAGCAGATCGAGGCCGGACTTGAACCGATGCAGATGCTTGCCATGCTCGCGCGCACGGTGCGGTTGTTGCTCCAAGCGCGCGACCTGCTTGATCGGGGCGTGCCGCAGAATGAAGCCATTCGCGAATTGGGCGTTCATCCGTTTGCCGCGCGGAAGTCGCTCGACCAGGCGCGCAGTTTTGAAATGGGTTTTTTGCAAGGTTTGCACGCCGCCCTTTTAGATGCCGATAGAAAAGTTAAGACAGGTTTAACTCCGACGCCGCGCTTGGTGCTTGATTTGTTTGTTGCGAAAGCGGTTGGGGCATAGTCGACGAATGTCGAATATCGAATGACTAATGTCGAATGACGCGGCGGAGGACTCGCCATATAACTCACCCTACCCTCTCTTATAATAAGAGAGGGGGTTTATACGAAAGCTGTGAGACAAATTGCGTTCATCAATTTGGAAGATGTTACGGAAACAGAGGCTTCTGCCTATAAAGTTCGCCATGCGGCGCGGGCGGTTGTTTTTGATGCGGAGGGCTTGGTCGCGCTTTTGCATGCGACCAAGACGCATTATTACAAATTGCCCGGCGGCGGGATGGATGACGGCGAAAGCAAAGAAGCGGCTTTGAAACGCGAATGCTTGGAAGAGATAGGCTGCAACGTAAAAATTTTATTTGAGCTAGGTTCGGTTTTGGAATATCGAAAGAAATATTCTCTGAAACAAACCTCGTATTGCTACATGGCGGAAGTCGTTGGCGAAAAGGGCACGCCGCATTTGGAGCCGGATGAACTCGCCGATGGCTTTCAGACGGTTTGGTTGCCGCTTTCGGAAGCGCTTGCTAAGGTGCGTGAAAGCCAGCCGACGGTTTATGAAGGACCGTACATGGTGACGCGCGACGCGGCGCTCATTAAGGCGGCGATCGAAAAGAAGCTCTTTTAAATGCAGGAGGAAAAATGATAAAAGCGATCATTGCCGGGTCGGACCGGAACCTGGCGCTTGCGCTTGAGGAATTCGGCGGACGAACGGGCGTGGAAATAAATACGGAGAATGTCATCGTTCCGTACGGCATTTACTGTGAAACGACAAATTTTTTTGACGCTTTCAGTTATGCAACCGCTTACGCATGCGCCGCCATCGACGCCGCCCCCGATGCCGATATCTTTATTGGCCGGCAAAGCGTCTTGCGCCGGACGTATGGCAGCTGGCGCCACTTGATCAGCATTCAAATAGTTGACCGGCACCAGGTATTGCTTTGCGGAACTTGGACCGAGCCGGTTAGCGTGCCGCGCAACCTGATCGATGAGGTCAGAAGCCGCGGCATGACCACGAACAGTTTGGAGCGGCTCCTTGCCGAACGTTACACCCAGGACGGGATCGACCCGTACTGCTGGGTCTCCCGCGGCCGAACGCGGCAACAGCTGATCGTCGAAGCGCTGCTCAAAGCCCCCGACCGCCGCTGGCTAGCCAATCGATAGGTAAGCATCAACGTCCAAAGTTGGTGCTTTTTATTTCCCCTCACTTAATACCTCTGGCGTAAGCCTGGGGATGGAGTCGATCCGTCGCCCGTCTATATTGTTCGAGCGAGAGTCGAGAACCGGTACGCTTCTCGACTGCGCTATCGCTTCGCTCGAAGAATATGTTAGGGCGGCGGACAAGCCGCGCTTGCGATCGGCGACTAATACCCCGGGCGTAAGCTCGTGGGAAATTTATTTTTTTTGCAAAACAATGTTTATAGCGACCGCGAGTAACATTGTTTTGGCAAACTTTTTCACGAGGTGCAACCTCGTGAAAATCAGAGCTAGCGCTTTTTATTTGGACCGTCATCCCGAACGAATGTGAGGGATCTCGAAGCTGCGCGTAAACGAAATCGTTTTTCTAATCACGAAGCTTCAAGATTCCTCGCAGTGCTCGGAATGACGAAAAAGAAAAAACGCCCCATTGTTGATCGGAGCGTTTTTTTAAATTTATTTCTTGCTGATCGCGTGGAGCGCTTTCATGAGGCGGCTCTTCAGGCGGGCGGCGGTGTTTTTGGTGATCACCTTTTTGCGCGCGGACTTGTCGAGCGACTTGGCGGCGGCCAGGACGGCCTTTTTCGCTTCGTCGATCTTTTTAGCGGTGATGTGCTTGCGCGCTTCTTTGACCAAGCCTTTGAACTCGGCTTTGACCTTGAGGTTGAAAGCGTGGTTCTTGGCCGACTTGCGGATCGCCTTTGCGGCGGCGTGTTTGATAGCCATGTTGTTGGTTTATGAATAATGAAAGACGGCCCCGAAGGACCTGTCTGAGAGCAATGGGATAGTACGATAATTTATGCCGATAGTCAAGAGGTTATGTCTTCGAGCTTTGCCGCCGGGACCTCATCCCTACCCTTCTCCTCGAATGAGGAGAAGGGGGTAAACACTTCGATAATCGATAATGTTATTTATGGTTGTTAAATTTGCTACAAAAACGGGTCCTGATCTGAAGCTCTCTCCTTTCAGCCCGAGGCTGATCCGGCTTGGGCGGAAATTAAGGAGAGAGTAGGCCTGTCCCGCGAAGCTACGGCGGAGTGGGGCGTCCTGCTTGTTTTTAATTCGTATCAAGATTCACGACACACTCGACATAATTGGCGGTGGTGGAGAATATGTAACCCGGACCGCAGGCGGCGGGCGGTTCGAGCAAGTAGTTGATGAGGTGTCCTGATGGGTAGCCGCTGCCGCCGGTGCCGTTATATAGATATCCGCCCGAGGTTCGGGAGCCGGCGTCGGATGGGTCGACCGGCAGGTTGGCCATATACGGTTGGAAAAAGTTGTTGGTTGTTCCGTCAGCGACAAACGTTCCCCTGTTTCCGTAGCAACTCGCGCTGACGCACCGCCATAGTGTTCCGGTTGGGTAGGTTCCATTCGCATCAAGTCCTAAGTTGAAAGCCGTGACCATTTGTTTTACATCGGCGATGCGTTTTATGTTTCGCGATTGCCGGCGCGCCGAATTCAGCCCGACGAGCGCGATCGTCGACAATAAGCCGATGATGCTGATCACGACCAAGAGTTCGACAAGGGTGAAGGCGGCGCGTTTCATTTTTTTATTTTATCACAAAATCGGGCTTTTGATTTTTTGCCGCCGGGACCTCATCCCTACCCTTCTCCTTGAATAAGGAGAAGGAAGCGATTCTTTGAGATAAGCAGTAGTAACTCAATAATCACTCAATTTGCTACAAAGTTTGGAATCTGATCCAACGCCCTCTCCTTTTTCAAGGAGAGGGTAGGGTGAGGTCGGGCGGAGTAGCAACAATTCTTGCCAACTCATCATAAACGCCGGAAGCATTTTTGGTTAGGTCGTTATTCCAGAATCGAATAACCTTTATTCCTAACTTATTGATAAATTTTGTTCGCGCATCATCGTATGCAACCTCCGTTGCATGTTGGCCGCCATCGATTTCGACAGCTAAACCAATTTCAGGACAATAGAAATCGAGAATGTAAGGTCCAACGCTGAATTGCCGACGGAATTTTAGGTTTGAAAATTTTCGTCCGCGAACTATATTCCAAAATATTCGTTCAGCCTCGGTTTGTTGTTTGCGTAAATTTTGACGACGCCCCTCTAGCTTTTTCTTGTTATAGAGCTGGGACATATGTTCAGCTTTGGCATATCCCCGCCGGGACCTCATCCCTACCCTTCTCCTCGAATGAGGAGAAGGGGGTATATGCTTCGATAATTGATGAAAGTATATTTATGACGGTTTCTTGCAACTAAGAACGGGGTCCGATTACCCCCCAGTCATCGATTTATGAGTTGTGTGTTTAATGGGTACGCCGCCTCTCCTCATTCGAGGAGAGGATATGGTGAGGTCACGGCAGCGCGATTACTTCCCTTCCGGCAAAAGCGGCTTGTCGATCGTTTCGACTTCGATGACCTCGTCGGCGGCGCCGGTGGAGATCCTGTTTACATCTTTGCCGATCTTGCGCAGTTCATTTGAAGATAAATTGAATTGATTGACGGCCACGCCCAAGTTGTTGCCAACGCGTTTATGATAGTCGGCGTAGGCGTTGAAGTGTTTGCCTAATTCGGCGACTTGCTTGATGATCATGGTCGTTGATTGCTCCAGCGCTAGTTCCTTGAGACCAAGCAACACCGTTTGCAGATACGCGTAGAACGAAGTTGGCGAAACGATCATTACGTGTTTGCTGAAAGCGTACTCGATCAAGTTTTTGCTGTTGATCCCCGACCCAACTTCGGCGTTTAACAAATTGTAGTAAACGCCTTCGGCGGGAATGAACATGAAGGCAAAGCCCATCGTACCGATCTCCGGGCGAATATATTTGGCCGTTTCGTCAATGCGGTTTTTAACGTCCTTCTTTAATTCGTTCTCCAACTCGGCGCGTTTGTCGGCGTCGTGCTCTTCGGCCATGCGGTTGTAATTTTCCAAACTGAACTTGGCGTCGATCGGGATGATTTGCTCGCGGATGCGAATGATGGCGTCGGCGATGAGTTTTTTATCGGTCTTCTCGTCGTCCCCCATCGGGTACTGCATTTGGTAGCTGCCCTGCGGCAAAACATTCGAGAGCAGCGTCTCCAGCCAGTACTCGCCAAGCACGCCGCGCTGTTTCGGGTTCTTTAAAATGTTTTGCAAGTTCTGCAGCTGCGAAGAAAAATCCAAAACTTGTTTATTTGTATTATCGAGCGTTGTTAGTTTTTCCGTGACGTCGGAAATGATCTTTGAAGTTTGTTTGAACTGCTCCTGAATGGTCGTTTGCGAGTGCTGCATTTTTTTATCGATCTGGTCGTCAATGCGATCGAGCCGGTTTTGCAGTTCTTTGCGATGATCGGCGTTCATGCGCCCGATCTCTTCACGCACGGCGTTCAGTTCGCGCACAACGGAACCGGCGTCGCCGCCTTTGTTTTTTGAAATGAAAAATACGACGATCGCAGTAACGACGATAGCGATAATTATATAGAGAATGGGCATATGCAAATATTATTCGAGCGGAGTCGAAGCTGAGTCGAGAATTTCAAATTTTTTTAATGCCCCCACCATGAGTTGAACATGGATCTAGAGCTTAGGAGTCTCTCGTTCTATCCATTGAACTATGGGAGCGTAAGATCGATCATACGTTTTATGATCGAAAACATCAATTTGTGTAATTTTGAAGCCTTGCGAACACGGACGCGGCACATGCCGTATGGTAATTTACCTTGTTTCTTGCCTTTTAGTAAATTTATGTGGACGTTATTTACTAATGGGAATCCAACGATATTTGACCAAAAATCGATAGCCTTGTTTTTATCTAAGTCTTCGTACAGTCTAATGCTGATTGTAATTTCCTCATTTGTAACATTAAAGTTACTCCGTAATGAATTAATAAACAATCGGACCATTTCCGGATCGGTATTGGCAAATGAAAAATCTTTTTTTGCTCCCTCGGCCCAATACAGAGATGCGGTTATTAATGAAATTTCGTTTTTCGACAAGTTTGTTATCATCGCTGTTGCTTGCTGGACGGATTCAATAACAAGCCTGTTTTTCCTAACAGTTGAAGCGCGGCGTCGGTTGTTTAATCGCGCTAAGCCGTCTTTGTTGATATCAACACCCTGTATATATCTAAATACAGAAGATTTTGGTAAACTAGTTTCAATGCTTATTTCCGGAATACTGTGACCTGTTCGTCGCAGCTCCTTAATAAGCGCAATTTTTTGTTCAGGGATTAATTTGGGCACATGAACTTTATATTCGTTCTAGTACGTTAGTGTATATCATTTGCCTTTATTCGTCAAGTTGTGTATAAATAGACGGTTGATTGAGGGTATCGGTATAATCTGGAATGAACAGCTCTATTTATAGCAAGTAGTCCTCGCTCGGGCTCTTGGTACAGTGGCAGTACGCCGCATTCGCATTGCGGAGACAGGAGTTCGATTCTCCTAGAGTCCATAAAAAATATCCACGCTTTGGCGTGGATATTTTTTATGGACAATGGCAAACAACTAACAACTAAAATCCAAGGAAAATTTCAATAACTAATTATTAAGTTTCAAGGACGGAGACTATCGTTGAAATTAGTTCTTATCGTTTGGATCTTTCCTTGGATTTTAGTTGTTAGTTGTTAGTTCTTACTAAATCTATCACCAGCTTATCCCCTTTTTATTTCACTAGTTGTTCGGTTTTTTGTCCACAATTTGATACGACTGTGGATTAATTGTTCCTTTGATATTTCTATAGTTCCACGTGGAACGTTTTTCATTTATTCGTTCTTTCCAGGCGTTAAAAATAGTTTCTTTTTCACCGAGCAAATGATCATTTAAAAATGGAATTACTTTGGTTAATAATGAGTTTCGATCGCGTACTATGAGAAGTGAGTAACTCTGTGTTTTTCCTATATAACTGTAAACACGATTATTTAGCTCGAGTGTTGCGGCGATTTGGTCAAGAAGTGATTTGTTGCCGATAGTGGATTTAATTTGAAACGCAAAATAGGTGCGATTACCGCGTTTGTATTCTAGAAACGAGCCAAGGGCGCTGACATAGCCGGCGATGAATTCTTGGGGGAGCATAGATTTTGTTCCACGAGGAACAATTTGAATAGATAGAGTACCTAGTAGGCACACCTAAATGATAGCACAACATGGTTGTATACGCTAGAGTATACAATTGAGTGAGTTATCAACAGGTTAGGAGCTTGAAATTTTTTGAAAAATGTGGTATTCTATAAACAGTTCATTCAGACAGGCGTAAAAAAAGGGAAAAAGTAAAAAAATTTAAAAACAAAAACCAAAACGAGTATTTGCCGTATAATGGCGTCCGTTTTGGGCGTCATATTTTATTATAATCAAAAAAGGGCTTAAATATAGTCTTTATCGCCATAGGTGACGGCGATGGGGAGTGTACTTGAAGCAGAATCGCGGTTGACCGACGGGTAGTTCTTTCGCCCTGTTACGCATAGCGCGACAAGGGGCTTTTCTACGCACTAGAGCAAGAGCTCGGTGCGCGACACGCACTGTTTCGAAGCATCGCATTCGGTGCGGCGATGCGACGAGACCTCTCGCTTTGCGGGAGCACCCGACCTCTCTTAAAAAATGGTCTTTTGAATGATCAGGCTTAAGAACAAAAGAGGGGTCGGGAAATTTTTTTCAATGAACAATGGAACGCTCGGTTGGATGATCCGAATGGTATGAATCTTTGGCGAAAAAGTGTATAATCATAGAAACAGCGACAACCTTGTCGTGTTTCTATGGTTAACATCGGTCTTTCAACGAAAATAGCGGAAAGAAAAAACGGCCGACTCTGGAGGGGGTTTGTTGCCGTTTTTGTCGTACTCGGATGCATGTTTGCCATGCACTCGGCGGCGGCGGCGTCGTTGTATTTTTCACCATCATCCGGGACCTATACCGTTGGTCAGCGATTCTCAATTTCGTTCGGCGTTTCAAGCGCCGATCAGGCGATGAACGCCGCTTCCGGGGTTATTTCTTTTCCCGGCGACAAACTGCAGGTCGATTCGATTTCCAAAAGCGGTTCGGTGATCGGGCTTTGGGTCAAAGATCCGTCATACGCCGCCGGGGCGGTAAATTTTGAAGGCATTGTGCTTAACCCGGGATACACCGGGAAGGCGGCAAAAATATTGACCATTAATTTTCGCGCCAAGGCGGCAGGCACGGCCCGGCTGGCATTTTCTTCGGCCTCGGTCCTTGCCAACGACGGGCAGGGGACGAGCATTCTTTCGGGAACGGGAACGGCGTTGATCACGATCAACGAAGCGGAAGAAGTTCAGCCTCCGCCGCCGGTCGGAAATTTGCCCGCCGCGCCAACAGTTACTTCATCGAGCGACCCGGACCAGAACGCCTGGTATGCCTCAAATGCCGTTGATCTTGCATGGATTTTGCCGAGCGACGTGACGGGCGTGAGTTTTGGGATCGACCGGAAGCCGGGGACGGTTCCGACGGAAGCCTCGGTCGGCTTGTCCGATACCTATTCGGTGAAAAACGCGCCGGATGGCGTGAATTATTTCCATATTCGTTTTCAGAATTCCGCCGGCTGGGGGCCGACGACCGATTTTAAGTTCCAAACCGATACGGTCGTACCCGCCCCATTCACCCTGAATTTGCTCGATGGCGCGCAAACCGACAAAGCGCGACCGTCGATAAGCTGGAGCACGAACGATTCCGGGTCGGGACTTGATCGCTATGAAGTCAGCATTGACGGCCTGAATGCGATAAGCATTTCTGCCGGCGCGCTGGCGCCCGGAAGCGCGTACGTGCTGCCGGAGCTTATGTCGGGCCATCATCATGTCAGCGTGACCTCGGTCGATAAGGCCGGGAACCGCACGACGGCGGGCGCTGACTTTAAGGTGAACACGCTCAATAAACCGACGATAACCGCCTACACCGCTCATTTGCATGCCGGCGAGCAGTTGGCGATCGAGGGAACGACCGGGTACGCCGGCGCACCGATCACGGTTTGGATGCAAAAGGACAACGAGGCCGCGCAAAGCGTGGCGATGCAGGCCGATGCCCAGGGCAACTTTTACTTCGCGGGTTTGATCCCGGTGCGCCAAGGAAACTACAAGGTTTGGGTGCAGGCGATCAATGAAAATGGCGTAAAAAGCGCGGCGAGCGACGCAATAACGGTGGTCGTCGGCGCGCCGTACGGCGTAAATACGGCCATGGAGATCGTCCTTGCGATCCTGCAGATCGTCATCCTTGTCGTCCTGCTTCGGCACATCTTTAGCAAGAAGAAAAAAAACCTTCGTCGCCCGCTTTTCTAAGAAGCTGACCTCCTTCGGCAAGGGCGCATAAGAGAGATGTATCGCTGTTGGCGTTTTGTGGTATAATTTGTACAAGAAAAATAGCTTAAAAAGCTGTGAATTTGCTTGGATTCATTATTCGATCTTTTAAGACGCAGAACACGCGCCAAAAAGCGTCAGCTGTTTGGTTTTTTACGTTGCTTTTTGGAAGCGCCGCCATCCTGTCCGCGCTGGTCGGAATGAATGGCGCGCAGGCCGCGACCGGAGCGCCGAGGATCATCGTTCAGCAAGGCCGGTTGCTTGATTCTAGCGGCAATCTTCTCGGAGGAACGGGCACGCCGTATTGTTTCCGCTTTTCAATTTACGACGCCGTCTCCGGCGGGAGCAAAGTTTGGCCTGCCGGCGCGCCATCGAACATGACGATTGCGGTGGCGAACGGCGTATTTTCGGCGCCGATCGGCGACACGACGCTGGGCGGCGACACGCTTGATTATAATTTTCAGGACAACAACACCGTCTATTTGAACGTCGACGTCGCCCCCAAGACCGGCGGCGTTTGCGGTTCGTTCGAAACGCTTTCGCCGCGGCAGCAGATCGCCTCGTCGGGTTTTGCGATCAACTCGAACACGGTCGGGGGGTTTACGCCGAGCCAAACGGCGACCGGCAACCAGATCCCGGTGTTAACCGGCGGGAACCTTTTGCTCGGCGGCGGAATTTCTTCGAGCAACATCGCTTTGGGAACCGGTTCGAGCGTGACCGGAAACATTGTTTATAAAAATTCAACGAACAACAACACGGTCACGATCCAGTCCGGCGCCACTTCCGCCGGCTACACCCTGACCTTGCCCGCGGCGCAAGGCGGGGCCGGACAAGTGCTCACCAATAACGGCTCGGGCGTTTTGACTTGGACGACGCAAAGCGGGTCGGGCTCGCAAACGCCCTGGACGTCGGACATTGACGCCGGTGGCAATAATTTGACCAATCTCGGGACCAATTTGACGGCGGCGAACGGGCTGACGATCGCTTCGGGCGGCGCCGGGAATTTGTCGTTGAATCCGGCCTCGGGAATTTTAACTTCATCGGCGACCACGCTCACCCTCGGCGGATCGGCGACGGTGAATGGCGGCACGGGCGCGAGCGGGACCTTGACCTTGGTCTCAACGACGAACGGCGTCAAAGGGGACATTCAATTCTTTTCCGCCGCGAACAAAATAACTTCGGCCGGAGCCTTGACCATCGCGGGAAATTTGTCGGCATTGAACTTCTCCGGCACGTCTTCCGGCACCAACACCGGCGACCAGACTAGCGTATCCGGGAACGCCGGAAGCGCCACCACCGTTGCCACCACCGCTGTTTCCAACAACGCTTCATACTATCCGCTTTTTGTTTCTTCTTCCGGGAATGGAAACCAGGCCGTTGATCTGGGAACCGGACTGGTTTTCAATCCCGGCACGAATGCGTTAACCGCGACGACCTTTGTCGGCGCTTTAACCGGCAACGCCACAACATCTTCTTCAACCACGGGGAACGCCGCCACCGTTACGGGGCTCTCCTTCGCTTCCGGAAAAACTCTGACCGTCAATAATATTTTGACTTTGTCGGGAACCGACGCGTCTGTTTTGAACATCGGCGCCGGCGGAACATTGGGCGCCAACGCTTTTACCAGCACCGCTTTTGCTCCGCTCAATTCTCCGACCTTCACCGGGATCGTCGGAGGAATTACCGCCGCCATGGTTGGCGCCCCGTCCGGCTCCGGCACGTCTTCCGGCAATAACACCGGCGACCAGACCTCGGTGACGGGGAATGCGGGGACGGCCACGTCTTTGCTGAATGCGCGAACGATCAACGGCGTTTCGTTCAACGGCACGGCGAACATTACCGTGACCGCTGACGCCAGCACGCTCACCGGAACGACGTTGAATTCGGGCGTGGTCGTGTCGTCTTTGACTTCGGTCGGCGCCCTTGCTTCCGGCTCCATTGCCACGGGCTTCGGCGCGATCGCGACCACGAACAGCATTTCAACTTCCAATAACATTTCCACCATCGGCACAGGCACGGTCACTTCGTCCGGGCTACTCACCGCTTCAAACGGCTTCACGGTTGCCACGGGAAACATTAATCTCATCGGCGGCAACATTACCGGCGCCTCGCCGCTCGTTTTTGACGGAGCGACCATCGATTCCAATAAAACCACGATCGCCGTTGCCGATCCGACCGCCGCCCACACGATCACGCTTCCCGATGCTTCCGGCACCGTCGCCGTTTCCGCCACGGGCCCGATCACGCTTTCGGCGGCAGGGGATATCGGCTGCTCAACCTGCGTCACTTCGATCCCCGTTGTTACGCTGCAGAGCGCCTACAACAATGGAGCGACCATTACCACTTCGTCATCCCACGACATAGCTTTTACTTTAGCTTCGGGCAACTTCACCGCTTCCGGCGCCGGCGCCGTCAACCTCACGCCGACCGCCGCTTCGCAATTTACCTCCGGCGGCGCGCTCACGCTTGACGCCGGCGCCGCGCTTAACCTTGGCACGGCGAATGCCACCGCGGTCTCCTTGGGACGCACCGGAATTACGACGACCGAGAACGGCGCGCTCACCGTGACGCAGGCGCTCACCGCGAACGACAGCGTCAATTTGACCGGCGCCACTTTGCTCGGCGCGTTGCCGCTTGTTTTTGAAGGCGCGACGATCGACGGCAACAAGACAACTTTTGCCATCACCGATCCGACCGCGCCGCGCACCATCACTTTCCCGAACGCCTCGATCGTCGTGAACGCGGCCGGCGACATTTCCGGCACGACGCTTGCTTCGAACGTCATCACTTCCTCGCTCACGACGGTGGGCGCGCTCGCGTCCGGCTCAATTGCGACCGGCTTTGGCGCGATCAGTACCGCCAATAATATTTCCACGACCGGCTCGGGCACGATCACTTCCGCCGGAATGCTAACCGCTGCAAACGGCTTGACGGTCACGACGGGAAACGTCAATCTCACGGGCGGCAACATTATTGGTGCAACGCCTTTCTCCTTTGACGGCGCAACGCCCGACGCCAACAAGACGGTTTTTGCCATCGCCGATCCGACCGGCGCCAACACCATCACGCTTCCTAACGCTTCCGGCACCGTCGCCGTTTCCGCCACCGGCCCGATCACGCTTTCGGCGGCGGGGGACATTGGCTGTTCAACTTGCATCACTTCAATTCCTGCGGTTACGCTTCAAGGCGCATATAACAACGGAGCGACCATCACCACCTCGTCCTCGCACGACCTTGCCCTGACGCTGGCCTCGGGCAACTTCACCGCGACCGGCGCGGGTTCGGTCAGCCTCACGCCGACCGGCGCTTCGTCCTTCACCTCCGGCGCGGCGCTCACGTTAACCGGCGGCGCGGCTTCAACTTGGGGAACGACGGCCGGCAATCTTACGCTCCAAGCCGGCTCGGGCATTGTTTCTTTGGGCACGAGCACGAATCTTAATGCCAACGCCGGGCTCGCGATCGCTTCCGGCGGCATAAGCGATTTGAGTTTGTCTTCGGCTTCGGGAACGCTGAAGCTTGCCGCCGGCACCAATGCAATTTCTAATACCGACGCGCTTGCCAATTTGACGATCGGCGCCGCGGGCAACGTAAAAATTTCCAACGCCAATACTTTGATCCTCGGATCGCAAGCCAGCGATCCGGCCGGCGTGAACGGCGCGCAATATTACAACACGGGCACGAACAAGTTCCGTTGCTACCAGAACGGGGCCTGGGCGGACTGCGTGACCGGCGGCACGGTGACGGGGTCCGGCACAAACGGACAAGTGGCTTTTTGGAACGGCGCCGGTTCGATCGCCGGTGACAACGGTTTGTTTTGGGATGACGTCACCAAGCATTTGGGAATTGGCACGAATACGACCACCGCCGCGTTGTCTGTTGCCGTGAATGACGCCACTAACAATTCATACACCGACGCCGCCGCTTTCGTTCACACGACGACCGGCACGCCCGCGAACGGCATTGGGAACAGCTTGGTCTTTTTGGCGCAGAACAGCGTCGGCGCGCCGTCCCTTACCGGGCGCATCGCGTCGATCCTGACCAATGTGACCGTTGGCGCGCTGAACAGCGCCCTGACTTTCCAAACGCGAACGGCGAACGGCCCGCTCACCGAGCGTTTGCGCATTGACGATCAGGGATTCATGCTGCCGGGCGCGAGCGACAACTCGGAGGACATCGGCTCGGCCGCCAATCGTTGGCGCAACGGTTACTTTGGCACCTCGGTCATCGTCGGCGCCGGCGGCACCACCTACGGCGACGGCAGCGTCGTTGGCTCGGGCGCGCTTAGCATTACGGGCGGCGCCGCTTCCACCTGGGGAACCTCGGCCGGGAATCTTTATCTGCAAGTCGCCGGCAGCGGCACGACCGCCAACGTCCAGATCGGCTCGGGCGCCGCCTCAAACACCCCCGACCTCTTGGTTGTCGATCTGAAATCAACTTCCGGCGACCCGGCCGGCACGAACGGCGCGATGTACTACAACGCCAACTCCAACCGGTTTCGCTGTTACATGAACGGGTCGTGGGGCGACTGCGACACGACCGGCGGCACCGCAACGCTGCAGTCGGCGTATAACGCCGGCGCGACGATCACGACCGCGAGCACGACGCCGATCATTTTCACGATCGCGTCCGGCGACTTTAACGTGACCGGCGCCGGCGCCGTCAACCTCACGCCGACCGCCGCTTCGCAATTCGTTTCCGGCGGCGCGCTCACGCTTGACGCCGGCGCCGCGCTGCTCCTCGGTCCCGCCAACGCCACCTCGATTTCCTTGGGACGCACCGGGATCACGACGACCGAGAACGGCGCGCTCACCGTGACGCAGGCGCTCACCGCGAACGACAGCGTCAATTTGACCGGCGCCACTTTGCTCGGCGCGTTGCCGCTTGTTTTTGAAGGCGCGACGATCGACGGCAACAAGACAACTTTTGCCATTACCGATCCGACCGCGGCGCGCACCATCACTTTCCCGAACGCCTCGATCGTCGTGAACGCGGCCGGCGACCTTTCCGGCACGACGCTCGCCGCGAACGTCGTCACCTCCTCGCTCACGACGGTGGGCGCGCTCGCGTCCGGCTCCATCGCCTCGGGCTTCGGCGCGATCGCGACCGCGAACGGGATCTCAACTTCAAACACCATCTTCACGACCGGCACGGGCACCATTACCTCCGCCGGTCTTCTCACGGCCTCAAACGGTTTTACCGTCTCGACCGGAAACATCAATCTTTCTTCGGGAAATATCGTCGGCGCTTTGCCGCTCGTTTTTGACGGAGCGACGGCTGACGCCAATAAAACCACGATCGCCATTGCCGATCCGACCGGCGCCAACACGATCACGCTTCCCAATGCTTCGGGCACGGTCGCCGTTTCCGCCACCGGCCCGATCACGCTTTCGGCGGCGGGGGACATCGGCTGTTCAACTTGCGTCACTTCAATTCCCGCCGTCACGTTGCAAGGCGCATACAACAACGGCCAAACCATCACCACTTCTTCCTCGCACGACCTCGCCCTGACGCTGGCCTCGGGCAACTTCACCGCGACCGGCGCGGGTTCGGTCAACCTCACGCCGACCGGCGCTTCGTCCTTCACCTCCGCCGGCGCGCTCACGTTAACCGGCGGCGCGGCTTCGACGTGGTCAACTTCAGCTGGCGCTTTGACCGTTGACGCGGGCGCCGGTTTGAATCTTGGCACGGTGAATGCGACTTCAATCTCGATCTCACGCTTGGGCGTCACAACGACGGTTAACGGGCCGCTCACGTCCACGGGGCTTCTCACCGCTTCAAGCGGCTTCACCGTCACGACCGGCAATATCAATCTCGCCGCCGGCAACATTACCGGCGCCTCGCCGCTTGTCTTTGACGGGGCAACGGCCGACGCCAATAAAACCACGATCGCCATTGCCGATCCGACCGGCGCCAACACCATCACGCTTCCCAACGCTTCCGGCACCGTCGCCGTTTCCGCCACCGGCCCGATCACGCTTTCCGCCGCCGGCGACATCGGCTGTTCAACTTGCGTGACTTCCCTCCCGTCCTTTACCCTGCAGACCGCCTACAACAACGGCCAAACCATCACCACCTCGTCATCGCATGACCTCGCCCTTACTCTGGCCTCCGGGAATTTCACCGCTTCGGGCGCCGGTTCGGTGAATCTTACTCCGACCGGGGCTTCCTCATTCACGTCCGCCGGCGCGTTGACGCTCACAGGCGGCGCCGCTTCGACTTGGGGAACTTCGGCCGGAAACCTGTATTTGCAAGCCGCCGGCTCCGGCACCGGCTCCGTTACGATCGGCAGCGGCACGCCCTCGGCGACCCCTGACCTCTTGGTTTTGGATATTAAAAACAATACTTCCGCCGACCCGGCGGGTTCGGCCGGCGCCACCTATTACAACGCCGTGCTTGCCCGCTTCCGGTGTTTTGAAGCCGGGTCATGGGTGGATTGCGGCGCTAACGCGCCGTCATCGACTTCGTTGAACGACGCCTATAGTAACGGCGCCACCATCACGACTGCCTCTTCCACGCCGATCGCCTTTGCGCTCGCTTCGGGCGACTTTAACGTGACCGGCGCGGGTTCGGTCAATCTCACGCCGACCGGCGCGTCGCAATTCACCTCCGGCGGCGCGCTCACGCTAACGGCGGGTGCGGGTTCCACCTGGTCCACCAGCGCCGGCGCTCTCACCGTTGACGCCGCTACCGCCCTTAACCTCGGCACAGCGAACGCCACCTCGGTCTCGATCTCCCGAACCGGACAAAACACGACCATAAACGGCGCCTTGGTCATCCCCAACTACATCGACCTCACGAGCACGAGCAACCCGGCCGCCGCCGCCGGACGCATCTTCTACGATGCCACCCTCCAAGCCCCTTCCTTCTATGCCGATGCGAGCGGCCTGGAGATGAACTTCGGACGAACGGTCTGGTCGCGGGTTAAAAACGACACCGGTTCAACCATTCCGATCGGCGCCGCCGTCTATATCAATGGCAGCGATACCGGCACTCCGACCGTCGCCTTGGCCCAAGCGAACTCGGCAACCACCGCCCAAGCCACGGGAATCATGACGGCTGCGGTGGCCCCCGGCGGCTTTGGCTATGCGACCCGCATCGGCCGCATCGTGAACCTCGACACTTCCGCTTATACGCCGGGCGACGTTCTGTACTTGTCGGCGACTGTTCCCGGCGGCCTCACCACCATCAAACCGATCTCGCCCAATTATGTGATGCCCATGGGCACGGTCGCTGTTTCCGACATCTCGGTCGGCTATATCGAAGCGGCCGTCACCTCATTTACCGGCGGCGCGTTCACGCCCGGCTCGGTGAGCTTTGGCGGCGCCGACGGTTTGCCGACGCAAGACAACACCAACCTCTACTGGAACAACACCACCAAACGCCTGGGCATCGGCGACAATACGCCGGCCGCCACCCTCACCGTTGGGAACGGCACGCCAGGCAGCGCTCTATTCGAGGTCTTTGGCGCGACGGGGAACATTACGACGCAAGGAGACATCAATTTGACCAACGGCGGCGGCAACATGATCGCCTCGTCGGGTCCGCTTGGCCTCGCGGGCGGCACAGCCTCAAGCTTTTCAACCTTAGCCGGCGATATCACAATTCAGCCGGCGGGCATCGGCACGACCGCGAACGTGCATATCGGCGCGGGCGGCGCGGGTTCGACCACGCCCGACTTGCTTGCTTTGGACGTAAAATCGAGTGCTGGCGATCCGTCCGGCGTGAATGGCACAATGTATTATAACGGCAGCACCAACAAATTCCGCTGTTATGCGAACGGCGCTTGGAATAACTGCTCCGGCGTCACAACGCTCCAGGGAGCATATGACAACAGTGCCACCATTACCACCGCCGGCGCGATCCCGATCGCTTTCACCCTTGCTTCCGGCGACTTTAACGTGACCGGCGCGGGTTCGGTTAACCTCACGCCGACCGCCGCATCGCAATTTACCTCCGGCGGCGCTTTGACGTTTACGGGCGGCGCTGCTTCCACTTGGTCAACCTCGACCGGCGCGCTGACCCTTACTTCTGCCTCCGCCGCCACTTGGGGCACGGCAGCGGGAAACCTTAATTTGAACGCCGCCGGAATTGGCACTGGCAATATCCAGATCGGCACCGGCACGCCCTCGGCCACCCCCGACCTCTTGGTCGTGGACAATAAAAATAACAATGCGGTTGACCCGTCCGGCACGAACGGCGCGATGTACTACAACGCGGTCAGCAATCAGTTTCGCTGTTACACGAACGGGTCGTGGGGCAACTGCGACACGACCGGCGGCAGTACGCCGCTGCAAACCGCATACGCCACGGGGAACTCGATCACCACTACCGGCGCGACCCCGATCCTCTTTACCCTCGCATCCGGCGACTTTAATGTGACCGGCGCGGGCGCGGTCAACCTCACGCCGACCGCCGCTTCGCAATTCACCTCCGGCGGCGCTTTGACGCTCACGGGCGGCGCCGCTTCCACGTGGGGCACGACCGCGGGAAATCTTTATCTTCAAGCTGCGGGCGCGGGTACGACCGCCGACGTACAGATCGGGGCGGGCGGCGCCGGCTCAACCACCCCCGACCTGCTGGTCATTGACGCGAAGTCGAATTCCGGGGATCCGACCGGCGTGAACGGCGCGATGTACTACAACGCCTCATCGGGGCTGTTCCGGATCTTTGAAAATGGTTCTTGGAAAACCGTTTGCAATAAGACCGATCAATCCTGCGGCACGGGCACCGGCGCGGCGCTTTCCGCCATTACGGCGGCGATTGCCGGAAACTCGATCGATAGCGGCGACAACGCCCAGCAATGGGACTGGTCGCTCACGACAGCCGCCAAAACCGGCTTTACCTTTGGCGAAGGGGTTGCGGCCATAAACGGCGCCGGCAACCAGTCGCTCGTCGACATTACGACTCTGGCCGGATCGACCGCTTCGCCGCTGCGCGTGATCAGCAACGGAACGGCCGACACGATCGTGAATCTCGCGTCAACGGGCAATTTTGCCGTGCAGGATAACGGCACGCCGTTTGCGCAGTTCATGAACGACGGCACTGTCACTCTTGGAAAAGCGTCGGCGCCGGGCACGATCAACCTCGGCGTCGGTTCGGGCGTTGACACGCTCCACATCGCCGACGGCTCGGGCGCCGACGTGGTAACGATCGGGCAGGCGAGTGCCAGCGTTTCTATCACCGCTGCCAATTGGTCGATCAATTCGGCGGGCAATGCTTCGTTCGCCGGCCTTGCTTCGACCGGCGTGACCACGCTCGGAAACAACACCAACACAGTGGCGATCGATTCAAGCAGTTGGGACGTTTCAACCGCCGGCGCGATGACCGGCATTGCTTCCGTTGCCAACACCGGCGCCCTCACGATCACCGGCGGCGCCGATTCCACCTGGTCCACCTCCTCCGGCGCGCTAACCGTCGATTCCGCCGCCGCTCTGCATCTCGGCACGACGACCGCCACTTCGGTTGACATCGGAAAGAGCGGCTTTGCCACAACCATAAACGGCTCCCTGGTCATCCCCAACTACATCGACCTCACCAGTACGAGCAATCCGGCCGCCGCCGCCGGCCGCATCTTCTACGATGCCACGCTCCAGGCCCCTTCCTTCTATGCCGATGCGAGCGGTCTGGAGATGAACTTCGGACGAACGGTGTGGGCGCGGGTTAAAAACGACACCGGTTCAACCATTCCGATCGGCGCCGCCGTCTACATAAACGGCAACGACAGCGGCACCCCGACCGTCGCGCTCGCCGAGGCGAATTCGCTTGCTACCACCCAGGCCTCGGGAATAATGACGGCTGCGGTGGCGCCCGGCGGCTTTGGCTATGCGACCCGCATCGGCCGCATTGTGAACCTTGACACTTCCGCCTTTACGCCGGGCGACGTTCTGTACTTGTCGGCGACGACCCCCGGCGGGCTCACCACCATTAAACCGATCTCGCCAAATTACGTGATGCCCATGGGCACGGTCGCGGTTTCCGATGTCTCGGCAGGCTACATCGAAGCGGCCGTCACTTCGTTCGCAGGCGGTGCGTTCACGGCCGGGTCGGTGAGTTTCGGCGGCACCGACGGTTTGCCGACGCAAGACAACACCAACCTCTTCTGGAACGACAGCACCAACCGCTTGGGCATCGGCGACAATACGCCGGCCGCCACCCTCACCGTCGGGAACGGCACGCCGGGCAGCGCTCTATTCGAGGTCTTTGGCGCGACGGGGAACGTTACCACGCAAGGTAATATTAATTTGACGAACGCTGGCGGAAGCAACATAAACGCCGCCGGCGCGCTTGCCGTTGACGCCGCTACCGCACTTAACCTCGGCACGGCGAACGCCACCTCGGTCTCCTTGGGACGCAGCGGCATCACCACGACCGAGAACGGCGCTTTGACCGTAACGCAGGCGTTGACCGCGAACGGCAATATTAATTTCACCGGCGCCACCTTGCTTGGCGCTTTGCCGCTCGTTTTTGAAGGCGCCACGGTAGACGCCAACAAGACCACCTTTGCCATCACCGATCCGACCGCGCCGCGCACTATCACTTTCCCGAACGCTTCCGGCACCGTCGCGGTATCAGCAACAGGTCCGATCACGCTCTCCGCCGCCGGGGATATTGGCTGCGCCACTTGCATTACCTCGGCCGCCACGCTCCAGACCGCTTATAATGCCGGCCAAACCATCACCACTTCTTCCAGCCACGACATCGCCTTCACCCTCACTTCCGGCAACTTCACCGCGACCGGCGCTGGCTCGGTGAACCTCACCCCGACCGGCGCTTCGTCCTTCACCTCCGGCGCCGCGCTCACGCTGACCGGTGGCGCCGCTTCCACGTGGTCCACATCAGCCGGCGCCCTCACCGTTGACGCCGCCGCCGCCCTTAACCTCGGCACGGCCAACGCCACCTCGATCGCTTTGGGTCGCACCGGCATCACTACTACTAACAACGGCGCTTTGACTGTGACGCAAGCGTTGACCGCGAACGGCAACATTACTTTCTCGTCGGGCATCATCACCGGCGGAAGTCCGCTTGTCTTTGACGGCGCTACCGCCGACGCCAACAAGACCACCTTTGTTATCACCGATCCGACCGCCGCTCGCACCATCACTTTCCCGAATGCTTCCGGCACCGTCGCGGTATCAGCAACCGGTCCGATCACGCTTTCCGCCGCCGGCGACATCGGCTGCGCCACTTGCGCTACTACCACCAGCGTCACTTTGCAGAATGCCTATAACAACGGCCAAACCATCACCACTTCTTCCAGCCATGACATCGCCTTCACCCTCACCTCCGGCAACTTCACCGCCACGGGTGCCGGCTCGGTGAACCTCACCCCAACCGGCGCTTCGTCCTTCACCTCCGCCGGCGCGCTCACGCTCACTGGCGGCGCCGCTTCCACTTGGTCCACCAGCGCCGGCGCCCTCACCGTCGACTCGGCCGCCGCCCTTAACCTCGGCACCGCGAACGCCACCTCGGTTTCCTTGGGTCGCACCGGCATCACGACGACCAACAACGGCGCCCTCACTGTCACCCAACTCCTCACCGGCAACCTCGGCGCCACCGTCGCCGGCGCCGCGATCAACCTCAACAACAATTCCAACTTCGGCGTGAACATCGGAACCGGCAGCTCCAACGGCGCTGT
>Ga0265314_10001248_pt1 | contig 29000 bp, 18 predicted proteins | sample 4126metaG_FD_203106 | JGI IMG/M metagenome (GOLD analysis project Ga0265314, IMG submission 203106) | Rhizosphere microbial communities from Carex aquatilis grown in University of Washington, Seatle, WA, United States - 4-1-26 metaG | ecosystem: Host-associated > Plants > Roots > Rhizosphere >... | reverse complement strand
CCAGAATATTTTTCGGTGCTGGGAATCCCGCTGCTTCGCGGCCGCACTTTCGAGGCGCGGGATCGGGCCCCTGGCGCGTATTCCATCATCCTCAATCAAGCCTTGGCGCAGCAGATGTTCCCCGATGAAAAAGCTCTGGGCAAAACGGTTCGTTTCCATGCAGACCGGGCTGAACTGGCTGCCCCGTTCACGGTAATTGGTGTGACCGGCAACACTCAGAACCAGGGGTTGGGCGGGCAGGTTGGGCGCGAGTACTACATGGTTCGCCGTCACACCGAGGATGACGTCATCTTCCATTTTCCCGATTCTCAGCGCGTCAGCATCGTGGTTCGAAGCGCGCTTGGGCCACAAACCGTGGCGCTGGAATTGCGCGACGCCGTCAAGACGCTCGACTCTACGTTGCCGGTCGAGGTAAGTACTCTGAGCGAGAGTGTCGCCAAGCTGGCGGAACGGCCACGCTTCAGCGCGGCCCTGCTTTCCCTGTTCGCCGTCGTTGGCCTGCTCTTGACAGCGCTGGGCATCTACGGCCTCGTTGCGTTGCTGGTGAGTCAACGCAGGCAGGAAATTGGTATCCGGGTGGCACTGGGAGCGACCCCAGCCGAAGTCACCAGAATGATGGTGTGGCAAGCATCTATGTGGGTTGGGTTCGGCGCAGCCGCCGGGATTCTCGGTTCGCTGGTTGCCGCCCGCTGGATCGGATCGCTGCTGTTCGGTATACGCGCGAACGACCCAGCTACTCTAGCCGAGGCCGCGGGGTTGCTTCTGATTGTGGCGCTGTTCGGTGCGTGGGTTCCCGCGCGCCGCGCGGCCAAGGTCGATCCCATGGTGGCGCTGCGGTACGAGTAACAGGAGATAAACAAAATGACCGGACTACTGCAAGATCTTCGCTACGCTCTGCGGCAATTGCGCAAGAGCCCAGGATTCACGGTGGTCGCGGTGCTCACGCTGGCCTTGGGTATTGGAGTGAACACGGCCGTTTTCACTATTGTGGATGCTACCGCACTGCGTTTACCGTTCCAGCATCCGGAACAGTTGGTCGTCCTCGAGAACAGCTATTCCGACACCGACCATACTCCCAGTTCCTTTCCCGACTTCCAGGACTGGCGTGCCCAAACTCATTCGTTCGCGCAACTGGTGGCCTCGTTTCGTTCCAGTTTCAATCTCACCGGCGTGGAGGAGCCGCAGAGGATCCGCGGCCGTTTTATCTCGCAAGACTATTTCCTGCTCCTCGGAGCTCAGCCGCTCCTGGGGCGGTCATTTCTGCCGGCTGAGCACACCAAAGGCGGTCCCAACGTTTGTATCATCAGCCAGGATTTTTGGCGCCGTCAGTTCGGTTCCGATCCCGGCGTGCTGAGCCGCTCGGCCGTGCTTGATGGCGTGCCTTACAACGTAGTCGGCGTCATGCCCGCAACGACGCCAGAACTCGCAGGTCCCATACCGACGGAGCTGTGGATTCCCCTCGAGAGCCATCCGCCCTACATTCAGCACGGCACGAACTATCTGCAGGTTATCGGGCGGCTGAAACCGGGAGTCATCCGCGAAAAAGCAGTCGGCGAGATGCGCGTACTCCAGGCGCAGATCAACAAACAGTTCCCCCCCAACCAGCATGACGTAATCGTGGTACCTCTGACCGACGTATTGCTGGGTGATGTGCGCCCCGTGTTGGAGATTCTGCTGGCAGCGGTTGGACTCGTCCTTTTGATCGCATGTGCCAATGTCGCAAACCTGATGCTGGCCCGCGGTGCGAGCCGGACCCGGGAAATCGCTGTGCGCGAGGCTTTGGGCGCCGCACGCTGGCGGATCGTGCGGCAGTTGCTTACCGAAAGCGGACTGCTCGCCGGAATCGCGCTGCTGGCATCGGTGTTTCTTGCCTGGGGTGGAACACGGATTTTGCTCAGCGTCTGGCCCGAAAGTCAAAAGATTCCAGACCTCGCTCTCGATTGGCGCGTTGCCATTTTTGTCACGTTGATCTCGCTGTTGGCCGTAGTCGTGTTTGGTCTTGCGCCGGCCCTGCTCACTTCGCGCGTCCATTTGGACGTCGTGATGAAGGAGGGCGGGCGGAGCACCCCGGATGCTGGACACGGCCGGCTGCGGACGGCGTTCGTGGCATCCGAAATCGCGCTGGCTCTGGTGCTGGTCATTGCGTCGGTACTGACTCTCCGCAGTTTTTATCGCCTGCTTCACACCGACCCCGGTTTTAATCGGGAAGGCCTACTGACCGCGCACATTGCTCTGCCGGAAACGCGGTACTCAGCCGCCGCCGGCCAACGGTTCTTCACCGCATTGCTGGCGCGGATCGGCGCGCTGCCAGGTGTGCAATCCGCAGCCGCGACCGCATTTGTGCCCTTGGGAGAAGGCGGACAGACAGGAGACTTCCGGATCGAAGGACGTCCCGCCCCGAATAGCCAGGGACCCTTCGCAGAGGAACATTTCATTACCACTGGCTATTTTCAGACGATGCAAATCCCGCTCATTCGCGGCCGCTATTTCGCCGAAACCGACAAGGAGGACACGCCCGGAGTCGTTGTCATCAACAACTATATGGCGCATCAACTTTGGCCAGACCAGGATGCTGTGGGGAAGCGCATACAGGTGCTGGGTGGACCCAACGATTGGAGCATGATCGTTGGTGTAGTCGCTGACATAAAAACCGATGCCCTGAATACCCCGCCAGCCATGCAAATTTACGTGTCGACATTGCAGCATCCGATCTCGGATATGTTTCTGGTCGTGCGTGCATCCACCGATGCCGGCTCGTTGATTCCGGCGGTGAAGGGTGCGGTCTTCAGCCTCGACAACCAGCAACCAGTCGCCAACATTGCCCTCATGGATCAGTTGCTTTCGCGGTCGCTTTCCCCTTCGCGCTCCACCTCTTTGTTGCTTGCCATCTTCGCCGGCTTCGCTATGTTTCTCGCAGCGATGGGAATCTACGCGGTCATGGCCTATAGCGTGAGCCAGAGAGTTCACGAGATTGGAATTCGCATGGCCCTGGGCGCCGGTAGCGCGGATATCCAACGAATGGTGATGAAAACGTGTGCGCGCATCTGTGGTTGTGGACTGGGCATCGGTTTGCTCGCGGCGCTGTTGGCAACGCGTCTGCTGCGCGGTCTGTTGTTCGGCATTGGTGCGACTGATGCGGCAGCGTTCGTTCTTTCAACTTTGCTGCTGGGCGGCGCGGCCGCCCTGGCCAGCTATATCCCTGCCCGCCGCGCGGCCAAGGTCGATCCCATGGTGGCGCTGCGGTACGAGTAACAGGCGATAAAGAGGATGACCGGACTACTGCAAGATCTTCGCTATGCGCTGCGGCAACTGGGTAAGCGCCCGGGATTCACGGCGGTGGCTGTGATTACGTTGGCGCTGGGCATCGGGGCGAACACTGCAGTTTTCAGCATGGTCGATTGGCTTGTGTTGCGCCCGCTACCGATCAAGGCTCCGGAACAAATGACCATGTTGGCTTTCCCCAGCGACGGTGGAAATTTTGACGCTCAGTTCTCCAACGCCGAATTTGAAGAAACTCGCAAGCAGACTGCGGACATTTTTTCCGATGCGGCGGCCTTCACTTTCGGTGGCTTGGAAAACGGCCAGGACGGCCTAACCGTGGACGGAAGCACGAAGCCCATTATGACGGTTTATGCCAGCGGGAGCTTTTTCCCGACACTCGGCATCTCCCCGTATTTGGGGCGCTTCATTTTGCCATCGGAAGGAGCTGTGGCTGGAGCGGACCCGGTGGTGGTCCTCAGCTACAGGTATTGGCAATCGCGCTTCCATGGAAATCCTGCAATCGTAGGCAAGACGGTCTTCATCAACGGCCATCCAATCACGATTGTGGGGATTGCGCCGAAAGGTTTTCTCGGGATCGTGCCGGTCATCGAGGCACAAGGCTATTTGCCGCTGGGGATGACCACGATTCAAACGAAGGGTTCCCCCGATTATCTCAACGATACGAGAAAGCGAAGTCTCAATGTGATGGCGCGGGTAAGGCCCGGCGTGGGCGCCAACAAAGTGCAATCGCTGACCGGACTGGTGGGCCAAAGGCTGTTGAAGGAGTTTCCACGCGACGGGGAAAGACACACGCTTCAAGCCATGCCCTTGCGCCCTTTTAGTCCGCCTAACATCACGCTTTCAGGCAGCGGCCCGAACCCTATTGTGCAACTGGTGGCCCTGTTCATGATTCTCGCCGGATTAGTGCTCCTCTTGGCCTGCGTGAATGTTGCCAATTTGTTCCTCGTTCGTGCTGTGGTCCGCCAGAATGAGATGGCGGTCCGCGCAGCCTTGGGTGCTGGACGGAGCCGGTTGCTGCGTCAGTTGCTTACGGAGAGCCTTCTGCTGGCTGGGTTCGCGTGCATAGGCGGAATTGCATTGGGTATTGGAGGAAGCCGTCTGCTTAGCTCGGTTCCCCTTCAGAGCGATATACCTCTCGTGTTGGACTTGTCCTTGGACTGGCGCGTTTACACCTATGCCGTGGTGACCGCGCTCTTCACGGGGATTCTGGTGGGAATAGTTCCCGCGCTCCGCGTCTCATCCAGCAACTTGAGAGAAGTGCTGCACGAAGGCGGACGTACCGCAACCGGCGCGCACCAGCGTTTGCGCGGCGCTTTGGTCGCGGTTCAAATTGGAGGGTCCCTTGCTCTTTTGATCGTTGCCGGCTTGTTTATCCGAAGTCTTCAAAGCGTGCAGAAATCCGACTTGGGATTTGACCCTCGGCACGTCGTCAATCTCTCGCTCGACCCGACCAAATCTGGCTATACGAGCGCGCAGGGAACCGTTTTCTATCGCGAGCTTCTAGACCGCGTTCGAGCCCTGCCGGGAGTCGAGTCGGCAAGTCTGGCCGCCGCAGTCCCACTGGGCGATAACAATCTTTTCGATCGTCTTACCATTCCGGGGTACACACCGACTAAGGACCAACCGGAGGCCTCTGCCGGGTACAACGCTGTATCGCCCGGATACTTCAAAACGATGGGCATGACGCTGCTCGGTGGCCGCGATCTCGGCGAAGCCGATAACGAGAACTCAACCCACGTCGCGGTCATCAACCAGGCAATGGCCGAACACTTTTGGCCTGGCCAGGATGCGCTGGGCAGGCAATTCACAATGTCCGGCGACCCCAGGCAATCCATCACCATCGTTGGCATCGCCAGGAATAGCCGCATGAGCGAACTTTATGGCCCGTTCGAGCCGCTTTTTTTTGTGCCGATCGCGCAACATGATTTCTCGCTCAGAACTCTGCAAATCCGCACCGCGGGCACGACGCAGCCTATGGGTCCCGAGGTCCTGAACATGGTCCAGTCCCTTGCGCCCGCGGTTTCTGTTTTTGGCGAGCGCACCATGACCGAATCCTTGCATGGGATCAACGGTTTGTGGCTCTTCCAGTTGGGCGCCGGGTTGGCTGCGACCTTGGGATTACTGGGCCTCACTCTTGCCATTGTCGGGGTTTATGGGGTGATGTCCTATGCCGTCAACCAGCGCACGAGGGAAATCGGGATTCGAATGGCATTGGGCGCCCAGCCTACAGAGATTCTCACGATGATTTGCCGCAACGGCGTATTCATCATTGCCATGGGCATGACAGTGGGACTTCTGGGAGCGTTTGCGGTTGGACATCTGGTGGGCAATTTCCTCGTCGGCATTGCGTCATCCGACGCGATTACCTATATAAGCGTGTCGGTTTTGATTGCCTTCGTCGCGTTGTTAGCCTGCTTCTTCCCCGCGCGCCGCGCGGCCAAAGTCGATCCCATGGTGGCCCTGCGGTACGAGTAACAGGAGATAAAGAAAATGACCGGACTACTGCAAGATCTTCGCTATGCATTGCGCCAGCTGCGTAAGAGCCCGGGATTCACCGCGGTTGCGGTGATTACACTGGCGCTGGGGATTGGCGCCACCACCGCAGTGTTCAGCGTGGTCGATCAAGTGTTGTTGCACCCGCTTCCTTATCCAGATTCGGATCGCATTGTAAAAGTCTCACAGACGTTCGAGGGCATATCGACCGGCGACGCCTCGCCGGCCAACTATCTGGATTGGGTCGCACAAAATCAGGTCTTCGCCCAGATGGCAGCGTCTCGCGGATGGCAAGGAAGTTTATCCGCTGGAGATCGTCCGGAGCGGATCAGAGGCACGATGACTACGCCCAACTTCTTTCCTCTCTTCGGAGTAAATCCGATCCTGGGGCGCGGTCTGCAGGCGGGCGACGCGCAGGCCGGCAACGATCACGTCGTGGTGCTCGGCTACGGCCTTTGGCAGCGCTACTTTGCCGCGGATCACTCGATTGTTGGCCGGGACATTCGGCTCAATAGCGAGCAGTACACCGTCGTCGGCGTGATGCCGCCGAACTTTTCTCCTGACGAGTACGGCGAGTTATGGCTGCCCTCTCCCTGGGGCGTGCCGACCCATCCTCTGGCACCTGACAAAGATCCACGCCAATTCAGGGACAGAGTTTATCTCGACGTGTGGGCGCGGTTGAAGCCAGGAGTGATGCCGCAGCAGGCCCGCGCGGAACTCGATACCATCGGCCGCCGCCTGGAGACGCAGTATCCGGATTCGAACGACAAGACCGGCGTGAGCTTTCTGCCCATGCATGAATATGTTGTCGGTGACATCCGCCCCGTTCTGCTTGTTCTGCTGGCTGCGGTTGCCGTCGTGCTTCTGATCGGCTGCGCCAACGTTGCCAACCTTCTTTTGGCACGAGCCACGGCGCGCGCCAAGGAAATCTCGATACGAACGACTCTGGGGGCGAGCCGCCGGCGTTTGCTGCGCCAGTTGCTTACCGAAAGTGTTCTGCTCGCGCTAGTGGGAGGAGTCCTCGGACTGCTGCTGGCGGTCGTAGCCGTTCCGTTGCTGTTGGCATTGAGCCCACCGGATATCCGTCAGTTCAAACAGATTGGAATCAACCGGGAAGTGTTGGCCTTCAGCTTCCTGGCTTCCATTGTGTGCGGAGTTGTTTTTGGCCTGATGCCCGCTCTGCAATCGTCAAGATCAAACCCCAGCGAATTCCTCAAGGAAGGCGAGCGCGGGAGCACTTCGCGCCGGGGGCGAACTCGCTCCGCGCTGGTGATCGCCGAAGTCGGACTCTCGCTGGTTCTGCTGGTTGGGGCCGGTCTGCTGGTCAAGAGTTTCGCGCGGCTCATGGACGTTAATCCCGGCTTCGATCCGGATCATCTTCTGACCTTCAACCTTGGACTTCCGTCCTCTACCGATTCCGCTCACCAACTCGCGTTTTACCAGGAAGTCGTGCAACGGCTACAGGCGTTGCCGGGCGTGCAGGCGGTGGGTGCGGTCAGCAGGCTACCACTGGCTGGAGGCAACAGTTCGCGCAGCTTCAGCCTTCCCGGAATCGAAAAGGGCTACAGCGCGGACATTCGCGTCAGCACGCCCGACTATTTTCACGCGATGGGCATCCCGCTGCTGAAAGGCCGCAGCTTCAGTGAGAGCGACCTCGGCAGTTCGCTGAATGTGGCGATCGTCAACGAGGCTTTGGCGCGTACCGTTTTCCCGGGACAGGACCCGATTGGCAAACAGCTCACCAAATTCGGCCCGGACAATTTGACCCTGCAGATCATAGGCGTCGTCGGTAACGTCCGCCACGTCGGGCTCGATACCGACCCTCACTCCGAGATCTATCAGTTACTCGGACAGGCGCAATGGCCATCGATGTTCGTAGCGATACGCAGCGCAACCTCCGACCCCACGAGCGTGACTTCGGCGGCGCAGAATGTGGTTTGGAGCGTGAACAAAGACGTCCCTCTCGCCAATGTCCGCACCATGCAGGAGGTCATCGCCAACTCCGTTCAACCGCGGAGGTTCAGCATGTTACTGCTCACCATTTTTGCGGCGGTAGCCATGCTGCTGGCAGCTGTCGGACTCTATGGCGTCATGTCTTACTCGGTCGCGCGACGCACTAAAGAAATCGGTGTTCGCATGGCATTGGGTGCGCGGCGCCCCGATGTGCTCGCACTCATAGTGAAGCAGGGAATGGCGCTCGTTTTGATGGGAATTGCAGCCGGCACCATCCTTGCGCTCGGAATGACGCGGCTGATCTCGGGAATGCTGTTTGGGATTACGGCTAGCGATCCCCTGACCTTCGTTGCTGTGGCCGCACTGCTCGGTGGGGTCGCGTTTTTCGCGAACTACTTGCCAGCACGTCGAGCGGCATCGGTCGATCCCATGGTAGCTCTGCGATATGAGTAAGGAGTTGAACTGATGAACGGACTCTTTCAGGATCTTGTTTACGGACTGCGCATGCTGCGTAAAAGCCCGGGGTTTACGGCCCTGGCAGTTATAACTCTTGCGCTCGGCATCGGTGCCAATACCGCGATCTTCAGCAACGTAAACGCTCTGGTTCTCCGGCCGTTTGCGCTTCCCGATCTCGATCGCGTCGTTGCTATCTGGGAAACCGTCCCCAAGCAGAACGCAATCAGCGTTAGGGCTGCTCCTGCCAACTTCCGGGATTGGACGGAACAGAGCAAGTCCTTCGAACATCTGGCAGCCACTCACGGCTGGGACGCCAATCTGACCGGCGAAGGAGTTGCCGAGCGCGTCGAAGGCTACCAGGTGACGCCTGACTTTTTCCCGCTGCTCGGCGTTTCGCCGCAACTCGGGCGGCAGATCGGTCAAGTCGATTTTCAACACGGAACTGCTCCCGTCGTCGTCATCAGTCACGGCTTCTGGCAAAGGCATTTGGGCGGCGATGCGGGGGTTGTCGGAAAGAGCTTGCTGCTGAATGGAGAGAAGTTCACCGTTATCGGGGTGGCCGGTCCCGATGTCGACTTTCCCGCCGGGGCCGAGATTTGGACTCCACTCGATTTGAGTTCCGCCGCGGGCGCCGCGAGTGAAAACCGCGCCAACCACTATCTGCTGGTGCTTGGACGGCTCAAGAAGGAGTCGTCCGTTATCCATGCGGCGGCCGACCTGCAAGCCATAGCGAACCGCCTCGCGCAGCAGTTTCCGAATACTAACGGCGGTCACCAAGTCAGGGTCGTGCGTCTGGCCGAGGATGCTACGGCCGGAACCCGGCAGTTTGTAATGGTGTTAATGGGTGCCGCCGTTTTTGTTCTCCTGCTCGCCTGCGTCAATGTCGCGAACTTGCAATTGGCCAGGGTTTCAGGCCGGCAAAAAGAGATGGCTGTACGCATTGGACTGGGCGCGAGCCGATGGCAACTGGTGCGGCAGTTGCTGGTCGAAAGCACGCTGCTGGCGCTGGCTGGAGCGGCTGGCGGCATTGTGCTTGCCAGTTGGGGAATGGGTCTACTTCGGCGCGGTCTCCCGCCGTTCATCGTGGCCCATGTGCCTGGGTTGAAGCACCTTGACGTGGATTCACGTGTGCTCTGGTTCACTCTGACGGTTGCGCTGCTGACTGGCATTTTGGCGGGACTCGCGCCGGCTCTGCGCTTTTCGCGCTCCGAACTGGGTGATGCGCTGAAAGAGAACACGCGCTCGGCCAGCGCCAGCGCAGGCGCCGGACGACTTCGCAGTCTTCTGGTGGTCTCCGAAATCGCGCTGGCTTTGGTGCTCTTGGTCGGGGCCGGACTGATGGTCAAAGGCTTCCGCAATCTCCTGACCACCGAGATGGGATTCGATCGCACTCACGTGCTTACGTTCCACGTGACCTTGCCAGAAGAGAAATATCAAAAGAAGGACCAAATCATCGGTTACTACGATCGTGTCATCCGCGAGTTGCGGGCTCTGCCCGGCGTCGAGTCCGTGGGCTGCGTGACCAGCTTGCCGTCAACCTGGAATTCAACCTGGGCGGAATACCATGCTGAAGGCAAGCCCCCGGCTTCCGCTGGAGAGACGCCGTACGCCCTTTTAGAAGTCGTCACCCCAGACTTCTTCTCTGCCTTGCGCGTGCCGCTGGTGAAAGGCCGTTCCATCTCCGCTCAGGACGGTCCCGAGGCGCCACCGGTCGTCGTCATCAGTGAACGCATGGCACGCGACAACTGGCCGGGTCAGGATCCAATCGGGAAGCACGTGCGGCTGGGGCCGAGCGAAAGGCACGAACCGGAGCGGCAGATCGTTGGCGTCGTTGGCGACATAAGGTCCTCACCCTTCGTTCCCAACCCCGACCCGACCACCTACGTACCGTTCGCGCAGGCTCCGGAACCCTCATCGGCATTGGTCGTGCGCACATCGGGTGATCCGGCCACCCTGGCCGCGGCGGTAATCGCGCAAGTACAAAGTATCGACCCGGATGAGCCCGCCTATGATGTCCGCAGTCTGGAGCAGATCGTTTCCGACAACGTTAGCGGTGTAGATTTTTCCGCGCGCATGATGATGGTCTTTGGAATTATCGCCTTGGTCCTGGCGGCCGCGGGAATCTTCGCCGTGATGGCGTATTCGGTAGCCCAGCGCACCCACGAGATCGGAGTGCGCATGGCGCTCGGAGCTCGCCGCATTGACGTGCTGAGGTTGGTGGTCGCATCCGCGATCAAGATGGCAAGCGCCGGACTCGCCATCGGAACTTGCATTGCGCTGCTCTTGACGCACGCACTGTCGAGCCTGCTCTTCGGCGTGATCCGGATCGATGCAATCGTTTTCGTTTTGTTGACTCTTGTGTTGGCGGGAGTGGCGGCCGTGGCGGCCTACATACCCGCGCGCTGGGCGACGAAAGTCGACCCCATGCAAGCGCTGCGGTACGAGTAAGGAGATTGGACCATGAATGGATTGCTTCAAGATCTGCGCTACGCTGTGCGTCAGTTTTTCAAAACGCCGGGACTGACCGCCATAGTGATCATCACCATTGCCCTCGGCGTAGGCGCAAACACAGCTCTGTTCTCGGTGGTCAATGGCGTCCTGCTCAATCCTCTGCCCTATCCGCAGCCCGGGCAACTGGTCACGCTCCACGAGAGCAAGCAAAATTTTGAAACCGGCTCGATCTCGTTTCCGAATTTTCGCGACTGGCGGAAAGACAATCACACATTCTCTGGGATGGCGATTTCTCGCGGTTCCACTTTCGGTCTCACTGGAACTGGAGAAGCGCTTCAACTCAACGGCGAGTTTGTGACGTCGGGTTTCTTTTCGATCTTAGGAGTCCAACCTCTGCTCGGCCGCAATTTCGCGCCTGGTGAAGACGAGATCGGCGCCAGCCCCGTTGCCTTGATCAGTGAAGGCCTGTGGCAGCGCAAGTTCGCGTCCGCGCCCGACATTGTGGGCAAAGGTATGACTTTGGACGGCAGAGGTTACACGATCATCGGCGTGATCCCCGCCGACTTTCACTTCGCTATGCTCGGCTCCAGCACTGAAACCGAGGTATTCATCCCAGTCGGTCAGTGGAAAAACAATTTGCTCAACTCGCGCAGCGCCGGCTTGGGATTCCATGGCATCGGCCGGCTCAAGCCAGGGGTGACGATCGAGCAAGCCGCAGCCGATATGACAGCCGTCTCCAACAATCTGGCCGCGGCTTTTCCCGATGCCGACAAAGGCATCAGCGCGAAACTCATTCCGCTCAAGCGGTGGGAGGTCGGCGGCGTGAGGCCGTTGTTGCTGGTGCTTCTCGCCAGTGTCGGCTTCGTGCTTCTGATCGCCTGCGTCAACGTCGCCAATCTGCTGCTGGCGCGCTCGACGGGCCGCACGCGCGAATTCGCCATCCGTGCGGCTTTGGGAGCGACGCAGAGTCGTGTACTCCGGCAAATGCTCACGGAGAGCATTGTGCTCGCCCTTACCGGTGGCGCTCTCGGATTGCTGCTGGCCGCGTGGGGAACGCGAGCGGCTTTGGGTGTTCTCCCAACCGCGTTGCCGCGCGCGGAGGAGATCGGCCTCGATACCCGCGTGTTGCTCTTCACTCTGGTCATTTCGCTGCTCGCGGGAATTTTGTTTGGTCTTGCACCCGCGCTCAAGATGTCGCCAATTAACCTGCAGGAGAGCCTCAAAGAAGGCGCTCGCGGCCTGAGCGGAACCCGGCACCGGGCGCAGAGCGTCTTTATCGTCGCCGAAATAGCCATGGCACTCGTGCTGCTAGCCGGTGCGGGTCTGATGATCCGCAGCTTAACCCGGCTGTGGAGTGTCGATCCCGGCTTCAATCCTCGCAATGTGCTGACCGTCGGCTTGTCGCTTTCCCCGTCAATGATGACCGCATCTCCGGACGCAATTCGGGCCGCCTTTCGTGAGTACGACAGTAAGGTGGCGTCGATTCCGGGCGTGAAAGGGGTTTCGCAAGTCTGGGGCTCTCTGCCGATGGGGTACGATGACGAACTGACGTTCTGGTTCGAAGGCCAGCCCAAACCTGCCAGCGAGAACGACATGAGCTGGGGCATCGACTACATCGTGGAGCCCGGCTATCTGAAGGCCATGGGGATTCCGTTGCAGCGCGGCCGTTTTTTTACCGAGCAGGACAATGAGCACTCCCCGCGAGTCGTCGTAGTCGATGATGTCTTCGCGCGCAAGTACTTTCCCAACCAGGACCCGATCGGCAAACGGATTCAGTCAGAGATTTTTGAGCCCGCGCAGATTGTGGGAGTGGTGGCCCACGTAAAACAGTGGGGACTCGATGCGGACGATACGCAAAAGCTCCGGGCGCAGTTTTACATTCCCTGCATGCAGATGCCCGACGCATTTATCTCCATGCAGCCTTCCGGCTCGGCAATGGTCGTGCGCTCCGAAAATGCCGGGACCGGTTTGCTCGATTCCATTCGGCACGCCAGCCAGCAAATCAGCAACGAGATCATCATCTTCGGTCCGCAATCGATGGATGAGGTTATCACCAGTTCAATCGCCAGACGCCGCTTTTCGATGATTCTGCTCGTCGCGTTTGCGACACTGGCTCTCCTGCTGGCGAGCGTTGGCATCTATGGCGTAATTTCCTACGTGGTGGGGCAGCGAACGCATGAGATTGGCATTCGGATGGCGCTCGGCGCTCGGCAACTGGATATCTTGCGTCTTGTCCTCAGCGGTGCGGGAAGGCTTGCGGTAATCGGCGTCGCGGTCGGCTTGGCTTCCGCGCTGGGGCTGACCAGGCTCATGGCCAATCTGCTTTATGGCGTCGGACCCAACGATCCACTCACTTTTATTGCCGTCCCTGCGATCTTGATTTCAGTCGCTCTGCTGGCTAGCTATCTGCCGGCCCGCCGCGCCACCAAAGTCGATCCCATGGTGGCGCTGCGCTACGAGTAGAAAACGAAATCATTAACGGGAGTGAAATGATCCAACTAAAGAACATCGAACGCAGCTACAAGACCGGTCCGGGGCAGACATGGGTTCTGCGCCGCATCAACCTCGATATTCAACAAGGCGAGTTCATCACGGTGATGGGGCCGTCGGGGGCGGGGAAATCCTCCCTGTTGAATGTTCTCGCTTTCTTGGACGACCAGTGGCAAGGCGAGTACTGGTTCCGCGAGCAGGCCGCACATGCGATGAAGAGAAAAGAACGCGCCGAGTTGGCGAAGAAGAATGTCGGCATGGTTTTTCAGAGTTATCACCTGCTCGACGATCTCACGGTGATGGAGAACATCGATCTTCCGCTCTCCTACAAGGACATTCCGCGCAGCCAGCGGCAGACCCTGGTCGCCGACACGCTCGATCGTTTCCAGATTGTCGCCAAGAAAGACCTTTATCCCAGCCAGCTTTCTGGCGGGCAACAGCAGTTGGTCGGGATCGCGCGAGCGGTCATTCACAATCCGGCGTTGCTGCTGGCGGACGAGCCAACCGGAAACCTGCATTCCAGCCAAGCCAAGGAGATCATGGAACTCTTCCGGGAATTGAATCGACAGGGAACAACGATCGTGCAAGTCACGCACTCCGAAACGAACGCCGCTTATGGAACTCGCACCATCCAGTTGCGCGATGGTTGGCTGGTTGGCGATACCGCGAATCCAAATCCAACATTTGATCCAAACGACGCGGCGGTGAATCGATGAAGATCTGTTTCCGTGAACCGTGTTTTGCCGCTCCACTGATGGCCGTGCTGCTCGTGCTTTTGGCAGCCATGGCGCACGCCCAGGTTCGTACTCCTGCCGTATTGGAAATGCCCCAATCGCACAATCCATTTAGTCCGTACAATGCCGATCGCGTGCCGGAACCGGCGCTGACAAATTCTCCGCGTCTCGGTCGCATGATTCGGGACGGCAAACTCTACTTATCGCTGAAAGATGCGATCGACCTCGCGCTCGAGAACAATCTGGATTTGGCCATCGCCCGCTACAACTTGCCGATCGCCGATACGGACCTGCTTCGCACCAAGGCTGGCGGCAGCTTTCGTGGCGTCAACACCGGCGTAGTGCAAGGCACTCCCGGAGGAGGAGTCGGAGGCTACGGTGCGGGAGCGCCGGGTGCGGGCGCAGGGGGCACGACCGGTGGCGCTGGCGGCGCTGGCGCGGGCGCCTCAGGGCTGGTGCAATCCACCTTGGGAGCGGGAACGCCCGTCGCATCGTACGATCCGGCTCTCAATGTGAGCATGGGGATCGAGCACCTAACCTCTCCGCTGTCGAATGAGCAAGTCTACGGCATCCCATCTTTGCAGCTGAATACGGCGCAAGTGAACGCCAGCTACACGCAGGCCTTTGCCACCGGCACTACGATTTCTTTTGAGTTCAATAACAATCGCCAGACTACGAACAGCCCCGACACTTTCCTGTCGCCGGCTTTGAACACTTACTACCGCTTCAGTTTCCAACAGGAGCTTCTCGCTGGATTTGGGTTCGGGCCGAACCTGCGCTACCTGCGCATCGCCAATAACAACAAAAAGATCTCCGATATCGCCTTCAAAGACCAGGTAATTGCCACGGTCACGCAGATCGAAAACATCTATTGGGACCTGGTCAACGCCTACGAGCAGGCGCGCGTGAATGAACAATCTCTCGCCTTCGCCAATCAGACTCTGGAAAATGCGAGGAAGCAATTGCAGCTGGAAAGCATTCCGCAGATGGACGTGATGAAGGCCGAGGCCGAGGTTTCCAAACGCGACCAGGATTTGACCGTTGCGCGCACCAATCTGCAACTACAGGAATCGCTGATGAAGAACGCGCTTACCAAGAGCCTCGACGACCCGACCCTGGAAGAAATGCCGGTCGTGCCAACGGATCGCATGCAGAGTACCAGCACCGAAGCGGACGCGAGCGCGCCGATTCTCGATCTGATTGGAGAAGGACTGCGGAATCGTCCAGAACTGTTGGAGACCGACGTCGACCTCGCGAACCGGCAAATCAGCCGCCAAGCCGCGCGGAACGCGCTTCTACCCACGCTCTCCCTAGTGGGCTACTACGGCGGCAGTGGTCTCGCGGGATTGGTGACTCCCGGAAGTTCCTCCAGTGTCCCGACCGACCTGCAGGGCGCGTGGCAAACCGCTTTTAACAATTCTTCGCCGGACTATTTCGTCGGCCTCAATCTGAATATTCCATTTCGCAACCGCGTTGCCAAGGCCGACCAGTACCGTTCCGAGTTGGAGTACCGGCAAGCCAGCGTGCGTAAGGAGCAGCTAAGAAAGCAGATTCGGATCGAGGTGCGGAACGCTCAGTATGCGCTGGAACAATCGCGTGCCAGGGTTGAATCAGCCCGCAAGGCGAGGGATCTCTCCGAGCGCACATTCGATATCACAAAGAAGGAGCAAGACCTGGGATCGGGATCAAGTTACCAGACCATGACAGCGCAGCGCGATCTATCAATGGCGGAACTGGACTTGGTCACCGCCATGACGACCTACCAGAAGGCCAGAGTCGAACTTGATCGCGCTACCGGGGCCACTTTGGAACATAATGGAGTGCTAATTCAGGATGCGGTCGATGGGACGGTTACCGCCTCCTCTCCATAACCCATGCCAACTTCGGCCAAGCCGCAAGATCTTCGCAACGTGCCGCCGTCCTCCCAACCACACGAGAACCGCACGCCCCGCATTCTGGCGGCCGACGATCAACCGCACATTCTCGAAGCCATCCAACTCCTGCTTCATCCCCAAGGCTATCGCGTGGAGAGCGCCACGTCTCCCGCCGAAGTTCGAGAAGCCTTGGCGCTGGATTCTTATGATGCGCTGCTGATCGATCTCAACTACACGCGCGACACCACTTCTGGTCAGGAAGGCTTGGATCTTCTTTCGGAAATCGTGGCGCTCGATAGCAATCTCCCGGTGATTGTCATGACCGCATGGGGCAATGTGGGACTGGCCGTCGAAGCCATGCGCCGCGGAGCGCGCGACTTTATCCAAAAGCCCTGGGAAAATGAGCGCCTGCTCGCCATTTTGCGGACGCAAGTCGAATTGCATCGTGCCTTGCAACGCGCCGAGCGACTGGCGGCGGAGAATCGGCTTCTCCAAATCGAAGGGCGCCCGGACTTCATCGCCGCGGCGGCATCCATGCAGCCGGTGCTGGAGGCCATGGCACGGGTCGGTCCTTCCGACGCGAATGTCCTGATTACAGGCGAACACGGCAGCGGCAAAGAAGTGGTCGCGCAAACGCTTCATGCTCTTTCTTCGCGCGCTTCACGCCCGCTGGTTGCGGTGAACACGGGCGCGCTGGCGGAAGGACTATTCGAAAGCGAACTTTTCGGCCACGTGAAGGGCGCCTTCACCGACGCGCGAACCGATCGCATCGGGCGCTTCGAACTGGCCGACGGCGGTACGGTCTTTCTGGACGAAATCGGAAATGTGCCCATCCGGCAACAGGCGAAATTGCTGCGTGTTCTCGAATCGGGCGAGATTGAGCGGCTCGGATCCTCACGGCCGCGGAAGATCGATGTGCGCGTGATTTCGGCCACGAATACCGACCTTCAGGCTGCATGTTCCTCGGGCCAGTTTCGCGAAGACCTTCTCTTTCGGCTCAACACGGTCGAGATTCATGTGCCGCCGCTGCGCGAACGCCGCGAAGATATTCCGACTCTCGCCATCCATTTTCTCCGTCGCTATGCCTCTCGCTATCGCCGCGAAATCGAGGGATTCGACAGTTCCGCGCTGCAGTTCATGGCGCAATATTCCTGGCCAGGCAATGTTCGAGAACTCGAACACACGCTGGAGCGCGCCGTCCTGATGTGCCGCGGACACGAGATTCAACCCGCGGATCTCGGGCTAAACCTGCAGCGACCGCAAGCTCAAAACCTCGAAGAACTCAGCCTGGAGGCGGTGGAAGCGCTCCTGATTCGAAAGGCTCTGCAGCGTTTTCAGGGAAACATCAGCCAAGCCGCCGAAGCCTTGGGGCTGAGCCGGGGCGCGCTCTATCGGCGCATGGAGAAGTATGGCCTCTAGCCCGCCGACCAGCGGCATGGCAGCAAGGCGGAAGGTTCCTCGCAAGCGGGTTCGCCTCCTCTACGAGCGTCGTATCAGCCTCTACGCACTTCTCGCGGCCTTACCCGGAATTTTGGTCAGCGGCATTCTTATCTGGATGCAGTCGTGGTCCACGGAATCGAAGTTGGCGCTGTCATTCCTGGAGCTATTGGTCTGGTGGGTGCTAGCCGTGGCATTGCACGAGCAAACCGTGCGTCCGCTGCAGACATTGGCGAACGTCGTCGCGGCGCTGCGCGAGGAAGACTATTCCTTTCGAGCCCGCGGAGCGGCCACCGGTGACGCGATCGGGGAGCTTTCGCTTGAAGTCAACGCCTTGGCCGATCTGCTCACGGATCAGCGCATCCGCGCCATTGAAGCGACTGCGCTCCTGCGGCGCGTGGTGGAGGAAATCGATGCTCCGTTGTTCGCCTTTGACCCGGACCGAGTGCTTCGGCTGGTGAATCCCGCGGGCGAAAAACTCCTCCAACAAGCTGCCGTTCGCCTCCTCGGACGCACTGCCGACGAGATCGGACTCGCCGATTGCCTGAGCGCGGCGAATGAAGCACTGGTCGCTTTGCCGGCGAACAGTTCGAGCGCCCGCTGGTTGGTGCGGCAAAGCAAGTTCCGGGAGAAGGGCGTGCCCCATACTCTGGTCGTCTTGTCGGATGTCAGCCGAGCGCTCCGCGAGGAGGAGCGCCGCGCGTGGCAGCGGTTGATCCGGGTGCTTGGGCACGAACTCAATAATTCGCTGACCCCAATCAAGTCGATCGCAGGAAGCCTGAGCGCCCGTCTGGCGGAGGCCCGGCTTAATTCCGAACAGCGTCATGATTTCGAGCGAGGCTTGGAAATCATCGAAGCGCGCTCCGCGTCGCTGAACCGATTTCTGCAGGCGTATCGGCAATTGGCGCAAATGCCGCCTCCGTTATTGCGAAAGGTCGCGCTCTTCCCCATCGTCGAGCGAGTTGTGTTTCTCGAGACCCGGCTCGCGGTAACGATGTTTCCGGGTCCAGATGTGACGCTGATGGTCGATCCCGACCAGATCGAGCAGATGCTGATTAATCTGGTGCGCAATGCGGTCGAATCAGCTCTTGACCTAAGCTCGGTGGACGGCCTTCCGGTCGATTCCGGAGCGGAGGCTTCCCAGCCGCAGGTAACACTGAGTTGGAAAGTCGAAGACCATAGCATTGTGCTTACCATCGACGATAACGGGCCGGGACTGCTCAATCCAAGCAACGCGTTTGTGCCGTTCTATACCACCAAGCCCGCGGGCAGCGGCATAGGCTTGGCACTCTCTCGCCAGATCGCCGAAGTGCACGGAGGCTCGATTGAGTTGTCCAATCTAGTCGGAAAGAGGGGCTGCCAGGTGCGGGTCAAACTGCCTTGTACCTAGGGCTCTGACCTTGTTTTTGCATCAACTGAGGGTGCCCCAGGTCTCGATTTTGAAACCTGGGAGATCACAATGCTTCAACCGCAAGTTCACGCGGTCAGAGACCTAGAAACGGCCCAGCAAGTGCCACCCAACTTGGACCCGCGACGATCAGTCTCCTGTTTTTCCGAGACGAATGGTAAGCTTCGCACGATCGCTTTCCTCGGCAGCGAGGATTTTCTATGCAATGGTTGAGCGGCAACAAAATCTCTAGCGTGCCATTACTTGTCCGTTGCGTTTTTCTGTTGCTCTCTGCTTCGTTGGCAGCGGGAGCGGAGGCAAACCGGAGTACACCCAGTTTTGACCGCATCCATGTTGATGCCCTTGATGCCGATGCCTGGAACGGCGTGGTCTTCGCGGCGCAGGCGTTCCGGCAGCCCTCCGACTTTGCGTTTAGATTCGGATCGTTCAGCCAATCCTTCATCGATGGACCCGCGATCTTCGATTCCGTACGGGAGGTCGGGCCCCATGCTCCGGACGCGTCCTACTGCCGCATGTCGTGGGCAGTTCCCCCGCGCAATGCGCTGATCACCCTCGAATGGTCGCGGATTGACGAGACCACGGTCGTCGGAACAATCACGGCTGACTCCGATTTCCAAATCGTTCTCGAAACTTACATTCCCCTTGCCGGAAATCTTTGGGGTTTGCCGGGCGTGTATGCAGTGGAGGCGAACAAACAGGCGATTGTGGGCGAGCGCTATTTTGACGGCGTTTTCGGACTCTCTAGCCAATTCGTGGCCATGATCGACCGGCCGGCAATGGGCAGCGGCACCTACCCTTCCGTCGATCAATTGCGCGACACCATGAAAAATGCGGGGGTCCTGGTCGACTCGATTGACAGCGACCCGTCGAGGAACGCGGCCGGGCTTCAGTTCGTGACCGGGCAGTCGCGCACGGCGCACTTTGTCGCCACTCTGGGGTGGAACAAACAGGAACTTCTCGAGCGAGCCCGGGGATTGCTCGCGCCCGGGAAGATCGATACCCTGCTGAAGGAAAAGTCCGAAGCATACGTGCGACGGCGACCTGCGGCGGAAGGCCTGTTTGCAGGCGCCCCGGATGCGATCGGCAACAACATGTTCTGGAACACGCTGTACGCACCGCGCCAAGATCTGGTGTTTCCCAGTATCAGTCGGAAGTGGGCTCACGGCGCAGGTTGGGTGCTGGGCGAGTGGGACGGATTCTTCGGATCGCTGCTGACTAGTCTGGAGGACAAAGACCAGTCCCTGGCCACAATTCGAGCGCTTCTGCTGGCTCAAACCGAGAACGGATTGATTCCCAATGGCGTTACCGGAGCCGGCACTTCGCCGGATCGCTCGCAGCCGCCGGTGGGAGCGTATTGCGTCTGGAAAGTGCTGCAGCGCTATCCCGACGACGAAATGCTGAAGTGGGCTTATCCGCGGCTCAAGAAGTGGCACGAGTGGTGGTTCAAAGATCGCGGTGACGGACAGCCTTGGCGCGATGGCAACCGGAATGGACTGCTGGAGTGGGGCAGCGACCGGGGATCGGGCGTATCGAGCGGTGGCCGCGGCTTCCAGATGCATGCCCGCTGGGAATCGGGGATGGATGACAATCCGATGTGGGATGACATCCACTACGACCCGCATACCTACACCATGGACCTCGACGATGTGGGATTGAACTCCTTGTATGCGTTGGACGCGGAAAGCCTGGCAGCGCTGGCCGCGCAACTCGGCAAAGAGGACGACCGGCAAGCCTTCCTGGCCGACTACGAGAAAACGAAGCGGCTGGTGCGGGAGAAGCTCTGGAACGAGAGCGACGGGATCTATGAGAACCGATTCTGGAATGGCGAGTTCTCGAAGCGGCTTTCCCCGAGCAGCTTCTATCCCATGCTCGCTGGCATCGCTACGCCGCAACAAGCGGAGAGGATGGTGCGCGAGCACCTGCTCAATCCCAAGGAATTCTGGGGAGATTATGTGGCGCCCACGACTGCGCGCAACGATCCGGCATTTGCCGATCAGTATTACTGGCGTGGCAGCATCTGGGGCCCCACGAATTACTTGCTCTACCACGCCATCGATCGCTATGGCTTCGACCAGGCGGCGCTGGAGTTCGCCCAGAAGAGTTATGCCCTCTTCATGGACGACTGGAAAATTAACCAGCACGACGACGAGCTTTACCACGCCTGGGGCGGCAGCGGCGGCGGCGATCTCCACTACACCTGGGGAGCTCTGTTGTGCCTTCTTGGGATCGAGCAATATATGGACGCGAATCCGTGGGATGTTCTGCGTTTTGGAGCGTTAAGTCCCAGCGCCGAAGGCCGCCTGTATCGCGCCACCTGGCAGGATCATACGTACGATGTAGCCGTTGGACCCGGCAAGACTGAGGTCTCACGCGATGGGAAAGTGCGCTTGCAGGCAGACGCGGGAATTGTGGTGCGAAGCTACGAGAAATCTTCCAGTCGTGTGTCGATGAGACTGAAGAGCGAGCGTGATCTGCACCTTACGATCAGCGAATTCGATGTCGGGCCGGTGAAGGTGGTCATTGACGGCAACAACGTCCGCCAAGTCAAGGTGATCGAGGGAAGCGCGAGCTTTGGAGTATCGCGGGGCGAGCACGTGGTGGAGTTGACCCATTGACGGAATGATCGGATCGACTGCGCGGGCATGAGTGGATGACCGAGGTGCTGCGTGGACCGCCATCCATCGACGTTGTCTATGCCCACAACGCTCCCATGGCCGTGGGAGCGTATCTCGCGGCCAAGGAACTGGGGTGGGAGCGAGAGATGATTTTTGTAGGTGTCGATGGATTTGGAGGTCCGGCCGGAGGAATTAAGAAGGTGGCCGGTGGAATTTTGGCGGCGACCTTTGTCTATCCTTTGTGCGTGGATAAAACGGTCGAAATTGCGCTGAAAATGTTGCGCGACCCGAACTCTCGTCCCGAAAAGAAATATACGGTGGCGCCGCGACTGGTCACACCGCAGAACGCAACTGAACTCTACCAACAAACGATGTCAACTCAATAGCAATCGCGATATGTCGATTGGAATGGAGAACCTATGCAAGCAATTATCCTTATCGCCAGCGGCGACCTTCGTTTGGAAGCGAACCGGCAGTGCTGGCCAGCGCAACAAAAAGTCGAAGAGTTAGTCGTCTCGGCAATCGAACGCAATGGTTTTCAAGCCGTCCGGGGACATGCCATCGATCCGGTAAAGCAGCACGGCTTCATCGATTCCCAGAAATATGGGATGGAAGTGTTCCGAAATCTGCCCGCCGATGCGCCACTGATCGTGGTCGAGGCGGTCTGGCAATATACCCATCATGTTCTTCCCGGTCTCATCACCCACCGGGGTCCCATTCTGACCGTCGCGAACTGGAGTGGCGAGTGGCCAGGCCTGGTGGGAATGCTGAACCTGAATGGCTCGCTGACCAAGGCTGGAGTGAAGTATTCCACGCTGTGGTCAAAGGATTTTTCCGACGAGTATTTTCTCTCTCGCTTGCGGTCGTGGCTGCGGGGAGAAGCGGTCACCCACGATCACAGCCATGTGCGCCCTCTTTCGGCGGTGCATCTGCCCAAAGATGCGGAGATGTTAGGGGCAGCCGAAGCGCAGCGTCTAAAACGCGAGAAAGCGATTCTGGGCGTCTTTGACGAAGGCTGCATGGGGATGTTCAATGCCATCATCCCCGATCACTTACTGAATCCGGTGGGCATCTACAAAGAACGGCTTAGCCAATCGGCGCTTTATGCTGCGATGAAGTCAGTATCGACGGCCGAAGCGCAGGCGGTGCGAGGCTGGCTGGACGCGAAGGGGATGAAGTTCCTTACCGGTCCAAATCCCGAGACCGATCTCACCAACGATCAAATTCTCGACCAATGCCGAATGTATATCGCGGCGCTCCGCATAGCGGATGACTTCGGTTGCGACGTGATTGGTATTCAGTATCAGCAGGGCTTGAAAGATTTGGTTCCGGCATCGGACCTGACTGAGGGGTTGCTGAATAACAGCGACCGGCCGCCAGTTACATCCCGAGACGGCACGCGCGTGCTGTACGACGGGAAGCCGCTTCCTCATTTTAATGAAGTGGACGAGTGTGCTGGAATCGATGCGTTAGTTACGAAACGCGTTTGGGATGCGCTGGGTTATCCGCCGGAAAACACGCTCCACGACATTCGTTACGGAGAAGACTACGACGGTCGATTTGTATGGGTGTTCGAAATCTCAGGCGCGGTGCCTCCGGCGCATCTTATCGGGGGGTATGCGGGAGCAGTAAGCGAACGCCAGCCGCCCATGTATTTCCGTCTGGGTGGTGGAACGCTGAAGGGCATCAGCAAGCCCGGCGAAATCATATGGAGTCGCGTCTACATTGAAGATGGCAAGCTTAAGGTGGACTTGGGACACGGCCAGTCCATTGCCTTGCCTGCGGAAGAGACGCAACGCCGTTGGCAGATCACGACGTCACAATGGCCCGTCATGCATGCCGTTACTCCCGGCGTGTCCCGCGACCAGATGATGGGACATCACAAAGCAAATCACATTCACGTCGCCTACGCTCCTGGAATTGCAGCGGCAGGCAGGGCACTCGCCGCCAAGGCCGCTTGCTTTCGAGAGCTTGGAGTGGAAGTAAATTTGTGTGGCGACGTGAATATCGCTGCATAGGAGTCCATCGATCGGGAATTCGCCGCGGCATCGGAGTCAGTCAGCTTTTGGCTTTTGGCTAACAAGCGAAAAGCCAGGAGCGTTGACTCTATGACGCGGCTTTGAACAACTTTGCCAGACTATCGATGTCCGCGGCACTCGCGTCGCCGATCACGAAATAACGGAGTCCGCCTTGACTCCATGTCTCCATGTTGAACGGCAGGTTCTTTGGCAAGAGAGGATTCTCGTCCAACTTGGCTCGCAAGGACCGCTCCTGGAACACGAACACAGAAATGTGGTGCTTCCGAACATCGTAGATTAAATGCGCGCCCGGCGTTTGCTCAAGATAGGTCATCCGGCCTCCCAGCAGAGAGAACTCGGAGTTCTGAAGTTCCGGCAAATTGAACGCGAAGGGAATCTTTCCCTGGAACCACGGCTTCACCGTGTGCCGATCGGTGGAGACCACATCCACCGGCGAGGAACTGGCCAGCGTCTCAACGTGCAAGTCGGCAATCTCGCTGAACACCTGGTTTCTGCCGGACCGCGTTCCCACATAGATTGAAGTCAAGACTCCGGCCGCAACCACGACGGCCACCGCCGCCGCGAACATCCATCCCAGGCTGAGACTGCGCTGCGGCTTCGCTGCAATGCTTCGCTGCATCCGTTTGCGGAACTCGTCGCTGGGAGCAAAACGTTTTCCAGCCACGTGAATCGCGCGCTTCATCTGCACGCGACCAAACGCATCTAACGAGCAGGAGGGGCAGCCGCGCACATGAGCATCGAAGGCGCGCATTTCCTCCTCCGGTAGCTCACCGTCGAGGTAGGTGTCGAGTTTTGCTTTCCAGGAGTCACAAAGCATAGTTGCCCCTAGTTCATCCTCGTTGAATCTTTACCCGTAGGCCATCGCGTAACGCTGTTCTGGCGCGCGATAAACGCGACATCACCGTGCCGATAGGAATGGAAAGCGTTTCCGCAATTTCCTGGTACGACATTTCCTCCACCTCGCAAAGAAGAAGGACCTCCCGGTAATTCACCGGCAGACCGTCGATGGCGCTCTGTACCAGGCCGGAATCGGAGCTTTTCATCAGAATCGTTTCCGGGTTCTCGTTTTCCACTGCCAGCTCGGGACCGTCCTCCTGGGAATCAAGAGGAACCGTCGAAGCAGCTTTGAGCCCGGTGCGCGAGGTTAAGAACGTGTTGCGCAAGATGCGATACATCCATGCCCGAAAATTAGTCCCCAATTGAAAAGATGAAAAACCCTTCAGAGCCTTGGCGTAGGTTTCCTGAACCAGGTCTTCGGCCTCTTCGCGATTCTGCGTCAGCCAGTGCGCGAAATTGTAGAGCTGATCGAAGAGCGGCATGGCCAGTGCTTCGAAGGAATCGGATTGAGGACCCACTCCTGACATTCCTGAAAGATTAAACCAGCACGCAGGTTTTTTATTCCCGGGATAACAATATTTTTGCGGGGCGGAAATAAAGCTCTGTCCGGCCGGTTATCAGGTAGAAGCGCCGGAACAGCAGGAAACCATCTGGCGGTGCAGGACCCAAGACTCACACTTCTGGAGCGCAGCCATGGTAAGTCCTTTCGATCTCAAGACCGCACTCTTGGCTAGGCACGCACAACATGTGGCGCTGATCCATTTTCCCATCGCGCTGTTCATCATGGCAGTGGCGTTCGACCTCATCTCGCAATGGACGAAGCGAGATGGCTTGGCGGACGCAGCTTACTACAACCTGCTGGGGGCAACGATTTCAACTATTCCGGTCCTGGCTACGGGTATCCTCGCGTGGCAGTTTCAACTCGAAGGGCAGAAACTGAAGGGCATCCTACTGCTGCACCTGGTGCTGGCGTGCATATCGAGTGCGCTGATCTGGCTGGTCTGGTGGGTGCATTTCCGCGCACGAAGGCGCTGTGAGAGCTTGCCGAATTATCGTCTGGCTCTTGAAATTCTGGGCGTCGGTATCGTCGCGCTGACCGGGCACCTGGGCGGGTTCCTAAGTGGCGTCAACGGACTTGGCTAGGCTTCTGCTCTTTTCACCGCCTCGCGCAACGAGCCCGTGAACCAGAATTTATCCCCCTCTGGAATAAAGCGCGACCAACCCAGTTATCAGTGGCAGAGTGCAAATGCTTTTGTGGGTCGCTCGATCTGTGCAAGAACAGTGGCAGAACGAGTTTTGAAATCGCAGGAGGAACGATGAAGAACCACGACAAGAAAGAGAACAACCTAACTGAGGCTCCAAGCAGTGATGGCGTCGATCGACGCGGCTTCCTCAAGTGCATGGCATGGGCCGGCACGGGAGTGGTATGGACGTTCGCTGGAGGCGTGCCCGTATCTCGCCTTTTTGGCGCGGACTTGAAATCCAGCGATCGATCCTCGTTTTCTTTCGTCCAGATCAGCGACAGTCACATCGGCTTCGATAAGCCGGCGAATGTCGATGTTACTGCCACGCTGCAAGTGGCGATCGGCAAGATCAACGCGCTGCCCGTCGAGCCAGATCTGATCCTTCACACCGGAGATCTCAGCCATCTCTCGAAGCCAAGCGAGTTCGATACGGTCGACCAGGTTCTAAAAGGTGCTCGGCCGAAGCAGGTTTTCTACGTACCTGGGGAGCACGACGTCGCGCTCGACAACGGACGGCAGTTCCTCGATCGCTACGGCAAACAGACCAAGGGCGCCGGATGGCACAGCTTCGATCATAAGGGCGTTCATTTCGTCGGTCTCGTCAATGTGCTCAATTTCAAAGCTGGAGGCCTGGGTATTCTCGGGCCTGAACAACTGGAATGGCTTGAGAACGATCTGAAGAGCCGCACCAGCAGCACGCCCATCGTCGTGTTCGCGCACATTCCGCTGTGGGCCGCTTACCCGGAGTGGGGCTGGGCAACCGAAGACAGCGCGCAGGCCTTGGCTTACCTCAAACGCTTCGGCTCCGTCACCGTGCTGAACGGGCACATTCACCAGGTCATGCAAAAGGTGGAAGGCAACGTCACCTTCCATTCGGCGATGGCGACGGCATTCCCACAGCCGTTGCCGGGCTCAGCGCCCTCGGCCGGCCCTCTCAAAGTGCCGGCGGACCAGTTACGTCGTGTCCTCGGCCTGACCAATGTGAGTTACCTCGCCGGCAACAGTCATCTTGCTGTGGTGGACTCCACGCTGGCCGGCACACCCCCCGAGGAAGCCAGCACGATCCTGCGCAGGGCAGCCGCGGCACTACCCGCCGCCGGGGCTCAGGCCCAGTCCAGCCAACAGAACCAGCCCACAGCCGCCGCGGGAGAAACGGTCCAGGCGGCAATCGACAATTTTTCCTTCAAGCCAAAGGAACTCACGGTCAAAGCTGGGTCCACGGTGCGCTGGACGAACAAGGACGACATTCCGCACACCGTCACCAGTAACGACAAAGTGTTTTCGTCGCCGGTGTTGGATTCAAACCAGAACTTCCAATTCACATTCGCAAGCTCCGGCAAGTTCCCTTACTTCTGCAAGCTGCATCCGATGATGACCGGGACCGTCATCGTGGAGTGAGTTGGGATTCGAGAAACTCACCGCGAAGCGTGATTGCAATCACTGCGCCGGGGTTACTGGCGAGCGTACCGTCCGGGGGGGTGGCTGTTTGCGCTGGGTTAAGTGCCAGCCATGCACATGCCACCTCATCACTGGGTTCGACGTTCGACCATTCTCGGCGGCCCTTCTCGGGAAAGTGTCTAGGTAACGGCCGCCCACCTGAAGGAGATATCTGTCATGCCCGTAGCGGATCTCGTAAAAGAAACATCCATCGACCAAGCCCTCGACACTCTGCACAAGCAGGGTGTCCGCACCAAGTATGAAAACTTCATCGGCGGGAAGTGGGTGCCACCCGTCAAGGGGAAGTATTTCACCGACCACAGCCCCATTAACGGGGAGCCGCTGGCCGAAATTGCGCGCTCATCCGCCGAGGACATCGAGAAAGCGCTCGACGCGGCGCACGCCATCCAATATTCCTGGGGACACACCGCGCCCGCCGTCCGCGCCGCCATCCTGCTGAAGATCGCCGACAAGATGGAGGAGAATCTGGAGCTTCTGGCGCTGGCCGAAACTCTGGACAATGGTAAACCCATCCGCGAGACTCGCGCCGCGGACGTTCCTCTCTCGATTGACCACTTCCGTTATTTTGCCGGCTGCATCCGCGCCGAAGAAGGCGCTCTGGGTGAACTGGACAACGATACCGTCGCCTATCACTTCAAGGAGCCGCTGGGAGTGGTCGGTCAGATCATTCCCTGGAACTTCCCGCTGCTGATGGCGGCGTGGAAGCTAGCTCCCGCCGTCGGGGCGGGAAATTGCTCGGTGATCAAGCCGGCATCGAACACTCCTCTCAGTCTGCTCGTCCTGATGCAACTGATCGGGGACCTGCTGCCCCCTGGTGTGATCAACGTGGTTACCGGACCCGGTGGCGAGATCGGCAAGGCCCTGGCAACCAACCCGCGCATTGCCAAGATCGCCTTTACCGGCGAAACCACGACCGGCCGGCTCATCATGCAGTACGCTTCGGAGCCCATCATTCCGCAGACCCTGGAGTTGGGTGGAAAGTCTCCTAACATCTTCTTCGCGGACGTGATGGACCAGAACGACGACTTCTTCGACAAGGCCCTGGAAGGCTTCACCCTGTTTGCTTTTAACAAGGGCGAGGTCTGCACCTGTCCTTCGCGAGCACTGATCCAGGAATCGATCTTCGACAAGTTCATGGAGCGTGCGCTGGAGCGTGTGGGCAAGATCAAGATGGGCAATCCTCTCGATCCCTCGACCATGATGGGCGCGCAAGCATCGCACGACCAGATGGAGAAAATCCTGGAATACATCAAGGTCGGGAAGCAAGAAGGAGCGAAGTGTGCCATCGGTGGAGAACAGGCTCATCTCGGCGGCGATCTCGAGAACGGCTACTACATCAAGCCGACCGTCTTTGTCGGTCACAACAAGATGCGCGTCTTTCAGGAGGAGATCTTTGGCCCCGTGCTCTCGGTGACCAAGTTCAAAACTCTGGAGGAGGCCATCGAGATCGGCAACGATACGGTGTACGGCCTGGGCGCCGGCGTCTGGTCCCGCAACGGGACGACCGCCTATCGCGTGGGCCGCGAGATCAAGGCTGGCCGCGTCTGGACCAACTGTTATCACTTGTATCCAGCGGGCGCAGCCTTCGGCGGCTACAAGCAGTCGGGATACGGCCGTGAAACTCACAAGATCATTCTCGATCACTACCAGCAGACAAAGAATCTGTTGGTCAGCTACAGCCCGAAGCCGTTGGGATTCTTCTGAACGGCATCGAGACGCAGATGCAGGGTGGATGAAAGCGCGTCCACCCTGCATTCCATCCCCCGGGGGGGTAGACTTTCACTACTTGTTCTTGAAGGGAGTTACGGCGGAGTAAGCCGGAAAGCGCGTCCTCCATCCCGGCTCCCACCCGGATATTGACATTCGCCAACCATTCGCCTATGCTCCCGGCATGGCGATCACTCGGCGTCAACGCGAGCTGTATGACTTTATTTCGCGCTTTGTGGCGGAGCACGGCTACTCCCCTTCGTTTGAAGAGATCAAGGAAGGCATGGGGCTGAGTTCCTTGGCCACGGTGCACAAGCACGTCACCAACCTGGAGAAAAAAGGACTGCTGACGCGGGACTACAACCGCAGCCGCTCGATTGATCTGCTGCCGCCGCGGGGAAAACTGAAGCAGTCGATGGCGGTGAACACGGCGGTCGTGCTGCCCCTAGTGGGCAGGATTGCGGCGGGTCGTCCGATTGAGGCGGTCGAGCACAACGAAACCATTTCGCTGGCCGATTTTGT
>Ga0265314_10001247_pt1 | contig 29026 bp, 33 predicted proteins | sample 4126metaG_FD_203106 | JGI IMG/M metagenome (GOLD analysis project Ga0265314, IMG submission 203106) | Rhizosphere microbial communities from Carex aquatilis grown in University of Washington, Seatle, WA, United States - 4-1-26 metaG | ecosystem: Host-associated > Plants > Roots > Rhizosphere >... | reverse complement strand
ACAAAGCCGCTGCGGAAGCGCCAGAACACATGATTGACCGACGTCAGCACGCGCCAGAAGCGCTGCGCCGCCTCGGCGTCATAGGCCGAATGCACCATGTCGTCCTCGAAGCGCACACAGTCCGCCAATTCGCAAGGCATGGTGTTGATGGCGGCGGCGATGCCGAGTTCCTTCAGCGCAATCATCATGTCGGCATAGAACTCGGCCACCGGCGTCGGCTTGAGCATCAACTGCCGCTCGCGGTCGTCGCTGGTGCGGATCCACAGCACGTGGTCGATGAAATCGAACTCGATCTCGAAGCTGCGGGAGCCGTCTGGGATCGGCCCTGTGGTCAGGCCGCGCGCCGAGACATAAAGCGTGACGTGCCAGGAATGATTGAGCCAGGGGGTCTTGGCCAGCCGGATCTTGCCCACGATCTGGGTCCATAGCTGCAAGGTCGCCGCGGTATCCTTCCAGGCGGCATAAGGCAGTTCGGGCCAGGCGGGGCTGCTGTGGTTCATGGCCCAGGATACCGCGGGACCGTGGCGCCACAAAGCATTGACGTGCGCGCCGCCATCTGCAATCTCGCGGACTTCGCTCTCGTGGAATCGTCAGTCCCGCAATGTCCCGCAGATCCTTTCGCGTCGGCCGCTCCCGTACCGGTCTTGGCCTTTTCGCCACCAAGCCGATCAGGAAGAACACCCGGATCGTCGAGTACAAAGGCCCCCTCCTCACGGGCGAGGCGGCCCAGAAGGCCGAGAACGGCGGCAACCGCTACCTCTACGAAATCAACAAGCGTTGGACCATCGACGGCAAGGCCCGCAGCAACGTCGCCCGCTACGGCAACCACTCCTGCAACCCCAATGCCGACAGCTACAACGTCAAAAAGCGCGTCTTCATCCGCGCCATCAAGAACATCAAGCCGGGCGACGAGATCGTCTACGACTACGGCATCGACTACCTCAAGAACGTCATCGGCAAGTCGAACTGCCAATGCTCACGCTGCCGCAAAAGGCGCAACAAGCGCGCCGCCGAATTGCGCGCCAAACGCCAGCGCAAGGCGGCCAAACTCAAGCGCGAGCGGGCGGCCAAACGAATGACCAAGCGCAAAGCCGCCAAAAAACGTTGATGGCTAAAACCAGGAAGTTTCGCGTCGGCCGGTCGAACACCGGACTGGGCCTGTTCGCGACCGAGACCATCAAGAAGCGCGAGCTGATCGTCGAGTATACCGGCCGCCTCATCTCCAATGCCAAGGCGCGGGAACTCGAGTGGGTCCGCGCCAACCGGTACCTGTTCGAACTCAATTCGCGTTGGACTATTGACGGCTCTTCGCGCCGCAACATAGCGCGCTACGTCAACCATGCCTGCGATCCCAACGCCGAAGCCGATACCGTGCGCGGCCGCATGATGTACCGCGCCATCAAGCGCATTCCCGCCGGCACGCAGATCACCATCGATTACGGCGAGGAATACGTCGACCTGTTTCTGGCCAAGACCGGCTGCAAATGCGCGGCCTGCGCCGCGGAGTGACGGGCTGACCCGCAGCCCCGCCATTCGCATTTGGCCCTGCTCCCGCGCCCGGGGCTGTGCTAGGCAGGCGGCCCCGTCCTCGAGGCCACCCGTGACGCCCGCCCCCCACATACGCATCGATCGCGTCCCGCTCGGCATGCTCTATATGACCGGCGCGACGGTGATGTTCGCGATATCGAGCGCGCTGTCGAAGTGGCAGGTCGCGACTTATTCTTTCGATGAAGTACTGTTCTGGCGGGCGCTAACGTCGCTGGCGATCTGCGCCGTGCTGATCCTGCCGCGCACCGGCTTTAACGTGTTCCGCACCAAGCGGCTGCGCGATCATCTCGGCCGCAGCACGACGCAGTCGGTGGCGCAGGCCATGATCATCCTCGCTTTCGGCCTGATGCCTTTGGCCGGCGCGGTGGCCATCAACTTTTCGGCGCCCTTGTTTGCGACCCTGCTGGCGGCGCTGTGGCTGCACGAAAAAATCGGGCTGGCGCGCGGCGGCGCGCTGCTCGCAGGCTTTCTCGGCGTGCTGCTGGTGGCGGCGCCCGGCGCCGACAGCTTCCGCATCGGCGCGCTGTTCGCGCTCGCCAACGCCGTGCTGCTCGGCAGCGTCACCGCCGCGGTGCGCGGCATGACCACGACGGAGTCGGTGGAGACGCTGACCATGTATCAGATGCTGATCCTGACCTGCGTCTTCGCGCTCGGTCTGCCGATTTTCGGCTTCGCCTGGCCGCACAACGGCACCGATTTTGGCGCCTTGCTGGTCAACGGCGTGTTCAACGGCCTCGGCCAATACTGGTGGACGCGCTCGCTGGCATTGGCGCCGACCTCGGCGGTCGGGCCGTTCTATTATTTCTCGCTGGTCTGGGCGATGGCGATCGGATTCTTCTTCTGGGGCGATTTGCCGACGCTCGGCCTTGTCGCCGGCTCGGCCATCGTCGTCGGCTCCGGCCTGTTTCTGCTCTGGCACGAAAGCGGCAAAAAGACCCAGCCGATAACCGGCGACGAACCGCTGCCGGAATAATTTTCCAACCTTAAAGGAGAACGTTGAATGAGCCTCTCACAGCTTCGCCGCGTCGTCACCGGTCACGACGACAAGGGCCACGCCAAGGTCATGATCGACGAAACGGTGCAGAACGTGTTCTCGCCCCGCGCCAATGCCGCCTTCAGCCTGATCTGGACCAACGAAGGCTTCCCGGCGAACAATGACGGCTTCGCCGACCCCTCGCGCAACTCCATCGGCACCACCATCGACAACGGGGCGGTGTTCCGCGTCGTCAGCTTCGGTCCCGGGGTCGCACCGCGCAACCACCGCACCGACTCGATCGACTACGCGGTGGTGATGTCCGGCGAAATCGACATGGCGCTGGACGACGGCGTCATCGTGCATCTCAAAGCCGGCGACGTGCTGGTGCAGCGCGGCACCGTGCACAATTGGATCAACAATGGCGCGGTGCCCTGCGTCATTGCCTTCGTCCTGATTTCGGCCAAGCCCGTCAGCGTCGACGGCAAGCCGCTCGCGGCGCACGGCTGACGCTCAGGCATCCAATTCCGGATAATGTCGGAAAATGCCGTCCTCGTTGAACGCGATACGGCGCGCTGAGGCGAGATACTTCTTGATGCCGGGCCGGCTGGCGACGCGGTCGTGCGCGGCGACGACGCCCGGCACCTTGGCCTCGATGCGCTTCATCGCTTTTGGAAAAGCATAGCGCAGGCCTTCGATCACCTGAAACAGCGACAGGTCGACATACGAAACCTTGCGGCCGAGTACGAAGGGGCCGCCGCTCTTCGCGATCACCTTCTCGAAATAGCCGAGATATTTCGGCACGCGGTCCTTGAGAAAGCCTTGCGCGTATTGCTTGGCCTGCGGCTTCTGGTCTTCGTAATAAAGCCCGGTCGAGATCGGGTGATGCGTGTCGTGCACTTCCTTGACGAAGTCCGTCACCGTGAGTTGCAGAGCATGCAGCCAGAGCCGGCTGTTCTCGTCGCGGGGCGCCAGCTTCAGTCGCGGGCCCAAGTAGAACAGAATGTTGGCGACCTGCGCGATCACCAGTTTGCCGGCCTTGAGAAACGGCGGCGCAAAAGGCGGCCGCCTGTCATCCTCGCCTTTCATCATCGCGATCATGCGATCCATGCCGGCCTTGCTGCGCGCGGCGTCGTCGTATGCCGCACCCGCGTCTTCCAGCGCCAGCCGGACGAATTCGCCGCGGCCTTGGATCGACGGCCAATAGTACAGGGTATATCGCATCAGCTTTTCACCAACCGCACAGGCGGCTCGTTCGGCCCGCGCTCACCGATCACCGTATTGCGGCCGGCGGCTTTCGCCTGGTAGAGCCGCTTGTCGGCGATCTCGAACAGCTTGTCGTAGCCCGACGCGTCCTTGGCGCAACTGGCGATCCCGATGCTGGCCGTGACTGTCCAGGTGGTGTCTTCCGCCGGCAAGGCGGCAATCGCCCGGCGGATGCGCTCGCCGAGCACCACGGCCTCGGCCCCGGTGATGCCGTCGGCGATGACGACAAACTCCTCGCCGCCGAAGCGATAGGTGAAATCCGACAGCCGCGCTGTGCCCATGATCTCGGCGGCGATGCGCTTGAGCATCTTGTCGCCCGCCACATGGCCGAAGCGGTCGTTGTAGGCCTTGAAGTGGTCGATATCGAGCAGCAGCAACGATAACGGACGCCCAACCGCGGCCGCGGTTTCGACGGCGCGGCGGCCGTAGGATTCCAGCGAGTGACGATCAAGCGCGCCGGTCAGGGCGTCGCAGCCGGTGCGGGCTAGCAAGTCGTCATAGCGCTCGCGATAAGTGAGCATGTCGAACACGTCGGATATGCGCCGGTTGTGCCGGCTGGCGAGCGGCCACTCGAAATAGCGCAGATAGACCGCGGCCATGGTGCTGTAGAGCACGACCGCGCCCATCTTGGCGATCCAGCCGCCGATCAAAACCTTCGCGTCGGCGCCGGTCACCATGTGCAGGCCGGCCCAGAACGCCAACTGGTCGAAACTCAGCACGGCGGCGGCGCACAGCGCCAGCCGCGCCCAACGATAATTGCCAAGCCAACCGCGCAGGCGCTCGTACAGCAGAATGATGAAGATGCTGTCGAAGAACAGGATCGCCGTTCCCCACACCATCAAGGCGCCCATCTCGTCGAGGAAGCCGAAGTCGGCGGCCCGGCCGGCCGAGAGCGACACCAGCGTGTGGTGGTGCATGACAAAGCCGAGGGCGAACACAAGCACGTTGCCGAACAGCAGGCCGTAGATCGGCTGGCGCACCACCACCGCATCCTCGCGGATGTAGAGCAGCAACAGCATCATCAATTTGCCGGTGAAGAGCACGGTCGAGCCCGGCGAAGTGACGATGCCGAACGGCAGCGCGACATACATGATGCCGGCGAGATAGGTTTCGAGAAAATGCATGACGCCGAGCGCGCAGAAAAACGCGCCGAGCCCGATGCGGCGGCGCGCGCGCAGCAGCGCCGCCAGCGCCACGAAATAAAGGACGGCGTCGCCAGCCAGCAGCAATACGTTGTTGATTTCAGCCATTTCGATCGATATCAGCCCACGTCCGCTGGCATCTTATAGCGTAATTTGGCCGATTCCACCGCCAGATACCACACGGCTGCCCTGGACAAAGGCGCGGGGGCCGGTCCCGGCAAAAGCGCGGCCATTCCGGCGAATGGCCGCGCCCGGCGTTAGTTGGCGGCGAAGCAATACAGCAGACCGTCGCCGCCGGTGCTCTTCAGATCGGCTTGGCTGCAGCCGCCTTCCGCGCCGCGCGACGGATGCGACGAATTCCAGGACTTCGAGGCGTCGTCGTCGCGCAAACCGATGCGGTCGGCATGGCCGAGCATGACGGCGCCTTGGGTCGCGCTCGTATAGTTCTTGCAGGTCATGTCGTTACCGCCGGAAAACGCGGTGCCGTCGGCTTGCGAACCTGTGAGAATGTCATGCCGGTTCGGCGTATCGCCGCGGCCGTTGTTGATCTCGCCTTTTTCGGTGAGCGCGGTCTGTTTGGTCAGGTTGTTGGCGCCGTGGAGTTCGGCGACGTCCTTGGCGACGACCACGCCTTTGGCGTTGACCCACGGGCCTTTGCCGATGCGGTCACGCGCATTCACCGCGCCGGCGCCTTGGCTGGAGAGATAGGCGCGCCAGGTCTTGGCGCCCGCGCCTGCGGCTTTGGCGAGATTCAGGCAATGCGCATCGGCGCCGGCGAGTCCGCCGAGATCGGCACCTTTGCCGAGGCCGACGCTGGTGACAAAGAAGCTCATGGCCGCCTGCTGCGCCTGAGCCGGCGCCGCCACCGTCAAAGCGAGACACGCAGCCAACGGCATCGCGATACGAAACGAACTCATGTTAAAATCCTCCCTCAAGGCGCGGCCCGACGCGGCGCCTCCTGAAAGCAGAACCCCGGCGGCGGCCCGCTATTCCGCGGCGCGTCAGCCGGGCGTGGCGCTATATTGGGCGTCGGTCACCGGCTCGAGCCAGACCACGTGCTCGCCATTCTTGGCTTCCTGCATGGCGATGTGTTCCATGCCGTGCGCGGGCGAGGCACCGTGCCAGTGCTTTTCGTCCGGCGGAATCCAGACCGTGTCGCCGGCGCGGATTTCCCGCACCGGTCCGCCCCAGGTCTGCACCCGGCCGACGCCGGAGGTGACGTGGAGCGTCTGTCCGAGCGGATGGGTGTGCCAGGCCGTGCGCGCGCCGGGCTCGAAACGCACCCAGGCCGAACGCAATATGGCGGGCGCGGGCGTTTCGATGATCGGATCCTGTCAGACCGTTCCGGTGAAACTCGGCGCGCCCATTTTCTTCGACGGCCGCGAGCCGCCAGAAATGATCTCCATGATCGGCATCTCCCTGTATGCGCCGCGCTATTCCTCTTTCGCTTCCAGCGCGCGGCAAGCCTCGCTGGCGGCCTTGTCGAGGCGAAACACCTTGTCGTCGGCGCCCGCTTTGACCACGACGCCCTCGCCTTGGTCGCAGTCATGATACATCGTAATGCCGTTGTCGTTGTTCAGGCGCACGATCAGGCTGCCCGCCGGCGGCAATTTGTCGAGCTCGACGCTGCCGCCGTCACAGTCGACCACGCAGGATATGCCGTCGCCGGCCAGGCAATCGCCCGAGGTGCGCAACAGCCGCGCCGCGCCACCGACATCGAGAACGTATAGTAATAGAGATCTTCCGGATTGGCCGCGCCGGCCGGCTTGGGATCGTAGGTCTTGACGCCGAGCAGAAATTTCATCGCGGTGATGCGCTGGGCGGGATGGGCGCGCAAATGCGCGGCGTCATAACTGCGGACATAGCAGGCTTTGTTGCCGGGCTGCGGCGGCAGCAGCTTCATCAAGGCGACGAGACCTTGCGGCGTCTCGGCCGCAGCCAGGCCGCCGATCGTCAAGAAGGCCGCCGCCGCGATCGTGACGATTTTCAAATCTACGCGCATGCCCAAGCCTAACAAACAAAAAGCCCGGCGTCGCCGCCGGGCTTATCGTCAATTCAAGTGCCGCCGGGATCAGGCCGGCTGCAGATTGCCCGCCGCCTGCTTGCCACGCTCGGTGACGATCTCGAACGAGATCTTCTGACCTTCGTTGAGCGACCGCATGCCGGCGCGCTCGACCGCCGAGATGTGCACGAACACGTCCTTCGAGCCGTCATCCGGCTGAATGAAGCCGAAGCCTTTTTGCGTATTGAAAAATTTCACAGTTCCGACGGGCATCTTAGTTCCTTTCACACTTCGTTGAACGCCCGCATGGCGCGGACGGCAACCATCCAGGTTTTAGGGGAGTCACTTGAGAAGCTAGCCCATAAAGCCGGGAGCGTTTCAGCAAGGTGAGGCCAGAAACAGGTTGCGGCCGGCGACATAAACGGAAAAACCTGATTGGTCAACGCCTCCTTGGCCCGTGCCGCCGGCACAGGCGGGATTTTCAAGTCCTTTCCGCTTTATGAATTGGTAATGGGCGGCCGCTATAGTTCCAAAGCGTTCCGAGACGTTAACGAAGCGTAAATTGACCGCGCCGCGTCGATGGCCGGATGTGAGATGTCATGAGAGACAAGCGCAAAGCACGCCGCAGGCCCATGCGTTACACGGCCTGGATCGTAACGGCCCCCAATCAGCTTCAAGGCTGTGTGATGGCCGATGTGTCCGACACCGGCGGTCGGATCGACGTCGAGCAGTCGGACAAAATCCCGGACAACTTCGTCTTGTGGCTGGCGCGCAACGGTTCGGCGCGCCGCAACTGCCGCGTGGTGTGGCGCCAACCGCGTCAGATCGGCGTCGCCTTCGACCGGCCGGTGTTCGACCCCGAACAGGCGGCGCTGGTGCCGACCCTGGGCTTCAAGGGCCACACGTTCCTCGCGGCGGACGAAGTTACCGACACCGCGATCGTCGAAAAGGCGAAAGTCGACTGAAGCGCGCATTCGTCACGCGCCTCAGCCTGACCTGAAATTTAAGCCTGCTGGATGGCCGAGAGCAGCCATTGGCCGCCGCCATGCGCGCGCATGAAGGTCCACAACTCCGTGACTTCGCTGGGGCCGCCGCCCTCGACGACGCGGCCGCTGGCACGATCGACGGTGCTATCGGTCAAGGCAAAGTGCATCGCCACCGTGGCGTAGTCGGCCTTGGCCTCGCTCCAGGCTTCCGCCAGATCGCCTTGCAGCAGCTTGACGTCGGTGACGCGGTTGATGACGCCGCGGCTGGCGTTTTCCGACAACTGCTCGGAGAAATAAGACAGCATCTCCGGCGTGACTTCGCGGCGCAGCGCGTTGAGGTCCTCGGCCGAATAGGCCGCCTGCACGTCTTCGAGCAAACGCTCGAAAGCGTCGTAGTCGGCTTTCTCGATGGTCAAGGGCGCGCCGGCGGGCGCGGCGCTGCCGCCCCCGAACATACCGCCAAGGCCGGAAAATTCATGACCGGTGGCCGGATGTGCGGCGGCATAGGCCGCCTGCGGCGCCGAGCGCCGCTGCCACCAGGCAAACAGCATCCGCGCCACGATGACGACCAGGCCAATCTGCAACAGTAGGCCGAGGATCGAGGCGAAACTGCTCATGCCGCCGAACAGCCCATGGCCGAACAACATGCCGAACAGACCGGCGCCGATGAATCCCGCCGCCAAGCCGCCCAGCAAGCCGCCGCCGAACAGGCCGCCCCCCAAGAGACCGGGCCGGCCAGCATTCTGCCCGATGGGCGATGCCGCGCTGGGTTGCGTCATGCTGCGTTGGATGGGCGCCGCTGTGGTCGGCGCGGTGCGGGTCGTTGGCGGCGCCGAGAACGTGTTCATGCCGCGGCTGCCGGCCGAGAAACCCCCGCCGGCGCGCGCATTGGCATCGCCGGAAACGAGCACAAGAGCAGTCGCGATCGCGGCAAGCGCGATTACCCAGCGGTAACGAAACATGACGAATATCCTCCCGGTCGGATCAGCGCCCGGACAATAGGGAGCGGCCCCTCATATTGTAAGGGGCGTCGCCCGCCCTGCGCTTTCAAGCCGCAGCCTCGTGGCCCTTATGGTGCAGTGCGCCATTCACACGAAAGTCATGCAAATGCTGCGGAACCCAAGGCGCTGCACTTTATTAATCCGGTTAAGGGGGCGATGGAGACGGATCGATGAAGGCGCCCGTTCTCTTGCTCGTGTTGGCTTCAGCTTTCGCCGGTGTGGCGCCGGCGCAAGCTAGCCTGACCACCGGCGAACCATTGCCCGTGGTTGCGTTTTCGGTCGACGACACCGCCGTCGCCACCGGACCGGCCGGCGCTTTGCTCGAATCGAATTATTTTAACGCACCGCAAAATGCCTTCGGCCGTGGCAATTCGTGCCGCTTGCCGCCGAGCCTGTTCGCCAAGACGCGGCTCGCGCAATCCTGTCACTAGACGCGTGCCTGTTATTCAGCGCTTGCCGCGAAATCATCGTCCAATTGCCCCAGCATCGTCACGCCGGAACCGGAACGATTTGAACGTATTTTCGATTGGTGAGACGGCGCGGCAGCGCGTCTTTGCCAACGGAGGTTTATCATGAAACGCACAATCTTATCTGTCGTGACGGCGGCTGCCGTCGGCCTTGCCGCTCTGACCGCGGCGCCGCAACAAGCCCACGCGTTTGTGTGGTGGGTGGTTCCGGCCATCGTCGGCGGCGTGGTGGTCGGCGCAGGCGTCGGCGCGGCGGCGGCGAATGCGTCGCAGCCTTACGCCTATGCGCCGGAACGCGACATCTACGTCCAGCCGACCGCGGGCTGTCACGTCGAGCGCCAGCGCATGGACGACGGCCGCATCCATCGCGTTCGGGTGTGCGATTAAAAGAAAGAGCGGCGTCGCGCCGGAACCCGGCGCGGCGCTACTCCGCCAGCGTCTTTTTCACTTCGGCGACAAGCTGCTTGAGCGTGAAGGGCTTGGCGAGAAAGGCGTATTGCTGATCGCTCGGCAGATTCTTGCTGAAGGCTTCTTCGGCATAGCCTGATACGAAAATGATTTTCACCTTGGGATCGCGCGCCCGCAGTTCCTTCAGCAGCGTTGGGCCGTCCATCTCCGGCATCACAACGTCGGACACCACCAGATCGACCTTGCCTTCCGCCTCCAGCACTTCGAGCGCCTCGACGCCGTTGCCGGCTTGCAGCACGGTGTAGCCGCGCGACGACAGCCCGCGCGCATTGAGGCCACGCAGGCCTTCCTCGTCTTCGACGAGAAGAATGATGCCCTGCCCCGTGAGATCGGCGGTCGCGGCCTTGGCCATGGAGGCCGCGGCTTGTTTGGCGTCTGCGATGACCGGCACGTCCGCCGCCGGCAGCAGCGCCAAGGCCTCCTCGGCGCCCGGAATATGGCGCGGCAGGAAAATGCGGAACGCGGTCTGGCCAGGCTTGGAGTCGGCATAGACGAAGCCGCCGGTCTGCTTGACGATGCCATAGACCGTCGACAGCCCGAGCCCCGTGCCCTTGCCGACTTCCTTGGTCGAGAAGAACGGCTCGAAGATTTTGTCGATGATGTCGGGCGGAATGCCGGTGCCAGTGTCGCTGACCTCGACCATCACATAATCGGCGTTCGGCATGCCTTTATAGCCGAAAGCGGCGCATTCCGCGGCCGGCACATTCGCTGTGCGAATGCCGAGCGTGCCGCCGTCCGGCATGGCGTCGCGCGCATTGACCGCGAGATTGACGATGACCTGCTCGAACTGCGACAGGTCCGCCTTGACCGGCCACAGGTCGCGGCCGTGCACGACGCCGGCGAAAGACACCTTTTCGCCGATCAGCCGCTTCAACAGCATGCCGAGATCGCTCAGCGTTTCGCCGAGATCGAGCACCTGCGGGCGCAGCGTCTGCTTGCGTGAGAAAGCCAGCAGTTGGCGCACCAGCGCCGCGGCGCGGTTGGCGTTCTGCTTGATCTGCATGATGTCCTGGAACGACGGATCGGTCGGCTTGTGGGCGTTGAGCAGGAAGTCCGTCGCCATCATGATGGCGGACAACACGTTGTTGAAATCGTGGGCGATGCCGCCGGCCAATTGCCCGACCGATTCCATCTTCTGCTGCTGGATGATGCGGTTCTCCAGCGTGCGCTGCGCGGTCGTCTCCAGCGTGTAGACGATGGCCGCCTCGCCGTCGCGGTCCTCGTCCTCCACCGCCGAGACGAAGAACGTCGCCCAGCGCTCATTGCCGCCGGCCAGTTGCGCCTCGACCGGAGCGATGTCGCCCTGCCCTTCGGCCGCCTTGCGGATGGCGCTTTCGAGCCCGCCGCGGTCGCGTTCGTTGACCACCGTCAGAATCGAGCGGCTTTCCGTCAGCATACCGTCGAAGCTCGACGCGAAGCGCGCGTTGCTCCGCGCGATACGGCCGTTCTTGTCGACGGTGGCGATCGCCATCGGCGTGTTCTGGAAAAAGCGCATGAAGCGCACTTCGGCCGCGCGCTGCGGATCGCTGCCGTCGTCCTTGGCGCGGTTAAGAACCAGCGTGCGCGAGACGCCCGGCGTGCCGTCGGCGCCGAAGGCGACCTTGTGGAACAGCCGCACCGGCACCGGCTTGCCGCCGCGGGTCTTGAGATCGAGATCGACGACCTCGGTTTTCACCTCGCTCGGCGCCGCGGTCAGCGTCGACAGCAAGGCCGCGCCTTCGCCGGCAACGATGTCGGTGAGCTTCAACGACCCGACGCCGACCTGCGCCAGATCGTGATCAAGCCAGGCCGCGAGCGTGGCGTTGAGATAGACGATGTTGCCGGCGGCATCGACCGAGAAGAAGCCCGCCGGAGCGTGGTCGAGATAATCGATGGCGTGCTGGAGTTCCTGGAACACGTTTTCCTGGCGCTCGCGCTCGCGCGTCACCTCGGCGATCGACCACACTGTCATGCGGGCGTCGCGTTTGCTGGCGCCCAGCGGGCGCACGCGCAGGCGCAGCCATCGTCCGTGGTCGCCCGGCTTGCCGGCGATGCGGACTTCTTCGACCAGCCTGCGGCCTTCGCGTGACGCCTTCAGCAGCCGGTAGATCGCTTCGGAGACGTCGGGATCGCCGATGAAGACCTGCTCGATCGGGCGCACATCGTTGTTGTCGGCGGCGCCGACGAGGTCGAGATAGGTGGCGTTGGCGTAGAACACCCGGCCGTTTTGATCGGTCACCAGGACGCCGTCGAAGGCGTTGTCGATCACGGTCTTGAGCAGCGGGTTGCCGCTGTCCTTGCCGGTCAGACGCAGGATGCCGGCGGCCATGGCGAACAACGCGAAGACGCCGGTGGTTCCCAGCACCGCCAGCAGCGTCAGAATATAAGTTTCGGCGTGCTCGCGGCCGACATAAACCAGTCCGCCGGCCGCGGCGACCAGCGCCAGCGCGATCAGCAGCACCATGCCGACCGAGCCGGCGCGCGGCGCGCTCTGGCTTTTGTCGAAAGCCTGCCGCGCCTGCCCCTCGCTCGATGCCGGTTTTACTGCCCGTTCCTGGCCTGCCATCGCTTTTCCGCCAAGCCTCTCTGCCAAGCCTCTTCTATCAAGACTCTTGAGTGCCTTAAGCCGCCCTATCGGCGCAAGAGCCAGATTTGGCTAAATCCGCGCCAATCCCGCCCTTTTGTGACGGATTTCTTTAGTTAGCGCGCAGCCCGGCCCGTCGCAGTTTCATGACGTAGCCGATGACCTCGGCGACCGCCTTATAATGTTCCGGCGGGATCGCCTCGTCGATCTCGACGGTGGCGTGCAGCGCGCGGGCCAGCGGCGGGTTTTCCACGATCGGCACCGAATTTTTCTCGCCGATTTCCCTGATCTTCAAGGCCACCGCGTCCATGCCTTTGGCGACGCAGATCGGCGCCTCCATGCCGCGCTCGTATTCCAGCGCGATGGCGTAGTGGGTCGGGTTGGTGATGATGACCGCCGCTTTCGGCACCTTCTGCATCATGCGCCGGCGCTGCTTGGTATTGCGCAGCTGTTTCATCTTGCCCTTGATGACCGGATCGCCTTCGTTCTGGCGGTGCTCTTCCTTGATTTCCTGCAGCGACATTTTCTGCCGCCCGTACCAGTCGCGGAACTGGAACAGGTAATCCGCGGCGGCGACGGCGGCGAGCATGGCGACCACGGCCGTCATCAGCTTGACCGACAGATTATACGTGAGCGGCAGGATCGCCGCCAGATCGGTGCGCTCCAGGCCTTCCAGCCGGCCCCACTCGGGCCACATCATGGCCGTCAGGACGCTGCCCATCAGCAGGATCTTGACGAGGCCCTTGGCGAGATTGGCCAGCGCCTGTTTGGAAAAAAGCCGTTTCATGCCGGCCATCGGCGAAATCTTGGAGAACTTCGGCATCAGCGATTCAACAGACCAGACCAGGCGATGCTGCACGACGTTGCCGGCAAAGGCCGCCACCGTCAGCACCAGGAACGGCACCGCCATCGCGCTCAACATTTCCAAACCGATCTTTTGAAACAAATTCGGCAGCGCCGGACCGTCCATCTGGATGCTGTGCGCATTGGCGAGCAGCCCGCGCATCGTCGTGGTCAAATCGCCGCTCATGCCGCCGGCAAACTGAACCAGCACCAGCGTGGCGCCCGCGATCACGAACCAGGTGCTGACCTCCTGGCTTTTGACGACGTCGCCGCGTTCGAGCGCCTCGTCGAGGCGCTTTTGGGTAGGGTCTTCTGTTTTGTCGGTAGTGTCGGCTTCGTCGGCCATGTCCCGCCCCGGTCAGCTATGCGGCGCGATATCGCGCAGCACGCCTTCGATAAAGCCGGTGAAGGTGCCCATCATGGCGCCGACGACGACGATCAACAGCAGGAAGCCGAGCAGGATCGACAGCGGCATGCCGATGAAGAACACCTGCATCTGCGGCATCAGCCGCGACAGCACGCCGAGCCCGAGGTTGAACAACAGGCCGAACACCAGAAACGGCGCCGACAATTGAATGCCGATGCGGAACGAGGCCGCGACGATCTTGGTGACGTGCTGGGCGACGTCGCCGACCAAAGGCATCTCGCCGGGTGCAAAGAGCGTGTAGCTGTCGTTGAGCCCGGCGATCACCAGATAATGCAAGTCGGTGGCAAAGATCAGCGTCAGGCCGAGCACGGTGAGAAAATTGCCGACCAGCAAGCCCTGCTGGTTCTGCGTCGGATCCACCGCGGTGACGAAGCCGAGCCCCATCTGCTGGGCGACCACGGTACCGGCGACCTGCAACGACGAGATCGCCAGCCGCGCGGTCAAACCCAAGACGGCGCCGACGATCAGCTCCTGGACCAGCACGACCAGCACCGGGCCCATGGTGTTGAGGTCGACGCTATAGGCCTTTTGATGCGACGGCAGCAGGATGGCGGTTAAAATCAGCGCCATGGTCAGGCGCACCCGCGCCGGCACCGTCATTTCGCCGATGCCCGGCAACAGCATGATCATGGTGCCGACCCGCGCGAAAGTCAGGATGAAGGCGGCGCCGAGCGCGGGCAGGAATGAAACATCGAAGTGCATTTATATTTTTCTCTGGCGCATGATTTTGCCCGAAAACCGGTACCCGCTTTTCGGGATCACGCGCCTACCCGCTGATGATGCGGGCGGCGATCCGCAACATCTCCGCGTGCAGCTTGTCGGCCATGAAGGGCAGCGCGATCAACAAGGCGACGAAGATCGCCAAGATTTTCGGCACGAAAGCCAGCGTCATTTCCTGGATCTGGGTCAGGGCTTGAAGAAGCGATATGGCGACGCCGACCGCCAGGCCCACCAGCATCACCGGCGCCGAGACGACGATCAGCGTATAGATCGCCTCGCGGGCGACATCGAGCACTTCAGGTCCGGTCATTGTGTTCTTTCAGGTTATCCCGCGCCGGGAAAATCAGATCGGCATCTTCATGATTTCTTCGTAGGCCGCGATCACCTTGTCGCGCACCGCCACCACCGCATCGATGGCGACTTCGGTCTCCGCCACCGCGGTGACGACGTCGACCATGTTGGATTTGCCGTTGACCATGGCGCGGCTTTGCGTGTCGGATTTCTTGCCGGTCTCGTTGACCGCGTCCATCGCCTCCTTGAGCACGGAGGTGAAGCTGGTGTCGCTTTTAGCGCCGCCGCCGATGGCGGCGCCGAGCGCCGCGGACGGATCGGCAAGGCGGGCGACGCTGGAATAGGCGCTGGCGGCGGCGAGCGGAGAAGCCATGATGGTCTAGTCCTTATTTCTCTTTTCGCGCGGGATCGCGCTCAGGCCTTGAGGATGTCGAGGGTGCGTTGGATCATGCGCCGCGTTGCGCTGATCACGTTGACGTTGGCTTCGTAGGATCGCTGGGCGTCACGCATGTCGGTCATTTCGACCAGCGGGTTGACGTTGGGATATTTGACGTTGCCGTTGGCGTCGGCGGCCGGATGACCCGGCTCGTATTTCAAACGAAAGTCGGACATGTCGGGCCGCACTTTGCCGGCCCCGACCGTCCTTGCATCGAGCACGCGGTCGAATTCGCTGGTGAAGGACGCCACTTTGCGCCGGTACGGATCGGCGCCGGGCCGCGACGGCGTCGAATCCGCGTTGGCGATATTTTCCGAGATCACCCGCATGCGGCCGGCCTGCGCCCGCAGGCCGGAAGCGGCGATCGCCATCGATTTGATGAAGTCCATGATGCTTTCCCCTGCGTCGCCCCGCAGAATAAGTGTCAGCGCTTGCCGAGCGCGGTTTTGAGCAGGTTGAGGCTGCGCGTGTAGAGCGCGGTCGCCGCCTGATAATCCATCGTGTTGTCGGCGACCTTGATCATCTCGTCTTCCATGTTGACCGTGGCGCCGGTGGGCCGGACCTCGTAGCCATTTTTGTTGCTCGAACTGAACGACGAGGTGCCGCCGATGGCGCCGATGGACGTGCCGTCGGTGCTCGCCAAGGTGATGGGCCGCATCGTGGTGGCGGGGGCCGCCTCGGTCGGATCGGGAAATTTCGGCGCCTTGAGGTCGCGCGCGCGGTAATTGGGTGTGTCGGCGTTGGCGACGTTTTCGGCCAGGACGCGCTGGCGCTCCTGGGAATATTGCATCTTGGTGCGCAGCATCGAAAAGATCGGAATGTCGGTAATCGCCATGGTCATCCCTTTCCGGCCGCAACGGGCCGCGGTAGGCAGACTTTGCCGGGCGTATGGTTAATGGCGGGTAAATAAGTGGCGGAACCGGCCACTTCGGCTGCCGTTTACCATTCGGAATATTAGAGAAGCGCCCGCCAGATGCGCGATGGCTGGTTATTTGTTAATGATCTGTTAGGGGTCCGGGCGGCAAATAATGCCGAGCGGTGTTAACCATTCGGGCGATTCTCGTCCGGGGGCGAACGACGGAGTGTTTTGATGTTCGATCTGTTCGGCACGGATATGCCGCTGGCCGCGAAATTCTTCATCGCCTTTGCGGTGGTGCTGGCCTTGATCGGTTTGACCGCGTGGCTGGTGCGGCGCTTTGGCGCCAACCGCCTCGGCGGCGCGGGCCGCGGCGGCCGCCAGCCGCGGCTGGCCGTGATCGACGCCGCGACCGTCGACGGACGCCGCCGGCTGGTGCTCATCCGCCGCGACAATATCGAACACTTGCTGATGATCGGCGGTCCTACCGACCTCGTCGTCGAACCCAATATCGTGCGCGCAGTCGGCGCCCGCGAAGTCACGCGCGAGCCGGGGCGCATTGAGCCTGCAGCGCGCGCCACGCCCGCCCCCGAAAACACCTGGCCGTTGCAGCCGATCGGCGAACCGGCGCCGGTCACGCCGCCGCGTCCCTATCGCACCGCGGCCACCGAAGAACCCTGGCATGCCCCGGAGCCTGGCGCGCGTCCGCGTCCCGCCGACAGCCTCACCGGGCTCGCCGCCGAATTGTCGACGCGCCTCGCCCCGCCCGAGCCGCCCGTTACGCCGCCCCGCGTCGAACCGGCGCCGCGCGTTGCCGCGCCGCAGCCGGAGCCCGCGCCGCAGGACGATCATAATCTCGCCGAGATGGCTCAGCAGCTCGAAGCCGCACTGCGCCGTCCGCCGGACAACCGGCCGCCGGTGACCGACCCGCTGGCCGCCGCCGCGCCGCGCACCCCGCAGCGCGATTACAAATTGCGAATCGATCCGCGGCTCGAACCGAAATTCGACGTCAAGCCTGAGCCCAAGGCGGAGAACAAGGGCGGCGGCCGCGCCGAGCCGAAGTTCGAATCCCGGCCCGAGCCCAGATTGGACTCGCCGGCGCCGCCGACTCCCGGCAAGGATCTCTACGATAATCTCGAACAGGAGATGGCCAGCTTGCTCGGCCGTCCGCCAGGCAAGACGTGACAGGACTTTCCGACCGCCGTGTCCGTCTTGTGACGGTGGCGATCGGGGTAGCGGGACTGGTCCTGGCGGCGAGCTCACCGGCGGCCGCCCAGGATATCAGCGTCAATTTCGGCCAAGGTCCCAATAGCGGCCTGACCGAACGCGTCATCCAGATGATCGCGATGCTGACGGTGCTGTCGCTGGCGCCGTCGATCCTCGTGATGATGACGTCCTTCACACGCATCGTCGTCGTGCTCTCGCTGCTGCGCACCGCGCTCGGCACCGCGACCGCGCCGCCCAACGCCGTGATCGTATCGCTCGCCCTCTTCCTCACCGCTTTCGTGATGGGTCCGGCGCTGCAACGCGCCTACGACACCGGCGTCCGCCCGCTGGTCGCCAACGAGATCACCGTCCAGCAGGCCTTCGAGCGCGGCGTCATTCCGCTGCGCGCTTTCATGCAGAAGAACGTGCGCGAGAAAGACCTCAAGCTGTTCGTCGACATGGCGAACGAGCCGACGCCGGCCTCGCCCGAGGAACTGTCGCTGCGCGTCCTGGTGCCGGCCTTCATGATCTCCGAACTGAAGCGCGCTTTCGAGATCGGCTTCCTGTTGTTCCTGCCGTTCCTCATCATCGATCTGGTGGTGGCCTCGGTGCTGATGTCGATGGGCATGATGATGCTGCCACCGGTCGTGGTGTCATTGCCGTTCAAGCTGATCTTCTTTGTACTGGTCGACGGCTGGAGCCTGGTCGCGGGTTCGCTGATCCAGAGCTACGGGACGTAGCGCGCTTAGCGCACGGGCGCGCCGGCGTTCCGTCCGATCGATCCGGTCGGCGCCATGTCCGGCTTGAGCGGCACGCCGGCCGGCACCTTCGGCGGCAGCGGCGAAGCGGCGGCCTCCGGCTTTTTCGGCGCGTTGACGGCGATTTTCTCCGGCGTCTCGGCCTTGGATATCGGGGCCTTAGGCTTCTCGGCCGCCGCCGGCCCTTGAGCCGCGGGCGGAGCGACGTTGTCCGGATAGCGCGCGCGCATGTCGTTGAGGAATCCCTTGAGCGTGTCGAGGTTCGACACGCGTTTGGCGACGTCCTGGAATTCGGACCCGGCCGTGCCGGCCGGCGCGCTCACCACATCGAAGGCGCGGCCGTCCGGCCCCTCGGCCATCTTCGCCCCGTATTTCTCGCGCAGCCGCGACAGGCTGAGCGTCTCCTCGGCGAGTTGATAGGCGGTCGCGGCGCGCAGGATGTCGACGCGCTCATCGGCCGATAGCGGCTTGAAGTCGCGCCAGCGCTCGCCGTACATCAGCTCGATGGCCTCGGCGGCATCGCGCCAGCGGCGCTGCGCCCACCGGATATCCGCGCGCAACCGCTGCGCCTCATGGCCATTGAGGTTGGCGATCAGCTCCAGCGCCAGATCGCGGCGACCGGTATCGGCTATCGCGCGCGCCTCAAGCAGCAGGCGCTGGTCGCGCAATTCATTGGCCAGATCCGACGTGCGCGTGTTCTGCAACGTCGCCAAAGCGCGATCCGGCTTGCGGTTCATCAAGTAGATCGTCGCCAGCCGCGTCGCCACCGCCGCGCGCGCGGCGCCCTTGAGACGGTTGTCGACCTGATGCTGCAGCAGCTCCGCCGCCTGATCCAACAGGTCAACGGCAACCAGCCGATCGGCCAGCCGCCGGATCATCTCGTCGCCGCGCCGCCCGATCGGCGTCAGTTCGCGGAAATCGTAGAACAGTCCGAGCGCCTCGATCGGCGGCAGCGCGTCGCCTTTGCCGGCCAGGAACAGGGTGTCGAAGGTGAGCGCCGCCTCGTCCTGGATCTTGCGGGTGAGGTCGGAATTGGGGTGCGCCATCATCGCCGTGCGCATGGTGTGGAAGGCGTCGCGATAGCGGCCGTCTTCCGTATAAAGATGCGCGAGCAGCTTGAGCCCCTCGATCTCCGTCTCGTCGCCGCGCCACACCGTGGTGATGGTCTCAAGCTCCTGGATCACGTCCTTGCGCGGCATGTCGCCGGAGCCGTAAAGCAACATGATCTCGCGCAGCCGCCCTTGCGACGCCGAGCGGCGTTCGCTCGATGCTGCGGCGCTGCGGTAATTGGCGAGCGCGTCTTCGTTGCGGCCGAGGCCCTCGTTCAATCGGCCGGTCAGCACGGCGACCGAGGGCTCCAGTTCGGGCGGCACGCCGATGGTCTCGAGTTCGTTGACCATCTTGGTGGCGCCCGGGAAATCGCGCACCTCGATCGAGGCGCGCAAGGCTTGCGCGATCGCCAGGCGCTGCAACTGGATCGGCAGCGTGCCGATCAGCGGACCGAGATTCTTGAAGCCGGCGCGGGCTTCGTCCCAGCGGCCCTGCCGCGCCAGCGCGATGGCGCGCCAGATCGGCGCATCCTGCTGGCTGGCGATCGAAGGATTGGCCAAATCCTTGAGCGCATCGTCGGGGCGGTCCAGCAGCACATTGGCGATGGCCCTGAGCACGCTGCCGGTAATATCCTCGACGCCGTTATCGTCGGCCAGCGCGACGTCGATGACCGCCTTGGCTTCGGCGGGCATGTCCTGCGCCAGATAGAACCGCGCCAGATTGAACCGCGCCGGCTTGCGCTGCGTCGCCGGCGCCGCGGCGGCGAGGCGGATCAATTCGGATTGCCGTTCGCTGAATTTGGCCTGGCGGTCGAAGCCCCAGAGTTGGGTGTCGAAGGTCAACGCGCGGTAGGACGGCGTCACCTGCTGCTGGCTGCCCAGCGCCGGCGACAACGACAGTCCGCCCGGCCGGTTGATCGCGATCTTGTCCGGCGCCAGTTCGACCGTGACATCGTCGGCGATCGGCTGCACGACCACGCCATGGGTCGACGGCAGCGTCCGCAACTCGACGAAATCCTGCGCCTTGATAAAGCCGCGCGCCGGTCCGAGCGCCGTGACGACGAAAATGCGGTCACCGAAGGCGCGATCGCCCAGCGTATGAATTTTGCTCGGCTCGACGAACGGAATGGCGATGCTGGCGCGATCCTTGCCAAGCGCGGCGCGCACCACCGCGAGCGGTTTGGCCGGCACCGTCGTCGCGTCGCCGATATTGAGGATCCACGCCGGCCCTTGCGTGTCGAGACTGGCGAGCAGCGGCCGCTCCAGCTTGATGCGCACGATGCCGGTGTTGTCGGGGCCCGGCTCGAATTCGGCGCTGCGGATCAGCTCGCCGGAGTCGAGCGTCAGCGCACCAACGTCGATCCTGGCGGGGTTGTCGAACACCAGCCACAGCACGTCGGCGCGGCGGAACACCGCAGCCGGCGTCGGCGCGGCGAAAGGCAGCTCCACCCGCATATTGGCGCCATCGCGCGTCACCAGGGCAACGACCGTCGCATCGGGATTGGGCGCGGGCTGAGCCGCCGCCGGCATTTTCTCGGGTTTCGCGGCCGCGACGGCCGCCGCATGCATCGCCGGCGCGGCGGCAGCCGGCTTGGCTTTGGCGGGCGCAGCCTGGGCCTCCACCTTGGGTTCGGCCTTCGGCTCCGCTTTTGGCTCGGCCTTCAGCTCGGCCTTGGCCTCTGTTTTGGGATCGGCTTTAAGCTCGGCCTTTGGTTCGGCTTTGGGCTCGGCTTTCGGCGCGGCCTTCGCGGCCGGCATCACCGCATCGGTCAACGGCGGAATGGCGCCTGGCTTCGGCGGCTCGGCGGCGTCTTTCACCGGCACGGTTTCCGGCGGCTCGATCGCAGGTTTTGCCTCCGGCGCCGCGTCGTGTGCTTCCGCTGCCGGCGCATGCGCCAGGACGGGCGCGGCGCTCGGTGTCGCGCTGGCTTTGCCGCTCAGTCCGACATCGACGACGATGCTGCCCTCTTCGCGGAAGGTGCGCAGGGTCGGCGTGCCGTTCAACGTGAAGATCACCGCGGTCGAACCGAAATCCGACTCCGCTTCAATCGACTCCAGCGACGACGGCAGCGTCGCCTTGGCATCCGCCAAATCCCATTTGACCTGCTGGTCGAACGTCAGCGTCACCTTGCCGTCGGCGCGCTCCGGCATCACGCCGAGCCCGTTCGGCAGATCGAAGATATAACGCATGAACGTCGGCTGGCTGGCGATCTTGACGCGGATCATCGGCGCCTGCTTCTGCTTGTCCGCCATCCGCTGGGCGCGCAATTGACGCTCGGCCTCGCGGGTGCGGCGCGACAGATCGTCGACCACTTCCTGCGGCAGCCCGGGCAGCACGCCCTGCCAGGTATTGGGCAACAGATCGACATAGAGCCGCTCGGCGGCCGGGATCGAATTGATTTTCACCTGGCGCGCCAGCGCGATGCGGATCGCCTTGCCGTCCGGGTCGAGCCGCGCGGCGCTGACGAAGTCCGGCGCGCTGGCATTCATGCGGTCGACCGCGACGCTGATCGGCTTGGCGAAACTGATGACCATGATCGCGCCGGAGACGCGCACTTTGGCCGGGACTTCCTCATCCATGCGGAAGATCAGCCGGGCAAAGCCCTGGTCGGTCTGGATGCTGAGTTCGCCATTGACGCGGTCGTCGGCCTTGGCGGCGCCGGCCGTCAGGAGCGCTACCGTGAACAGCAGCGCGCCGAGCGCCAAGCTCCGCGTCACGCCAAGCACCACGCCAAGCGTCACGCCAAGCGCGGCGCGCATCGCCTTACTGCTGCGGGGGAAAGCGTTCATGAAGCCGATCCAGCCGGCGACACCGCCGGTCGCGCCAGCCTAGGGTTTCGCGTTTAATGGCGCGTTAACCGTGCAGATATACCTCCGCCGGTTTTTCGCTGAAAATCCGGGGCAACTGCAGCGCCCGGCTCAGTTGCCGTTCTGTCTGCCTTCGATCTTGGGCAATTGATCGGCGCCTTGTGCTTTGGGCGTCGCGCTGGCGCGGCTGGCCAGTTCGACCGTCAGCTTCTCGGCGCTCTCCGAGGTCATGGCCGCCATGATTTCCGACATCTTGGCCGGTTTGATCTGGGTCGCCACCTCGACCAGGATTTTCAAGTCGAGCCGGTCGAAAATCCGCGCCGCGTCTTTCGGTTTCATGTTCTCGTACATCGTGACGATGCTCTTGAAGCGGTCGCCTTCCGCCTTGTCGCGGACACCGATGGCGCTGTTGACGCGCGTCTCGACGTCCTTAAGCTCGTTCACTTTGGATTCGACGCGCTTCTCGGCGGCCTTCAGCAGGTTTTCGCGCATTTCGATATCGCGGCTGCGGCTCTCGAGTTCCTGGCGGCGATCCTGCAGGCGCTCCAGCACGGCGCGCTCGCCGGGCGAATTGATCTTGCCCGGCTCCATGGGATAAATGTTGCCGCCGACGTCGAGCTTCATGGACTCAGGCGGCTTGTCGCTGGTCTTGAGCGCGGGCCCCGCGGCGGGGTCGGCCTTTTTCTCGTCGCCGTGTCCGCCACCGTGCGCTTCTTCTTTCTTTTCGGTGGAGCCGGTGATGTCGCCTTTGCCGCCGTCGTTATAGCCGAACATCTCCTGCGCCCAGGGCTTGACCGCTGAATCGCCGGCCGCCGAAGGCCGCCGCGACTCCGCCGGCATCACGTTGCCGTCGGCGATGGTGATTTTCGGATAAGCCGGAATGTCCTCGGCCTTCGTCGTCTGCACCGGCTTGACGCGGTTTTGCATCCGCTCCGCCAGCGTATAGCCGCCGTCGAAGACCAGCCCCGACACCTTGAGCGCGAACAGGCAGATGGTCGCGAGCAAGACGATCGGGATCAGCCGGAAATCGCGGGCGAAGCGGATCATGCCGCAAGACCGTTGTGGCCGTTAAGACGCGCGCGGGTGCGATCGGCAAAAGCTTGCGCCGCGGCCGCGACCGACTTGGCGTCGGGCGCTTTGGCGACCGGCTCGTCGGCGGCGCGGGCGGCGCCGGCGATGCGCGTGATCTTGATCAGCAATTCCTCGCCGGTCTTGAGCTGGCGCTCGATTTCCGACGACATCTGCTCGCTGCGCGTGAGCCGTTCGTTCAAGGTCTGCTCGCCCTCGCGCATGGTGGCCTTGAGCCCGCCGATAGCGCGCTCGGCGATTTCGGTGGCGGTGATCAATTCGGAAATGGTGGCGCGCAGCGATTGCTCGTCGGCCTTGAGCAGGCGGAGCTGCTTATTGAGCCGCACGCAATAGAGGATCGTCAGCAGCAGGAGGATCGAAACCATGGTTTCGACCAGAAAGCCGTAGTGGTAGCTCACGGGACCTCCATCCGATTGTTCGGCTCGTCGGCCTTCTCGAACATCGCAAATGTCGTGCGCGGGCGGCGCAGCGGCTTGGCGACGCGGACGGCGACGCGGTCGCCGACCTTGCCCATGCGTCCTTCGGTCAAGGTGACGTCGCCGCAGCGCACCGACACCAAAGCCTCGGGCTTGAGTTCGAGCATCAGCGTGTCGCCGACATTGAGCGCCAACATCTTTCGCAAAGGCAGCTTTTGCTCGTACAAAACGGCGTCGACGTCGATCTGCGCCTGGCCGATTTCAGTCGCCAGATGGCCTTCCCAGATCGGGTCGCGGCCGAACTTCTCGCCCATGAACATCTGCAGCAGCGTGGCGCGGATCGGTTCGATGGTGGCGTAAGGCAGCAGCAATTCGATATTGCCGCCGCGATCTTCCATGTCGATGCGCAGGCGCACCAGAATGGCGGCGTTGGCGGGACGCGAGATCGCGGCAAAGCGCGGATTGGTCTCGAGCCGGTCGATGTTGAACTTCACCGGCGACAGCGGCTTGAAGGCAAGCTCGGCGTCGGCCAGCACCACCTCGATCATGCGCTTGACCAGATTGGTCTCGATCGTGGTGTAGGGCCGGCCCTCGACGCGCACCGTGCTGGCGCCGCGCCGGCCGCCGAGCAGCACGTCGATGATCGAATAGATCAGGCTGGAATTGACGGTCGCAAGCCCGAAATTTTCCCATTCCTCGGCCTTGAAGACCGCGAGAATGGCCGGCAGCGGAATCGAGTTGAGATAGTCGCCGAAGCGCACCGAGGTGATGCGGTCGAGCGAGACTTCGACGTTGTCCGAGGTGAAATTGCGCAACGACGTCGTCATCAGCCGCACCAAGCGGTCGAAGACGATTTCCAGCATCGGCAGACGCTCGTAGGACACCATCGCCGAGTCTATGATGGCGCGGATGCCGGAATTGTCGTTGAGCGTCACGTCGCTCAGGCTAAAGCCGAGCAGACTGTCGATTTCTTCCTGATTGAGGATGCGCTCGGCGCCGCCTTTGGCGGACTGGAAGCCCGAGCCGTCGTCGACCATCGCCGCCCACTGCGCAGCGGCGTCGTCGGTGGTGGCGGCCGCCAATTCGCCGGCATTGGCCGCCGGCGCGCCGCTGCCGGTCTCCGATTCCAGCGCAACGCCCCACTCGGCCGCCAGCGCGTCTTGATCGATCTGGGTGTTCTGCGCCATCGGCTTAAGTTGCGCTTTCTAAGGACCTAAAGACCCGAACGGGACGGCCGCATCACTGAACGATGATCTCTTTAAACAGCACGGCGGTGATGTGGTTGGGCGACACCGATGCGTTGACCCGCCGGGTCAGCTCTTCCTTGAGCCGGTACAGCCCGGCGGAACCATCGAGATCGGTCGGCCGCAGTTCGCGCAGATAGGTCTGGAACGCGTCCATGACGCGCGGCATCAGCGGCGTGATCTTGGCCACCAGTTCAGCGTCCGGCACTTCGAGCACGATCTTCACTTTAAGATATTGCGTGCGGTCGGTGCCGGCGTTCGACAGATTGACCAGCACGTCCGGCATGTCGACGAAGACAGCGGGCTTGACCTCGGCGACCTTGGGCTTCTCGTGGCTCTCGCCGCCGAAGAAGAAGGCGTAGCCGCCGTAACCGCCGCCGCCGAGCACCAGGAGCCCGACGACGCCGATAATAATGAGCTTCAACGGCAGCTTCTTCTTCGCGGCCGGCGCGGCGCCGTCTTCCGCGCCCTCGGCGGCGTCGGCTTCGTCTTTCTTTTTTGGTTTTGCAGCCATCCAACGACCCCAGTTCGCACGTGTGGGCGATCCGCATGCGGCGTCGCTTCTGCGATACGCCGCGAATGCGCGACCCGCGCCCCCTGACTGCAAAACTAGGTCGGTATGGTTAACAGATGCTTTCGACACCGCCGCAAAGCGGCATGTTTTGCCGGGTTGACGCGGCAAACGGTGCTTTTTGCCGTGAACGCGGGCCGGGCAATTTTCCGTAGTACATTGATTTAATTGGATTAATCGCATTGGCACGGCGGCTGCAATGCATCAGGCAGCCACCAGGCTTGGGAGAGTCTGGCGGCGATCAGTTCGGTGCCCTGGGAGGGGTGATCGAACCGGCAGCTAGGGGAGTTACCGATGCAGAATACACTTCTGGTCGGACTGTCACGTCAGGTCGCGCTTGGCCGTGAGCTCGACGTGATTGCGAACAACATTGCCAACCTGAATACCACCGGCTTCAAAGCCGAAGGCTCGCTATTCGAGGAATTCCTCGACACCAACGCGCGCGCCGACCAGAGCCGCAACCGCGTCAGCTTCGTGCGCGACCGCGGTTCCTGGCACGACCTTTCCGCCGGCCCGATCGAAAAGACCGGCAACCCGCTCGACGTCGCCATCGACGGCAACGCGTTCCTCGCCGTGCAGACGCCGCGCGGCGAGCGCTACACGCGCAACGGCTCGATGCACATCAATCCGCAAGGCCAGTTGGTCAACAGCGAAGGCGACGCCGTGCTCGGCGAGGCCGGGCCCATCACCTTCCAGCCGACCGACAACCAGGTCGCGATCAGCGCCGACGGCACCGTCAGCGTGCGCGAAGGCAACGGTACCGTCGACTCGCAGCGCGGCAAACTGAAATTGGTGGCGATCACCAACAATCAAAACCTGCAGAAGGAAGGCAACAGCAACTTCTCGGTCGCCGGGGAAACGCCGCAGCCGACCAAGGCGTCGCGCCTCATGCAGGGCACCATCGAGAAATCCAACGTCCGCTCGGTCATCGAAATGACGCGCATGATCGAAGTGACGCGCAGCTACACGCAAGTCGCCAACATGATTTCACAACAGGCCGACATGCAGAAGAACGCGATGAACAAGCTTGCCGAAGTACCGGCCTGACGCTGAGGGATTAGTACATGCGAGCGCTTCAAACTGCCGCGACCGGGATGCAGGCCCAGGAACTCAACGTTCAGGTCATCTCGAACAACATCGCCAACATGCGCACCACCGGCTACAAACGCCAGCGCGCCGAATTCCAGGATCTGCTGTACGAGCACGTCAGCCGTGTCGGCACGCAGACCTCGTCGCAAGGCAACATCTTGCCGGTCGGCATCGACCTCGGCGGCGGCGTCAAGACCGTCGGCACGCCGCGCCTGATGACGCAAGGCACGCTGGCGGCCACCGGCGCCACGCTCGATCTCGCCATCCGCGGCGACGGCTTCTTCAAGATCCAGATGCCGGACGGCACGTACTCCTACACCCGCGACGGCTCGTTCCAGATGGACGCGCAAGGCCGCATCGTCACCGCGCAAGGCAACGTCGTGCAGCCCGCGATCACCATCCCGGCGAATTCCTCGGGCCTGACCATCAACGCCCAGGGCCAGGTCTCGGTGACGCCGCAAGGCTCCACCAGTTCGACCGTGATCGGACAACTGGCTTTGACCCGCTTCATCAACCAGGCCGGCCTGCTCTCGGTCGGCGACAACATGTTCACCGAAACGCCCTCCTCCGGCACGCCGCAAGACGGCCTGCCGAGCACCGACGGCGCCGGCGACATTCAGCAAGGCAACCTCGAACAGGCCAACGTCGAAGCGGTCAGCGAAATCTCCGATCTGATCGCCGCGCAACGCGCCTACGAGATGAACGGCAAGGTCATCACCGCCGCCGACCAGATGCTGTCCACCACCTCCAACCTGATGCGCTGAGGCAGAACCATGATCCGTCTTTGCATCGCCGTCCTCTTGAGCCTCATCGGCTTTTCCGCCGCGGCGCAGACTTTGCCCGCGACCGACCAGCAGCGGCCCGCGCTCAAGGCCGAGGCCATCATCACCGGCGACATCGTGCGCATCGGCGATCTGGTCGACCGCGCCGGCATCATCGCCAACGTGCCGATCTTCCGCGCCCCCGACCTCGGGTCGACCGGCACGGTGTCGGCCGACGCGGTGGTGGAAGCAGTGCGCGCCCATGCGCTGGTCGGTCTCGACACCAACGGTCTGACCGAAGTGGTCGTCACCCGCGCCAGCCGCACCATTCCGGCCAAACTGATCGAAGACACCCTCGCCGCGGCCTTGGCCAAGCAATATTCGCTCGGCGAGCCGAAAAATCTCGTCATCGGCTTCGAGCGTGACATGCGCGCCATCCAGGTCGAGCCGAACGCGTCGGGCGATCCGCGCGTGTCGCGCGTGACTTACGACGCCCGCAGCGGCCATTTCGACGCCACCGTGGAAATTCCGACCGGCGCCGCCAACCGCGGCCTGCTGCGGCTGTCCGGCCGCGCCGTGCCGGCGGTCGACGTGGTCACCGTCAACCGCACCGTCGAACGGGGGATCGTGCTCAAGGACAGCGACGTCTCGGTCGAGCGACGCGCCCGCGCCGACGTCGGCCGCGACATCATCGTCGATCTCGAGCAAGCGGTCGGCTTTGCCGCCCGCACCGCCTTGCAGCCGGGCCGCCCGTTGCGCTCGGCCGACCTGATGAAGCCCGAGGTGGTGTCGCGCAACGACACCGTGACCCTGACCTACGAAATCCCCGGCGTGATGCTGACGGTGCGCGGCAAGGCGCTCGACGGCGGCGCCGAAGGCGACGTCATCAATGTCCTCAACGAACAATCCAAACGCACCGTGCAAGGCGTCGTCACCGGTCCCGGCCGCGTCATGATCGGCACCCGCCAACCCAAGCTTGCCGCCAACTTGTCCCCGAGTAACGCCGCCGCGCGCTGAGCGCCCGGACTAATGTGAAAGTGATGCCGATGAACGTCATTACCGTGTTGCGTCATGCGGTCTTAGCCACGATCGCGACGTCGTTGCTGTCCGGTTGCGCGGCCTTCGACAGGCTCAAGAATGTCGGCGAGCAGCCGGCGCTCTCGGCGGTCGACAATCCGACGGCGCGGCCTGGTTACAAGCCGGTGCAGATGCCGATGCCGGCGGCGCAGCCGGCCTCGTACAATCCGAATTCGCTGTGGCGCAACGGCTCGCGCGCCTTCTTCAAGGACCAGCGCGCGCACCAGGTCGGCGACATCCTGACCGTGCAGGTCAACATCACCGACAAGGCCAACATCGCTAACGAGACGCAGCGCAGCCGCGCCAACAAGGAAGACTCCGGCGTCACCGACTTCCTCGGCAGCAAGACCATCGCGACGCCGGCCACCGCGATCTTGCCGGGCCGCATTCTCACCGCCGACTCGACGTCGTCGAGCGACGGCAAAGGCTCGGTCACGCGCCAGGAGGCCTTGTCGACCAATGTCGCCGGCGTCGTCACGCAGGTGCTGCCGAACGGCAATCTGGTGATCGAGGGCCGCCAGGAAATCCGCGTCAACTTCGAAATCCGCGAACTGATCGTCGCCGGCATCGTGCGGCCGGAAGACATCCAGAGCGACAACACCATCGACTCCTCGAAGATCGCGCAGGCCCGCATCGCCTATGGCGGCCGCGGCCAGATCACCGACGTCCAACAACCGCGCTACGGGCAGCAGGTGCTCGACGTAGTGCTGCCGTTCTAGCCCTCCCGCTTCAGGCGACCCGACAGGTTCACATGCAGAAGTTTACCAGTCAGTAGCGTCGCTTGTATGAGCTCCCCCGCCGGGTGTCGTCTCGCGAGCGACAAACGGCGTCAACGACGCGGCCTCCGGATGCTCCCCACCCGGAGGCCGTGTTCGTTTTTGGGTAAGTGCCTTGCAACGGAATAGCTTCCCCCGCGCGCCCGACGTGGCATAAGGGCGCCGCAATTCCACCCGAGGTCCCTGCCCGCCC
>Ga0265314_10001245_pt1 | contig 29069 bp, 23 predicted proteins | sample 4126metaG_FD_203106 | JGI IMG/M metagenome (GOLD analysis project Ga0265314, IMG submission 203106) | Rhizosphere microbial communities from Carex aquatilis grown in University of Washington, Seatle, WA, United States - 4-1-26 metaG | ecosystem: Host-associated > Plants > Roots > Rhizosphere >... | reverse complement strand
ATGAAGGAGCGCTTCACCCTGGTGCTGAAGGGCAACCTCGCCCTGGCGCGGGCGCGCTTTCCGGCCGGCACCCCCGGCTCGCAACTGGACGCCCTGGCGCGCGGACCCCTGTGGTCGGCGGGGCTGGACTATGACCACGGCACCGGCCACGGGGTGGGCTCCTATCTCGGCGTGCACGAGGGACCGCACGGCATCTCCAAGCGCGCGGGCGGGGCGCCGCTGCAGGCCGGCATGATCGTGTCCAACGAGCCGGGCTACTACAAGACCGGCGCCTACGGCATCCGCATCGAGAACCTGGTGCTGGTGGCGGAAGCGCCCGCGCCGGACGGCGCCGAGAAGCCACTCAACCACTTCGAGACGCTGACCCTGGCGCCGATCGACCGCCGGCTCATCCTGACGCGCATGCTGACCGCCAAGGAACGCGCCTGGGTCGACGCCTATCATGCCGGGGTGCGCAAAGCCCTCAGCCCGCAGCTCGACGCGCCGGCGCGCGCCTGGCTCGACGCCGCCACCCGGCCGCTCGGCCCCAGCTGATGCACGCGCCCTCGCCGGTCGAGCCCGCGGCCAAAAAAGCCACGCCCTGGCACTTACTGGCGCTGCTGATGGCCATGACCGCCATCGGGCCGGCGACGCTGAACATGGTGGTACCCGCTTTGCCCGGGCTGACGCGCAAGCTCGCCACGGACGCCGGCACCGTGCAGCTGACGCTGTCGCTTTATCTCCTGAGCCTCGCCACGGCGCAGCTTCTGCTCGGACCCTTGTCCGACCGCTTCGGCCGCCGCCCGGTGGTGCTGGCGGGACTGTCGATTGCGGTGCTGGCCTCGCTCGCGGCCATCGCCACGTCCTCGATCGGCGCGCTGATCGCGGTGCGCACCGTGCAGGCCATCGGCGCCGCGACCGGCATCGTCATGGGCCGCGCCATCATCCGCGACCTGTTCTCGCGCGACCGCGCCGCGGCGATGCTTGGCCTCGTCACGACCGCCATGGTGATCGCGCCGATGGTGTCGCCGTTGATCGGCGGCCTTCTCGACACCGCCTTCGGCTGGGAGGCGATCTTTCTGTTCATCGCCACATTCAGCGCCGTCGTGCTGGCCTGGGCCTTCGCCGTGCTGCCGGAAACGCGGCCCGTCAGCGACGGGCATACGCCCGCCGCGCTATGGCTCGATACGTGCAGCCTGCTCGGCAGCGCGAAATTCTACGGCTACGTGCTGGCCGCCGCGCTCGGCTCGGCGCCGTTCTTTACGTTTATCGGCGGCGGTCCCCACGTCGTGGTGACGCTGATGGGCCGCTCCTCGGCCGAATTCGGCCTGTGGTTCGCCGTCACTTCGCTCGGTTATATGAGCGGCAATTTTACGGTATCGCGACTGTCGCAGCGTCTCGGCATCGATGCGTTGATCGTGACCGGCATCGGCTTCGAGCTGTTGGGCGCGAGCCTCACCGCCCTCCTAGTGGCGACGGTGCCGCAAGGCGGCCCGGCGATCATCTTCCTGCCGCAGATGGTGATCTCCTTCGGCAACGGCTTGGTGCTGCCGAACTGCATCGCCGGCGCCATCAGCGTGCGGCCGCAGGCGGCCGGCACCGCGGCCGGCATGACCGGATTCACGCAGATGGCCATCGGCGCGGGTTCGACGCAATTCGTGTCGGTGCTGCTGGGCCATGGCACGTCGGCGATGCCGATGGCCTGGATGCTGGTCTTCATGGTTGTAATGACCGCGCTGGCTTACGGCACGCTGGCGCGACGGTAAGTCAGATCAATGCGATGATTTGGGCCGGGACTTGACCAGCGATCTGATCTTGTCCGTGTCGGCCTGGGTCGCCGGATTATAGACCACCATGCTGAGATCGGGCCGCCCCTCAACCGCAAAGGCCGAATATTCCAGCGCGATCGGTCCGGCAATCGGATGCCGCACATTTTTGGCGGCTTCGCCATACGTGCCGCGCACATCATTGTCGCGCCACATCGATTCGAACTCGGGACTCGATCGGCAAAGCTCATCGACCAACGCTTTGACGTTCTCCGCCACCCCGGCCCGTGTGGTGTCCGCCCGGAACGCCGCGACCACAAACCTTGCGTCGCTCTCCCAATTCGGCATCGCGCCACGAACGCGGGGATTCAAGAAGACGAGCCGCAGGCTGTTGCGCTGCTCGGGCGCGAGCGCTGCGTAGTCGACCAACACCGCCGCGGCGGCGCGGTTCCACGCGATGATGTCCCATGTAGATGTCTTCACATAAGCGGGGCTGAGCTCCAACGCGTCGAGCACGCGTTGCAGCCGAGGCGTGACGCCTTCGGCGGCTTGATGGCGAACCTCGGGCGGGCGGCCCAAAGCGAGCAGGAAGAGGTGCTCGCGCTCGACCGCCGTTAGCATCAGGGCGCGCGCGATCCGGTCGAGAACATCGGAGGAGGCTGCGCCGCCGCGCCCTTGTTCAAGCCATGTGTACCACGTGGCACTGACATTGGCGCGCTGGGCCACCTCCTCGCGCCGCAACCCTGGCGTTCGCCGGCGGGTCAATGGAAAGCCTAACGCCGCCGGATCGAGCTTCGCGCGGCGATCCTTTAGATAGGCGCCAAACTGGTTGTCCGTCCCGGGGGGCATGCTGAGCCTGTTATCTATTATACCATGATAATATCACGACTTTACCAGGATAGACTATAGGCCCACATCAGCCTTCGGTTCAACCTCGGAGGTTTCCAATGCGTGTCTTTGTCACCGGCGCGACCGGATTCATCGGCTCTGCCGTTGTCAGTGAACTGATTGCCGCGGGCCATAAGGTGCTCGGCCTCGCCCGCTCGGACGCGGGCGCCGCGTCCCTGGCCGCGGCAGGCGCCGACGCCCATCGCGGTTCGCTCGACGATCTCGACAGCTTTCACCGCGGTGCGGCGGCGGCAGACGGCGTGGTCCATACGGCGTTCATTCACGACTTTTCCAAATTCAAGGAGAATTGCGAGATCGACCGCCGCGCTGTCGAAGCCCTCGGCGCCGCGCTCGCCGGCTCCGAACGCCCCTTGATCGTCACCTCCGGCACCGGGATTTTGCCGCAAGGGCGGCTCGTGACCGAAAGCGATGTGCCCGCTTCCGCGGCCAATCCGCGCGTCGCGTCGGAAGAGGCAGCGGCTTCGATGGCGGCACGCGGCGTGCATGTTTCGGTGGTGCGGCTGCCGCCTTCGGTTCATGGCGACGGCGATCACGCCTTCGTTCCACTCCTCATCGGCATCGCGCGCGAAAAAGGCGTTGCCGCCTATGTGGGCGACGGGTTCAACCGTTGGCCAGCCGTGCATCGCATCGATGCCGCTCGGCTGTTCCGGCTGGCGCTCGAAAAGGGCGGCTCAGGCGCTCGCTATCATGGCGTGGCCGAAGAAGGCGTTGCGTTCCGCGATATCGCGGGCGTCATCGGTCGCCGTCTAAATTTGCCGGTTATCGGCAAAACCGCCGAAGAAGCAGCCGGTCATTTCGGCTGGTTCGCGCATTTCGCAGCGCTCGATAATCCGGCGTCGAGCGCGCAAACCCGGCAAGTTCTGGGGTGGCAGCCGACGCAACCAGCGCTCATTCCGGATCTGGACCGCCCGCGCTATTTCGAGTCTTCACACTAAGAAATGAGCTTCAGCCACTCGTCTTCGGTCAACACCTGAACGCCGTGCTTCTTGGCCTCGGCCAATTTGGAGCCGGCGCCGGGCCCGGCGACCACTAAATCGGTCTTCGCCGACACCGAACCCGCCGCCTTGGCGCCGAGCCGCTCGGCGGTGGCCTTGGCTTCCTCGCGCGTCATTTTCTCAAGCGAGCCGGTGAAGACAACCGTCTTGCCGGCGATGGGGCTGTCGGTCTTCGGCTTTTCGGCATCGAGAATGGTGACCTGCTTGGTCAGGCGCTCGACGATGCCGCGGTTGTGACTCTCGCCGAAATAGGCGCCGACCGCGGCGATGACGGTGTCGCCAATCTGGTCGAGCGCGTCCATCTCGGCGATGGTTTCCTCGTCACCTTTGACGACCTTCAATCCGGCGTCATGGAACGCTTGCCAGGAGCCGTAGCCGCGCGCCAGCGCCAGCGCCGTGGTCTCACCGACATGGCGAATGCCGAGCGCGTAGATGAAGCGGTCGAGCGAAATCTCGCGGCGCTCGTCGATGGCGTTGAACAGATTGCGCACCGAGGTTTCGCCATAGCCCTCCTCTTCCAGCAATTCCTTTTTGTGTTTGCGCTCGAGCGTGAAAATGTCGGACGGCTCGCGCACCCACTCCTTGTCGTAGAAAAGCTGGATCTGCTTCTCGCCAAGGCCTTCGATGTCGAAAGCGCGGCGCGACACGAACAGCCGCAAATGCTCGATCTTCTGGAACGGACAGGCGAACTCGCCGGTGCAGCGGGCCCGCGCCCCCTCCTCGCCGGTCGCGGTTTCCTCGCGCACGACGTCGGTGTGCAGCGGGCACGGGCACTTCTTGGGGAAATGATATTCCTTGGCGCCCTTCGGCCGCTTGTCGAGCACGACGTCGACCACCTGAGGAATGACGTCGCCGGCGCGCTGGATGATGACGGTGTCGCCGATGCGGATGTCGCGGCCCTCGCGCAAAGGCTCGCCGTCGCCGCCGATGCCCTTGATGTAATCCTCGTTGTGCAGCGTGACGTTTTGCACGATGACGCCGCCGACGCCGACCGGCTCCAGCTTGCCGACCGGCGTGAAGGCGCCGGTGCGGCCGACCTGGATCTCGATATCCTTGAGCACGGTGATGGCGCGTTCGGCGGGAAACTTGTGCGCGATGGCCCAGCGCGGCGTGCGCGAGACGAAACCGAGCCGCTCCTGCCAGTCGAGGCGGTCGATTTTGTAGACGACGCCGTCGATGTCGTAATCGAGGCCGGCGCGCTGCTCCTCGATCTTGCGATGGAACGCCAACAGTTCCTCGACCGAATGGCAGATTTTAGTCAACGGGTTGGTAGTAAAGCCCAGCCGTTCGAACCATTTGATCATGCCGGACTGGCTGTCGGCCGGCCTGTCGCTGACCTCACCCCAGGCATAGGCGAAGAAGCCGAGCGGCCGCGAGGCCGTGACGGCCGGATCCTTCTGGCGCAAGGAACCGGCCGCCGAATTGCGCGGATTGGCGAAGATGGTCTCGTCCGCGGCCTTCTGCCGCTCGTTCAGTTTGAGAAAATCCGCCTTGGTCATATAGACCTCGCCGCGCACCTCGACGACCGCGGGGACGTTCTTGCCCTTCAACGTCTGCGGCACCTGTTTGAGCGTCTTGATGTTGGCGGTGACGTCCTCGCCCTCCTGGCCGTCGCCGCGCGTGGCCGCGGTGATCAGTTCGCCGCCCTCGTAGCGCAGCGACATCGACAGGCCATCGATCTTGGGCTCGGCGGAGAATGCGATCGGCTCATCGTCCGACAGCTTGAGGAATTTGCGGATGCGACCGACGAATTCGACGACGTCATCCTCGGCAAAGGCATTGTCGAGCGAGAGCATCGGGATGGCGTGACGGACTTTCTTGAACCCGCGCGCCGGCGTGGCGCCGACCTTCAGCGACAGCGATTCAAGCGTACGCAGATCGGGAAACTTCGCCTCGATTGCGTTATAACGCTTGCGCAGCTCGTCGTATTCCGCGTCGGAGACCGTCGGCTTGTCCTGCTGGTAATAGCGCTTGTCGTGAGCCGTGATCTCGATTTGCAGGCGCGCGTATTCCGCCGCGGCCTGCTTTGACGTGAGCAGGTCCACGGGGGTTTTGTCGGTTTTGATTTTGGATTTACTACTCTTCGCCATTTTACTCTTCGCGTCGACAGAGAACTACGACGCCGCCTTGATGAGGCGTTCGGCGGCGGCGCGGGCCTCGTTGGTGATCTCGGCGCCGGCCAGCATGCGGGCGATTTCCTCGCGGCGATGGTCGGCGGCGACCTCGGTGACGCGCGTGGCCACCCGCTTGCCCTTGTCCAACGCGTCCTTGCTGATGACGTAGTGGCGGTCGGCCTGCGCCGCGACCTGCGGCGCGTGCGTGACGGCGAGCACCTGGACACCGCGCGCCAGCCGCCCCAGACGTACGCCAATCGCATCGGCCACCGCGCCGCCGACGCCGGTATCGATTTCGTCGAACACCAGCGTGGGGGCCGAGCCGCGGTCGGCCAATACGACTTTCAGCGCCAGGAGAAAGCGCGCCAATTCGCCGCCGGAGGCGATCTTCATCAGCGGGCCGGGCTTGGTGCCGGGATTGGTCTGCACCCAGAACTCGACGCGGTCGATGCCGTTCGGGCCGGGAGCGGCCGCATCGGTTTCGATCTCGGTGGAGAATTTCGCGCGCTCGAGCTTGAGCGGCTTCAATTCGGCATTGACGGCCTTGTCGAGGGAGGCTGCGGCTTTGACGCGCGCCTTGGACAAAGCCTCGGCGCTTTTGCGGAAGTCGGCGTCGGCCTTGGCGGCGGCCGCAACCAGCGCCGTGAGCTGCGCCTCGCCGGCGTCGATCAGCGCGATGTCGTTGGCGTATTTCGCGGCCAGCGCGGCGAGATCGTCGACCGGCACGTTGTATTTCCGCGCGGCGGCGCGCAATGCGAACAGCCGCTCCTCGTTGCGCTCGAGTTCGGCGGGGTCGAAGTCGGCGGCGCGCAAGGCGGCCTCGAGATGGCCCCGGGTTTCCTCCAGCGCGTTGAGCGCGACGTCGAGCGATTTCACCGACGGATCGACGAGCGTCGGCGCCTGGCTGCTGCGCCGCTCCAGCCGGCGGATAGCGCCGGAAAGCGCCGGCACCGACGAATTGGCGCCGGCGATGACGTCATAGGCATCGCGCAGATCCTCGGCGACTTTCTCGGACTGCATCATGATCGTGCGCCGCGTGGCGAGCGTGGTTTCCTCGCCGGCCTGCGGCGCCAATTTGTCGAGTTCGTCGACCGAATGGCGCAGCCAGTCGCTTTCGCGTTGCGCGCGCTCGACTTGCGCGCGATGGGCATCGACGGCCTCCTGGGCGGCACGGCGCGCGTCCCACAAAGCGGCGATCTTGGCGGCATCGTCTTCCAGCCCGCCATAGGCGTCGAGCAGGCTGCGGTGGGTCGACGCATCGACCAGCGCGCGGTCGTCATGCTGGCCGTGGATCTCGACCAGCGCGCTGCCCAGCTGGCGCATGACCTGGACGCTGACCGGTTGGTCGTTGACGAAAGCGCGGGTGCGGCCGTCGGCCAATTGGACGCGACGCAAAATCAGTTCATCGTCGGCCGCGATGTCGTTGGCTTTCAGTAGCGCGCGTGCCGGATGCCGGGCGCCGACCTCGAATACGGCGATGACCTGGCCCTGCTCGACCCCTTGCCGCACCAGGCTCTGGTCGCCGCGGCCGCCGAGCGCCAGGGCGAAGGAATCCAGCAAAATCGACTTGCCGGCGCCGGTCTCGCCGGTGAGCACGGCAAGCCCGCCGGCGAAATCGATGTCGAGCCGGTCGATCAGGACAATATCGCGGATCGAAAGTCGGGAAAGCATGGCGCCTTATACCAAAGATTCGGGCCGCCAGTTTATCGCGATGAATGTGGGCAAGTCGTCCATCCGGACGCCGCCCGGACAGACAAATTCTGTCAGCCCAGCCCGACCTTGCGGAACGCCTTGCTGATCCAGGAGCCCTTGTTCTCGGCCGGCTCCCCGCCGCCGTTTTTCACCAGGGCGTATGCGCGGCTGTACCATTCGCTGTCCGGGAAATTGTGCCCCAGGACGGCGGCCGCGGTCTGCGCCTCGTCGGTGATGCCGAGCGCCGTATAGGCTTCCACCAGCCGCATCAGCGCCTCTTCGACGTGGCGCGTGGTCTGATATTTGGTCACCACTACCTTGAAGCGGTTGATGGCGCCGGTCCAATCCTTGCGGTCCAGATAATAGCGGCCGGTCAGCATTTCCTTGCCGGCAAGCTGGTCGCGCGCCACCTGCATCTTCTGCTTGGCGCTGACGGCGTATTCGGTGCCGGGATATTTGCGCACCACCTCGTCGAGCGTATCGAGCGCCTTGTCGGTACGCTCCTGATCGCGCGTGACGTCCGGGATTTGGTCGTAATAGGAGGCGCCGATCAGATATTGCGCGTAAGCCGCGTCCGGGCTGCCGGGGTGCAGCGAAATGTAGCGCTTGGCGGCGGTGATGCTTTCGTCATATTGGCCGGAGGCATAATAGGAATAAGACGACATGATCAGCGCCTTGCGCGCCCAGTCCGAATACGGGTGCTGGCGGTCGACTTCTTCGAATTTCTTGACCGCTTCCTTCGGGTCCTGCTTCTGGTTGAGCAGGAAAAGGCCCTCGTTATAGAGCCGTTCCGGCGGCTCATCGGGGGCGACGTCGTCTTTTTTGCCGAACAAATCGAGGCTGCCGCAGGCCCCGACGCTGAGCGCCAGCAGCAGGGCGATCGCCGTGCGCGCGAGGCGCGAGCCGCGCCGGTTGGCAAGAACCGATTTCGACACAAACAGCATGGACGCGTTCGATCCGTTCCCCAACAGGTCCGGGTACGACCCGGTAAACCCTTAATTCCGCGCTGGTTTAGATGAAAAACCGCGGTCCCGCCAATCGATTAGAAATTAGGGATTACGCAGACATTCAGCCCGGAATAAGGCGGGGAAAGGCCGAGTTTACTAAGAAATCTCGGGCCCGTAGACAGCGGCAAGGCCGGCGCCGAGATCGGCGTGGCCGCGGGACCGGCGCACCGGCAAGGCTTCGGCGGGCGCCTCGACGACGCGCCAGGCGCTGGTATCGGCCATCAGCGCCGACAGCACGGCATGATTGAGATTGTGACCGCCGCGCACGGTCTTGTAGGCGGCGAGCAGCGGCTGGCCGGCCAGCGCCAGATCGCCGATGGCGTCGAGCACCTTGTGGCGCACGAATTCGTCGGCGAAACGCAGGCCTTCCGGATTGAGCACGCGGTCTTCGCTGACCACCAGCGTATTGGCGAAATTGGCGCCGAGCGCGTAACCGGCGCTCCACAATTTGGCGACGTCTTTCATGAAGCCGAAGGTGCGGGCCCGCGCGATTTCGCGGCGGAACGTGTTCGGCTCGATATCCAGCGCCAGCGCCTGCTTACCGATCAGCGGATGGTCGAATTCGATTTCGGCTTCGACGCGGAAGCCATGACTGTAGGGCCGCAACTCGCCGAACGCCTTGTCCTTGGTGACGCGAACCGGCTTGAGAACTTCAATGTAGCGGCGCGGTTGCGCGCGCGCGGTCAAACCCGCCTGGTCGAGCGCATCCACAAAAGCGGCCGCGCTGCCGTCCATGATCGGCACTTCCGGTCCGTCGATCTCGACGATGACGTTGTCGACGTGCAAGCCGCGCATCGCCGCCAGCAAATGTTCGGCGGTCGAACAGATCGGGCCCTTGGCGTCGCCCAAGACGGTGGCAAATTCGGTGGCGGTGACGGAACGGACGTCGGCGCGCACTTCGCGCTCGACGGCGCCATCGGCGGAAACACGGCGGAAGACGATGCCTTGGTCGTCGCGTGCGGGATTAAGCGTCAGGGTCACGGGCAGACCGGAATGCACGCCGATGCCGGAAACGGCAATCTGGTCGCGCAACGTGGTCTGCTTGGCTGCCTTCATCTACCCTCACACGCACGACCTGTGCGGTCCCGTTCATGACCTCGGAAGGTCACATTGCTGCCTTTAACTGTACGCCCCTCAGCCTGTGGCGCAGCGCCCCAAAGGACCGCAAAAGTCCCTTACCGCGCCGCAACTTAGCCAGAAGCCGCGGCTCCCGCCAACTCACGGTTTCTTACCGACTGTTACTCTTTTTCGACGCAATTTGAGACATCGGCTGGCTGCTGCGCAGGCAAGCACCGACAAACCACGTCATACTGGGGGTGGAGACAAACGCGCCGCTGCCGCACGCACGCGCTTTTAAATAATGTAACGATCTCAATGTCTTAAAACGACATACGCGCATTTAATGAAGCCCGAATGCCCCGCTCCAAGTCCCGGAGCGGGGCATTCGCACTTGTTTAGCGGGCACTAATTGGCTTGCCGGCGAAGGAACGCCGGGATGTCGAGTTGATCTTCCTCGGCCGAATTATGCACAGCCGCGGGGCGGCCGTGGGGGTCCAGACCTTGCGGTGCAGCACGGCGGGCATATTCCGAGACCGGATCAGCGGGACGTCCCTCCGGCTGGCGGGCGGTCGGCCTCGGCGCTACCGGGCGTTCGAACGCCGGCATGGGGCGGGCAACGCGCGGCGCCGGGGGCGCTTCGGCTTCCTCCGGCTTGCGGCCAAGGCCGACCGAAGCCAGCCGCTGCATCAACGACATGCGGCGCTTTTCCGGATGATCGTCGGCAAGCTCGCCGCGTTGGGCGCGCATCTCGTTTTGCGCCGGCATCGGCAACTCGTCGATCCGGGGCATGCGAGGCTGACGCAGCGTGCGCTCCGGCGCCGGCGGGATGAAGGCTGCCGGCATCGGCAGGTCGATCTGCGGCTGCTCGCCGGCCGGTTCGAACAGCGACGGCTTCATCGGCATCGGACGGATCGAGACTTCCTCAGCAGTCGTCGCGGGCGGCGACATCAAGGCTGCCGCGACCGCGGCGTGGGCGGCGGATTCGACCGCCGCCGTGACGGCGATGGCGGGCTGCGGGTTGGTGCGCTCGATACGATCGGCAATGCGCTTGCTGTCGCTACGCATCTTGCCGGCCAGTTCCTTGAGCGCGCTTTCGGCGGGCTGTTGCTGACGCGGCGCGCCGACGTGATCGATGCCGGTCGCCACCACCGAGACGCGGATGATGCCTTCGAGCGTTTCGTCGAAGGTGGCGCCGACGATGATGTTGGCGTCCTGGTCGACTTCCTCGCGAATGCGCGTGGCGGCTTCGTCGACTTCATAAAGCGTGAGGTCTTTGCCGCCGGTGATCGAGATCAAGAGGCCGCGGGCGCCCTTCATGGAGGCGTCGTCGATCAGCGGGTTGGAGATGGCGGCTTCGGCCGCGGTCAGCGCCCGCTTCTCGCCGGAGGCTTCGCCGGTGCCCATCATCGCCTTGCCCATCTCCTTCATCACGGCACGCACGTCGGCGAAGTCGAGATTGATCAGGCCTTCCTTGACCATCAGGTCGGTGATGCAGGCGACGCCCGAGTAGAGCACCTGATCGGCCATCGCAAAAGCGTCGGCGAAGGTGGTCTTTTCGTTGGCGACGCGGAACAGGTTCTGGTTCGGGATCACCAGCAAGGTGTCCACAACCTTTTGCAGTTCGACGATACCGGCTTCGGCAAAGCGCATGCGGCGGGCGCCTTCGAAGTGGAACGGCTTGGTAATGACACCGACCGTGAGGATGCCGAGTTCGCGGGCGACCCGGGCGACCACGGGAGCGGCCCCTGTGCCGGTGCCGCCGCCCATGCCGGCGGTGACGAACACCATGTGCGCGCCGGTCAGATGATCGCGAATTTCGTCAATCACCTCTTCCGCGGCGGCGCGGCCGACTTCCGGCTGCGAGCCGGCGCCGAGACCTTCGGTAACCTGCGTGCCCATCTGGATGATGCGTTCGGCCTTCGACAGCGTCAGCGCCTGCGCGTCGGTATTGGCGACGACGAAGTCGACGCCCTGGAGGCCGGCCGTGATCATGTTGTTCACGGCATTGCCGCCGGCGCCGCCGACGCCGAATACGGTAATGCGCGGCTTCATCTCGTGGATGTCTGGGATTTTCAGGTTGATGGTCATTTGGTTGCCTTTGTGAATGCACGGGCAGCAAGCTTGAACGAAGCGCCGTTTGCGCAAACGCCTTTGCACGCCGCCGAAAAAGCCGGTCCGCCACCGGCCGCTTCGAGGTGAGTTGTCTGGGTCAGAAGCTTTCGCGCAGCCATCGTCCGACCCGTGCCATATAGCCGCCTGTTCCCGTCATCAATTGCCGCGTTTGCCGCGGTTCGAAGTGTTCAAGGTGCGCCGCTTGGGGGAAGACCAGGAGGCCTGCCGCGACGGCGAATGCCGGACTTTTTGCAGCTTCGGGCAAACCCGCCAGTCCGAGCGGGCGTCCTATTCGAACCGGGCGGCGCAGGATGCGCGAGGCCAGGTCGGCGATGCCGGACAATTGGCTGCCGCCGCCGGTCAAGACGACGCGGCCACGCGGCTCCGCGGCAAAGGGCGAAACCGCGAGACGGTCACGCACCATTTCCAGAATTTCCTCGACCCGCGGCTTGACGATGCGCACCAGACCCGCCCGTGAAACGAATTGCGGCGGCTCGCGCTCGTCGTCGCCAACCGGCGGCACCGTGATCATGTCGCGTTCATCCGACCCACCGGACAAAACACTGCCATAAATCGCTTTGATTCGCTCAGCATCCGCGATGCGGGTGTTGAGACCGCGGGCGAGATCCATGGTGACGTGATGGCCGCCCAGCGCGAAGCCATCGGCATGGACGAAGCGACCGCCGGAGAACACCGCCATGGTCGTGGTGCCGGCCCCCAGATCGATACAGGCGGCGCCCAGATCGGCCTCGTCGTCCGCCAAAACCGACAGGCCGGCCATATAGGGCGCGGCGACCAGGGCCTCGATGGCCAGATGGCTGCGCTCGACGGTCAGCATCAGGTTGCGCACGGTCGCGACGTCGGCGGTGACCATGTGCATGTCGACGCCGAAACGGTGGCCCAGCATGCCGCGCGGCTCGCGGATGCCGGCCGCGGCGTCGAGCGCGTAGCCGATCGGCAGGGAATGCAGCACGGCGCGGCCGTCGCGCACCGAATGGCGGCTGGCGGCGCCTAAAACTCGGGCGATATCGCTGTCGGTGACCGCGCCGCCGGACAATTCGACGTCGGCGACGAAGCGCTCGCTGCCGAGCCGTCCGCCGGACAGCGAAACCACAACGGATTCCAGTTGAACCCCGGCCATGGTCTCGGCGATCGAGATGGCCTGGCGAGAAATGCCCTCGGCCTCGTTGAGATCGACCACCGCGCCGCCCTTCATGCCGCTGGCGGCGGTGTGGGCAAAGCCGAGAACGCGCACGCCATGGGTGCGGCGGCGCAGCACGTCTTGCGGCGCCTGTGGCTCGAGCCGCGCGATCATGCAGACGATCTTGCTGGTGCCGATGTCGAGCCCGGCGACCACGGCGGCGCGCTTCGGCGAAACCGGCTTCATTTTCGGGGTCAGGCCAAAGCGGAGCACGGTCATGCTTCGCCCCCTTTGCCGCCCTTGGCCTTGCGGGCCTTTTCCAGCGCCTTGACCTGCTCGTCGCGCACCGCGGCGGAGGCATCGGATTGCCGCACGGTAACGCGATCCGGCAGGCGCAAATCGACGGTGACGATGTCGCGCGTCAGCAATTTCTTGGTGCGGTCGAGATCGACCAGGGTGGCGAGCGCGCGCGCCGGCTCGTTTTCCGGCAGCAGTACTTCGAGACCGTTTTTCAAATGCAGGGTCCAGCGCCGCTCGGCGACCAGCACCGAGGCGTCGACATTGTCGGCGACGTCCGGATATTGCTTGAGCAGCGCCAGGAAATCCTGTCCGGCGCGCTCGGCGCCGGCGCCGACCAGTTGCGGCAATGACGCGAAGCGCTGCGGCACGTGGTGTTCCAGCACGGTACCGTCGGCGGCGATCAACGACACCTGGCCGCCCTTTTGCCACAGCGCGAAAGCGGCACGCTCCTTGATTTCGATGCGTAGCCGGCTCGGGTAAAGCTTGAGCACCGTGGCTTCCGCGATCCAGGGATTGGTCATCAGTCCTGCGCGCATCTTGGCGGCATCGAGCAGCAACAGCGAAGAGTGCTCGGTGACGCCGGCGAATGCGAGGATGTCGTCGCGGCGCACTTCGTGCTCGCCGGACAGCGCGACCTCGGCGATGCCGAAACCGGCGCCGATGGCGGCCTGGTTGGCGATGTCCTGCAAACCGTTCGCGATATCCTGGACGTGGTCCCCTTTGACCGCGCCGTAGCTGGCGCTGGCGAGCAACAGCAAGGCCGCGGCCGAAGCGCCGGCACCGCGCGGCACGGGAAATTCGATGATGGCGTTGAACCAGCGCCGCGCTAGGCGCAGGGCGCGGCTCGACGCCAAAACGCCATGCGACGGCCGCCGCACGTCGGATGCCGCGCTTCGGTGAGGCTTTTGCTTTAGCGATTGAGCGAGAGGCGCTCGATCATCCATCGCGACCGGCTCTTCAGGTTAGGCCCAAGGGGGCCGCAAGCTCTGGTGGCCGCGTCCGATCCCTGCCCGCACGGTTTGCCGCACGGCCAAGCGTGTCAAAACGCCGCCAATGCCTAGTCTTGGGGCGTTTTGGTAAACGATTAGTAAAGTTTAACGGAAATTAGTGGGTTCCCGGTAAGTTATGGGGAGGCGCCGGGCGATCTCATTCTCTGAGATCGCGGCCCCCGGCGGTCAATGCGTGACTGGTTGATCGCGGCAGAGGTGACTTCCGGATCGCCGCTTCACCTGAACAAGCGTTCATGGAACGGATGATCCGTCGCCGCATTGGTGTGCGCGCACGATGCGCGTATCCATTGGAGAATTCAAAATGCGTAAGATTGCTCTGGCCATCGCGGCCCTCGCCATCGTCGGCTTTGCCGCGCCGAGCGTGCAGACCGCGAACGCCGAAACCATCGTCATGAAGAAGGACCGCGGTCACGATCGCGATTGGGGCCGTCATCATCACAAGAAAGTGGTCGTCATCAAGCACCGCCGCGATCACTACTAGATCGCGAACGCCGACATGACGAAAGCCCGGCCGCAAAACGGCTGGGCTTTTTTTTGCGCTCAGAGTTTACCGGCCGAGCGAGGCGTCCTCGATCATCCAGCGCGCCAGGTCCGGAAACGTCATGCCGGCATGCGCCGCGAGCTCGGGCACCAGCGAGGTGCCGGTCATGCCGGGCTGCGTATTGACCTCGAGACAGGAGATGCCTTCGACGCCTTTGCTGTCGTCATACCGGAAGTCGGCGCGGGTGACGCCGCGGCAGCCGAGCGCCTGATGCGCGAGCACGGCGAGGCGCTGGCATTCGGCGTAAACCTCGCCCGAAACCGGCGCCGGCAGAATGTGCGTCGAGCCGCCCGGCGCGTATTTGGCTTCGTAGTCGTAGAACGCGGTGTGGGCGACGATCTCGATGACCGCGGTCGGCTTCTCGGCGATCACCGCGCAGGTCAATTCCTTGCCGGGGATGAACGGTTCGACCATCACCCGCTCGCCATATTTCCAGTCCGGGCGCAACAATTCCTGCGGCGGATGAGCGTGATCCGCGCGGACGATGAAGACGCCGATGCTGGAGCCTTCGGACAATGGCTTGATGACATAAGGCGGCGGCAGCATGTGCTTCTTGGCGACCTCGAAGCGGTTCGCCACCAGGCCGCCTGGCACCGGGACGCCGGCGGCCTTGAGCACGGTCTTGGCGATATCCTTCTGCATCGCCACCGCTGAGGCCATGATGCCGGAATGGCTGTAGGGAATGCCGATGACTTCCAGCAGGCCCTGCAAGGCGCCGTCCTCGCCGGGGGGGCCGTGCAGCACATTGAGCGCGACGTCGGGCTTGAGATCGGCCAGCACGCGGGCGATGTCGCGGGTGACGTCGACAAGCGTGACGCGGTAGCCGGCCTGCTCGGCGGCGTCGGCGCAGGCCTTGCCCGAGCGCAGGGACACCTCGCGCTCGGCCGACCATCCGCCCATCAATACTGCGACGTGTTTCATCGGCACCGGACCTTGCAGATTGCGCGCACCATCGCTGATTCGACGCCTTTCACCTACCGACGCGGGCCGCCGGCAAGGCGATGCCGTCATACAGCCAGGCCAGGCAATCGCAAACCTCACGCTCGCCGCGGCTGGCGAAAGTCTGCAGCCAGACGTCGCGGGAGATGCCCTCGGCGTGATAGCCCTGCCATAGCAGGCGGCCTTCGAGCTGGACGCGCGCGGTGCGCAAAGACCGCGCCGCCTGATAGCGGGTGAAGGCGGTCTCGATATCGCCGCCGGCGTCTTCGATGGTGGCGGCGAGGCAGACCGCGTCCTCGATCGCCATGCAGGCGCCCTGAGCAAAAGTTTGTAGCGCCGGGTGCGCGGCATCGCCGAGCAACGTAACGCGCCGCTCCGACCAGCGCCGCACCGGGTCGCGGTCGGCGATCACCCAGCGGCGGCCAAGGTCCATCTTGTCCAAGAGCGCGCGCATAACGGGGTGCGCGGCTTGGTAGGTGCGCGCGACCTCGGCGGCGTTGAAGGCGCTGTCGCCTTTATCGCCGAACGTGTCGGTGCGAAACACCGCGACGATGTTGAACAGCGTGTGGTGCCGCAGTGGGTAATGCACCATGTGGAAACCCGGCCCGATCCACAATGCCGAGATGTCGCGATCGACGCCTTCCGGCACGTCGTCCATCGGCACGATGGTGCGATGCGCGACGTAGCCGATCGGCTTGGGTTCGCCGTCGCCAACCAGCGCGTCGCGCACCACCGAGCGCAGACCGTCGGCGGCGATCAATGCCGCGCCGTCGATGGCGCGGCCGTCCCCCGCCGATACCGTAACGCCGCCGTCGCGCTGGCGAAAGCCCGCGACCGACGTCGATGGCTCGAGCGAAATGCCGCCGGTCGCCCGGCAGGCCTCGAGCAGCACGCGGTGCAGATCGACGCGGTGGATAACGACGTAAGGATGGCCGAAACGCGCAAGCAATGCCTGTTCGCCCGGAATGCGGGTCAACTCGGCGCCGGTCAGCGCGTCGAACATGATGCAGGCGCGCGGCAGGATCGATTGCGCCAGCACCGCGTCAACAATGCCGAGCCGCTCGAACATCGGAAACACATTGGGGCCGAGCTGGATGCCGTAGCCGATGGCGCCGAGCTCAGGTGTTTGCTCCAGCACGCGCACCGGCCGCCCGGCGCGGCCGAGCGCGAGCGCCGCCGCAAGGCCGCCTAATCCGCCCCCCGCGATGAGAATGGGTGCCGTCATTGCCTCACCTGTTGTGGCGCGCCGCTAAGGAACGCCGATGCGCTTGATCTCCCATTCCAGTTCGATGCCGGAATGCGCCTTGACGCGCCGGCGCACGGTTTCGCCCAAGGTTTCGATATCGGCCGCGGTGGCGCCGTCGACATTGATCAGGAAATTCGAGTGCAACTCGGAGACCTGCGCGTTGCCGACCTTCAGCCCGCGGCAGCCGGCCTCGTCGACCAGCTTCCAAGCGCTATGGCCCGGCGGGTTCTTGAAGGTCGAACCGCCGGTGCGATTGCGCGGCTGACTGGCCTCGCGCTTGGCCTTGATCGCCGCCATCTCGGCGGCAATGGCGTCGGGATCGCCGGGCTGGCCCTGCAACACAGCCTGCGTGAAGATGACATCCTCCGGAACGCTGCAGTGACGATAGGAGAAACCCATATCGGCGTTATTGTAAGTGCGGACATTACCCTCGCGGTCGACGCCGCGCGCCGTAACGAGCACGTCCTTGGTCTCACCGCCATAGGCGCCGCCATTCATGCGCAGCGCGCCGCCGATGGTGCCGGGAATACCGCTGTAGAATGCGAGACCCGCGAGGCCCGCCTTTTGCGCCGCGCGCGCCACCATGACGTCGAGGATGGCGGTGCCGGCGACGGCGCGTTCGCCGTCGATCGTGACTTCGTTAAAACCGCGGCCCAGCCGGATGACGACGCCTTCGACGCCGCCGTCGCGCACGATCAGATTGGAGCCGGCGCCGATCACGGTGACCGGAATGTCGGCCGGCATGTTGCGCAGCGCGTAAGCCAGATCGTCCTCGTCTTCCGGCATGAACAACGCCTGCGCCGGACCGCCGACGCGAAACCAGGCGAATTCGCCGAGCGACTGGTTGGCGACGAGCCGCCCGCGCAATTGCGGCAGCGCCGCTTTCAAATCCGGAATGATATCCGGAAAGCTCATAGCGCCTTCAACTCCGCCGGCAGCGCGTAGGCCCATTGCGTGATGGAGCCGGCGCCGAGGCAGACGACATAGTCGCCGGGCTGGGCCAGGGCCTTGATCATGCTCGCGAGTTTTTCCGGCGCCTCGAGCGCTACGGCCTGGCGATGGCCGTGCGCGCGCAGGCCCTGCACCAGCGCATCGCGGTCGACGCCCGGGATCGGCGCCTCGCCGGCGGAATAGACCGGCGCGACGATCACGGTGTCGGCGTCGTTGAAGCAGGAACAGAATTGCTCGAACAGAGCCTGAAGCCGCGTGTAGCGATGCGGCTGCACCACGGCGATGACCTTGCCTTTGACGCTTTCGCGCGCCGCGCGCAGCACCGCGGCGATCTCCACCGGATGATGGCCATAGTCGTCGATGATGGTGACGCCGTTCCAATCGCCGACGCGGGTGAAGCGCCGCTTGACGCCGCCGAAACCACCGAGCGCCTTGCGGATGACGTCGTCCTTGACGCCGAGTTCGTGCGCGACGGCGATCGCCGCCGTGGCATTGAGCGCGTTGTGACGGCCGGGCATCGGCATGACGAGCTTGTCGATGGTGTGGGTGGTCTTGCCTTCGCGGTCGCGGAACTGCACCGAAAAGCGCGACTTACCGTCGTGATGATCCAGGTCGACGAGCCGGATATCGGCCTGCGGGTTTTCGCCATAAGTGAGAATGCGGCGGTCCTCGAGCTTGCCGACCAGTACCTGCACCACCGGATGATCGGTGCACATCACGGCGAAACCGTAGAACGGAATGTTCTCGACGAAGGCGCGGAACGCGTCCTGCACCGCGTCGAAGGTGTGGAAATGATCGAGATGCTCGGGATCGATATTGGTGACGATGGCGATGTCGGCCGGCAGCTTCAGGAACGTGCCGTCGGACTCGTCGGCCTCGACCACCATCCACTCGCCGGCGCCGAGGCGCGCGTTGGTGCCATAGGCGTTGATGATGCCGCCATTGATCACCGTCGGATCCATTTCGCCGGCGTCGAGCAAAGTCGCGACCAGCGACGTGGTCGTGGTCTTGCCGTGGGTGCCGGCGATGGCAACGCAGCTTTTCAGCCGCATCAGCTCGGCCAGCATTTCGGCGCGCCGCACCACCGGCAGGCGCTTGGCGCGCGCCGCGATCAGTTCGGGATTGTCGCGCTTGATGGCGGTGGAGACAACGACGACGGCAGCGCCGTCCAGGTTCTCGGCTTTGTGGCCGATGAAGACGGCGATACCGAGATCGCGCAGCCGCTTGACGTTGGCGCCGTCGGCGACGTCGGAGCCTGTGACGGTGTAGCCGAGATTGGCCAGCACTTCGGCGATGCCGCTCATGCCGATGCCGCCGATGCCGACAAAGTGCACCGGCCCGAGTTCGTGCGGCAGTTTCATGAAAGTCGCCCTCGTTGTTGGGCTGTTTAATGCAAGAGGCGGAAGGCGGAAACAAGACCGCCGTGCGGGAATGCTTAAATTCCGGCCGTTTTCATCACCAATTCCGCCAGCCGCTCGGCGGCGTCGGTGCTGCCTGCCGATTTGGCGGCCTCCGCCATGCGGGCCAGCGCGCCGGGGTCGGCGGCGAGCCGGGCGAGTTCGGCCGCCAGGCGTTCGGGAGTGAAATCGCGCTGCTCGATTCTGATGGCTCCCCCGGCCTCCTGAAGGACGCCGGCATTGTGGAACTGGTCCTGATCCAGCGCGTGCGGCAGCGGCACCAAAATCGACGGCCGGCCGATCGCGGACAGCTCAGCCACCGTCGAGGCGCCGGAGCGGGCAATGACGAGATGCGCGTTGGCGATGCGGGCCGGCAAATCGACAAAAAACGGCGCCACCTCGGCGGCGACGCCAAGCTGCGCATAGGCGCCCTGCACTTCGGCGATGTCCTCGGCGCGTGCCTGCTGCGTCACCGACAGCCGCACCAATAGCGCCGCCGGAATGCGTTCGAAAGCCTTCGGCACGACGTCCGACATGACCCGCGCGCCCTGGCTGCCGCCGAACACCAGCAGGCGGATTTTTTCACTCTCCAGCGGCGCGGCGTAAGCTATGTGCGACGCTTCGATCACCATCGGCCGCACCGGATTGCCGGTGAAGGTGATCTTGCTCTGGAGCGCGGGATCGACGCGGCTCAGTTTCGGAAAACTGGTGGCGATGGCGGTGACGCGCGCCGCGAGCGCGCGGTTGGCGCGGCCCATGACGCCGTTCTGCTCGTGCAGGATCGTCGGCACGCCGCGCAAACGCGCCGCCATCAGCGGCGGCACGGTCGGATAGCCGCCGAAGCCGACGACCGCTGCGGGCTTGATGCGGCCAATCAGGGCCCAGGCCTTGGCAGTCCCGAGCGTCAGCATGGCAGCGGTGCGCACCAGCGCGACAGGATTGCGGCCACGGACGGTGGCGCTCGGAATGACGTGCACGGCGCGCGCGGGAAATTTGTAATGCGCGGCGCGGTGGTCGGTGGCGAGATCGACGGTGACGCCGCGCTTGTTCAGCGCCACCGCGAGCGCTTCGGCCGGAAACAGATGCCCGCCGGTGCCGCCGGCCGCCAGCAGAACCAGCGGCGGCGCGCCGGCCGGCATCAAATCAAACTCCCCGCCGGCAGCGGGTCCGGCGCGAGCATCGCCGCGCGCGGCTGCTCGCGGGTCAAGGCCAATAGCATGCCCATGGCATAGGCCAGCGAGATCATTGACGAGCCGCCGTAGGAAATGAACGGCAGCGTCATGCCCTTGGCCGGTATGAGGTGCAGGTTCACCGACATATTGATCGCCGATTGCGTCGCAAACAGCATGGTCAGGCCGGCGGCGGCAAAGCGCGGGAACGGATCGTCGTTGCGCATGGCGCGAATCAGCGCGCGGATGACGATGAAGGCGAACAGCGACACCAGCACCAGACACAGCGCGACGCCGAACTCTTCCGCCGCCACTGCGAAGACGAAGTCGGTGTGGCTCTCCGGCAGCAGGCGTTTCACCGTGCCCTCGCCCGGGCCCTGACCGAACCAGCCGCCGCGCATGAAGCTTTCCGTCGCGATGTCGATGTTGAAGGTGTCGCCCGAGGCCGGATCGAGGAAGCGCTGGATGCGGCGCGCGACGTGCGGCACGGTGAAATAGGCGCTCAACAGCCCTAGCCCGGCGATGCCGGCGATGCCGAACACCCAGACCACGCGCATGCCGGCCATGAAGAACAGCGCGCTCCACACCAAGACCACAAGCATGGTCTGGCCGAAGTCCGGCTGAATGACGAGCAACGACACCACCAGGATCAGCAGCGACAACGCGATGGCGTTGGCCGGCATGTCGGGCCGCTTGGCGGACTCACCGAACAGCCAGGCGATGAGGATGACGAAAGCGGGCTTGAGGAATTCCGACGGCTGAATGTTGACGCCGAAAATGATCAGCCAGCGCTTGGCGCCCTTGATCTCGGCGCCGAAATGGGGCGTCACCGCCACCATGGCGACGCTGATGACGAAGACGACGATCGACAGGCGGCGGATCTGCTGCGGCGACAAAAACGACACCGCCAGCATGATGGCGATCGAGGGAAACAGAAACAAAATGTGGCGGTTGACGAAGTAGAACGGGTCGAGGCCAAGGCGGCCGGCGACCGGCGGGCTCGCGGCCAGCGACAGCACCACGCCGGTGAGCATCAGCGCGCCGATGGCGCCGAGCGTCAGGCGGTCGATGGTCCACCACCATTCGCCGAACGGCGTGCGGGTCGCGCGCGAAACCATGAGAATCCCCAAGGAACCAAAGCACCGCTGGGCGGCCCCTAGTCCTGCCTCAATATGGTTTCCCGCGAATTAACAATGTGTTGCGATTGCCGGATGGAAGTGGAAAGTCGTGCCATGCTGGACCGGTTCCCAAGGAATTGCCCATGACCCTGCATTGGTGGCTCGGATTTACGGCTCTCGCGGTGGTCGTAGCCTTCGTGATCTTCACGTTCCGGCTGGGCTTCAAAGTAAAGCCAGACCCCAACAACAAGAAATTCGGCGGAATGCCGCCTGGCAGTTTCGGATCGGAATGACCGCTATTGGGTCGCCGCCTCCACCCCCGACTGCGCCCGCACCAGGTCGGTGAAGGCCCGGCCGCGCACCTCAAAATTCGGGTACTGGTCGAACGAGGCGCAGGCAGGCGACAGCAGCACCACCGGCTCCTTGAGGCCCGACGCCGCGGCGTCGCGCGCCGCCGCCGCGACGGCCACCGGCAACGTGCCGCTCATCTCATAGGGCACCTTTCCCTCAAGCGTCCGGGCGAAGTCCTGCGCCGCCTCGCCGATCAGATAGGCCTTGCGGATGCGCGGGAAGAATTCGGCGAGGCTGGCGATGCCGCCGGTCTTCGGTTTGCCGCCGGCGATCCAGAAAATGTCGGGAAAGCTCGCCAGCGCCTTGGCGGCGGAGTCGGCATTGGTGGCTTTGGAGTCGTTGACGAACAGTACATTCCCTTTGCGGCCAATCTGCTGCATGCGGTGCGCCAGGCCGGGAAAGGTAATCAAGCCCTTCTGGATCTCGGACAGCTCGAGGCCGAGCGCGACGCAGGCGGCGACCGCGCAGGCCGCGTTCTGCGCATTGTGAGCGCCACGCAGTGAACCGATGCCAGCCAGTTGCGCCACCGGGTGCGCCTTGCCGCCAGTGCTATGCATGATGCGGCTGCCTTCGGCATAGTATCCATCGCGCAGCGGCGCCTCGACCGAGACGCGCACGACGTGTTTGCCGGCGCGTTCGATGCGATCGGCGGCGGCGCGGGTAAAGCGGTCATCGACGCCGATGACGGCGGCTTCTTCGGCGGAGGCCACCAGGAGCGCCTTGATCGCGGCGTAGTTCTCGATGGTGCCGTGGCGATCGAGATGGTCTTCCGAGACGTTGAGCAGAATGCCGACGGTCGGCTTCAACGACGGCGCCAGATCGATCTGATAGGACGATACTTCGAGCACGTAAGCGCGCCCCGGCGCGAAATTCTCCAGCGCCAGCACCGGAACGCCGATATTGCCGCCCATCTGCGCGTCGACACCGGCGCTCTTGAGGAGATGCGCGATCAGCGCCGTGGTGGTCGACTTGCCGTTGGTGCCGGTGATGGCGACCAGCGGACAGGCCGCGCCCGACATGGCGCGCTGCAGACAGAACAGTTCGATATCGCCGATGACCTCGACGCCGGCCTTATGCGCGAGCTGCACGGTCCAATGCGGCGCCGGATGCGTCAGCGGCACGCCCGGCGCCAGCACCAGCGCGGCGACCGTCGTCCAGTCGAGGTCGCGCAGATCCTGCGTGGCGATGCCTGCGGCTTTGGCGGCGGCGATACTCTTCTCATTGTCGTCCCAGGCGACGACCTCGGCGCCGCCCTGCATCAAGGCCTTGGCCGACAACAATCCGGACGACCCGAGGCCGAAGATCGCGACCTTTTGCCCGACGAAGGTGGTGATGGGGATCAAGGATTATCTCAATTTCAGGGTCGCCAGGCCCATCAGCGCCAGCACCACCGCGACGATCCAGAACCGGATGACGATCTGCGGCTCGGTCCAGCCCATCTGCTCGTAATGATGATGGATCGGCGCCATGCGGAACACGCGCTTGCCCGTGAGCTTGAACGAGGCCACCTGCACGATCACCGACACTGCTTCCAGCACGAACAGCCCGCCGACGATCGCCAGCACGATTTCGTGCTTGATCGCCACCGCGATGGTGCCAAGCATGCCGCCGAGCGCCAGCGAACCGGTGTCGCCCATGAAAATCGAGGCTGGCGGCGCGTTGAACCAGAGAAAGCCGAGGGAGGCGCCGATCACCGCGCCGCACAGCACGGCGAGTTCGCCGGTGCCGGCGACGTAGCGGATTTGCAGATATTCGGAAAACAGCGCGTTGCCGACGAGATAGGCGATCAGCCCGAAGGTCGCAGCGGCGATCATCACCGGGACGATGGCCAGTCCGTCGAGGCCGTCGGTGAGATTGACGGCGTTGCCGGCGCCGACGATGACGAAGGCGCCGAGCAGCACGAAGGCGTAACCGAGGTTGAACGCCAAATCCTTGAAGAACGGAAACACCAGCGAGGTCGACACCGGCGGCCGGCCGAGATGCGTCAGCGCCACGCAGGCGACGACCGCGACCGCGGCTTCGGCGAACAACCGGCTGCGGCCGGAAAATCCGGTATTGGCCTGTTGCTTGGTGACTTTGAGATAGTCGTCATAGAAACCGATGACGCCGAAACTTAGCGTCACGAACAGCACGATCCAGACGTAAGGGTTGGCGGGGTTGGCCCACAGCAAGGTCGAAACCAGGAGCCCGGACAGAATCATCAGGCCGCCCATGGTCGGCGTGCCCTTCTTGGAAATGAGATGCGACTGCGGACCGTCCAGTCTGATCGGCTGGCCCTTGCCCTGCTTGAGACGCAGCACATCGATGATCGGACCGCCGAACAAGAATACGAAGACCAGCGCCGTGACGATGGCGCCGCCGGTGCGGAAGGTAATGTAACGGAAGACGTTGAGGAACGTGATCTTGTCGGACAGTTCCGTCAGCCAATAAAACATTCGATCGACCTGATTTAATTTTGCGCTTCCAGCGCCGCCTGATGGGGAAACTGCCGTTCCAGCGCCCTGACGATCGGCCCCATTTTCGAGCCCAGCGAACCCTTCACCATCACCGCGTCGCCGTCGCGCAGGGCGCCGAGCACCGCCGGCTCCAGCGCCGCCGCCGTTTCGGCATAGCCGCCCCGGCGGCCGGAGGGAAGTGCCTCCCATAGCGCCTTCATTTGCGGACCGGAGCAATACACAAGATCGACATTGGCGGCCTCAACGGCGGCGGCCAGGGCGGCGTGCAAGCTCATGCCCTCGTCCCCCAGTTCCAGCATATCGCCCAGCACCGCGATGCGGCGGCCGCGCGGCCCGATCGCCGCCTGCCCGAGCAGCGCGATGGCCGCCCGCATCGACGCCGGATTGGCGTTGTAGCTCTCGTCGATCAAGAGCGCGCTGCCGATGGGTGTTTTCAAGGTCATGCGGGCGCCGCGCCCGGTTGCCGGCTTGAGCCGGTCAAGCGCCAGGGCGGCGAGCGCCAGGTCGGCGCCGGCCAGCGCCGCCGCGGTTAGCACCGCCAGTGAGTTGAGCACCAGGTGCTTGCCCGGCGCGCCGAGCTTGTAGGTCACATGCTGGCCGAGGATATCGGCTTCGGCGGTCGATGAGTCGGCCTGAAGCGAATATCGGGTGAGTCGGGAATCCGCCTTGGCGTCCTCGCCGAACGACACGATGCGCGCGACCTTCGCCGCCGTGGCCGCGGCGGCAAGCCGGGAATATTGGCCGTTGTCGCGGTTGAGCACCGCAGCGCCGCCGGGTTCGATGCCGGTGAAAATTTCCGCCTTGGCGTCGGCGATCTTCTCCAGGCTGCCGAAATATTCCAGATGCACCGGCTCGATGGTGGTGACGATGGCAACGTGCGGCTTAACCATCGCGACCAAAGGCGTGATCTCCCCGGCATGGTTCATGCCGATCTCGAACACGGCGTATTTGACGTGCGCCGGACAGCGCGACAGCGACAACGGCACGCCCCAATGATTGTTGTAGGAGGCGACCGACGCGTAGGTCTCGCCGTCGGCGCCGAGCGCCAGCCGCAGGGCGTCCTTAGTGCCGGTCTTGCCGACCGAGCCGGTGACGCCGATGACTTTCGCCGTGAGCCGTGCGCGCGCGGCGCGGGCGAGATCGCGCAATGCTTCGAGCACGTCGTCGACTTCGAGCAGCGGCGCATCAGCCGCGAATTTGTTCGTGCGTTTGCGGGAAACTACAGCGACGCCGGCGCCGGCTTTCAGCGCCGCCTCGACGAAGTCATGGCCGTCGCGGTTGTCGCCCTGAATGGCGAAAAAGACGTCGCCTTTGCCGATGCTGCGGCTGTCGATGGAAATGCCGTTGGTGTCGGCCGGCAGCGCGCCGGACTTCGTCGCGCGCATGGCCTTGGCCATATCATTGACCGTCCACAGCGCGCTCATGCGACTCTGCCTTTCATTGCCGCGGCGACGGCATCGTGATCGGAGAACGGCAAGACTTGGCCCCCGACAATTTGCCCGGTTTCGTGGCCCTTGCCGGCGATGAGCAGCACGTCGCCCTTCTTCAGTTCGGCGATGCCGGTGCGGATCGCCTGCGCGCGGTCGCCGATGTCGCGCGCGCCCGGCGCGGCCGCGAGAATGGCGGCGCGGATCGCGGCGGGATTTTCGCTGCGCGGATTGTCGTCGGTGACGATGACGGTGTCGGCATTCTCTTGCGCGATGCGGCCCATGAGCGGGCGTTTGCCGGTGTCGCGGTCGCCGCCGGCGCCGAATACGACAATGAGCTTGCCGCTGGCATAAGGCCGCAATGCCTGCAGCGCCTTGGCCAGCGCGTCCGGCTTGTGGGCATAGTCGATGAAGATCGGCGCCCCGTTATGCGTGCCGGCAAGTTCAAGGCGGCCCTTGGCGCCGGTCAGGTGCGACAGCGCGGCGAAGACCTGCGAAGGCTCGGCGCCTGTCGCAATCGCTAAGCCCGCCGCCACCGCGGCGTTATGCACCTGAAAGCCGCCGACCAGCGGCAGCTTGATCTGATACGTCTTGCCGGCATGCGCGAGCGTGACGGCCTGGGCGAAGCCGTCGATGGCGCCGCTCACCAGTTTGATGCCGTCGCCTTTTTCGCCGATCGTCATGATCGTGAGGCCGCGTTTTTTCGCAGCCTCGACCACTGGGCCCGCGTAACAGTCGTCGACGTCGATCACCGCCGTGCCGCCGCCGACGATCAAATCGCTGAACAGCCGCAGTTTGGCTTCGAGGTAAGCTTCGATGGTCGGGTGATAGTCCATGTGGTCGCGCGACAGATTGGTGAAGGCGCCGGCCGCGATACGCACACCGTCGAGCCTGTGCTGGTCGAGCCCGTGCGAGGAAGCTTCGAGCGACAGATGCGTGACGCCCTCGCCCGCCAGTTCGTCAAGCGTGCGGTGCAGTTCGACCGGATCGGGCGTCGTCAGCGAGCCGTAGGTTTCGCCTTTCGGCGACACCACGCCGACAGTGCCGACGCTGGCGGCGGGCACACCGAGCGCCGTCCAGATTTCGCGGGTGAAGGCGGCGACCGAGGTCTTGCCGCTGGTGCCGGTGACGGCGACGATAGTGCGCGGCTGGCGCGCGTAGAATTTCGCCGCGGCCAGCGCCAGAGCGCGGCGCGCGTTCGGCACCTGAACGAAGGCGGCGCTCGCAGGCAGTCCCTCGACCGGATGCTCGGCGGCGATGGCCGCAGCGCCGGCCGCGGCGGCCGCTTGCGCGAACTGCGCACCATCGGCCTTGGCGCCGGCGATGGCGACGAACAGGAAGCCGGGCTTTGCCTTGCGGCTGTCCGAGGTCACGCCGGCGATCTCGATCGCGCCGCGGCGCGGATCGAGGGCAACTTCGGAAATGAGCGCGGCGAGCTTCATGGAACCCTTTTACATCCCGCGCGTCCCTGCGAAAGCGGGAACCGGGGGCGGATCACGCCCAATACTCCCGCCTAAGGCGAGATGGAAGCGGTCGCGCCCTTGCCCAGGATCAACTGATCGGCCTTGGGCAGATCGAAGCGCGGCGTCAGGCCCAATAGCGGCCCCACCCGCGCGATGACGTTGGCAGCCGTCGGCGCGGCGTTCCAGCCCGCGGTGGCGAAACCGAAAGTGCCCTGCACCGGTTGCGGCTCGTCGAGCATGATCAGCAGCAGATAGCGCGGCTTGTCGGCCGGCAGCACAGCCATGAAATCGGTCAAAAGCTTGTTCTTGGAATAGCGGCCGTTGACCACCTTTTCGGCGGTGCCGGTTTTGCCGCCGATATAATAGCCCGGCACGTTGGCCTTGGTGCCGGTGCCCTTCTCGGCGTTCAGCCGCATCAGATAGCGCATCATCAGGCTGGTTTCGGGCTTGAGCACGCGCGTGGCGACCTTCTGTGCCTCCTCGCGGCTGCGCTTGAGGAAGGTCGGCGGGATGAGCATGCCGCCGTTCATGGTGGCGGCGACGCCCATGACCGCCTGCAACGGCGCCACCGAGAGGCCGTGGCCGAAGGCGATGGTGACGGTGTTCAACTCGCCCCAGTGCTTGGGCACGATCGGCTCGGCGCTTTCCGGCAATTCGGTGCGCAGACGGTCGAGCTGGCCGAGGCGGCGCAGGAAGGCCTGGTGGTTGTCCGGACCGATCGACAGCGCCATGCGGGCGGCGCCGATGTTCGACGAATAAGTGAAAATCTCCGGCACGCTCAACATCCGCGGCATCGGATGATCGTCGTGGATGGTGAAGCGGCCGTAGCGCAGCGACTGCCGGCCGTCGAAGCTTGAGTTCAGCGTCACCTTGCCGGAATCCAGCGCCATCGCCACCGTGAAGACCTTGAAGGTCGAGCCCATCTCGTAGACGCCCGTGGTGAGACGGTTGATGCGCGTCGGATCGTTGGCCTCGCGCGGATTGTTCGGGTCGTAGTCCGGCGCCGACACCATGGCGACGATCTCGCCGGTGTTGACGTCGGTGATGAGGCCCGCCGCCGCCTTGGCGTGGAATTTATCGCGCGCCTTGACGAGTTCGTCGCGCAAGGCGAACTGCACGCGCAGATCGACGGCCAGATCGACCGGCTTCTGCAAGCGGTCGGTGGCGAGCCCCGCCATATGCAAAGCCGCCAGACCCTGCCCGTCGACCCATTTCTCCAGGCCGGCGATGCCCTGGTTGTCGATATTGACGTGGCCGATCTCGTGCGAAATCGTCGCCCCGTTGGGGTAGACGCGCTTGTTCTCGGACAAGAAGCCGACGCCGGGAATGCCGAGGCGGTGAACCTCGACCTGCTGCGCCGGCGTGATTTCGCGCTTGAGCCAGACGAAGCCGCGCTTCGACGACAGCCGCTCGCGCACTTCGGTGGCGTCGAGGTCGGGCAGCACCGCGGTCAGCAACTCGACGGCTTCATCGACGTCGATGATCTTGCGCGGCTCGGCGAACAACGATGGCGTCTTGACGTCGGTGGCGAGGATCTGGCCGTTGCGATCGAGAATGTCGGGTCGTGCGGTGGCGACCGCGTCCGCGGCGACGCTGCGCCGCGCGCCGTGGCTATCGGTCAAGGCGGCGAACATCACCAGCCGCAGCGCGATGACGCAATAGACCGCGCTGAAGAGCACGATGGCGAGGCCCAGCCGCGCCTTGGCCTTGAGATTGCGGTCGACATTGGCGCCGTAGAGCATCGAACGCAGCCAGCGCTGCCAACGGCTTTCGCCCGGTTTGGTTCGTGTCGGAGGCAGCGTTGCATCGGTCATGGCGTCACCGCGCTTCCGTGGGCGCGGCGATGCTGCCGGTCGCATCGGGCGCCGCACTCTTGACCATCGGTCCGATCATGGCGCCAATCGGATCCTGAACGGGCGGTTGCACG
>Ga0265314_10001244_pt1 | contig 29077 bp, 25 predicted proteins | sample 4126metaG_FD_203106 | JGI IMG/M metagenome (GOLD analysis project Ga0265314, IMG submission 203106) | Rhizosphere microbial communities from Carex aquatilis grown in University of Washington, Seatle, WA, United States - 4-1-26 metaG | ecosystem: Host-associated > Plants > Roots > Rhizosphere >... | reverse complement strand
TCCGGCCCTGGGCTGGGAAGCAAGTGACTTTGGACTTTAGCAACGTGGATTGGACAACCGGGGCAATAATTCCCGTCACGGTAGCGAACGGCCCCTTTGACATCTTGAACTTCTACCCAGTTCCGATACCTGAGCCCTCTACCTGGGTGCTGCTGGCCAGCGGCCTCGGTGCACTGGTCTGGTCTAGGCGACGGCGGGAGGCAGTAGTCAAGGGCGGCACGGGCCATAGATGAAACGGCATCCAGAAAATCAGTCTACCCGCGTGCAACAGGTGCCCCGTTGCCTATCGCAGGCAGCGATCATGATGCTGCTGCTGGCTGCCGTGGTCAGGAACAGCGCGGGCGAGTTTATCAACTTAACTTTCAACGACGGAAAGGTAACACCACAGGACATCGCTAGCGGCGGGAATTCCACGGGCACAATAGACAGGCTCCTGCCAGGCTGGCAACTCTTCGTCAACGACACACAACCATACACAGGCTTGATCGCGTGGGGCTCGCCGCATGATGGGATGCCGTTCGCTCTGTTTTCCAGCCTATATGCGCAACTGGGGTACGGCCTCTGGATTGATACCCGGGAGTTGCCATCGAGTCGGTCGGATCCAGGGTGGAACATCATCCATGTCCGACAAACGGCAACCATCCCCACCTGGGCGGCAGGGTTGCAGGTTTACGGTCCTCTTCGATTCACTATCAATGGCCAGTACCCGGACCCTGCACTGGGCAACGACTACCTCAAACCTTGGGCTGGACAGCAAGTGACTCTGGACTTTGGCAACCAAGACCCCAACACCGGTGCCATCATCAGTCCCGTGACCGGAGAGAATGGTCCCATTGATATCTTGGGTTTTTATGCGATACCCGAGCCCTCCACCTGGGCGCTGCTGGCCAGCGGCCTTGGCGCACTGATCTGGTCCAGGCGATGGGAAGGAAGAGCCGTGGAGGGAAGTGGCTGGTTGCCACCTGGCTGCGGCCGAGAAGGGACACACTGCAGGCGCTGCAGTCTAGCAAGCCGATGGGTTGGGGTTGTCCGTGGTTTGGCGAGATGAATTCAGCCGTCGCTGCGCACTGGGGGCCGGATGGACGGCGGCCCCGACCCTGAAGGGCTTGGGCTGTTTTCACCCGGCCCTCGGGGCCGCAGCGGCGGGAACCTGAGGGGATGATGATTATCCGGAAGGACAATACCCACCAGGGGAGCGGTGATGGGCTGGCCGCTGGTGGAACAGGTGGACGGGATGGACCAGATGGACCGCAGGGACGCAGACGCGAGAGGTGAGAGGTGAGAGGTGAGAAGAGTAGTGCGTTTGGAGTGTTCTACGTTGCTGCGGCCGGCCGAGGACGACCGCGCGCCGGGGATTCGGGCGGTGTTGGGAATCACTTGAGTCGAGGGGACCATTGCGGTGAGGCGACCTGAAGGTCGCGCACCGGGGGGCGGAGTGCTGGCGGCGGCAGATAGAAGGCGCGGGTAGACGCGAGGCGCTCGGAGGTTGCCACGTTGCTGCGGCCGGGGACGGCCGCGCTCCGAAGGCGGGCACGCATCGCTTCCGGATAATTCGGCGCGAGGCGTTTCGCAAGGACGAAGAGGACCAGAACGGGCCGGGATTCAGGCGGTGTTGGGAATCGCTTGAGCCGCGGGGACCATTACGGTGAAGCGACCTGAAGGTCGCGCACCGGGGACGGAGTGCTGGGGGTGGGAGTTTGAACGCGCGGGAAGACGCGACGCGCTCGGAGGTTGCCACGTTGCTGCGGCCGAGGACGGCCGCGCTCCGGGGATTCGGGCGGTGTTGGGAAGCGTTTGAGCCGCGGGGACCATTGCGGTGAGGCGACCTGAAGGTCGCGCACCGGGGGGGCGGGCTGCCGGGGGTGCGAGCGTGAACGCGCGGGAAGACGCGACGTGATCGGAGGTTGTCACGTTGCTGCGGCCGAGGACGGCCGCGCTCCGGGGATTTATGGCGTGTTGAGGATCACTTGAGTCGGGGGGATCGCTGCGGTGAGGCGACCTGAAGGTCGCGCACCGTGGGGCGGACAGGCGCGCGGCGGGAGATTGAAGGTGCGAGAAGACGCAATACGCTCGGAGGTTGCCATGTTGCTGCGGCTCATAGAGACCGCGCTCCGAAGGCGGGCACGCATCGCTTCCGGATAATTCGGCGCGAGGCGTTTCGCAAGGATCAAGAGGACCCGAAGGAGGCAGGATTCGGGCGGTGTTGGGAATCGCTTGAGTCGGGGGGAGCATTGCGGTGAGGCGACCTGAAGGTCGCGCACCGGGGACGGAGTGCTGGGGGTGGGAGTTTGAACGCGCGGGTAGACGCGACGCGCTCGGAGGTTGCTACGTTGCTGCGGCTCATAGAGACCGCGCTCCGAAGGCGGGCAGGCATCGCTTCCGGACAATTCGGCACGAGGCGTTTCGCAGGGACCAAGAGGACCCGAACGGGGCGGGATTCGGGCGGTGTTGGGAAGCGCTTGAGTCGAAGGGACCATTACGGTGAGGCGACCTGAAGGTCGCGCACCGGGGGCGGACGGGCGCGCGGCGGGGCTAAAACTCCAGGGGAACGCGGACCACGAGGGCGCCGAGGACGTCGCCTAGCTTGCATTCGCGCTTCGAGCCTCCGGCGGGGCGGCTGTGGCACTCGGTGCAGACAGCATGGTTGGCTGTGTCCGGATAGACCGCGGTAAAGTAGCGCCGTCCGCCGAGGAGTTCCTCGCCGTAGTAATTGGTCGCCGAGTTGGCGGCGACCGCCTCCAGGCCGGTTTGCTCGAGAGCGGTCTGAGGGGCGTTGGCCGGATTGATGGGAGATAAGGACCGCAAGGCGTAGGAGAACTCAGTCCCCTTGGTTTGCACCGCTTCGGCTCCCAGGCGCAACATCTGCGCCGGGACGGGCAGGCAATGTTCCTCCCGCCAATTAGCGCTGGCTTTAAGCTTACCGTCTTCGTTTTGAAGGCGATGGACGATCACCTGAGCGTAAACGTCGCGATCGGCCGCGATCACCGCATGGAGGAAGTCGGCTACATCCTGCGGGCGAATGACCATGGCCATTTTGATTTTGCGGGAGCCCGGTGGAGGCTGGGCTGAATCCACCACGAATGCCAATCCGAGCCCGCCGACTAAGACGCAAAGAGTGGTCCGCAACCATGGGCCACGGCGGTGCGGGACCGGGGTTGGGTGATCTTGTTGACACGGTGCCGACGTCGATCGAAGGCTCATAGGATCAATTGGTTTTTGTATCCGTGCGAGGATCGCGAACCCAAACACCGCCACGGCAGACGCTCAGGCCCAGTTGCCTCAAGCAATTGCCTTTGAGATCAAACATCAACTGGGCTTCGGCGGAAGGCTTGGCAGAGACCACGTGCGAGGGGCCATGAGGAGCCGGTGCTGGAGGGGGGGGGATCTTGGTGGCCGCCCAAGTCACGGCATCATGGGCAAGTGCCGCGTAATAGTCCGGCAGACACCCAAATCGAGCCTGGTAGCAGGACTGGAAGCGCGCAAAGGCGGACTCTTTCGCTTGCGATCTAACTGTCTCCGGGGAGACTACCCCCTCGGCAGCCTTTCCCGCCGCGGCGGTGAAGGCAGGTGTTTGGAGGCAGGCGGGACCGGCCAGCAAGCCCGCGAAGCCGGCGTCGCGCAAGGCGCGCGCCGCATTCGCCGCGGCATCGGCATCCAGCCAGAGCAAGACGGCATCGGGCCGGTTGGTCAAAAGCCGGTTTGCGTCAGCGGCCCAATCAACGGGCTGAGTTGACGCGGCCACAATGCCGACCAGTTGATTGCCCGTTGCGCCGGCGGCTTCGCGAAGGTCACGAGCGGCTTCCCGGCCCGGGCGCTCCGGAGGCACAAGGGCGATCCATCGGCTCGGTCGAAGAGCTCCTCGGGGCAGGCCCTGGAAAAGGGCGCGAGCTTGCTCATCGGTTCGGGGCGCGACGCGGACCATCCAGGGGATTCCAGCACGCGTGACCGAAGAGTCGGGACACAAGGTGGCCACGGGGACGGAGGTCCGCCCCGATACCTGAAGGAGGAGGTGAGAAGCGATGCCTTCCGGAGGTGCGATCAGCGCGTCCACATTCTCATCGAGAACCAGTTGTGCCGCCTCTTCGCCGTCCCCTCCCCACTGGCCGGCCGGGGCTCGGGCGAGGATGCGGATTGGGATGCCGAGTTGGTCGCTGGCCATCTGGGCGGACAACTCCGCGCCTTGTCTTATGCTCCGCGCCGCCGCCTCTCGGGCGGGTAAGAGCAGTCCTATCCGGACGCCTGGGAGGCTGGGGCTGTCCGCGATGGCGGTGAGCGCCAGGCTGAAGCAGAGAGCAACGGAGAGCTTAGTCGCTTGTTGGGCGAGTGGCAGACCCATCCGGGGAATCGATAAACAGGTCAGATAGGGAGGCAGCACGGGTTACGGCGGCGTGAGCATCGCTTGCCGATTCTTGTTAAGATCGGGCGCGGGCCGGAAATGCCATTCGCCGGTTCGGAACTCGGCGGCGACGATGGGGGCGATGTTGTCCCAGCGGGCGTCAAATAGCATATGACCGGTCACGCCCTGGTACTCCTCGAGACCGGCCAGATAGTCGTGCACCCGGACGCGGTTGGGCCCGGCCTTGTTGATCGCATCGATCATGAGGCGAGCTCCGTCGTAACCGTAGCCGGCATAGATGTCGGGAGGTTCGCCATAACGCTGGTGGTATCTGGCGGCGAAATCTGACCAAGGTTGATCCTTCTTCTTGGGGTCGAAGAAATAAGTGATGGTGGTGCCCTCGGCGGCGGCTCCCGCGGCCTTGGCAAAGGCAGGATCGAACAGGCGATCGAAGCCGAAATAGGCAGCGGTGATACCCGAGCGGCGGAAGGCCGCGGCCGCGGTCCCGATATCGGCCGGCTGCCCGTAGAAGAGGATGGCATCGGGCTCGGCGGCCTTGAGGGCCTGGATTTGCGGGTCCAGATCCCCGCCTCCGGCACGGTAGAAGATGTGCTGGACGGGGGGATGACCAAGACGGCGGATATCGTTAATGAAGTGCATGACCCCGACGCGTCCGGGCCGGCTGCTTTCGCGGAAGACGGCGATTCGCTTGAAGCCGCGCTCGCGCACGACGATGTCGGCGAGATTCATGCACTGCTGGCGGTCGTCAGGAAACACCCGAGTGAGCCACGGGATCTGGGTCTCGGTTAGGGTGGGATCCGGGTCGGAAGTGTTGATCATGTAGGTTTCGATCTTCAGGGCGACGCGCAAGGCGACATGGGTGGCATCGCCATCCACGGTTCCCAGAAAACCCAACACATCGTTGTCAGCGAACTCGACGGCGATGTTCGCGGCGCTCCCCCATTGCGGGGAGTCTTGTCGATAGATGATCTCGAACGGGAGGGTGCCGGGCTTGCGACTCGCGTTCTCTTCGGCGAAGGCCAGTTCGATACCCTGGCGAGTTCGCAGCCCACGCACGCCCTCCGGACCATAAGATGCCGGGCTCAGGAGCCCGACCTTGAGAGATTTCAAGTTGGGAGGGTCCGGATAATCACGGCCCGGACCGAGGAACTGCAGCCGAGTGAGCCAGTAGCGATAAAATGGCTCGACCTGGCTGTAGGGGATCATCTCCGGAGGGGTGCCACCATAGTAAGGGTACTTGGCGCCCGGGATCGGCCAAATGGGGACGCTGACACAGCCGTCCTCCTTTTCGCCGGGCAAGGAAACCTGTTGCTTCTCGACTGCTTTACCGGGAGGGGGTTCTTTCTCCTCGTAGGCAAGGGTGGTGAGGCTGCCCCCCAGGGCGAAGGCCAGCCAAAGGAGTAGGGCCGTTCGCATAAGTTGGAGAGTTAACGGATGAGGATCGCCATGGCCTCGATTTCTACCAGCAGATCGCTGCGGCAGATACGCGCCTGGATGCCGGTGCTGGCCGGATATGGATCCAAGCCGAGGGCGGCGAAGAACTCGTTGCGGATGGCGTTGAATGCCTGGTAGTCCCGCTCGATGTCACGCAGGTAACAGGTGGTGCGAACGATGTCGTGCCAGGTGGCGCCTTCGCTGGCCAAGAGGCAGGTGATGTTGCGGTAGGTGCGCCAGCATTGACCTCGGAAATCCCCCAGGTAGAGGGTTTCACCGTTTTCGCCGACGCTGGCGGTCCCGCTGATGAGCAAGTGGGTCACGCCCCCCGGCAAATCGACGCGCAGGCCGCGGGTAAAAGCGCTGCCGTACTCACGGGCCTCGTTCAGGACGCGCGGCGCCTCGATGGCTTTCTTTTTGACCACGGGCCGTCCGGAGGGGAGATGGTGCAGGATTCCCGCGGGTGCCGGCTCACACGGGGGCAGACCCAGCGCGCGCCGTTCGGCCTTCTCACCTTCGCTATAGATGAGGTTCTGTTCCGTGTAGATTTGGGTCGGTGGCAATGTGCTGTTCATGGTATCTCGATGGTCAGTTATTTTGATTCGGCAACATCAGTGTTCTTTTTGATATCTCTAAAAACGGCGCGCCCGAGCCCCTTGGAAGTAGCGAACCACGCTTCCTGATCGTCCACGTAGATACCCAGGACGAAACAATTTGGAAGACCGGTGGTCATGGTGCGTTTCTCCACTGGCTGGCCGGGCCGATGAATCTCCAGGAGGCCTTCACCTTTTTCGCCAAGAAGGTAGTTCGCCCAATAATCGCCGTCGGTGACTGAGACTCCGCGGTCGGCGCCAATCCAGGCCACGCCGCGGTGCACCCAGACGAACTGAGTGAAATTGGAGACCAGGGGTGATTTGTCCTGAACCCAGGTGCGCCAACCTTTGCCATCATAGCGAGAGACGCCGGAATAGGTGCACTGCCAGAGGACACCATCCTCCCAATCCAGCCAGGAGGTGATGTCATTGATGGGGCCGTCGTCGGCGACTAGGTCGAAGTGGAAGTCGCCATCGGGATCGCGGTATTCCTTAAACGAGCCCTTGACGGGGTCGTGCTCGATAATGCCGCCGCCCCAGACTCCGAAGTAGATGACGTCTTTGCCGCCCTTGACGGCGTAGCACCAGGGTTCGTGCATGACGCTGTTGTTGTGATCGTAGATTTGCCATTTGCCTGAATGGGGTTCGAAGGCGCCCATGCCCGCGGCAGTCGCGGCCCAGACGGTGTCCCCGATGACGCTAACGGCGTAGACGACGTTGTTGGGCAAGCCGCTGCTGGTCTGGGTATAGGTGGTGATTCGTCCCCCGCTGTAGCGGTTGAGGCCGCGCATGGTGCCAATCCATAGGTCGCCGCTCTTAGGATCCTCCGCGATGCTGGTGACCATCTTGTGGGTCAGGCCATCCTCAGGGCCGATGCGGCGGAACTTGGCCTCCTCCTTGAGGCACAGGCCGTTCCAGGTGCCAATCCAGAGCTTGCCCTCGGAGGTCTTGAGGACACAGTGGACCTTGTTGGCTGGGATGCCTTGTTCTTTGCCGAAGTTCTCGAATCGCTCGATGAGCGGGAACGGGAGTTTCGGCCCGGAGTTCGCAGTTAGAACCGCATCGCCTTCCGCTGCGGCCAGGGCGCTCCCACAAAGGGTCATCAATGCCAGTGCCACTGCGATTCGAAGAGTCCGGGTCGTGCTCATAACGGTGTATTGTTAGAGGGTTTTCAAGTACTCGACCAAGTCGTTGAGCTGCTGTTTGTTCATGTAGCTGGTCACGCCGTGAAGATCGTTAGTCTGATAAACGGTCCACAGCTCCTCGAGTGTCTGCGCCCGGCCGTCGTGGAGATAGGGAGCGGAGGCTCCAATACCGAGCAGGTGAGGCGTGTCGAAGAACTCGGTGGTGTCGCGCGGGCCCTTGGTTCCGATCGCGGCCGGGAGGCGGTTGGTGAACAGCGGCGGGCGGTGGCAAGTCTGGCATTGGCGGGCGCGCGGAATTGGGGCCCCGGCAGGTGTTGCAGTGGCAAAGAAGATCTCGCGCCCGCGGTCCTGCGACTCAGTCAGCGGCTGATCGGGCCGCCTTGTGCCCCGCGGCGGAGGAAGCGATTCAAGGAAGGCCACCAGGTCGTTCAGATCGTGGGTTGGGATCGGGTCGGTCCGCATGAGGACGCGGGCAAAGCGAGGTCCGCACTGCACCTGGAGGCTCGGGTTCTTGCCATTCCATTTGAAGGGGCCGGTGCCAGCGACGCCCTGGAGAGAGCGGTTATCCAAGAGATTGTCCCCAATCCCGTCGCCATCGAAATCATAAGATAGGCCGTCGACGTGACCGTCCGGATGGCAAGAGCGGCAAGAAAACTGGCTTTGGAAGGTGTAGGAGGCGCGGGTAAACACGCGCTCGCCGCGCCGGATGGGATCGTCCGCGCCGCCATCGCCGAGTTGAATTCGGCCCGCCTGGCGCAAGGTGGTGGTGTCCACAACCAGGATGGAATCCTGCAGTCGCTCCGCGACGAAGAGTTTAGCGCCATCGGGACTGAGCGCGAGCTGCCGCGGGTTCCTGCCGGTGGGGATGCGGCCGAGGACGTAATCAGGGGCCAAGGATAGATCCTCGATTGCCTCGTCGCGGCGAGCCTTATCGGACCGGCCCAGCCACCTGGCGAGGCGTCCCAGATCAACTATAGTGACCACATCGCCCCCCCCGGATGCCACGTAAAGACGTTTGCCGCCCGCGTCCGCAACAACACCGGAAGGGTCGGCGTAATAGGAATTGGCCTCGTCCAACGGGAGTTGGCAGATCAAGCCATGGTCGTTGACGAGAGCGAGCCCGCTGGACATTACCCATCCGCTCGCCACTTGGGTAATGGGGACCATGTTGCAGACCTTCACCAGGGGAACGACAACCCAGGATCGTTCGGGAACAACGGCTACGCCTTCGGAGAGATGGGCGGAATCGAGTCGTTCCCGGCTGACCACGCGCCCGCGGACCGGGTCGACGACAGTCAATTCCGAAGCGGGTCGGACGCTCTGGCGGCCGGTGATGGACAAGCGATTGGCGATGAAGGCGCGGGAGCCATCCGCGCTAGTCGCAACCGCGTACGGCTCACGTCCAGCATCCAGTCGGACTATCTCGCGGAGGGGAGCGAGGCTCAATACCGAGATATCGTCAGAGGCCGCGTTGGCGACGACGACACGTCCTTCCGGTACGCCAGCGCAGTAGGCTACGCCGACTGGTCCACGGCCAACTTCGACTGATCCGACCGGGGTTAGGCCATCGGTCTCGATTACGAGGAGACGATCCGCGGAGCGGCAGGTCACGAACAGGCGCTTGCCGCTCGAGTCGAGCGCCAAGCCGGTCGGCCCGCCGGGGACATCGATTCTGCGAGTTTCTTTAAGGGCGACGGCGTCCGCCTCCACTACCTGGTTACGATCATCCAGAGCCACGTATAATCTGAGGCCGTTCGGCGACATTGCCATGCCTGCGGGCGAATCGTGATGAGGGCGAGGGCGAGCCCAAGGCAGACGCTCGGCCTTGGTCAAATGGCAATGGTTGCAGCTCACCAGTTCAAGGTCGGAGCGACCGGACCACCGGCGCACGTGGGATAAGGACCATGCGTATCCTCCCACGCCAGCGCCCGCGACGCCCAAGCCAGCGGCGAGCGTCGCCACGATGAAGGCGCGCCTCTTCATAGGGCGCGAGCTGAACGCTCGGGAAACGTTGGGCGGGATGGGGTGGCAGCGGTGCGGCCTGGGTCAGCGGGGGGGGCATCAAGATGATCGGACGCTTGGCGCCCGGCATTTGATCTTCGTTTGTTTTGTGCCAAGCGTTGTTTCCCCTCACCCTGACCCTCTCCCTGGGGGAGAGGGAAATTCGCAGCACCGTTTCGGGAGATTCTGACATCCTGGTTCCATTCCCAGGTTCTCTTTGTTCCTGCTGGAGAGGACAATTCGGGCCGCGGGGGTGGTGTCGGCTGGGAATGGGAACGATATGTCCTGGTCTCTGGGAATGATAGAATGGACTGCAGAGGCGCAGGCGCCATCTCGATCGAGCTGCTTGTCGCGTTGTTCATAATGTCCCAGGCTGATTCGATCGGTTCGAGGCGGTGCGGGGAGCTGCGGGAGGCAAGGACGCGGATTCGAGAAGTTGGCTGGTCGGTTTAGGGAGATCGATTAGGCGTGCGGGTGGTTGGAGCGCGGCCAAGGGCCGCACGTTGCGCGGCGCGCGGTTATGGGGTTCGTGACAGCCGAGGCAAGTGCGGTTCTCCCCTGCCCTAACCCAGATGACGGGAGGCACCGTTCGGATTACATGACCCTCGGAATCCAGGGAGTCGAATCCCAGCGGGATATCGGCCGGCACATCCGCCATGAAGGAACCATCGGGCTGCAAGGGCACCTCGCCCAGGGAAGCGAGCTTGCCCTGGCGAATGGCGGTTATCCTCACGCGCTGGGCTTTCGGTGAAGTGCCGTACGAGCCGGGATAGGCGCTTCGATTAGCGTCCAAGCAAAGGATTGTGCCCCCTTCAGAGTGGAGGTCCATGGTCGAGATATGGCCTTTAGGTTGGGCGTGGGACCGCAGCTCAGTCGCCTCGATTGTGTCGTATGCCGGGTCACCAAACATGATCTGCGGATCGGTGCCCTCAGCCGCTGTACGAAACACCGAATAGGAGCCGTGCATCGAGCGACCCATCATCCCGCGGGTCATTTGACAGAGCACAAGGCCGCCGTCCGGGCCGGGTTCCACGGAGGCGCATTTCTGTTCAGCCCCGCCTGAGAGGGGGGCCCGGCTGGCAAAGGGACGGGCGGTTCTGACGAATTCGGCCCAGGTGGGTTCGGCGGGTTGGTGAGTTTTGGCCGCCAAGAAGGCGATCCGTCCACCGGGAAGTTCGCGGGGGCGGTGGATGCTCATGACGCCATCGTGCTGGGCGGTGAAGGCCGTCACCTCGGTCCCATCGTTGTTGATGGTGAACAGGGCCAGGTGGGGTTCATCCCCGGCAACGGCGTTTGGCTGAGCCGACACAAAGAGAATCCTTCCATCCTCCAGTGCGGTGGGCTCGACCGCCGACTTGGCGCCGAAGGTAATGCGAGTGGGCTTGAGGCTCCGGTGTTGCCGGTAGAGGGCGACAGGGTTCGGTGTGGTCCAAGTCTCGCCGGAGCGAGGGACTGGAGAGGCGAACACCAGATCGCCGCCGGCGATGATGGTGGGATCCATGGCTCCTCCCGGGATGTGAGTTATACAGACGGGCCTCTGACCAAGGGCCGTTGCCTCATAGATTTGCCAGGTGCCATTGGATTGGGCTTTCCCGACGAAAACCACTCGCGAGCCATCGGCGGAGACACAAGGGGCACCGGCGCTCCAGAGTCCGGCCGAAAGCACGGCCACAGAAGGTCGATGGAGAGCAGCCCCGGAAGCAGGGGTGCCTTTGTCTCGTGCGGTCTTTGCATAACCGCTCTGGCCCTTCTGGCTGGGGTCCGGCAGCACGATCACTACCCTGCTCCCGGCGGGATACCGTGCATCCAGCACGTCCGGGGTGGAGGTTTCCTCGGCTCGGCTGGCAGGCAGCTCGGTCAGAACCAAGCCGCCGGTGGGCAGCTCCCGGTGGCACCCCGTACCTAACAAACCGGCAACGAGCAGGGAATAACCCCAACGCAGCGACGGCTGAAAGGCAGGTTGGCTCATGGCTCCTGGACTTTCACAATGTGGTCCACCTTCACGCCCGTTAAGGTTTGGGTTTGTCCGCTGGGCCACCGGATCTCGAGGCTGTCAACCGACTGGTTTTGTCCCAACCCGAAGTGCAAGCGACGATCGGATTGGCTGAGGAACCCAGCCGGACAATGCGCTTCGGAGTAATATTGCTTGCCTCCGGCGGTCAGGAAGACTTTGGCGCCAAATCCGTCCCGATTGCTCTTGGTACCGCGCAGATCAAGGGTAAGCCAATGATTGCCGTTTGCGCACCGATTGTGCAGTAGGAACGGACGGTCCCCCATGGTTGTCACCAAGAGGTCCTGACGGCCGTCGTTGTCAAAATCCAGCACGACACTGCCGCGGGCTTTGATGCGGGTATCAAAAAACGCGCCGCCTTTTTCCCGGGCGTTCTTGAAGTTACCATGCCCATCATTTTCCAAGAGCAAGCTCTCCCAGCCCACCAAATGGTGAGCATCACCGTTGGCGATCATGATGTCCAAATTGCCGTCGTTGTCGAAATCGAGGAAATTACTCCCCCACCCCACGAATTCAGCGGTCATTTGACCGAGGCCAGAGGCCATCATACGGTCAGTAAACACCCGGTTGGTGTGAGCCATATAGAGAGACCCGTAGCCCAGACGTGAAACCAGGATGTCAGGCATCATATCCCCGTTGCAGTCGCCCACAGCCGCGGTCATCGAACCGGCGGCTTCCCCCAATGCGTTAAAGGCCACGCCGGCCTCCAGCGCCCGGTCGCGGAAGTGTCCTTTGCCGTCGTTGACCAGCAGCAGATTAGGGGTGGCATCGTTACAAATATAGAGATCAGGATAACCATCCATGTTGAAATCGAAGGCGCAGACCGACATGGCCCGGTGGCCGGGGATCCGTATTCCGGCGGTCTCGCTAATGTCTTCAAAGGTGCCGTTCCCCCGGTTGCGGTAGAGGACATTAAACTCCGGCTTATAGGAAAGCGGGCCGGGGTAGGCATCCGGGTTGAAGTAGAGTTTGTAATCGGGATTGAAGGTCAAGTAGTTCGCTACGAATAAGTCCAATTTCCCGTCCCCGTCCACATCAACGAACACCGCGCCAATGCCCGTTCCGTTATGCGCAAGGCCGGCTTTCTCGGTCACATCCTCAAAGGTTCCATTGCCGCGGTTGTGGTAGAGAATGTTCCTCCCTACGTTGATCACGTAGAGGTCGGTGAAGCCGTCGTTGTCGTAATCGGCGGCCGCGGCGGCGATGCCAAAGCCGCTGCCGCCAACCCCTGCCTTCTCGGTCACATCTTCGAAGGTGCCATCGCCTCGATTGCGGTAGAGGCGATTAGGTTCGCGTTTCCCCCCCGCCGCAGGCCTAGTGACTCCAGCCAAGGGGCCACTGTTCACGAGGTAGATATCGGGCAGTCCATCGTTGTCATAGTCCAGCACGGCGACGCCGGCACCGTTGGATTCCAGGATGTTGGCAATGCGGTTGTCACAGTACTGGTTCACGAAGGTGATGCCCGCTTTCGCGGTGACATCTTCGAAAAAGTCTTTCGGTCCCGCAGGCACAGGAGGGGTTACCGCTAATTCGCCGACGTGTTCCCCCGCGGGGCTGGCGGACTTGGAATCCACGGCAGAGGCGCCCTTCTTCTTGCACCCGCACGGGGCAGAGGCCAGGGCGGCGACGAGGATCGCCAGGGACAACAAGCTCAGAGGCGGGTGGGCCCGGTTACCGGGAGGTTGGGGCCGATGCGGTGTTGAAGCAGGCCGCGGCGGGTGGCCATTAATCCGATTCATGCCAATAACAGTAATGCTGATGCATGCGTTCATTTACACATTATCATACTAATCGACACGGCCCATCGCCGCGGGGTGAACCGGAGGAGGAGAGTGGCGAACTGGTGGTTTTGGAAGGGACGGAGGGCGGTTTTGATTGTTGACATATCAACAATCTAGCGGTAAGGATCCCCGGTATGAACCAACGGTGCCTTCCTGCTCGTGCCGTACGCCCCAACCGGTCGTCCGGCGAGGGGGGAGAGGGTGTCTTGTTCTCAGGGTGGCGACCGGTTCGAGGTGGAAAGTGGGGCGCGCGATGAATCCGGACTTGGCGCAGCCGGGGCCGCGCTATCAAGCGCTGTTAGGAGTGCTGCGGGCGGCTGAATCTCTCTGGCAAGCCAGCCGCGTATTTTTCGCGCATTGGGACCTAAGCGCGAGCCAGTTTAACATTCTCAATTTGCTGCGAGACGCGCCCGACGGCCTGACGCAGAGCGAGCTGAGCCGGGAGTTAATCACGCACCGGTCCAACGTGAAGGGCCTAGTGGATCGGCTGGAGAAGCGGGGCTTAGTGGCGCGCAAGGAGAACGCGAAGGACGGGCGGGCGTGGAGAGTGGTTCTGACGGCCGCCGGGCGCCGGCTGGTCGAGCGCGTGCTCCCGCCTTATTATGCGGTGGCCGAGGAGGTGTGGGGAGACTTGCCCTCCGCGCGGGCCAAGACGCTAGCCGGCGATCTGGAACAGGTTTCATCCCGCGCGGGTCTTTTAGCGGTAAAGAGCAGGCGGTTTGAGGTATGAGGAGGCGGCGAGACTATCCCCTGCTGCTGGCCAGTCAATTCCTTGGCGCGTTCGCGGACAACGCGATCCTGGCGGTGATCCTGGGCCAACTGACGTTTCGCGAGCGCGAAGGGCTGATGACATCGGGGCAGCTCAGCGCTGCGAACGCGATTTACGCGACGCTATTCTTCATCCCGTATGTCTTGCTGGCGCCGATGGCTGGATTCGTCAACGACCGATTTCCGAAGACGCGATGGTTGCTGGGAGGCAACTTCATCAAGCTGTGCGGAACGGTGGTGGCAGCGGCGAGCGTGTGGCGGGGGCCGGTCTGGCAGGGGCTCGGTTACTGCCTGGTGGGTGTGGGCGCCTGCCTTTACTCTCCAGCCAAGTATGGGGTGTTGCCGGAGATAGTGGACCGCGAAAAACTGGTGAAGGCCAACGGCACAGTGGAATTCCTGACTTTGGTAGCGATCCTGGTTGGGTATGTTGGGGGGGCGTGGATTGTGGACCACCTCCGAGTCATCACATGTTATGGACTGCTCATGAGCCTGTATGGCGGATCCTTGGTATTGAACCTGTTCATGAGCTCCACACCCGCCCACAAGGAAGTGAAGTTGCGGGCCAGCACGGACGAGTTTTTCTCCAATTTCGGCGAACTGCTCGCGAATCGGCGGCTGTTCCGGGTGCTCTGCGGGACGTGCCTGTTTTGGATTTGCGGCTCGGCCATCAAGATGAATTTTCAACCCTGGGGCATCAACGTGCTGGGGTTGAAGAACAACACCCAGATTGCCACCCTAAGCCTGTGGCTGAGCATGGGGATCATGGGCGGGGCGATGCTGGCGGGACAGTTCCATCGCGTCGGGGATCTGCGGTGGACCCGGCGCTACGGTTGGCTGCTCTCGATCATGGTCGGGGCGCTAGGGTTAGTGGAAGCGTTGCTCGGCGCCGAATGGCTCCACTCGCAGGGACCGGTGATGTTGTTGCTGATTCTGACCGGGCTTTTCGCGGGGTTGTTCCTGATCCCGTTGAATGCGGCGTTGCAGTGCGAATGCCACCCAGAGAAGTTGGGCAAGACGATCGCGACGCAGAACTTCGTGGACAACATGGGGATGGTGGCGGCTGGGGCGATGGTGTTCATGGGCGCCCGGGCGAGACTGAACCCATCGGCGATGTTTCTGTGCTTAAGTGTGATCCTGGCCCTGATCACCACGGCGCTCAAAGTGCCAACCTCATCGGGCTTCGTCGCGCCGATTCAGCGGCGACATGAATCCTGAATTATGATGAACGCCTGGATAGAGGGCCGATAACGCAGTTCCGAAACGCCCATGGACCAGTCGCAGCCACCCGGACTTCTCGCTCCGTTGCCTCGCTGGCAAGCGTTGCTTCTGGCGGCGGCGGCAGTGGGCGCATTCCAGTTAGCGTTCGTCCCGGGTTTCGGCGGTGTGATTCTGCTTTTTCTGCTGGCTGTGTGGTTCCTGGCGGTGCGCTGCCCGTTCAGTGGCCGCGTTACATTTTACGGAGGGATCGTCTTCGGATTCGGCCTTTACGCGTTCCCCCTCGGTTTTTTTTGGGCGGTGTTCGGAGCAGGAGCGATCGTGTTGTGGTTGGTGCTAGCCTTTTGGGTGAGCCTGTTTTTCAGCCTGGTGCGCCAATGCAGGCTCAGGTTCGGCCCGATGGTGGCGGCAATGCTGGTGCCCTTCCTCTGGACCGGCCTGGAGTACTTCCGCGGCGAACTGTACTACCTTCGATTCACATGGATGGCTCCCGGATATGCGCTGGCGGATGAGACGCTTGGGGGGTCCCTGCTCCACGCGGGCGTTTACGGGGTCAGTTTTCTGTTCCTGGCGCTGGCGAGTGGGCTGGTGCTTTGCTGGCAACGCCCGTTGGGGGCGATCCTGGTTGCTAGCGTGGCGGTGGTTTTGGTTTGGTGGCTGACCACCCTGGGGTCTAAGGACAGCAGCGTGCGGAGCAAAAACCTGCGAGTAGCCGGCGTGCAAATGGAGTTCCCGGGCCTGGCCGAGGTGCGGGTGGGATTGGACCACCTGACAGCCCGATATCCGGACGCGGATGTGCTGGTTCTCAGCGAATATACGTTTGATGGCCCGGTCCCGGACCGAATTATAAAATGGTGTCGTGATCGGCGCCGTTATTTGGTGGTGGGGGGTAAGGAACCGGTGCCCGGGGGCGATTTCCGGAACACCGCCTACGTGATTGGTCCGGATGGAAAGGTGGTCTTCCAGCAGACCAAAGCGGTGCCGATCCAGTTCTTCAAGGACGGGCGACCGGCTGAGCAGCAGAGAGTCTGGGATTCGCCTTGGGGCAAGCTGGGGATCTGCATTTGTTATGACTTGAGTTACACGCGGGTGGTGGATCGCCTGGTACGGCAGGGAGCTCAAGGGCTGATCGTACCGACGATGGATGTGGAGTCATGGGGACAAAGGCAGCACGATTTGCACGCCCGGGTGGCACCGGTTCGAGCGGCGGAATATGGGCTTCCCATCTTCCGGCTGGCGAGTTCGGGGATCTCGCAGGTTGTGGGGCCGGACGCCAAAGTTCTCGCGAGCGCGCCGTTTCCGGGAGCGGAGGCGCTCATTTCCGGAGAGCTGGAGCTGGCTGGGGCGGGCAGGCTGCCGCTGGATCGTTGGGTGGGACCGGGCTGCGTGGTGGTGACGATTCTGGCGGCGATTGCGGCCGCGCTGAACGGTTGGGACCAGCGTATGCAAAGCCAGGTGCTGATGAAACGGCAAACCTATGCGCAAAGTTTAAGATAATGAGAGCAATCCTCAGATTCATCCTTCGTCTTCTATTTGGGTTTCGCGCCTACGGGGTTGAGGGCCTGACAACACCCGGGCCAGTGCTGCTGATTCCCAATCACACGTCCTGGATCGATTGGATGTTCCTGGGATCGTTGCTTGATTTGGATTGGAAGTTCGTGGTGTCGAGCACTACGGCGCAGCACAGTTGGTTGCACCGCAAAATCATGCTCAACCGGCGGACGTTTCCGGTGGACATCTCCTCCCCTTACGCGGTCAAGCGGATGGCTGAACATCTGCAGGCCGGGGGGCGTTTAGTGCTGTTTGCGGAGGGACAAATCACTCATACGGGCGCGCTGATGAAGCTGTACGATGGCACCGGCTTCCTGTTGTTCCGCACGCGCGCCAAGGTGGTGACATGCTATCTGCGGGGTGCCAATCGTCTTTGGTGCTCGCGCCAGCCAGGCTGGCGGGCCTGGTTCCCGAGGGTGAGCGCGCATTTCAGCCCGGTGCTTCAGCCGCCCCACATCCCCGAGGTAAGCGCCGCAGTGGCGCGGACCAAAGCGACTGCGTGGCTGCGCGATCGCCTGGTGGAGCAGCAATTCGCAGTCGAGGATCAGTGCAGCCCCGGGGACATGCGCGCGGCGATCGCACAAGCGGCACGGGAACAACCCAAGAAAGTGGTACTCGAGGACGCCACCCTTCAGCCGCTGACCTATCGGCGGCTTTTTGTTGCCAGCCGCCTTCTTGGAAAGCAACTGGGGATCGCGTTGAGTGGCAGCCCGACGCGCGTGGGGGTGCTTCTGCCGAACATTAACGCCATGCCCGTGACCCTGCTGGGGCTATGGGGATTGGGCAAAGTGCCCGCAGTGCTGAACTTCTCCACGGGCACGAGCACCATGCTCGCCTGCGCGCAACTGGCTGGGCTGAAACAAGTGATCACCTCGCGCACGTTCCTGACGCGGGCCAAGCTCCAACTCGATCCATTAGTCCAGGCAGGGATTCAGCTTATTTATCTGGAAGACTTACGGGCGGGCATCTCTTCGTTGGCCAAGGTGTTGGCAATGCTCCGGCCGCTTCCGGGGCCCAGGGAGGGCGCAGGAGTGGACACCAACTCCACGGCGGTGATCCTGTTCACGAGCGGCTCGGAGGGCGTTCCCAAAGGTGTCGAGCTGACGCACCGCAACCTGCTGTCCAACATCCGACAGATCCTAGCGATCACCGACATCGAGGACCGCGATCGGATTTTCAACGCCCTGCCCTTGTTTCACAGTTTCGGCCTGACGATTGGCACGCTATTCGGACTGGTCCGGGGCCTGTATGTGTTTCTCTATCCCTCTCCTTTGCATTACCGGATGGTGCCGGCGGTTTTGTATGATCGGAACTGCACCATTTTTCTAGCAACCAACACTTTCCTCAACGGCTATGCCCGCAAGGCGCATCCTTACGATTTCCGGAGCATGCGCTACTTGTTTGCGGCGGCGGAGAAGGTCCAAGAGACCACTACCGCGACCTGGTGCCAACGTTTCGGCGTCCGCGTTTTGGAAGGCTACGGCGCAACGGAGTGCGGCCCTTGCATCGCGGTGAACACGCCCATGTCGCCACGCCACGGGTCGACCGGAAAGCTGCTGCCGGGCATGGAGTACCGTCTCGAGGCGGTCGAGGGCGTCTCGGAAGGGGGTCGGCTGTTTGTGCGCGGGCCCAACGTGATGCGAGGTTATCTCAACGCGGAGGCGAATGCGGCCTTCATGGCCTTGGGCGGGTGGTACGATACCGGAGACATTGCGAACGTGGATCCGGACGGCTTCTTGTTCATTTTGGGGCGGCTAAAACGCTTCGCCAAGATCAGCGGTGAAATGGTGAGTCTGACCGCGGTAGAGGACGCGCTGGCGGGTGCGTTTCCGCAATATGGGATGCGCTGCCAGGTGGCTGTGCTGGCGAAGCCGGATACCGACAAGGGTGAAATGTTGGTGGCGGTCAGCAATGAGCCTCGGCTCCAACTGGATGAGATTCGACAGGCCATCAAGGGCAAGGGCCTTACCAATCTATGCGTGCCGCGTGAGGTGAAGTACGTCCGCGAGATTCCAAAGCTGGGCACAGGGAAGGTCAACCACCGGGAGCTGGCTAAGATTGTCTAGCGCCGTGCCATCGAGGCCCGGGCGTTTCTCCTATTTGATGGTTACCGGCCAACCCTCGAGGAGATCGCTTGATCAAATGGCGAATTCATAATCCTGGGCGTTCCAAGACCCTGGTCTATCTACCGGGACTGCACGGGGACTGGACGCTGTTGGGGCGGTTTCGGCTAGCCTTGGCCGGGCGCGCGACACTGGTGGAGTTGGCCTACCCGCGCGATGTTTTCTGGTCCCTGGAAGAGCATGCGGCCGGCGTGGTCGATGCTTTACGGGAAGCTGGGGTGGGAAAGGGTTGGCTGCTCGCGGAGTCGTTCGGCTCCCAAGTTGCGTGGGCACTATTGAGGCTGCTGGAGCAGGGACTCGGGAAGGGCTTCGAGGGCGAGGGGCTGATTCTGGCCGGCGGATTTGTCCGCCATCCCTGGCCCTGGAGCCTCCAACCATCGCGTCGACTCCTGGGCTCGCGTTCGTCGCGTTTGATCGGAAAGGGTGTCCGTTTTTGGGCACGGCACGTTTGGTTTCGGAATTGCGACGATCCGGAGATGCTTGCCGATGCGCGAGCGTTTCTGTCGCGTCAAGGGGGCACCGGCAGGGGTATGGGTCGGCATCGTTTGCAGCTAATCGCGCAAGCAGATTGGCGGGCTGAGGCGAGCAAGGCGCGTCTTCCCGTTTATTACTTAACTGGGTTGTTCGACCCGATCGTCCCATGGCCGTGGGTGGTCTGGTGGCTCAAGAGGAGCTGTCCGAGCCTTCGGGGGACTCGCATTGTGTTCTTTTGCGATCATCATGTACTAGGCACCGCGGCGGGAAAAGCAGCGGACCAGATCATGAGGTGGGTGGAAGGTGGGGAGGCGCCACCCGCCTTGCAAAAAAGTCGCGTGCCTCTAGAGTAAAGGCATGTCGGCGATCGAAGAGATTGAGAAGAGGGTGTTGGCCTTGCCGCTAGATCAGCGCGTGTTTTTAGCGGAGTCGTTATTGGAGTCCTTGGTGACTGCGGGCGCTGAAAAGACGGAGGCAGAAGAAATGGTGGAGGTGGAGCGCCGGGAGAAGGAGATCGAAACAGGGCGGATCCAGCCTGTGAACGAGGCGGAGTTCTGGCGGGAGGTCGAAGCCGGCGGCAATTGAAGGTCCAGTACCATCCTGCGGTTGCGCATGATGTGGCAGTAGCTGTGCAGCTCTACCGGGGTGTTTCGGAACGCCTCGCCGAGGAGTTCAAGGCCGAACTGCGACGCACGGTCGCCATGGCCTCCGCGACACCTGGGCGGTTCCATTTGATCAAGCCAGGCGTTCACCGTGCTAATCTGGAACGTTTTCCCTATCATTTGATCTACCGGGAGCTCCCCGATGGCATCCGAGTGACACTGGTCCGACACCATCGGCGCAACCCACACGTCGGCATGGGAAGACTCTAGGATCGAGGGTAGCCCTGCGCTACTGGAAGAGCCGAATTAAAGGGTGCCGAATTCACGGGGAGGGAAGACAGGCAAGTGAGTGGGCCGGATTTTTGTGCAGACTCCAAGCGTGGTTTTGGTAGGTTGCCGACATGTCTCCCCGCACAAGTCCTTGGAGAACGGCCATTGGCGTTCTTGCCGTGGTTTGCTCGTCCTTGCTGCTCCCGATGAAGGTACCTGCAAACGCCGCCGACGGCCTCAGGGCCGGTGCTGCACGGATTGAGATCACGCCCGTTGACCCAGTGATGCTTGCCGGTTACGAGAGCCGCAAGGACCTCTCGCAGGGTGTTCATGACCCTCTTTCGGCGCGAGCGCTAGCATTCCAACAAGGTGACAATCGGCTGGTGGTGGTGTCGGTGGATGTGCTGGGCTTCTACAACGATACGGCTGAGCCGCTGCGAAGAGCGATCCTGGAAGCGACGCAGCTCAAGCCGTCGGAACTGTTCTTAGCCGCCATCCACACTCATAGCGCGCCGACCCTAGTCCTCGATCCGGCGAAGGGCCATAGCAACAACGTGGAGTATACCAAACGGTTGCAGGGTCAGTTGGTTCAGGTGGTGCGCGAAGCGCTGGACGGAAGCGCTCGGGTGAAATTGGAGTCAGGATCGGGAGCATCACCGGTGGGCGCAAGTCGCCGTCAGATGATTGAGGACAAGGAGGGAAACCCAAAGATCATTTTGGGCCGCAACCCCTCGCTGCTGACGGATCGCGAGGTGCAGGTCTTAAGAGTCACACGGGAGGACGGCGACAACAGCCTGGCGGCGGTGCTGTTTGCCTACAACACGCACAGCACATCTTTGGGACCCCGGAATTACCTGGTCAGCGGCGATATCCACGGACTGGCGCAGCAGTTCCTGGAGCATTACCTAGGCAACGGCGTGGTGACGCCAGGTTTTGCGGCTCCTTCGGGTGACATCGACCCGTGGTATCGTGTGCTGCCGGAGTTTCGCACCACCAATGGCTGGATTCCTGAACCGGTGCTGATGGGGACACTCCTGGGCGAGGAAGTCGCTCGCACGCTCGAGGTCATGCCGAAGAATGATCTGGGCGGCCCCATCTCGACGGTCTTCAAGATCCTGGAACTTCCAGGCAAGCCGCCAGGCGAGATCCACACCAGCAGCAACTGCCCGCCAAGCCAGCTTAACCTAACGGTCGGCAAAGTCGGTGGTGTCGGTTTCGTAGGCATCGGTGGGGAGGTGTTTAACGAAATCGGCAAAGCGATCAAGACGGCTTCCCCGTTCGCACAAACCATCGTGATCACCCACTGCAACGGAGCGGCCGGCTATTTGCCCACCGCCCGCGCCTACTTGGAGGGTGGCTACGAGGTGGAGAGCAGTCGATTTGGTCCGGCGGCAGCGGCCCTGGTCATCAAGGAAGCGGTTCATTTGCTGCACACGCTGTAGCGGGCTGTGACGCTCCGGGCGAAGGCGTTGGTTACGCAGGCTGAGGCACCGGGGATTAGGAAGCGTTGGGGATTTCCGGGATCGCGGCAATTGTCACCCGGAAGCGACCTCAAGGTCGCGCTCCTTACTTGCCAGCTTGTTGCGGCCGAGGGGGTGGAGCGCCTGTTGGTTTCAAAAGGACTAATTGTCGCTCCTCTGAATCGAGGACGCGCCATAGACCTGGCGCAAAGTCACCCAGGGGCAATGCGCCGATTTGGACGCGGAGCAGCCGCAAGGTTGGATGGCCGATGGCGGCAGTCATCCGACGCACCTGGCGGTTTTTGCCCTCTACGAGCTCAAGGCTGATCCAGCAATCGGCGACGGATTTTCGAGCGCGAATGGGTGGGTCGCGCGGCGGAAGCGCCGGCTGCGGGTCCAGCAACCAAGCGCGGCATGGGAGGGTTCTGCGACCTTGCAGGACGATCCCGCGCTGCAGGCGGTCGAGGTCGGTCCGAGTTGGAATACGCTCGACCTGTGCCCAGTAGGTCCGTGGGTGACGGTGGCGCGGGTTGAGCAGGCGATCGTTCCACTCCGGCTCGTCGCTGAGCAGGAGCAGCCCTTCCGAATCGGCATCGAGCCGCCCGATCGGGTGCACGGCCGGCGGCAAGCTGAAGCGCGCGAGGGTCTCGTTTGGTGAGCCGTCGGGAGTGAACTGAGAGATCACACCATAAGGCTTGTGGAAGGCAACCAGCACTTGAGCAACAGCGGCGGCCTAACCTTTGAAGCGCGCGACGTAGGCCCCGTCGACTCCGTCGCGGAAGGGCCAGAGTTCGCGATCCTGCTCCAAACGAAAACGGGGTTGTTCGGCGAGGAACGCGTCGACGACCGCGCGGTTCTCTTCGGGTTCAAGGCTGCAAGTGCTATAGACCAACACCCCACCTGGGCGCACGGCCTGGGCGGCATGGGTTAACAAGGTGAGTTGCGCCTTCGCCAAACGCTTGAGCTCCTCGGGGGCGATCCTCCAACGCAGATCAACGCGGCGTCGCATGACGCCGGTGTTGGAACAGGGCACATCCACCAGGACGCGGTCATAGGACTCGCCGGAAGGGGTCGACGCCGGAGGCCTAATCCGGACGGAGGAGACGCCCAAGCGCTCGCAGTTTTGGACGATCAACTTGGCGCGATCGGGATCGGATTCCTCGGCGATGACGATGCCCCGGTCGAGCATGCATTGGGCGATGAAGGTGGTCTTGCCTCCCGGGGCCGCGCAGGCGTCGAGAACGCGCTCCTGGACTTGTGGCTCGAGCAACCGGACGGAGAGGAGGGTGCTGGGGTCCTGAACATAAAACCAACCCTGCTTGAAACTGGGCAGTTCGGCGAGCGGCCGGTGCCCCTTCAGAACGAACACCAGGTTTTCGGGAATCCAATCCCAAGCGCCAAAGTCGTAATCGACGCCCTCCTGACGCCAGGTTTCGATCAGGTTCTCGGCGTTCACGCGCAGGGTGTTCACTCTGGCGAAGGTGGAAGGGGGACTGTTGTTCCAGGAAAGCAATCGGCTTACCGGCTCAGCGCCCCAGCGTTCGGTCCAACGGTTGACCAGCCAAGCGGGGTGGGACCAACCCAGAGCAGGGTCGCTCGTGCGGAGGCCCGTCAGGAGTTCGCGAGTGGGCTGCTTTTCGCGAATGAACCCTCGGAGGACGGCGTTCACAAAGCCCGCTTGGGCGCCAAACCCGAATTCGCGAGCCAACTCCACGGTCTCGTTCACGGCCGCGTGATCAGGGATCCGTTCGAGCCAGAAGAGTTGATAAAGCCCCAGGCGCAGGAGGATCTGTAGCAAGGGTTTCTGCTGTCGGCCCTGGGTCTTCCGAGCGATCAGCCAATCAAGTGTGGCCTCCCAGCGAACCACGCCAAAGGCGAGTTCCAGGGCCAGAGCCCGGTCCGGCGGAGAAAGGGCGGCGTCGACAAGTTCGCTTTCCAGCAAGCTCTCAATATACCCGGCGCCTTCGGCTCGGCGCCGAAGCGCCAGGACGGCAATTTGTCTTGGTTTCCTTAGATGCACGGCTTAATAATGATCGTCGCTCCCGAGCAAGCGAGTTAGTTTTAAACGCATGAGAGAAGAATTCGAGAAGTTGGTCGCGGCAGGAAAGATCAACCAGCGGCAAGTCGAGCCTCTGGTCGTCCTGGCGGCCAGCGGCTTTTGTTACCATCGGAGTTGGGGATTCGGCAAGATAACGGAAACGGACTTGGTGTTTGGTCGGTTCGTGATCGACTTTCCCGGCAAGCCCAGCCATTCGATGGATTTGGGGTTCGCGGCCGATTCCCTGAAGTGCATTCCGCGGGACCACATCCTGGCCCGCAAGGCCGAGGATTTGGCCGGACTACGCGAGATGGCGGCTCGAAACCACATGGATCTGATCAAGCTAGTCCTGCAAAGCTATGGCGGCAAGGCTACGGTGGATCAGATTCAGCAGGTGTTGGTTCCGGATGTGATCGCCACGGATTGGAAGAAGTGGCTGGAGGCGGCGAAGCGAGAGTTGAAGAAAGACGGCCATTTTCAAGTGCCCCTGAAGAAGAGCGAGCCGATCATTTACCAGGCTAAAGAGGTTTCGCTCAAGGATCGGCTGATGAGCGAGTTCCGGGCTGCCAAGGGGCTCAAAGCCCGGCTGCTGGTGGCGGGCGAGATCCTGAAGAATCTTCCGGACATCACGGAGCGGGAAGTGGTGGTGCAGGACGCGATCAACGCGTTGAATGTGGAGATCGCGACGCATCAGCGGACCCTGCCGGCGCTTGCGCTGGAGGCGATCTTCATGCGCGATGACCTGCGAATCGGTGCTGGTTTGCCGGCAGGCGAAGGCCAACTGGTGGCGGGCAATATCTGGGCTCAGATTGAGCACCTGGATCGCATGCTCGAACAGGTAACCGGCGCGAAGCACAAGCGCGCGTTGCAGTCTTACCGCGAGGCGAAACCCGAAACTTGGCAGGATGGGCTGCTGAGGATCCTGAACGGCACCTCGTGCAAGCTCTGCTCCGAGTGTGTCTCGGTGTTGGTGGACGGCGGTAAACTGGATCAGCTCAAAGCGACCCTGGCGCGCCTGATCAGCCAGCACATGGCCAGCAGCGAACTGCTCCTCTGGCTAGCACGGGAACGCTCCGATACTTTCGCTGACATCCTTGGCCCGGAGGTCTTTAGGGCCATGCTCACGGCCATGGAGCGAGACCAGTTTAACGAGAAACGCTCCAATCGCCTGCGAGATTACATTCTCGACGACCAGCAACTCCTGGTTGAGCTAATCGAGTCAGCGGACATCGAGGTCATCAAGGACCTAACGCGTGCGCTCCAGCTGTCGCCCAGTTTCGACGACATGGACAAGCGCTCGCTGCTTGCCCGCATCGTCAAACATTTCCCCATCGTCCAGGCCCTAATCTCGGGTGAGCACACCAAGCAGGATGGTTCCCTGATCGTATCCTGGCTCAGCCTCGAGCGACGCAAGGAAGAATATACCGAGCTGGTCCAGAAGAAGATTCCGGCCAATTCGCGAGATATCGCGATCGCGCGCAGCTACGGGGACCTAAGGGAAAACCACGAGTATAAAGCAGCGAAAGAGATGCACCGGTTGCTCATGCGCCGGAAGAGCGAGTTGGAGACGCAGCTCGTTCGGGCGCGCGGCACCGATTTTGCCAATCCACGAACCGATGTGGTCAGCGTAGGCACGCTGGTGCACTTGACCGACCTGGACACGCAGAATAAAGAGGACTATTCGATTTTGGGCGCCTGGGATTTTGATGCCGAGAGGCACGTGATCAGCTACTTGAGCCCGATGGCGCAAGCCCTGCTCAACCACGCGGTTGGCGCGGAGGTGACGGTGAGCATGGAGGGCGTAGTGCATCGCTACAAGATCGACGAGATCTCAGCCGCTTCCCCGGCGACGTCGTTGGTGTCCAGCCCGGTCACTCCTCCGGTGACGGAGCCGCCACCGGCCACGCCTTGAGGCCGGACGAGGCTGCGAGGCCGAGGGAACGGGAGTTCAGTTTTCACCTCCTGCGGGCTGCTTGACACCGCAGCGCAGTCCGGCGAGGGTCCTAACGCCCTGGTTAACCAGCGGGGCTAATGCGGATCGTTAACTACAAACAACTCGACCTGATGAGATTTCAAACCTCGCGCTTGATTCGTGCCTTGATGGCAGGTTCCGTGTGCTTCGCTGTCACGAGCCTCCGTGCCGATGATTGGCCCCAATGGCGTGGGCCGCACCGAAACGGAGTGTCCCAGGAGACCGGCTTGCTCAAGGAGTGGCCCAAAGAGGGGCCCAAGATCCGCTGGCAGCTTCACGATCTCGGTGGCGGTTACTCAACGCCAGCCGTAGTGGGAGACCGCTTCTATCTCATGGTGAGCGAAGGCAAGGACTCAGAGTCCGTGCAGGCGTTTGCAGTCAAGGACGGTGCGCGAGTCTGGTCCACCCGTCTCGGCAAAGTGGGCAATCCAGACCAGCAGCCAAATTTTCCCGCCGCCCGGTCCACGCCAACGGTGGACGGCGACATGATCTATGCCCTGAGTTCGGATGGGGACTTGGCGTGCCTGGAATTGTCTTCGGGCAAACTCCGATGGCAAAAGAACCTCCGGACCGGTTCTGGCGGAAAGCCTGGCACTTGGGCGTATTCGGAATCGCCCCTAATCGACGGCAATCTCCTGGTATGTACCCCAGGCGGAGCCGAGGCGACAGTTGAGGCGTTTGACAAGAAGACGGGCGAGATTGTTTGGAAATCGCCGGCCCCCGGGGGAGACGAAGCCGGCTACGCTTCAGCCATCGTGGTCGAGGTGGGTGGAGTGAAGCAATACATCCAATTGCTGCAGAAGGGGCTGGTTGGAATCGACGCCAAGTCGGGCAAATTCCTCTGGCGCTTCGATAAGCCGGTGAGCAAGTACGGAGCGAACATACCGACACCGGTGGCGGACGAGAGCTACGTCTACAGCGCGGCAGCGGGAACGGGGGGCGGATTGGTGAACCTCAAAGCCAAGGATGGCACCATCGAACCGGAACCGCTTTATTTCACCTCTAAGCTGCCCACAGCGATTGGCGGGGCTATTAAAGTGGGCGATTGCCTCTATGGGACAACCGCGCAGGCACTGATGTGCGTGGAGTTCACCACGGGAAACGTGAAATGGGAAGACCGTGCGCTCGGCGCGGCGTCGATCTGTTGGGCGGAGGGACGCGCGTATCTTCACGGGGAGAACGGAGAAGTCGCCCTGGTGGAAACCACGCCGGATGGCTACCGGGAGAAGGGCCGATTCACACCGCCGGGCCAACCTGCGCACCCAAACCAAATGGAGAAAGCCTGGGCCTATCCCGTAGTGGCGAACGGCAGTTTGTATGTGCGAGATCTGAGTTCACTTTGGTGCTACGACATTGCGGCCAAATAGGAGTATGGGTTTCGGTCTGCCGCCGCTGGTTGGAGATCGGGGACCGGCGCCTGGCTCCCGATCCGGCAACGCCCCGAGTTGCGCTGGGAAGCGCGCTGGTGAGCGAGGAGCTTGATGCGGGGGTAGCCGGTCGTAATGATGCAGACTCGGCTGCCGGGCGAGGATCGCCGGGCCTCATTATGGAATTCTTCTTTTAGGCTCGCGTGGAACAGAATCCGTATCAGACCGAGTTGATGTTCCAACTCGATACGCAGGCGCCGACGCCATCTCAGAGCCCGGCGCTCAAGGTTCGCCATGGAGATCTGCGCGAGGAATTGGAGGCGTTCAACGAGTTTGGGGCGACGACGCGGAAGATCCTGGTACCAGCAACCCTGCCGGACGGTGAGCGGATCGAAGTTCCGGGGTACGTTAACGAATTCTGGACTGCGAAACAACGAGCCGCGAGCAGGTTGCAGGAGATTTCCTATCGTGCGTGCTTCAAGCCTCAGCTGCCCCGTTTTTTTATCGAGCGCCTTTCGCAGCCGAACGAGATTGTGTATGACCCTTTCTTGGGGAGAGGAACAACCGCAGTGGAGGCGGCTCTGTTAGGCCGGATTCCTTACGGCTGCGACGTGAACCCGCTGAGTCTAACGCTTACCGGTCCGCGACTGACACCGCCGGTCATTGAGGAAGTGGCGACCCGGTTGAAGGAGATTGATTTCCAGGCAGCCAACGAAATCCCTGAAGATCTGCTGGTGTTCTATCATCCGGAGACTCTAAGAGAGATCGTGGCGTTGAGGCGCTATCTCCTTACCCGCAAAGCGTCTGGGAAGTTCGACCGGGTGGACGGGTGGGTATCGTTGGTGGCGCTCAACCGGCTCACGGGGCACTCGGGCGGTTTCTTTTCCGTCTATACGCTACCGCCCAACCAAGCCGTTTCAATCAAGTCCCAGAAACGGATCAACGCGCGGCGCAACCAGACACCGCCGCGTCGAGTAGTTTCGGAGATCATTCTACGTAAATCGCGGCAATTGTTGAAGGATTGCGACAAAACCACGCGACGGGTTCTGGCCGGGGTGGCTGACCAAGCGCTGCTCCTCAATCGCCAATCGCACGATACGCCTGAGATTCCAACCGGCTCGGTTGCGCTGGTGGTTACGTCCCCGCCATTCCTCAACGTGGTGGACTATGCCACCGACAATTGGCTCCGGTGCTGGTTTCTGGGCATCGACGCGGCTGCGGTGAAGCTGACCGTGCCGCGCGAACTAGAAGCGTGGCAGCAGGCGATGACGGCGGTGCTCCGTGAGCTGCGGCGAGTGCTCAAACCCGGTGGGCACGTGGCGTTCGAGGTCGGCGAGGTCAATGGTGGGACGGTGCGCCTGGAGGAAACAGTGATTCCTGCGGGGCTGGAGGCGGGCCTGGAGCCGGTGCTGGTCATGATCAATTCTCAAAAGTTCACCAAGACCGCGAACTGCTGGGGGGTTGACAACAACGATCTGGGCACGAACACCAATCGGATTGTCCTGCTCCGGAAGGGGAAGTCAACGCGGAGCTGAGCTCGGAGCCGACCTCACCGAAAATGCCGGACCACGAACGCTGTCGATTTGCTACCCAACTCGCCACCGATTCCGTCTGCAGGCACTCGCATGCTTGGGTAGTGGGTCAGGCTGACGAACTTGCGGCGGGCAGGGATGACCAAGTTCGCCACTCGGCAGCTCGGTGAGATTGTGGATCAAGGCGTCCAGGTGCGGGACTATGGAGAAGTGCCGGGAGCCGCGGTTGCGGTGCGGGGATTCAGGGTGGTGAATGAGTGTATCCGTCCGGGGGACTGGCACTGGCGCGAAGGGGGTAAGATCTGATTTGATGCGGGGCGATGAACAGAAAGCATCGCCGCTCGACCGGCTCGCCCGAAGTCTCTGCCGCCGAAATGGGAGTT
>Ga0265314_10001240_pt1 | contig 29118 bp, 23 predicted proteins | sample 4126metaG_FD_203106 | JGI IMG/M metagenome (GOLD analysis project Ga0265314, IMG submission 203106) | Rhizosphere microbial communities from Carex aquatilis grown in University of Washington, Seatle, WA, United States - 4-1-26 metaG | ecosystem: Host-associated > Plants > Roots > Rhizosphere >... | reverse complement strand
GAGCAGTTCGGATTCGTCGGGCGGACGCAGCTCCGCACCGGCGCGATAGGCTTCGAACCTCTCGGCCAGCGGCGGATCCTGCGCGGCCAGCGCAGCGCGAAAGCGTGTGTCGAGCACCGCCAGCGACGCCGGATCGTGAAGATCGGCGTACCGCACCCCCTCGAGGCCGAGGGAAAAGTTACGGTCGGTGCTCGGTGGGGCCGTTCCAGCGCCTCCAGAGAAGGCGAAAGAGCCAGCGAAGGAGGATCCCGCTCTATTCTTATAAACGGACGTTGCAGAACTCCTGGTAATCGATCAGCTGAATGTTCTCCGGCTTGACCCCTTCACCGCAGGTCGGGCAGGTCGGGTCGCGGCGCAGCTTGAGCTCGCGGAACTTGGTTCCCAGCGCGTCGAACATCAGCAGGCGCCCCGCCAGCGGTTTGCCGATGCCCAGCAGGATCTTGATCGCCTCGTTGGCCTGCAGCGACCCGATGACGCCGCAGAGCACGCCGAGCACGCCCGCCTCCTGGCACGACGGCGCCATGTCGGGCGGCGGCGGCGACGGATAAAGGCAGCGGTAGCACGGGCCCTCATACGGCAAGAACGTGGTCACCTGACCCTCGAAGCGATAGATGCTCGCGTGCACGACCGGCTTATTGAGCTTGAGCGCGGCGTCGTTGAGCAAGTAGCGCGTCGGGAAATTGTCGGCGCCGTCGACGATCAGGTCGTAGTCCTTGATGATGTCGAGGACGTTGTCCGACGACAGGCGCGTCTGGTGCTGGATGACCTTGACGTCGGGGTTGAGCTTGCCGATGGCGATGCTCGCCGATTCGACCTTGGGCAGGCCGACGCGGTCGGTCGCGTGCAGGATCTGGCGCTGCAAATTTGATTGGTCGACCACGTCGTCGTCCACGAAGCCGATGGTGCCCACGCCGGCGGCCGCCAGGTAAAGGCCCGACGGCGACCCGAGGCCGCCCGCCCCCAGGCACAGCACCTTGGACTGGAGCAGCTTGACCTGCCCCTTCTCACCGACCTCGGGCAGCATGGTGTGCCGCGCGTACCGCAGCGACTGCTCCTGGGTCATGATGAAGGGGCGGTCGTACGGCAGGCCGGCCCGCTTCCACGCGCTGAAGCCGCCCGCCATCGACTTGACGTTGGTGTAGCCGAGCTCGGCGAGCGAGCGCGCCGCCAGCGCCGAGCGCGTGCCGCCCGCGCAGTAAAGGATGACTTCGGACGACCGCTCCGGGATCTGGTCCTCGACGCGCAGCTCCAGGAAGCCGCGCGGGATCCACTGCGCACCGGGGATGTAACCCTCGGTCCACTCGTCCTTTTCACGGACATCGACCAGGATCGGGCCGGCGCCGTTGCCGTCGCCGCTCTTGCCCTTGCGCGCCTCGACCGCCTTGCGCACGGTCTCGAGGTCGACTTCGCGAATCTGGGCCTTCACGTCTTTCAGGTATTTTCCAAAGCTCATCGGGTCACTCCTGGGTGCTTTCGACTGCCCCTCTGATGACCGAAGGCGGGCCGGGGTCGCAAGAACCCGGGGACCGCCTCCATCAAAAGCTCGGCATTTCTACGAAAACAGACGCGGGGAATCAAGGCTAGACTGCAGCACAGCACCGACCGTGGCATCCCGGCCACGTATCGTCTATATTCCCAGCACCACAAGGAGACACGATGTCTGTAGCCGTGACCGAAGAGAAGCTGACAGAGACGCGTCAGGATCAGCCTGCCGACGAAGCGCCCGCCATGGTCGCGCTGTCGGACAAGGCCGCCGAGAAGGTCAAGGAGATCCGCGGCGAGGAGAACATCGAAGAGGGCTACGCTCTGCGCCTGAAGGTCCAGGGTGGCGGTTGCTCGGGGTTCTCGTACGACCTGTACTTCGACCAGTCTCAGGAGACGGACCAGACCTTTGACGTCAAGGGCGTCAAGCTGATCTGCGACCAGATGAGCTTGATGTATCTGATGGGCACCGAGATCGACTACGTCGAGGGCTTGCACGGCGCCGGCTTCAAGTTCAACAACCCGAACGTGAAGTCGACCTGCGGCTGCGGCAGCTCGTTTAGCGTCTAATTCAGAACCCTCGAAGGGTTCCGAACCTCCATCTGGCACCGAACCCTCGGACGTGTTCCCGCGTCCGCCCGATTCGGACGAGCTCGTCATCGGGTCCACCCCTGGACTGTTCGTCCCGCTGGGAATAGCGCGCCAGGAGCGCGTTAAACTGGGGCGATGGACGTCTACGAAGCTCTGATCCGCGAGCTCGGGGCGGATCGGGTGCTTCGGGAGTCGGAAGCCGTCGCTCCGTATGCTCGCGATGAGTCGGGCCTGGGCGTCTACCCGCCCGACGCGGCTGTGCTTTGCCGGTCGCGTGAAGAGGTAGAGCTGGTGCTGCGCTTCGCGGCGGAGCATCACATCCCGGTCACGCCACGCGGCGCCGGCAGCGGCATGACCGGCGGCGCGCTGCCGATCCGCGGCGGCATCGTGCTGTCGACCGAAGAAATGAAGCGCATCGTCTCGATCGATCCCGAGGATCGCATCGCGGTGATCGAGCCCGGCGTGATCAACGCCGAGCTTCAGGCGGCCGCGGAGGCGCAGAAGCTGTTCTACGCGCCCGATCCCGCGAGCCTGGATTTCTGCTCGATGGGCGGCAACGTCGCCGAGAACGCCGGCGGCCCGCGCGCGTTCAAGTACGGCGTCACCCGCGACTGGACGCTCGGCCTCGAGGTCACGCTGATGGGTGGCGAAAGCCTGCGCCTGGGGCGCCGCACGCCCAAGGGCGTCACCGGCTACGACCTGACGGCGCTGTTCGTGGGCAGCGAGGGGACGTTCGGCGTCACCACGGAGATCGCCGTGCGCTTGATCGGCCTGCCCGAGGCGGTGGGCACGCTGATCGCCGTGATGCCCGACGCGGTGTCGGCCGGCAAGGCGGTGAGCGCGGTGATCCGCCAAGGTTATCATCCGCGCGCGCTGGAGCTGATGGATCGCGCGTCGCTGGATCACGTCCGCCCGCGCGCGCCGTTCGCGCTACCGGCGGACGCGGGCGCGATCGTGCTGCTGGAGCTCGACGGTGAAGCCGACGCCGTTCCGCTCAGCCTCGCGCGCTGCGGCTCGGTATTCGAGGCCGAGGGCGCCCGCGAGGTCATCATCGCGCGCGACAACGCCGAGCGCGATCGGCTGTGGCGGACGCGCCGGCTCTGCTCGCGATCGCTGCGCGAGGCGCATGCCTACAAGCTGTCCGAGGACGTGGTCGTGCCGCCGGGATCGATCCCCGAGATGCTCCGCCGCATCGACGCCATCGGCGCGCGCCACGATCTGATGATGGCGACCTTCGGTCACGCCGGCGACGGCAACCTGCACATCAACGTGCTCAGCGACGAGAACCACCGCGTGCCCGCCGTCGCCGCGCGCATCGACGCCGCGCTCGGCGACATCTTCAGCGCCACGCTGGATCTCAAGGGAACCCTGTCTGGCGAGCACGGCATCGGCGTCGCCAAGGCGAAGTACCTGTCGTGGGAGCAGTCGGGCGAGGTGATCTTCTGGCAGAAGCGGCTGAAGCGGATGTGGGATCCGGCGGATCTGCTGAACCCCGGGAAGATCTTCCTGTCGACTTAGCTCCTACCCTTTCGTCTTGTGCGACAGGCTGCGGATCTCGTCGCTGCGGAAGCCGGCGGGCTCGGTGCCCTTGGCCTTGTAGACCTCGAACGGCTGCGTGTCCTTGAGGATGATCGTGCCGGCGCCGACCAGCGTCTCACGTGCGATCACGGTCTCGTCGCGCACCGTGCAGTTGACGCCGAAGAAGGTGTAGTCCTCGATGGTGCAGGCGCCGCTGATCACCACGTGTGACGTGATGAACACGTGATCCTTGATGACCGTGTGGTGGCCGATGTGGTTCCCGCTCCAGAGCACGCAGTCGTTGCCGATCGTCACGAACGGCTGGATGGTGTTGTCCTCGAAGATGAAGCAATTGTCGCCGGGCTTGAAGCCTGGCCACACCGTCGCCTTCGAGCTGACATAGCTGATGAGCTCGTAGCCCATCTCCTTGGCCAGGCGATAGCGATCGGCGCGCACGTGGCTCATCTTCTTGAAGCTCATCGGGATGAACATCTTGAAGTCGGCCGGCGGGTAGATGCGCACGACGTCTTCGAACGGCACGACCGGCAGATCGCGGTGGGTCGGCCCATCGATGTAGTCGCGGTCGACAGTGAACGCCACCGCGTCGTGCGGCGAGTCGTGGGTCAGATAGAACTGCGCCAGGTCGGCGAGCTGTCCGGTTCCGAAGATGACGATTTTGGCCACGTGTGTCTCCTGTCAGGGTTGGGCTTGGCGGTGGACGAAGGCGCCGAAGGCGATGCCGGCCCTGAGCGGCGCTCGCCCGATCTGCGCGTTCAGATCGTCGACGAAGCTCCGGCGCGACATGACCCGGCAGAGCGGGTCGAGGCCGCCCGGCGTCGACAACGGAAAGACGGCGTGCTCGCCCCGATGCGCGACCGCCCAGCAGGCGGCGAACGCCGGCAGCTCGTCGAGGCGCCGGTAGGTCACCATGCCGATGCGCTGCGGTCCCGTCGACTCGTTCATCGCGGGACCGACGACGCTCAGGCTCGGATCGACGGCCAGCAGCGCCACCTGCGGCACCAGCCAGCCGGGCGTGACGATCGCGTCGTGCCCCAGCACGGCGACGTAGCCCGCGCGCTCCGACGACAGCTCGGCGCCGCTGCGCGGGTCGCCGTCGGCGACGACCTTGATCTCCAGCTCGCGGTCGGCGTTGCGCGTGATCGCGTCGACGCACGGGCGCGCCTGTTCGCGATCGGCGCCGCGCGCCAGCCGCACGATGATCGTGGTCAGCCCTTTGACCGACGCGGACTGCGCGGCCAGGTAGCGGTCATACAGCGACGGATCGGGGTTGGGCGCGTTCTGGTTGAACTTGTAGAAGACGACGTCCTTGGCGCGCGCCAGTGTCAGTCCGTACGAGGCAAAGAGATCCGCGAGCGCGCCCAGATCCTCGGCGAAGAACACGTCGGGATCCAGGTGCCCCATCTCCGCGAGCCGCTCGCGCCGCCCGAACAACGAAACGCTGCACGGGAAGCGGATCGGGTCGACGTCGCCCGCCGGCAGTCGCGCCGGCGCCAGGCTGCTGGCGCGAGCTCCGTCGGGCGTGCCGGTCGGCTCCGGTAGGCCGGCGCCTCCCGCCAAGTTCGGATAGAGGAGATCCGCCGCCGCCAGCTGGCTGCTGTCGCCGAGCGACGCGCTGAGCGCGCCGATGTCGGAGCGTATCGCCAGGTGGCAGAGCATGCGATCGATCCAGTCGCCGACGACGCGCATGTTGCTGCCGAGCACGGCGGCGAATGGCCGGGTCGCGGTCGCCAGCCCGCGACCGGCCGCGCGCGAGAAGCCGAGCGCCCGATCGTTGCGCACCAGGCGCACGCGCGGCGTGTGGCGCGTCGCGAACTGCGCCACGAAGCGCGCCGAGGCGCCGCGCGAGGCATCGTCGACGATGATGAGCTCGTCCTGCGCTCCGATGGTATAGCGGATGTTCTCCAGGCAGGGCGCGACAGTCCAGAGCGCGTCGTGCACCACCACGACGATGCTGACGCCCGGACGTGCGAGATCGGCGGCGATCGGCCGCGCCAGCGGGCGAAAGTCGATGTCGAAGGCGTCGAAGCGATCCAGCCACAAGTTGTTCAAGCGATCGGCGTTGGCGGCGGCGAAGCGAAACCGCCCGTCCGTGGCCGACTCGTGGTGCACGACGACGCTCGCCGGCGTGAAGACGATCTTGCGTCCGGACCGAGACACCTTGAGGCACAGGTCGACGTCCTCGCCGCCGTTGACGAAGGCCTCGTCGAAGCCGCCGTGCTCGCGGAAGACCTCGGGGCGAATCAACATGCAGGCCGCAGTGACCGCGCGCAGCTCCAGGCGGCGGTGACTGGCGCTGGCCGGCTGGCGCGCGTGCAGGTGCAGCGGCGCGATCGGCTCCGGCCCCGCGTAAGCGAAGACCACGCCGCCGTGCTGGACCGTGCCGTCGGGGTAGAGCAGCTTGCTGCCGACGATCGCCACCGCCGCATCCGCTTCGAGCTCGGCAACCATCGGCCTCAACCAGTCGGGCGTCGGCTCGGTGTCGTTGTTGAGGAATAGCAGGTACTTGCCGCGCGCTATCGCCGCGCCCTGGTTCGACGCCCGGGCAAAGCCCAGGTTGGCGGCGTTGCGCGCAAAGCGGATGTTGTCCAGCAGGGGCAACGCCTGCGCGGTCTCGTCGCTGGAGGCGTTGTCGATGACGATGACCTCGTGGGCGACCTCCGGCGTGTTCTCGGCGATCGCCATCAGGCACTTCCAGGTCAGCTCCCACTTGTTGAAGACGGGAATGACGATTGAAACCGTGGGAGCTGTCGTCGCGGGGATCACGTGCGCCCAGCCCTTCGCAAAGCGTGTGCCACGGGTCCGGAGCGCCCGCGGCGCGCAATCGACCGCAGATCCGCGGGCAACGGCGTCAGAAACCTGGTCAGCGTCACAAAAGTGACGTGCGCGCGCGCGGTGCCGGCAGGCGATCGCCCGCATCGGCGCGGGCAACGACGCCGGCAGCGACGACGACGCGTGGCCTGTTCCTTGCTCGTTGCTCGGGAAAAAGCGTCGCTCGTGCTCACTTCAGCTCAAATGCGATCGTCCGATCCCCTGCTCGCCGACGGCGGCGCGACCGGATATCTCAGCGCTCCCTACACCGAATCACTCGCCGAGTTCGGGTCGCCGCTCGCGCTGCCGCGCAGTGGATCCTGGCTGCTGCGCCGGACGGTCGCGCCCGGCCTCACGGACGTCATGGGGCCCTACCCTCTGTTTTGCTGCCGTGACTGGCGCGCGCTCGCCGCCGATCTCGACGAACTGGCGGCCGCGGGCACGCGCGGCCACGGCGCGGGCGACGCACCGATCAGCGCCGTCGTCGTGACCGACCCGTTCGCGGATTGCGATCCGGCGCGGCTGGCGGCGGCGTTCCCCGATCGAGCGGTCGCGTTCAAGGAGCACTTCGTCGCCGATCTGTCGCGCCCGCTGGAATCGTTCGTGAGCGCCCACCACCGGCGCTACGCGCGCCGGGACAAGCTGGCGGTCGAGGTGTGCACCGATCCGCTGCGCTGGCTCGACGATTGGTGCGTCCTCTACCAGAACTTGTGCGCGCGCCACGAGATCCGCGGCATCCCCGCCCTGTCACGCGCGGCGTTTCACCGCCAGCTGGCGGTGCCCGGATTGATCGCGTTCCGTGCATCGGCCGGCGCCGAGACGATGGGCATGGTGCTCTGGTATCGCCAGAGTGACGTGGCTTACTACCACCTGGCGGCCTACAGCGACGAGGGTTATCGCCAGCGCGCCTCGTTTCCGCTGTTCTGGCTGGCGTTCGAGCACCTGGCTGCTGGCGGCGTCGCCTGGGCGAGCCTCGGCGCCGGCCCGTCACTGTCGTCGTCGTCTCCCGCGCGAAGCTCGCCTGAATCAGCCGCGAGTCAAGGAACTGACGGCCTCGTCCGATTCAAGAAGGGATGGTCGACAGGAACCCGAACGACCTACCTCGGCGGACGAATCTTCCGCCCCGACAGCTATCGTGCGCTCGCGCGCGAACGCGGGTTCGAAGGCAGCCGCTATTTCCCAGCTTATCGCCAAGGCGAGCTCGGATGAGCGTGGAAGCAGGCAGTCGATGAAGACCGGGGCGTTGGTGCCGTTCACCGGGCCGACGGGAACGTTCAAGGGCTTTCCGCCGCCGGGCACGGAGGAGGAAACGGCGGGGACCGCGAAACCAGAGATTGGCCCCGCGCACGGCGGCGGCGCCGAGCCTTCGATCGCGCGCCTGACCGTCGACGATCTCGCGATCTTCGGCGGCGCCCCGATCTTCCCCGAAGATCTCCACGTCGGTCGCCCCAACATCGGCAACCGCGAGCGGTTGATGGAGCGGTTCAACCAGATGCTCGACACGCGCTGGCTCTCCAACGCCGGGCCGTTCGTGCGCGAGTTCGAGCAGCGCATCGCCGACATGGTAGGCGTCAAGCACTGCGTGGTGATGTGCAACGCGACGGTCGCGCTGGAGATCGTCACGCGCGCCCTCGGCCTGAAAGGCGAGGTCATCCTGCCGTCGTTCACGTTCGTCGCGACGGCGCACGCGCTGCAGTGGCAGAAGATCACGCCGGTCTTCTGCGACATCGATCCGGACACGCACACGATCGATCCGGCCAAGGTCGAACGGATGATCACGCCGCGTACGACCGGCATCCTGGGCGTGCACCTGTGGGGCCGCGGCTGCGACGTCGAGGCGCTGGCGGCGATCGCGCGGCGGCGCGGCCTCCGTTTGATGTTCGATGCCGCGCACGCGTTCGGCTGCACGCACAAGGGCCGGATGATCGGCAGCTTTGGCGACGCCGAGGTCTTCAGCTTTCACGCCACCAAGTTCCTGAACAGCTTCGAGGGCGGCGCGGTGGTCACCAACGACGACGAGCTGGCGCGCAAGATCCGCCTGATGAAGAACTTCGGCTTCCGGGCCTACGACGACGTCGGCTACATCGGCATCAACGGCAAGATGACAGAAGCGTCGGCGGCGATGGGCTTGACGTCGATGGAGAGCATGGACGAGTTCATCGCGATCAACGCCGCCAACTACCGGCGCTACTGCGACGAGCTGCGCGGCGTGCCCGGGTTGCGCGTCATCGGATACGACGAGCGCGAGAAGAGCAGCTACCAGTACGTGGTCACCGAGATCGAGACCGCGGAGACCGGCATCAGCCGCGACCAGCTGCAGAAGGTCCTGCACGCCGAGCGCGTGCTCGCGCGCCGCTATTTCTACCCCGGCGTGCACCGCATGGAACCGTATCGTTCGTACTTCCCCAACGCCGAGATGTTGCTGCCACAAACGCAGCGGGTCAGTGAACGGGTGCTGTCGCTGCCGACCGGCACGGCCGTCAACCACGACACCATCGCGCAGGTGTGCGCGATCGTGCGTTTCGCGATCGCGCACGGCCGCGAGATCGCCGCGCGCCTGGGCCCGCCGGATGCGCCCGACGACGACGTCGCGCTGCTGGCGTCGAGCGAGCCGTCGGTCGAGGACGAGGTCGCGTAGCCACCGCGGCGGCGCAGCGAAGACGACACGGCGAAAGACGCGCATGCGCTGGCACAAGAAGGGGAACATCTTCGACCCGCGCGAGCACCGCGATTGGGCCGGCACGCACGCCCAGGTGCCGACGGTGCTGGTGAAGGAGCGCGTGCTGCGCATCTACTACGCCGATCGCGACCGCGACGGGCGCAGCTTCACGACCTACCTCGACGTCGACCGCGGCGATCCGGGGCGCGTGGTTTACCACCACCGCAAGCCGCTGCTGCCCCTCGGGCGCCGCGGGACCTTCGACGACGACGGCATGATGCCCGCGTATGCGATCGAGCACCGCGGGAGCATCCTGCTCTACTACAGCGGCTGGAACCGGCGCGTGACCGTGCCATATCACAATGCGACCGGCGTCGCGGTCAGCGAGGACGGCGGCGACACCTTCACCCGCATGTTCGAGGGACCGGTGCTGGATCGCGTGCCGCTGGAGCCGTTCCTCGCGGTCACGCCGTCGGTGCTGAAGGAGGGCGAGCGCTGGCAGATGTGGTACGTCTCGGGCACCGACTGGAGGCCGGTCGGCGAGAAGCTCGAGCCGGTCTACGTCATCAAGTACGCCGAGTCGCGCGACGGCATCCGCTGGGATCGCCCCAACATCCTGGCGGTGGCGCCGCGCCATGACGCCGAGGCGTTCTCGCACCCGTGCGTGCTCAAGGACGGCGGCCTCTATCGCATGTGGTACTGCTTCCGCGACAGCGAGGACTACCGCGACGGGCGCGGCAGCTATCGCATGGGCTATGCGACGTCGCGCGACGGCTGCGCGTTCGAACGGCGCGACGACGAAGTCGGCATCACCGTGTCGGAGAGCGGCTGGGACGCAAAGATGCTCTGTTACCCGTTCGTCGTGCGCGTCGATGGACGGACCTTGATGTTTTACAACGGCAATAGCTTTGGCCAAACCGGCATTGGCTGGGCCGTCCTGGAGGAATGATCATGAGCGCAAATGGCAACGCCAACACGATCGGAAGCGGCACCAGCAGCGAGGGAACGACGGCGGACGCGACCCAGCTCGGCTTCCGCAAGCAGATGGAGAAGCTGTTCGTCGACAGCCCGCTCCCGCGCGAGGATCTGCTGTTCAACCTGGGGATGTACACGCGCAGCTCGCTGCTCGTGAAGTTCCTGGTGATGAACGACATCTACGAGCGCATCAAGGACATCCCCGGCGCCCTGCTGGAGTTCGGGGTGTGGTGGGGACAGAACCTGGTGTTGCTCGAGAACCTGCGCGCGATCCACGAACCGTTCAACAAGCAGCGGATCATCGTCGGGTTCGACACCTTCGCCGGGTACAACAACTTCTCGGAGAAGGACGTCAAGACCGACGTGATGGTCGACAAGACCTACGTCACGCCCGGCGGCTATCGCGAGTACCTGGCGAATCTGCTCGCCGTGCACGAGGGGAGCAACGCATTCGGCCACGTGCGCGGCAATCACCGGTTGATCGACGGCGACGCCGAGGTCACCGTGCCGCGCTACTTCAAGGACCACCCCGAGACGATCGTCGCCATGGCGTTCTTCGATATCGGCGTGTATCGGCCAACCAAGGCCGCGCTGGAGGCGATCATGCCGGCGCTGGTCCCCGGCAGCGTGCTGGTCTTCGACGAGCTGACCTGGCCGGGGGCGCCCGGCGAGGCGATCGCCTTCAAGGAGGTGCTGGGCGGCTCGAGCTACAAGATCGAGAAATCGCGCTACTACCCCTCCAAGGCGATCGTGACCATCAAGTGAGCGGAGCGGCGATGAAGACCAAGAGCGATGCCGCTCCCTCGTGGCCCGAGGAGGCGCGTGATGCCCTGATTGCCAGCTATCACCGGGACGGCTACTGCGCGGTCCCGGAGGTGCTCCCCCGCGAAGAGGTCGAGGCGGTGCTCAAGGAGATGGACCAGCTGTTCGCGCTGCAACTGCGTCGGCTGGGGCGGCGGCCAGCGGGCTATCAAGGCGAAGCCTCCGTGCGCGCCAACATGGAGGCGCTGCTGGACGCCGACGTGAAGGCGTACCTGGCGGCCGCGCGCCACGCGGCGAAGCTGGTCTCCTTGCAGCGGCTGGTGGCGAGCCCGGCGATCACCGCGCTCGTCGAGGCGTTCGGCATCACCACGCCGACGATCCCGAGCATGCCGGTCGTGCACATCATGTGCGAAACACTGCAGATCCCGGGCGGCTACTTCGGCATCGCGCCGCACCAGGACTGGCCGTCGATCCAGGGCGGGCTCGACACGATCACGATGTGGGTTCCGCTGCTCGACGTCGACAGCGCGCGCTTTCCGATCGAGGTCATCCCCGGCAGCCACCTGCGCGGCTTGTGGGAGGGCGAGATCGCCGACAACGCGCTCGAGATCCGCAAGGGCTTCGTCGAGAGCGACTTTGTCGCCATCCCGGTCGCGCGCGGCGACGTGGTGATCTTCAGCGGCTTCACGGTGCACCGCACGGCGCTGCGCGATTGCCGCGGGCTGCGCATCGCATCGAGCACGCGCTACGAAAACTCCGCCGAGCCGACGTTCGTCGAGCGCAACTATCCCTGCGCGTACAAGCGCACCATCGAGCGCGAGCTGATGGTGAAGGACTTCCCCTCGCGAGAGCAGGTGGCGTCGCTTTACAAGTAGAACGCGGCGATCGCGACGCGGGCCGCATCTTTGCGGCGCATTTGATCTAGGCTGGCGTCGTGAACCCGCTCCTGCGCGCCGGGCCTTACCTTTATGCCGCCGCACACTCGTACAATGCCGTCTGGGAGCTCGCGACCGCGGGGCGCGCGCGGCGCATCGCCGAGCGCGACGCGGCCGAGCTGCGGCGGCGCTTTCCGTTCCTGGCGTCCTATCCCGAGCTGAGCGCACCCATCGCGCGCCAGCTCGCGCCGGCCTACGCCGACTACGTCGGCCACGTGTCGCCGGATCCGATCGCGATCGCGCTGCCGCTCGCGGTCTTCCTCGGCGTCCTGCGTGACCAGCTACGCCCGCGGCGCATCCTCGATCTCGGCTCGGGCTTCAGCTCCTACGTCTTTCGCGCTCACGCCCGCGCCCGCGACGACAGCGCCGGCGCGGTCTGGTCGATCGACGAGTCGCGCCCGTGGCTCGACAAGACGCGCGCGTTCCTCCAGCAACACGACGCCGACGCCCCGCACCTCGCGACCTGGGACGAGTTCACGGCGACCGCGCCCGCGCCGTTCGACCTCATCCTGCAAGACTTCGCCACGCTCGACGCTCGTCGCGCCATGCTCGATCGCGTGATCGATCTCTGCCGCCCCGGCGGCCTCATCGTCATCGACGACATGCACGTCCCCGGTTATCGGCGCGCGACCCTGCGCGCGCTCGACCGCCGCCGCCTCGACTACTTCAGCCTCCGCCTCTTCACCAAGAAGCGGCTGCGCTACGCCTATCTCGTCGCGCCCTGAGCGCCCTCGGACGCGGCCACGCGCGGGTTGGAGAACATCCGCACGAACTGCGGCAAGAACGTCTCCATCGGCAGCGCCGCGTGCTCGCGGCCGAGGTGCATGCCGGGGACGTACCCGGCGGCGACGAAGCGATCGATGAACGATCGATCACGGCTGACGACGTGGATCGGCACGTCGTACGAAGGGCTGTTGCGCGTGACGTCGGCCGAAGGCTGGTGGTCGCCGAGCACGATCACCAGCGCGTCGTCGTCGATCCGTTCGGCCAGGTAGCGCCGCACCACGTCCAGGTCGTAGATGACCGACGTGAGGTAGGCCTCGCCGGCGCTGGCCAGGTTCGCCCAGCCGATCTCGTAGCGCACCGGCGGGAGCTGGTTGAAGATGCGACCACCGTCGGCCAGCTTCCGCCAGTCATCGACCAGGCGGGGCTGCAGGCTCCACGGGCTGTGGCTGGAGACGAGATCGTATTCGACGAACAGCGGTGGTCGAGCGATCTCCGGCACGCGCGCGACCTCGCGTCGATGGACGAAGTCGATGACGTACTGGTCCGGCATCGTGGCCCACTTGAACGCGGGGCCATGGTAGTCAAGATCCATCGCGTCGTACTTCTCATCGAACCCGGCGACCACACCCTCGGGCTTGCGAGCCGTCGTGCCCGGCTGCACCAGCACCGTGCGGTAGCCCGCCACGCGGAAGAAGTCGGCCATGGTCTGCGGCGGCGGCCGCGCGTCGAGCATGACCGCGTAGGCGAGCCCATCCTCCGTGCGTACGCCCGTGCGCAGGCTCGCGTGAGCGAGCCACGATCGCCCGCCGTAGGTCGATGAAGACAACAGGCTCGACGCGGTCGTGAACCCGTGCTGGCGCAGCTCCGCGTCGAACGCGGCGTAGATCGGCGCCAGCCGCCGCGCGTAGTCCGGCTGCTCGATCACCGTCTGGCCGTAGGACTCGATCACGATGACCAGCACGTCGGCGTGGTGCAAGCGCTCGAGCTTGTTCGGCATCGCGCGCAGCGTCTCGCGCGTGCGCGCGATCGATGCGTATTTCTGCTGCCGGTACTCCGCGGCGTGGCGCAGAAACGACACCTCGCCGGCGACGCGCGAAACGATGCTGCGGCCGAACAGACCGATGTGAACCTCCGGGTGCCGGCGCTTCGCCCAGAGCGGCGAGAGCACCACGCACAGGGCCAGGCCGATCACGAACAGGCAGCGCGGGCCGGCGAAGCCCATCGCGCGTTCGGTTGCCACCAGCGCCCACCAGGCGCTGACGCTCACGACGGCGATCCCGATGGCGATCAGCGCCAACCAGAACAGCAGCCGCGGCGCCGAGACCGTCGAGCGCATCAACGCCACCAGGTTCGGCACCAGCGGCACGTCCAGGTACAGGCTGAGCGCGCGGTGAAAGTGGCGTTCGACGATGCCCTCGGCGAAGCGGAAGATCCGCGTGGCGAGCGCCATCAGAACCAGCGCGAAACGCAGCCAGCTCGGCACGCGATGGCCACGGGCACGCACGAGCCAGAAGATCGCCAGCAGCACCGCCACGTCGATCGACGGCAGCGGATACCATCCCGCCGGCTCGTTGCCGGGGAAGCGCCAGTTGAAGACGCAATCGAGGAACGCCCAGGCGAGCAGGAACATCAACACGCGCGCCCAGGATCTGACGCGCGGCTCGGCGAGCTGCCGGTTCTCGGACACGGTCACAGCTTACTCAAGAACTCCGACGCGCGGGCGCTCTCCGCGCGCCCAAGACCGAGCCCAGCACCGCCGCGCCCTGGCGAGATCGCGCCGCGTCGAGATCAACGTTCGCGGCCGGCGCTCGGACAATGCGGCGCGAGCAGGCATTCGTCGCAGTTCGGCTTGCGCGCGAAGCACACCCTCCGGCCGTGCCAGATCAGCTGGTGTGAGAAGCGGATCCAGCGATGCGCAGGCAGCACGCGCATGAGATCTTGCTCGATCCCCTTGGGATCGGTCTTGCGCGTCAGCGCCAGGCGCAAGCTCAGCCGCTGCACGTGCGTGTCGACGACCACGCCCTCCGCGATCCCGAACGCCGTGCCCAGCACGACGTTCGCGGTCTTGCGCGCGACGCCGGGCATCCGCGTCAGCTCCGCGATGCTGCGCGGTAGCTCGCCACCCAGCTCCGCGACCAGCGACGCCGTTCCCTTCAAGCTCTTCGCTTTCTGTCGAAAAAAGCCGGTCGAGCGGATGATCTCTTCGAGCTCGTCGAGCGGCGCCGCCGCCATGCGCTCCGCATCGGGAAAGCGGCGGAAGAGCTCCGGCGTGACCTTGTTGACGCGATCGTCGGTGCACTGCGCCGACAGGATCGTCGCGCACAGCAGCTGGAACGGCGTCTCGCGGTCGAGCTCGCAGTCGACGTCGGGATAGAGCGTCTCGAGCCCGTCGAGGATCGCCTCCACGCGCGCCGGATCCGGCGGCCACTTCGCCCGCGTCGGCTTGCGGTTCGCCTTGGTGATGATCTTGGGAGTCTTGACGCGCGCGCGGCGCGCCGGAGACGCGGCGACTCGTTTGGCTTTGACCTGCGCGCCTGGCATGCGCGTGGTTATATCACCAACGTGCCGCGGCGCGGCCGCGTCTACTACCAGTAGACCTTGGCGCCGCTCGGGTCGCGCCGCTGCGGCGCCGACACCGCCTGCGCCTGCGTGCGGAACCATTCGGAGCTGTAGTCGTCAACGCGGCCGCGGTCCGACGACAGCGGAATCGCCGCGCCCGCCGGAGGCGGCGTCTCGCTGAGGAAGATCTCCGCGAAGGCGAGATCGCCGAACGGCAGCAACAACGGCCGCAGCCGCTCGAGCACCACGCCCAGGCTCATCTGGCGCGGCTCGGCCGTGATCCAGAGCTTGTGCGGGTCGCCGCCGCCGAACGCGTGCAGATAGTTGTGCACCGCGGTCAACCATTCGTTGCCCGACCAGTTGGGCGCCAGCGCGAAGGTCACGCCCGCGGCCGCCGTCGGACGCGTGGCCATCGCCGTGCGGTGCAGGCGAAAGATGCCGCGCCCGTCGGGCGTGAACGCGCCGCCGCAGCCAGCGCAGCGCACGCCGGGCGCCACGATCTCGGTCTGTCCGTCGCAGTTGGGACAGGTGATCGCATTGATCAGCGTCGCCGGGTTGTTGAGATCGACCAACGGAGCCAGCGGCGCGCGCCGCTCTATCGAGTAGACCTTGCGATTGGCAGGACCGAACGCGCCCGCCATCACCCAGGCCTCGACCTCGGCGGCGTTCTTCTCGAGCACGGGACGGAGCGTCGGCGCCGTGCCGGGGATGACGTCGGCCAGCGCCGCCAACAGGTTCACGAAGTCGCCCGCGGTCGGCAGCGGCCGCCACGACCAGGCGTCCATCTGGTTGAGGATCGCCTCCACCTCGCGCGCGGGCGGCAAGCCGAACTCGTCGTGCTCGTTGAGCCACGCCGGCGCGCCCATGCCCAGCTTCATGAAGAGACTCCGCATGAAGTCCTCACCCTTCGCGGTGCCGTTGTGCGAGGGAAAGCCCAGGATCACGCGCGACGCGGAGATGCGCAGCAGCTCGTGCAGGAAGTCGATGCGGTTCGCGGGCGGCACGTGCTCGAGCGTGTCCATGCTGACGACGGTGTGAAACGATCCGGTCTTGAAGGGGACCCGGCCGCCGTCGTACGAGAACGGGTACATGCTCGGCGCGGGCTCGCCGTCGATGCGCACGTCGATGCCGACGAACGAGTCGTCGATGATGGTCGCCAGGCCACGCGCGCCCGAACCGACCTCGATCAGGCTCGCGAGCGCTGGACCGGTCAGGTACTGCTTGATCGGAACGTAGCGCACGAGCCAGTTGAGCTGGGTACCGGGCGGATAGCTGCGGGCCGGTGCGTGGGCGGGCAACGGCAACAACGCGGGGTTTGCGGTCATGCCCGCACTGCGGAGCAACAAACGCGCCACGGCATCGGACGCGCGCGCGACACAAACCCACGCGCGGGCCACATCTTGCGGCGGCGGCGCGCCCGCGCGTTCGCGACGCGCGCGTCAGACCCCTGGCGTCGAGGCGGATTTCTGACGCCAACCGCTCAAGTTCATTGCCTCTTGCGTCGATGGCTCCGGGCAGAAGCCATGCCTCCGTCAGACGCCACTTTTCTCAGCACGCTCGCCGCCGAAGTGGAGCGAAGTCGGGAAAACCTCCACCTCGACAACTACGACGTCTCGCAGCTCGGACCGTATCGGGGCGAAAAGCACCGCGAGGATCTCGTCGGGCCGAAGGTCGAACGCCCGGACGACGGCGCACCGCACGAGCTGGCGTCGCGCCTGTCGCAATTCGCCGACGTCGGCTTCCTGCACGGCATATTGGCCGATCAAGAATCGCGCGATCTGCTGATCAAGCTGTTCGCGTACCGCACGCTCGGCTACCGCAAGGTCAAGCTGCCGCGCAACACCGAGCGATACTGGGACGACATCCAGGCGGTGCGCAGCACCGCGACCACGTCACCGCCGATCCCGATCGCGTACATGGACCTGCGGCTGGCGCGCCACGACCTGCATCGTTTCGCCTACGATCTGCAGATCTACGGCACCGCCGCAGGGCTCGCGTGCACGTTCGTGCAGAAGCAGTACGAGTACCACCGCGGCGGCGTCGTCTGCAAAGCCGAACCTGGTGACGTCGCCATCGACGCCGGTGCGTGCTGGGGCGAGACCACGGTCTACTTCGCGCACGAGGTCGGCGCGCAGGGCCGCGTGCTGTCGTTCGAGTTCATCCCAACCAACCTGGCCGTCCTGCGCCGCAACCTGGAGGCGAACCTACCGCTCGCCGGCCGCGTCGACGTCGTCGAGAACCCGCTGTGGTCGACGTCCGGCCACACGCTGTACTACGTCGACTGGGGCCCGGGCAGCCGCGTCAGCCCGGATCCGTCGCGCTACCCTGGAGGCGGCCGTTGTTCGACGGTGTCGATCGACGAAGCGGTCAGCACGCGCCGGGTTCCGCGCGTCGATTTCATCAAGATGGACATCGAGGGCGCGGAGCTGCCCGCCCTCAAGGGTGGCGAGCGCACGCTGCGCGCGCATCGGCCCAAGCTGGCGATAAGCCTCTACCACCAGCTCAGCGATTTCATCACCATCCCGCGCTATCTCGAGTCCCTCAACCTCGGTTACTCGTACTACCTGGACCACCACACGATCTATCTCAACGAGACGGTGCTGTTCGCAGTGCCGAGTTGAAAAGCGCGATGAGCACCGACGCCGGCGCGCCCATCTATATCCGCGTCGCCGCGGACGGAGCGCGCTGGGACGGTTTCACCGCTGTCGACGGCCGTGCCGAGGCGCTGGCGGCCGTCGGATTCCGGCTGCCGTTCGCCGAGGACAGCGTCGCCGGCGCCTACGTCGATCACGTCCTGGAGCGGCTGGATCTGGCCGACGGCGCACGCCTTCTGCAAGAGCTGCGACGCGTCCTGGTGCGCGGGGGCCGCGCGCGCGTGGTCACCGACGACCTCGAGCGCATCCTCGCTGAGCATGCGTCGTCCGACGCCTGGGCCGCCGGTGGCTGGCACGAGAACGGTCACGACTGGCGCCAGCAGCGCGCGTCGATGCTGAACCGCGCCTTTCGCGCGCCGGGACGGCGCTGGCTGTACGACGAGATCGAGGTCTCGCGCGTCGGCACGACGATGGGCCTGCGCCAGCCGATGCGCTACCGTCCGCGAGAGAGCGCGGATCCGCGGCTCGCGGGACGCGAGAGCCCGAGCGAGATCGACCTCATCGTCGAGCTCGAAAAGCCGCGCCGCCTCGAGGGCGAGCGGCCGATGGTCAGCGTGCTGATCCCGCTCTATCGGCCGACCTATCTCGCAGAGACCATCGCGAGCGCGCTCGATCAGACCTACGACAACTTCGAAGTGGTGATCTGCGACGACGGGCCGCCCGGCGCCGCCGACGCCGTCCTGCGCGGGTTCGCGCAGCACCCGCGCGCAGGCCGCATCCGCTACTTTCACAACGGTACGCGCCTCGGCGAGGCCTACAACTACGTCGCCTGCTTCGAGAAGGCCGGCGGCGCGTACATCAAGTTCCTCAACGATGACGACCTGCTGGCTCCGCGCTGCCTCGAGATCATGGCCACCTGCCTGCGCGACCACCCCGACGTCACGCTCGTGACCTCGCACCGGGAGATCGTCGACACCGGCGGGAACGTGCTCCCGCCGCAAAAGTTCTCGGAGCGCCCCGTGGGCCGCAACGCGGTCGTCAGCGGCCGATCGGCGATCGCACGTGTGCTCGCGCACGAGACGAACTTCATCGGCGAGCCGAGCACGGTCATGTTCCGCAAGCTCGACGCCGAAGCGGCGGCGCCCAACTTCTGGTCGCTGGGCGGGACCGACTTCGCGGGCAACGGCGACGTCACGATCTGGACCAACCTGCTCGCGCAGGGCGATCTGATCTATCTGACAGAGACGTTGAGCCGCTTCCGCCGCCACCCGCAGCAGACCAGCCAGGATCGCGGCGTGCTGCGCCTGGCGAGGATCGCGTGGAAGCGTGCGGCGGCCGCCGCCGCCGAGCTCGGGCTCTACCGGCCAGGCGAGATCGCGTCGCTCGACGCGCAACCGCTGCAGACGATCTCGTGGTGGCCGACGCCCCTGCGCCAACGCATCGAGCGAGCGCAAGAACGCGCGCGGGCCGGTCGCAGCGGGGAGCTGCTCGCCGAGATCGGCGCGTTGCTCGGCGAGGCGGGGGGCCTGGCGGCGCGGGACGCGGAGTTGATGGTGCGGCTGGCAGAGCTGCGGTTCGCGGCCGGCGATCTCCCTGGCGCGCTCGACATGGCGACCACGGTGACGCGCACGACGCCGCATCACCAGCCTGCACATCTGCTGGTCGCGCGCCTCCTGCAAGCGTCGGGCGATCCTCGCGGCGCACAGAAGATCCTGCAGGAGACGCACGCGATGTTTCCCCTCATCCGCAACGAGCACGGACTGGTCCCGGCCGAGGGCGGTCTGCTCTGCCTGGCCGCCGACGCGCGCTTCCGCGCCGAGGCTGACTTGCCCGACACCGTGCTCACGATCCACCTGAAGGCGCGTACGACCGCCGGCTTCCGCAACCTGCCGATTCGCATCACGGCGGCGGTCGCGGGCATGGGCGCGTCCTCTTGGTCCGCGACGGGACCTGCGGCGATCACGCGCGCGGAGCTCGTCCGCGACGAAGAGACGGTGAGTCTGGCGCTGCCGCTGCCCCGCCGCGCCACCCCGACGGCGATCACCCTCGCCTGGCGCGGCTCCCCCGAAGGCTACTTGCCGGCCGCGGTCGCGGCGCTGCCGGTCCAGGTCGTGGGTCTCGAGCTCTCGCTCTCCGAGCGAACGGCGATAAACTGACGTGCAAGTCATGGATGAAACGCCGGAAGAGCTGGAGCAGATTCGCCGCGAGGCCGATCAGATCGACATTCACCAGTATCGCCGGCGCTTTCGCACGCTGAAGGCGATCTTGGTGGGCGCGGCGCTGGCAGGGCTGACCTGGCTGGGAATGATTCTGGTCGATAGCCGCCGGAACCCGTGCCAGCGGGTCCGCGACTACTTGTGCAAGACGGACCCCGCCGGCGTGCAGTGCCGCAGCTACGACGTCGTGCTGCGCGAATCGCAGGAGGAGGGGCCGACGATGCGCGCCAACATACGCGCACAGTGCCAGTCGAAGATCGACAGCCTGCGCGAGGAACAGGGGATCCAGGTTCGCTAAACAGCGCGCCAACGGGCCGCTAGCTAGGAGGTGGCGTGGACGGAACGGACACCAGAGCGCGTATCCTGATCGTGGCGGGTGAAGCGGGGGTTCGCGCCGCGATGGGCGAGCCGCTGCGCAAGCAGGGCCACACGGTCGAGAGCGTGGCCGCCGCCGGCAAGGTGCTGGCGCGGCTCGGCGACCTCGCGCCCGATCTGGTGCTGGTCGACGTCGAATCGGCGGCTTCGGGCGACGGCGGCGGCCACCACGGCCTGGCGCTGATCGCCCGTCTGATCGAGCAGGACGCCGACGTCGGCGTGGTGGCGATGGTCGCCGCGGGCGATGTCGAGGCCGGCTTCGGCGCGCTGGTCGCCGGAGCGAGCCACTATCTGACCAAGCCCATCAACGGCACGGAGCTTGCGCTGATCGTGGAGCGCGAGCTCGCGCGGCGCCGCTTGCGCGCGGACGCGACGCAGCTGCGCGCGCGGCTGACGGAGCGCTATCGCTTCGAGAACATCGTCGGCAGCTCGGCGCCGATGCAGGCCGTGTTCAAGACCGTCGCGCAGGTGGCCGTGGGGCGCGCCAGCGTGCTGCTGACCGGCGAGGCGGGGACCGGCAAGGCGCTGATCGCCGCCGCGATCCACGCGAAGAGCCCGCGCGCGCACGCGCCGTTCGTGCGGTTCAGCTGCCGCGGGCACGCCGAATCGATGCTCGACAGCGAGCTCTTCGGCCACGAACACGCGTCGGCCGCCGGTACCGGGCGCGAGGGCCGGCTGGTGCAAGCGCAGGGCGGCACGCTCTTCGTCGAGGAGATCGACGCCCTGCCGGCCGTGCTGCAGGTCAAATTGCGCCGGTTCCTCGAGAGCGGCCGCTTCGAACGCGCGGAGGGCGACCAGCCGATCTCCGCCGATGTACGCGTGATCGCGGCCAGCGCGCGCGACCTGCCGCAGCTGGTCGCTGACGGGCAGCTGCGCGAGGATCTGTTCCGGCGGCTCGCCGCGGTCCACATCGACATGCCGGCGCTGCGCGATCGGCCGTCCGACGTGCCGCCGCTGGCGCAGTACTTTCTGCAGCGATTCGCCGGAGCGCGCGGTCACGCGATCGCGGGGTTCGATGACGAGGCGTTCGAACGGCTGGGCGGCTATGCCTGGCCCGGGAACGTGCGCGAGCTCGAGGACGTCATCGAGCGCGCGGTGGGCGCCTGCCGCGGACCGCGCATCACGGCCGCCGACCTGCCGCCCAGCCTGCGAGCCACCACCGCGCGCGCCGCGGTTCCGATCCCGGGTTCGACGCTCGACGCGATCGAGCGCTACGCCATCCTGCGCACGCTCGAGGCGACCGGCGGCTCGACGACACGCGCCGCAGAGGTCCTGGGCATCAGCGTGCGCAAGGTCCAGTACAAGCTGCAGCAGTACCAGAGCACGCGGCCCGTCGAGCCGCACCCGGTTCTGGCTGGCAGCAAGCGAAACTGAGAGCGCCAGGTTGCGCGAGTCCGCGCGATCGCGCGCGACGATGCGCCGCGCGTTCAGGCCTAGCGCACTAGCGCGCGCCGCGGCGGTAGACGGTTCGGCCGCACGGCTCGAAGCCCGACGCCGAGGCGACCATCGATTCGGAGTGGCCCATAAAAAGATGGCCGCCGACGCCGAGGATCTGCCGGTAGCGCTGGACCAGAGCGCGCTTGGTCGTGTCGTCGAAGTAGATCACGACGTTCCGGCAAAAGATCACGTCGAACGGTCCTTGCATCGGCCACGGATCCATCAGGTTCAGCTGCTTGAACGTGATCAGAGACCGTATCTCGGCGCCCGCCTGATAGCCGCCGCCGGCGCGGCTGCCCGTGAAGAAGCGCTTCAACCGCCCGGCCGACATCTTCTCGACGCGCTCGGCGGGGTAGATGCCCGCGCTCGCGTGCGCCAGCACGTCGGTGTCGAGATCCGTCGCGAGGATCTTGATGTCCCACGAGCCCGCGTTTGACGCCGGCGGTGGGTTCTCGCGCAGGATCATCGCCAGCGAGTACGGTTCCTCGCCGGTCGAGCAGCCGGCCGACCAGAAGCGCACGCGATGCGCGCCGGCCCCGACGCGGGACCAGATCGCGGGCAGCACCGTGCGCGCCAGGAACTCGAAGTGGTGGTTCTCCCGAAAGAACTCGGTGACGTTGGTGGTGATGGCGTTGACGAAGCGCTCGGCCTCGTCCGACGCGGGGTCCTCGACCATCGCCAGGTAGTCGGCGAAATCGCTCAGGCCCAGCGCGCGCAGCCGCCGCGCGAGCCGGCCATAAACCAGCGACTGCTTGTTGCTGCCGAGGTCGATGCCGACGCGCGCCTTGATCATGGCCTGCACGCGACGGAAGTCGCCCGCCGACAGCTCGAACTCGCGGAGCGGCTCGTTGTTCATACGCCGTCCCGAACGGCAGGGAAGCGACGCCCCCTCAAACGATCAGAACTCCTTCCAGTCGGCGTCGTGCTTGCCATTGCTGTTCGCGGCGCCCGACGACGCGGCAGCCGTCGACGATTCGCCGTTGGCGGCCTTGAGCGAGCGCGCAGGCGCCGCGACGGTCCGTCCGTCGGACACGGCGTGCGGGCGCGTTGGCACGCGGCTGCGCGTCGCGCGCGCGGTCGGCGGCGGGCTATCGCCACCGCCCGCGGCGACGCGGAAGAACCCCACCAGCTCGCCCATCGATCGCGCCTGCTCGTTCATCGATTCGGCCGCCGCCGCCGCTTCCTCGACCATCGCGGCGTTTTGCTGCGTGGCCTTGTCCATCTGCGCGACCGCCGAGTTGATCTGGTCGATCCCCGACGCCTGCTCCTCGCTGGCGGCGTTGATCTCGGCGATGATGTCGGAGACCTTCTTCACACCCGCGACGATCTCCTGCAACGTCTCACCCGAGTTGTTCACCAGGCGCTCGCCCTGTTTCACCTTCTCGGCGCTGTCCTGGATCAGGCCCTTGATCTCTTTTGCAGCGGCCGCGCTCCGCTGCGCCAGGTTGCGCACCTCGGCCGCGACCACCGCGAAGCCCCGCCCCTGATCGCCGGCGCGCGCGGCCTCGACCGCGGCGTTCAGCGCGAGCATGTTGGTCTGGAACGCGATCTGCTCGATCACGCCGATGATGTCGGCGACCTTCTTCGAGGATTCGGTGATCGCGCCCATCGCGTGGACCGCGTCGCCGACCACCTGGCCGCCCTTCTCTGCCGAGTCGCGCGCGCCCGCCGCCAGCTGGTTGGCCTGCGTGGCGTTGTTGGCGTTCTGCTTCACCGTCGCGGTCATTTCCTCCAGGCTCGACGCCGTCTCCTCCAGCGCCGACGACTGCTCCTGCGTGCGCTTGCTCAGGTTGGCGTTGCCCTCGGAGATGTCCGACGCCGCCGACGAGATCGTGCCCGTCGACTCGTTGATCTGGGTCACCAGCTCACGCAGCCGCTCGACGGCGGTGTTGATGCTGAGCTTGATCTTCTCGAGGGCGTCCGCGTACTGCCCCGACACGAGCCGCGTCAAGTCACCGGTCGCGACGCCGCCCATCACGCTCTGCACTTCATCCATCAGGTGGCCGAGCTCTTCCTGCGAGTGCCGCTGGTTGGTGATGTCGGTGGCGAACTTCACCACCTTGTACGGCTTGCCGGCCGCGGTCATGATCGGGTTGTACGACGCCTGGATCCACACCTCTTTCTGACCCTTGCCGAGGCGGCGGTAGACGCCGCTGTCGTATTCGCCGCGTCGGAGCTTGCTCCAGAACGCCTCGTATTCGGGGCTGGACACGTACGAAGGCTCGCAAAGTGTGCGGTGATGCCGCCCCCGGAGCTCGTCGAGCGTGTAGCCCAGCAGCCGCAAGAAGTTCTCGTTCGCCGTCAGCACCGTGCCGTCGAGGCCGAACTCGATGGTCGCCTGCGACTTGTCGATGGCGTTCATGCGGCCCTCGAACTCCGCTGTGCGATTGCGCTGCTCGGTCATGTCGCTCGCGATCTTCACGACCTTGTACGGGCGGCCATCGGCGTCCAGCACCGGGTTGTACGACCCGAGGATCCAGACCTCCCGGTCGTTCTTGCCGATCCGCCGGAAGACGCCGCTCTCGTACTCGCCGCGCCGAAGCTTGGCCCAGAACTCTTCATACGCGGGGCTGGCGACATAGGTCGGATCACAGAAGATCCGGTGGTGCTTTCCGCGCACCTCGTCGAGCGTGTAGCCCAGCAGCCGGAGGAAGTTGTCGTTCGCCGTCTGAATGGTCCCGTCGAGGCTGAACTCGATCGTGGCCTGCGCGCGATCCAGCGCCGCCAGCAACCCATCGCGATCGAGCGTCCCGCGGCTCGACGTGCTGCGTGCGCGTGGCGCCGTCTTGGCGCTGCGAGCGCGGGTGGTCTCCTGTTGCTTTGCCTTCGTTCCCTTCATGGTCGGTCTCCTTTGATACTCGTCCCGCAACTCAAGCGGCCTTCACGCTCGCCACGCTGGCGGTGCTCATCGTCGGAAAAATGCGGTCTACATCGAGGATCGTCACCATCTTGTCCGCGAGCGTGGCGATGCCCTTGGTGAGGCCGAGATCGCCGGCGTCGCCGAAGTCCGGCGGCGGCTTGATCTGGTGCTGTGCGACGTCAGTCACGTCGGACATGGCGTCGACGACGACACCCATGATGCGCTGGCGGCCTTCCTGCGACACGCGTAGCACGACCACGGCAGTCGTCGGTCCATTCGGCTGCCGCTGCAGACCCAGGCGCTCGCGCAAGTCGGCGATCGGCACGATGTCGCCGCGGATGTTGATCACGCCCAGCACGTACGATGGCGTGTTGGGGATCGGCATCGGCCGGCTCCAGCCACGGATCTCTTGCACACGCAGGATCTCGACGCCGTACTCCTCGGTGTCGACGATGAACGTCAACAACTGCTCGGTCGCGCCGCCCTGTTTCTCGACGCGCTCCTTGCTGGGCTCTTCCATGTCGTTCCTTTCGTTCCGCCGCCGCTATGGCCGCCGCGCTTGCCGGCGCGCCTGCCGCCGCTCTGGATGGCCCGCGCCGGGACACGGCGACGCCTCCCGCATCCGTATCGTGAGTTGAGATGGGAACTTGAGCACGACGGCCATCGGTCTTCCGCCCCGGGGCTAGTGACCACGCGCCAGCGCCAGCGCGCGCGACGCGATCTGATCCAGCGGCAACACCTCGGCGGCATTGCCGCGCTTGATCGCTTCGCCGGGCATCCCCCAGACGACACTGGTCGCACGGTCCTGCGCGATGGTCGGGCTCCCCCGCCGCAACATTTCGCCGAGACCGTCGGCGCCGTCGCTACCCATGCCGGTCAGGATCAGTCCGACGGCGTTGTGGCCGACCTCGGCCGCGACCGATCGAAAGAGCACGTCGACCGACGGGCGATGGCGATTGACCGGCGGATCGAGACCGATGCGGCAGAAATACTTCGCGCCGCTGCGCTCGACGCGCAGGTGACGGCCACCGGGCGCGACGTACGCGTGGCCGATCAGGATCGGAGCGCCGTCCTTGGCTTCGGCGACCGCGATCGCCGACTCGCTGTCCATGCGCTCCGCCCAGCGCTGGCTGAAGACTTCCGGTATGTGCTGCGCGATGACCACGCCGGGCGCGTCGGGCGGCAGCGCCGCGAGGATCTGCGCCACCGCCTCGGTGCCGCCTGTCGACGAGCCGATCGCGATCAGGCGATCGGTCGTGCCCAGCTCCGTGATCGTGCGCGCGGCGCGCGCCGCGCCTGCGCGCGCCAGCGACTCCTCCGAGCGCACGGCCGGCCGCCACGTCGACGCCGCCTTGACCTTCTCGGCCAGCACCGCGGCCAGCTCCTCGAGCCCCTCCTGGATGTCGATCTTGGGCTTGGGGACGAAGTCGAACGCGCCCAGCTGCAGCGCCGCCAGCGTCGCGTCGGCGCCCCGCTGGGTCAGAGACGACACCATCACCACCGGCATCGGGCGCAGCCGCATCAGATTCCGCAGGAACGTCAGGCCGTCCATCTTCGGCATCTCGATGTCCAGCGTGAGCACGTCGGGACAGAGCTGCTTGATCTTCTCGCGCGCGTCGAACGGATCTTGCGCCGTGCCAACCACTTCGATGCCGCCGTCGCGCTCGAGCAGAGCGCGCAATAGCTTGCGCATCAGCGCCGAGTCGTCGATCACCAGAACTTTCACCGGCCGCGCGTCCATCAGAAGAGCTCGACAGACGCACGGCGCTTGACGCCGGCGCGGATGCGTGAGGCCAGCTCCGACTCGCGCTGGGCGATCTTGGTATTCTGCGAGACCGGCAGGTGTAGCACGCGCATCTGGCCGGTCTTCACGCGGTACCGCACGCGCCGCGCGACCTCGAGCCCGACGTCCTCGACCAGGACCGGCATACGCTCGGCGTCCAGGAACTGGCGCACGAAGTCGACGTTGGATCGGCCGACGTCGCTCATCCCGGAAATCACGCGGCCGCCACCGACGACCTTGACCTCCAGCGCCTCGCGCCGCACGCCGCGCGTGAGGAACGCGTTGATGAGCTGCTCCATCGCGAACAGGCCGTAGCGCGCTGACGCGCCCTCCCGTCCGCCAGGATCCTCGGGCAACATGAAGTGGTTCATGCCGCCGATTCCGCGCTTGGGGTCGCGCATGCACGTCGACACGCACGAGCCCAGCACGGTCGACACGATCTCGTCGTCCTGCGTGATGTAGAAGTCGCCCGGTAGGATCTGCGCGATCCAGTACCCGGTGCTGGCCTCGAAGTAGCGGTTGATACGTTCGAAGCCCGGGAACGTCGGCAGCTCCTCGGGGGTCCGCTTCGGCGCGCCCCCGATGCTCATGAAGCCGCTGCGTGCGATGCCCCGCGCGCAGTCCGCGCCGTCCGCCCGCCCTCGTGTGCGTCGCTGTCGATCGCACCGCCGCCACCCTCGCCGTCGCGGGCCGCGCGCGTGCCCTGCCGCGCCAGCCTGACCAATCCCACCATGTCGAGAATGAACGCCACACTGCCGTCGCCCAGGATCGTCGCCCCCGCCAACCCCTCGATCCGCCCGCAATTCGTCTCCAAGCTCTTGATCACCACCTGCTGCTGCCCTTGCAGCTCGTCGACCACCAGGCCCACGCGCCGCCCATCGGCCTCGACCAGGACCAGCAGCCGCCCCTCGAGCGGTTCGCTCGACGCCGTACCGCCGAGGATGCCGATCAGGTCTGCGACCGGCACCAGCTGATCGCGCACGCGATAGACCAGACCTCCGCCCGCCAGCGACTTGAGCCGCCCGGCCGCGATCTGCACCGACTCGACGATCGTCAAGAGCGGCACCACGTAGGCGTACTCGCCGACGCGCACCAGCTGGCCGTCGATGATCGCCAGGGTCAGCGGTACCCGTAGCGTGATCTTCGTGCCGCGCCCGCGCACTGTTTCGACGCCGATGTCGCCGCCCAGTGAACGCACGTTGCGGCGCACGACGTCCATGCCCACGCCGCGCCCCGACACGTCGGTCACCACCTCGGCCGTCGAGAAGCCGGGCGAAAAGATGAGCTCCGCGATCTCTCGCGGGCTCGGCGTGACATCGGCGGCCACGATGCCGCGCTCGCGCGCCTTGCGGAGGATGCGATCACCGTCGAGCCCACGGCCGTCGTCCTCGACCTCGACGACGAGGTCGCCGCCGCGGTGGAACGCCGACAGGGACAGGCGCCCGCACGGCGGCTTGCCGGCGGCGGCGCGCTCGCCGGGCATCTCGAAGCCGTGGTCCAGGCTGTTGCGTATCAGATGCACCAGCGGATCGCCCAGCTTCTCCAGCACGGTCTTGTCGAGCTCGGTGTTCTGGCCGCTGATGGACAGCTCGACGTGCTTGCCCAGTTGCCGCGACAGATCGTGCACCACGCGAGGAAAGCGGTTGAACACCACGCTGACCGGAACGCTGCGCAGACGCATCACGCTCTCTTGCAGCGCGCGCGAGTTGCGCGCCAGTTGCGACAGTCCCTCGCGCAGGCGCGAGAGGCGCGCGTCGTCGAACGGCCCCGCGTCGTCCAGGCCGCCCAGCATCGACTGGGTGATCACCAGCTCGCCCACCATGTTCATGAGCGCATCGACCTTGTCGATGCCGACGCGGAGTGAGGTGAGCGTTGCGTCGTGGTCATCGCGCTGCCCGGCGCCGGCCGCCGGCAGCGGCGACGGCGTGGGACGCGGGTGCGGCGCCGCGGGCCCGCCGCTCTCCGGGGACGTTCCCGTCGACGGCGAAGGCGAGCCCGGCGGTGACCGCGGCGTCGACGCAACCGCCGCTGCCGCGACGGCAGGCGCGCGAAGCTCTTCGACCGCGCCAAGCTCTTCGGGCGCGCGCTGGTCTTCGGGCGCGCGAAGCTCTTCAATTGTCAGATCGCTCTCCTCGGCGACCCACGAGAACACGTCGTCGATCGCGGCGCGTGGCGCGTCGCCGATCAGCGTGATCCGCCACGCGAGGTAGCAGGCCGAGGGCGCGATCTCCAGCAGCGACGGCAGCGCGCCGAGGTCGGCCTCGACGGTCACCTGCCCCAGCCCCTCGAGCTCGCGCACCAGGCGCCAGGGCTCATTGCCCGACTCCAGCAGGTGCGCGCGCGGGCGAAACCAGATCTGCCACCCGTGCGCCGGGCCCGCTGCCGCCACCACCGCCGCGACGGGCGCGGGCGGCGCCGGACTCGCGCTCATCGCCCGTAGCCGCTGGCGCACGTCCGACTGCGCGTCGGCGGCGACCTCGCGCCCCTCACGCCGCGCCGCCAGCAGACCGCGGAGCGCGTCGACTCCCTCCAGCAGCAGGGCCACGGTCTCGGGCGCCGGCGACCGCTTGCCGGCGCGGATCTGGTCGAGCAGCGTCTCCATGTCGTGCGCGAGAGCGCCGACCTCGGCGAAGCCGAAAGTGCCGGCGCCGCCCTTGATCGAGTGCGCCGCGCGGAAGACCTCGTCGACGACGAGCTCGCCTTCCCCCGCCTCCAGCTTCAGCAGCCCCGCCTCCAGCACTTCGGCGGCCTCGGTGCTCTCATCGAGGAACGTGCCCAGGAGCTGGTTCTTGAGATCGTCGAGCGAGCTCATGACAG
>Ga0265314_10001239_pt1 | contig 29122 bp, 28 predicted proteins | sample 4126metaG_FD_203106 | JGI IMG/M metagenome (GOLD analysis project Ga0265314, IMG submission 203106) | Rhizosphere microbial communities from Carex aquatilis grown in University of Washington, Seatle, WA, United States - 4-1-26 metaG | ecosystem: Host-associated > Plants > Roots > Rhizosphere >... | reverse complement strand
ACGGTTGCGCATCAGCCGTACTGCATCTCGCTTGAATTCGTCGGTGTACTGTTTTCGCTTTGCCATGTTCCGGACTCCTTGAGTGTAGTGCCTTCGTCAAGTGTCCGGTGAATCGGATCAACTCCACAGGGACGAGAACTTCGCATAGAGTGCCAAGGTCCCAGCAACGACCACGAGGATTCCCCAGGCCACGACAGCCCTGCGGCGCTTTGCCTGGTAGAACTTCAACGCGGACAGGGTTGCCAAGGCCGTAAGGCCGGTGGCCATGGCGTCGTTGTTGAAGCTGGTAAAGAGCTGTACCACCGACGGCAGGGTCATGAGAAATCCCGCCACGAGCAGCGACGCCATCTTCCCCAGCCGCAAGCTGCGCGCGATAGAGAGCATACAAACCAGGAAGAGTGAGCCAAAGAGAAGAGAGTTGGCCCACCTTACGTCGCGCGCGAACACGTTCCTCGCATTCCGCAATGGCCCAAATGGCTGCGTGAAAAGATAGAACAACGGGGGATGGTAGGTTGTCCAACCCGCCCGCGGATTGGGTAAGGCGTGGTTCTTGGCTATGTACTGACTGTACTCGACGTGCCCGTCCATGTCGTGCTGCTCGGACCACTTGCTAAGCTCAATCGCCGTGATGTGGCCAATTGACATCAAGGCGAGAAGCACAAGGCCCATCGCCACCCAGACTCCTGCGTCCGAGCTCCGATTGAGGCGAGGAACAGACTTCAGAGCCGGACGAGAGCCTGCGCCTGCTGGCGAGGTCGAACGCCTGCACGCACTCTGGCTGGCCGCCAGCGCGCCGCTCGGAAGCAGCGAGAAGTTTCGGAGGCGATGGTCCATGCCGATCTCTCTTGGGTAACGGGTGATCCCCAGCACACGAGTGATCGAAGAACCAATTAGCAGGGTTCATGCCACACACATATCCTCGGATTCCCTGCGAAACAGGCGACCAGATCGCGACACGCGTGTCGCGCTTCTTTCAAAGGCCCAGCTCGACGATGCTGTTCCTCAGCACCGCCGCGGACCGGGCGAGCTGCTAGCGAATCGCCACTGGCTGGGCGGTTCCATTCAGAAGGGATCGGCCACCTGAGCTAGCTGCCACAGCTCCAAGAACTTTCCGCGTACCCAGGGATGAAGGTCGTCCGCCACACTCGCTGGAAGGCTCGCGCTCTTGATGAGCTCCTGGACGTCCACGAGATCCTTGCCCCGATGGGCGGCGACCATGCCCGAGGCCAGCTTCAGCTCGATAAAGCGCGCCATCGGCAACAGGGAAAACCGTTCCCCGCGTAGGGCCACCAGCGCTGGATCGGGGAAGGCGATAGGCTTCGGTTTGTCATCGCCGGGGAAACGACCTGTGCTGAGCACATCGATGTTCACGCCGTGCACGGTATCGAGAAGCTTGCCGGTCCCAGGCGCTCGTTCGGCGTAACCGTTGCCGAGGTACCTGCGCTTGAATTCGGCGAGATGATCGTCGCGCATGACCAGATCCACATCGACCGTGACGCGCTTATGGCCGTACTCGTTGAGCGCGAACGCGCCGATGATGGCGTACGGCAAGCCTTCGGCCTCGAGAATGGCGGCGAGCCGGTAGAGTGCGAGTTGCGCTTCCGCTTGTCCCATGAAGAACCTCCCGCAGTAGTCAGCTCCCTCGACGAACCGGGCCTCCGCCCGCGCCGAAAGCCTCCCGGCCCCCCAGGGCGTAGAGAGATCGGACCTCGATGGCCGCGCGGACGACGTCACCCGGCGAAGAATACCACGACCGCTTGCGGTGGACGCTGGCCTGACGGTTTGCTTTCAGCGCCCACTTGCACGGCCGCCCAGCAAAGAGTCGGTGCTTTCGCGCGTCCGCCGTTTCATGCTGGTCGACCGTGAGCCAAGACGCGCAAGCTGGCGGGAGAGCCCGCGGCCTTTTCGGTTACCTCGGCATGCTCGCGTTGGCGGTGGCCGGGTTCTTGGCCGTCCGCTACTTCGGCCAAGGCCTGGCGGCGCCGGTGCCTGCCGCCGGGCAAGTCTCGCTCGGCGCGGGGAACGCGAAGTTGCCGGACGCTCTCCCGCATGTGCTGCTGGCGTTGGCGCTGGTCATCGTGACCGCGCGCGCGGTGGGTGCGCTGTTCACGGCGCTGCACCAGCCGCCCGTCATAGGCGAGGTTTTGGCCGGAATCTTTCTCGGGCCGTCGCTGCTTGGGCGTCTGGCGCCGACGGCGTCGGCCTACGTGCTGCCCGCGTCGGTCGCGCCCTTCCTGTCGGTGCTATCTCAGGTAGGCGTCATCCTCTACATGTTCTTGGTCGGCCTCGAGCTGGACCTCGGCCTCATCCGCAACCGGACCCACGCCACGGTCGCGATCTCGCATGCCAGCATCATCGCGCCGTTCCTGCTCGGCACGGCGCTGTCGCTGCTGCTCTACCCGCTGGTATCGTCCAGCGACGTGCCCTTCACGGCTTTCGCGCTCTTCTGTGGCGTCTCCATGTCCGTGACCGCGTTCCCCGTCCTGGCACGCATCCTGACCGATCGCCAGTTCCACCGCACGCGCGTGGGAACCCTCGCGCTCACCTGCGCTGCCGTCGACGACGTAACCGCGTGGTGCCTGCTGGCGTTCGTGGTCAGCGTCGTCAACGCACGCTTGGGCGGCGCGCTGCGGACGCTCGGATTCACCCTGGGGTTCATCGCCGCCATGGTCTTCGTCGTCCGCCCGTCGGTCCGCCGGCTGGTCCACTGGCAGGAGAGCCGCACCATCACCAAGGGGGTGATGACGGTCGTCTTCGTGGCCTTGCTGGTCTCGGCCCTGGTCACCGAGGCCATCGGCATCCACGCCGTGTTCGGCGCTTTTTTGCTCGGGCTGGTCATACCCCACGACTCGGCGGTGGCGCGCAGCCTGGCCCAGAAGCTGGAGGACGTGGTCGTGGTGTTGCTCCTCCCCGCGTTCTTCGCCTACACCGGCATGCGGACGCAGATCGGGCTGGTCAGCGGCGCGACCCAATGGCTGCTCTGCGCGCTGGTCGTTGCGACCGCGTCGGCCGGCAAGTTCGGCGGGACCTGCATCGCCGCGCGCGTGACCGGCCTACCCTGGAGAGACGCCGCAGCCCTGGGGGTGCTCATGAACACGCGCGGCTTGATGGAGCTCATCGTGCTCAACATCGGGCTCGATCTGCGCCTCATCTCGCCGACGCTGTTCGCAATGATGGTGCTGATGGCCCTGGTGACGACGATGGCCACGACCCCGATCATGGACGCTCTCAGGCGCCGCGCCCCCAACGTCGAGGACCAGGCGAACCCACGGGCCGCGTAGCGGGATCGCTTGGGCAGCAGGGGATAGTTCGACGGTGGCGGTCCGATCGGCACCTCCAGCTCTACAGATCCGGACCGGAGAGCGGCAACTTCTTGCTCGCTTGTGTACACGCCGCGTCCTTGCCATTGTCGGCACCGTGGGCGATTTGAGGGCGGTCGGGGCTGCTTGCGACCGTACAACAACAGACCGCTGGCATCGAGGCCCGAGCCGACTACAATCCCCGACCGTGCAGCCCTTTCGTCCCTCCTTTCTCCTGCGCAGCCGGCACGTGCAGACCATCTTCGCTACCAGCGGGCCGCGCAGGTGGTTGGCAAGCAAGGCCTGGCGCGCGCTCGAACGTTGCGCGCGTGAGGTGGTGCTGGACGCGGGCGATGGCGTGCGGTTGTCGGGGCTTCTCAGCAGCCACGGCGACGGCCCGCGCGACCTGGTCACCGTGATTCACGGCTGGGAGGGCAGCGCGCGGTCGCTCTACGTGCGGTCTGCGGCGGGCATTGTGTTCGGGCGCGGCTTCGACGTATTTCGACTGCACCTGCGCGACCACGGCGGAACCTTCCACCTCAATCGCGGGCCCTTCACCTGCACGCGACTCGGGGAGGCCATCGCGGCGCTTGCGTCCGTGCATCGCCAGTTTGCCGAGCGCCGCCATCTTCTGGTTGGCTTCTCTTTGGGTGGCAACTTCGCCTTGCGCATGGCCTTGCACACGCCGGCCGCCGGCATCGATATCGCGAAAGTAGTGGCGGTTTGTCCCGCCATCCTTCCGCACCTGACCATGGAAGACCTCGAAAACGGCTTCTTCCTCTACCACGACTATTTCCTCTACAAGTGGAAACGCACCCTGCGCCGCAAGCTGCGCCTCTTTCCGGATCTCGGCTACGGAGAAGCCCTGCGCACGCGCAAGAGCCTGCGCGCGATGAACGACTACTTCGTCCCCCACTTGACCGAGTTCGACACGCCCATCGACTATTTCATGGGCTACGCCATTGCTGGCGACGTGCTTTCTGACCTTCGCGTCCCCGCCCACATCATTGCTGCCGCCGACGATCCTGTGATCGACGTGCGCCACCTCGACGAGATTGCGCGTCCCGATTGTCTCTCCGTTGAAGTGACGGCCCACGGCGGCCACTGCGGCTTCATCAAGAATTGGCGCATGCAAAGCTGGGTTGACGAGCGAATCGCGGAGCTACTCGGGTGACTGGCAGTTGACGAAACGCCGGCTTTCGGTGAAAAGGCATTCATGCTCTCTCGGCTCGGGCGCGTTTTCGGCCCGCGGCAAGTGAAACTGACCTTGGCGCTGCTGCTCGGCGCGACGATGACGCTGGTGTCGGCGTCGCTGTGCGCGGTGCCAGACGAGGTGCGCGTGCCAGTGGTCAGGGAGCACGGCAAGGCGGATCCGCCGGCGGCGGGGCTGTTTTCGCACTGGCGCCACGACCAGTACCAGTGCTTCGACTGCCACCCCACCCTGTTTCCGCGAGCGCTCCAGGGCTTCACCCACGACCAGATGGACGACGGCAAATTCTGCGGCGCCTGCCACAACGGCAAAGCTGCGCCCCCCACCAGCGGCGCACGCGCCGTGTGCAAGACCTCATGTCACGTGCTCTGAAGTATCTAGTCTTGGCTTGCTGCGCGCTGTGCTCGGCGGCCGGAACCGCGCGCTCCGCCGCAGGGGACGACGACGCGCCCAAGGCAGCTTTGGCGGGCGAAACCGCGCCATCGCCGGACGACGCCAAGCCCGCGCCGAGGTCGAAATCGGACGACGACGACGCCCCGGCTGGCGAAATGGGTGGCTATCGCCTGCCGGGCGGAATTCATCTGGGCGGCATGTTCGACGTGGCCTACGAACGCATCGACCGCTCAGCAGACTTCACCAGCGGACAGAACGCCTTCCGCAACTACCACCACCTTCTCTTTCTCACCCGGCAGGGCGACGACTTCCCAATCGGCTTTTCCGCCGAGGTGCTCAGCCAATATTTCTACGAGCTGAACGCGCGCCTGTCCGCGCCGGGCTCGCGCCTGCGGGTCGTGGCCCACGCGGGAAAAATTTTGGTCCCCTTTGGTCCCGATCCGCTCTTCCACAAGAGCTACGGCGGCCTGACCGGCTCGGACCAGCTCACCCTGCCGGTGGTGTGGTCGTCCTTCGGCGCGGGCGTGCGTTTTTCCTATGCGATGGGCGGGCTGTCCGCGGCCGACGAGGTCTACCTCGTGCAGGGCTTCGACCTCTCGGCGCCTGAGCAGACCTTGAACATGCAGCGCGACCTCGTGGCCTACGACGGCGCGCGCATCGCCCTCGGCAATCGGCTGGCGCTGTCCGCAGGCCCGTTCACGCTGTGGTACTCGGCGTACTGGAACCAGATGCGCTTTGGGCGGCTGTTGGTCATACAGGCGGTGGACCTGTCGGTGTGGCGGCCGGCGCTGCCGGTGCTAAGTCGCTTCGCGCTGGGCGCGGGCTTCGTGCGCGCCCACATTTCTGCGACGGAAAAGTTCGGCCAGCCGGGCGCTTCCCCCGACGAAAGCGGGTACTACCACTTCGCGGACTACCTTTGGTTGCGCGCCTACCTGACCGACGCCTTTTACCTGCAGGCGATGAGCGGCCTGGCCACCTTCGGCAATCGCACCGGGCTCACCTATGACCCGCGCCAGGCCACCGCCAGCGACGGCTCGCACCACAGCGTTGCCCTCGGATACCAATACGCCTCGGCGCAGGTGATGTTGGCGTACCACTGGAACTTCGAGAAAGTCGACGAAGTCCCCAACGACTTCCTCCGCTTGATGGTGACCTATGCGTTTTGATGGGAAGCCGTTCGTCCTGGCGCTTTGCTTGTGCAGCGTGGGCTGTGCCGACTTTCATCGCGGTCCGGCGCCACGTGATGCCGGTGCCGACGTGGCCGGCGATGCCGGCCTTGTGGCGGATTGGACCTTCGAGGTCGACGTGTACCCGATCCTCGAGTCTCACTGCGAGGGCTGTCATCAGGAAGGCGGCATGGCCGGATCCACCCGCTTTCTGCTAACCGGCAATGCGCGCTTGGATCGCGCCATGGTGGTGGCGCTGGTGACGCCGGGCGACCCGGAAGCCAGTCTCTTGCTTCAACGCGCGACGGGAGAATCGCACACCGGCGGTCAGGTCATCGCCCAGGACGGCACCGACTACGGGACCATCGCCAACTGGATCCTAAGCCTGCCCGCGCAGTAATCGGCTTTCGTCAAGTCTGACGCGTTTTTCGGGACGCTTCGGAACCTTGCGCGAGGGTTCTGGCTCCAACTGGTGTCTCGGGCCAAATGGCACGGGGCAGCCTTTCAAGCTAGGAATCGCAAGTGAAGAAAAAGATCCTCATCATCGGTGGAGTCGCCGCGGGTGCCACGGCCGCGGCGCGGGCGCGGCGCCTCAGTGAAGACGCCGACATCAGCATCGTCGAGCGCGGCCCCTACGTTTCCTACGCCAACTGCGGTCTGCCCTATTTCATCTCGGGCGAGATCGGCAAGCGTTCGCACCTCTTGCTGCAGACGCCTGAAGGCTTCGACGCCCGCTACCAGGTGCGGGTGCTGGTGAACACCGAGGCGCTTGCCATCGACTGCGCCGCCAAGCAGGTCACCGTCCGCGGCGCCGAGGGCGAGTTGCGCCTGCCTTACGACCGCCTAATCCTGGCCCAGGGGGGGAACCCTCTCTTGCCGCCGATCCCTGGCATCGACTCGCCCAACGTGTTTCGGCTGTGGACCGTGCCGGACATGGATCGCCTGCACGATCATCTGAAGACCTCGGGCGCCAAGAGCGCAGTGGTGGTGGGCGGCGGATTCATCGGGCTGGAGATGGCCGAGGCCTTTGCCAAGCGCGGCCTTCACACCACGGTCGTGGAGATGCTGCCCACGGTGATGGCGCTGATGGATCGCGAGTTTGGCGGGCGCATCGCCGACGAGCTGGGGAAAAACGGCGTCAAGGTAGTGACTTCGGCCCAGGTTGCGCGCGTGCTGCCCGATGCGCGGGCCATCGAGCTTGCCGACGGCCGCCGCATCGACGCGGACGTGGTTCTCTTCTCCGTCGGGGTGCGGCCCGAGCTGACCCTGGCCAAACAGGCCGGCCTGACGATCGGCGCGGCAGGAGGCGTGCTGGTGGATGAGTACCTACGTACCTCGGATCCCGACATCTTCGCTGCCGGCGACATGGTCGAAGTGATGCATCGGGTGTCGGGGCGGAAGGTGCGCATCCCCCTGGCCGGGCCCGCCAATCGACAGGGACGCATCGCCGCCTCCAACGCGCTCGGCTCCGAGATGCGATTTTCGGGCTCGCTCGGCACCAGCGTGCTCAAGATCTTTGGCGCCACCGCCGCGATGACGGGCCTGGGCGAGAAGGCGGCGCGCGACGTCGGCTTCGACGTAGGCGTGGCTGTCATTCACAAAGATCACCACGCCGGCTATTACCCTGGCGCGAAGGAGCTGACCCTCAAGGTGGTCTACGACCGCGCGAGCGCGCGGCTTCTTGGCGGACAGGCCTTTGGCCACGACGGCGCGGAGAAGCGCATCGACGTGCTGGCCACCGCGCTCGCCGGCAAGCTGACGCTTCACGATCTGGCCGAGCTCGACCTGGCGTATGCGCCACCCTACTCGTCGGCGAACGATCCGGTGAACCTGGCGGCCTTCGTCGGGTTGAACGACATCAACGGACAGAGCCCGCTCGTGTGCGCGGCGGATCTCAAAGCCGAGTTGGCGTCGCCCAAGCCTCCGTTCCTCATCGACGTGCGCACCCTGCGCGAGTTCGAGCAAGGGCACGTCAAGGGCGCAGCGCAAATTCCCGTCGACGATCTTCGCTACGAGCTTGCCTCGATTCCCAAGCATCGGCGCGTGGTCGTGTACTGCCGTTCCGGCTACCGCGCCCACTTGGCCCTGCGCATTCTGCGCCAGAACGGCTTTGCCGATGTCGCCAACGTGACCGGCGGCTACCTGAGCATCGGCAGCGAAGGCGGCTTTGACCTGGAGGTTTCCTGATGCGTTTCCTTTTCGTCGCGGCCGGCATCCTAGCTGCCGCGTATTTGATCCGAAGATTGCAAGGAGCAAGCAAGATGCCATCGAGTCTCGTGAAGCAGAAGATTGACGCCGGAGCAACCATCGTCGACGTACGCACCCCCGAGGAATTCCGCGACGGCGCCTACCCCGGCGCCATCAACATTCCCGTGTCGAACCTGGGCGCGCGACTGGGCGAGATCCCGAAGAGCAAGCCGGTGGTTCTCTACTGCGCCTCGGGCGCGCGCAGCGCCTCGGCCGCCCGTGCCATGAAGCAAGCAGGGTTCGCCGACGTGGTGAACGCCGGCGGCTTGGGCGATATGCCGTAGCCGAAGACACCCCCTCGCTCACGCTGCCCGCGAGCCGCCCGCCGCTGGCCGTCCGGGCAGCGGCAATCATCACCGCGCCGGCGAAGCCCTTGCCGCGCGCCCGGCGCGCATCACGCGCTTGTGGGTCTCGTCCAACCAGTAAGCATGCTTGCCGTCGGTGGCGATGGGGCCACCGCTGTGGCTGGCCTGGTCGGCGATGACCTCGGGCCGGCCGGGACCGTCGGGACCAAGCTTGGCCCGCGTGATGGTCCGGGTGCGTTCGGCGGTCCAATAGAGGCAACCCCGATCGTGCAACAGCGTGGTCCAAGTCGTGGCGTCTTCGGCGCGGAAGTGCTCGATCGCCGGTGCCGAGCCATCGATCGGTACGCTCATGAGGCGCTTACGGTCGAGGTGGTAGAGGCGGCCGTTACCCACGGTCATGGGCAACGGGTGGTCGTTGGCGACGGCCAAGAGCTCAACCTGCGCAGCCGGGACGATGAGGCGCGGATACTGTTTCTAGTAGACGTAGCCGCCGTGTGAGCGAGACGACGTCGGCCATCAGCGGACGCCGGCTTGGATTGAGCGGGCTACAGAAAAAGGCGGAATCCTTCCGCTAGACGTGGAATCGAATGTTCCAGCGACAGGGACCCGATTCGAAATCAACAGGGAGAAGCGAGATGGCGATTAGCGTGTATTTCGGCAAAGCGAATTTCACGGCGAAACTTTATGCCGAGGTGGTCAAGCGACTTGAAAAGGCCGGTGCGGGGATGCCCAAAGGCAGGCTCTACCACGTGTGCTTTGGAGCCGAAGACAACCGAGAGGTCCTTGATATCTGGGAGTCGCAAGAGACGTTCGCGAAGTTCGGCGAGACGTTGCTCCCGATCATGGCCGAGCTTGACTACAAGCCGCCAACGCCGATGTTCTCCCCCGTGCACAACGTCATCATCGGCCGCTAGCCGGCAGCCTAGCCGGGCCTTGTGCCTCGATCAGTTCACCCAGTCCTCGCCGCTCTTTGGCTGGCGAGGCTGACAGGCGCCGCCGCAGGTGACCACGATCGGGGTCCCGGGGGTCCCGATCGATTGGACTGTGGCGTGCACCTGGTCCCTTGGGTGCCCGGGAACCTGTCAGAATGGGTAGGATTGTCTCGGGTCTTCGATGGTGATCCACCGGAGCTCGGTGAATTCGTCGATCGCCGCCCGGCCACCGAAGCGCCCGTAGCCGCTGCCCTTGGTGCCGCCGAACGGCATCTGTGCCTCGTCGTGCACGGTAGGACCATTGATGTGGCAGATGCCGGACTGAACCCGCTTGGCGACCTCGAATGCGCGAAGCACGTCGCGCCCGAAAACCGCCGCCGACAGCCCGTACTCGGAGGCGTTGGCAACGCGTACCGCTTCGTCGATACCCTTCACTCGGACCACGCACAGGACGGGGCCGAACGACTCCTCGCTGTAAAGACGCATCTTTGGCGTCACTTTGTCGAGGACGGTCGCCGTCATCACCGTGCCCTGTCGCGTGCCACCTGCCGCTAGCCTGGCCCCTGCACCGACCGCCTCTTTGATCATCCCGTCAACGCGCTGGGCGGCCTCTGGACCGACCATGGACCCCAGCACGACTTGCCCGTGGGGATCGCCGGCTGGCAGCGACGACGCCTTGGCGGCCAGCTTCTGCACGAAGGCGTCGGCAACCGACTCGTCGACGATCGCGAGCTCGGTCGACATGCAAATCTGGCCCTGGTTGGCGTAGGCGCCGAAGGCGGCCGCGTTGACGGCCGCGTCCAGGTCCGCGTCGTCGAGAACGATGAGCGGGGCCTTGCCCCCCAGCTCGAGGAGCACCGGTTTCAGGTGGCGCGCCGCCTTTTCTGCGACGATCCTGCCTACCTTGGTCGAGCCGGTGAAGTTGATCCTTCTGACCGCGGGGTGCGAGATCAAAGCGTCGACGATCGCAGCGGCGTCTTCGGGCGCATTGGTCACCACGTTGACTGCGCCGTCGGGCAGGCCGGCGTCGCGCAAGGCCTCGCCAATCAGTCGGTGGGTCGCTGGGCAGGTCTCCGACGCCTTCAACACGACGGTGTTGCCGGTGGCGAGCGGCATCGCTATCGCGCGCACGCCCAAGATGATCGGCGCATTCCAAGGCGCGATGCCGAGCACGACGCCCGCCGGTTGGCGGTAAGAGAAGGCGAGGCAGCCGGGCTTGTCGGACGGGATGACCTCGCCGCCCACCTGGGTGGTCATCGAGGCAGCCTCGCGCAACATGTTACTGCCGAGCATGACGTTGAAGCCAGCCCAGGGAGCTGTCGACCCAGTCTCGCTCATCATGCGCGCAATCGCCTCGTCGGTGCGCGAGCCGAGGATGTCGGCCGCCTTGAGCAACTTGGCGCGCCTCTCACCCGGGCCCATGGCCGCCCAGGCGGGAAAGGCGGCTGCGGCAGCGTCGGCCGCAGCGTTGGCGTCGGCGACCGAGGCCGCTGCCGCGCGGGTGGCCGGCCCGCCGCTCATTGGGTTGGTGCGTGTGTAGGTCTTGGCGCCAGCGGCGCTGGCCTCTTTGTTGTTGATCAACATTGGCGTATCGAACATGTGCCTTCGTCCTTTCTCCCGGTGCCCCGGATCCGATCACCCATCGAATGTTTTCTGCCTCAGTCTTGCGCCCCCTGCCAGTCCATCGGCAATCCGACATAGTTCTCAGCCAGCGACGTGGATGCCGCTTGCGAGGCCACGACGTAGCGGAGCTGAGAAATCTGCAGGCGTTGCTGAAAAGGATCGTGCTCGGGTAATCTATGCAACATGGAAGTCATCCACCACGAAAAGTGCTCGGCTCGCCACACGCGTCGGAGGCACGTTCTCGAATAGCGCTCCAGCGCGGCGAGACTTCCAACCTTAAAATAGGATGCAAGCGCGCGCGCCAGCACTTGCGCGTCGGCCATCGCCAGATTCATTCCCTTGGCGCCGGTGGGTGGCACGATGTGTGCGGCGTCGCCTGCCAAGTAGAGCCGGTGGTATTGCATGGGTTCGACCACGAAGCTGTGCATGGCGGTGATCGACTTTTCCAGAATGGTCCCCTCGTTCACCCGCCATCCGTCGTCGGTTTCGAGCCGCGCGTGAAGCTCCTGCCAAATGCGATCGTCCGACCAGTTTTCGATGGGTTCTTGCGGCGCGACTTGCAGGTAAAGTCGGGTTACCTCGGGCGAGCGCATGCTGAAGAGCGAGAAGCCGCGCTCGTGATAGGCGTAGACCAGCTCGTCCTGCACCGGCGGTGCCTTCGCGAGAATGCCAAGCCAGGCGAAGGGATACGTGCGCTCGAATATCGAAAGAACCCCGTCCGGAATCGATTGGCGAGAGATCCCATGCGAGCCATCGCAGCCCGCGAGGAAATCGCATTCGAGCTCATGCTCGGCGCCGTCGGTGACGTAGCGGACGCGGGGGCGTTCGCTGTCGAGATCCCGCAAGCGGAGGCCTTCGACCGAGAAGTGTATCTCGCCTCCCACCGCGAGGTGCGCACCCACGAGGTCTTTGACGACCTCCTGTTGGCCATAGACGGTGATGCATCGTCCAGTCAAGGCGCCGAAGTCGATGTGATGCCTGCTGCCGTCGAAGCCCAGCTGGATCCCGCGATGGACCATCCCAACCCGCCGCATCCGATCGCCAAGCCCGATCTCATTCAAGATGTCCACGGTTCCCTGCTCGAGCACGCCGGCGCGGACACGCCGCTCGATGTACTCGCGGGAGCGCATCTCGAGAATCACCGAATCGATGCCCTCGCGGCGCAAGAGGTGCGCAAGCAGCAGCCCCGCTGGGCCGGCACCGATGATTCCCACTTGCGTCCGCATGGCGTCTAACCCTTGTCGCTTTCCGGTTGCTGGTCGATCTCCGCGAAGGTCTGCGCAGCCAGGTGGAAGGCGCGGTTGGCGGCCGGTATCCCGCAATACACCGCCGCCTGCAGGAGAACCTCTTTAATTTCCTCGCGGGTAACCCCATTGTTGAGGGCCGAGCGCACGTGCAATTGAAATTCGTCCCCACGATTGAGCGCGACCATCATGGCAAGGCACAAGAGGCTCCGCGTGCGGCGGTCGAGCCCCGGGCGCGCCCAGATCTCGCCCCAGGCGTAGCGCGTAAGCAGGTCCAAGAACTCGCCATTGAACGGGGTACGCCCTCGGTTGCTCTTCTCGACGTACTCGTCCCCGTGTACGGCACGTCGCACCTGCATGCCTCGATCCAGTCGTTCACGTTCGTCCATCTGGTTTCTCCTGGGTCGAAAGAAAGCCCACCACGCTCTGGTTGAAGGCGGACTCGGCTTCGACGTTCGACAGGTGCGCCGCCCCGAGCTCGACGTGGCGTGCGCCAGCAATCTGTTGCACGAGCCAGCGACCGCCAGCAGGCGGCGTCGCCGTGTCCATCTCGCCGGTGATGACCAAGGTCGGTACGCGCACTTCGGCGACACTGCCGCGCAGGTCCGCATCGCGCACGGCCGCACACGCCGCGATGTAGCCCGCGCGGTTCGTCGCCAACAGCATGCGACGCAATTTGTCCACGCTCTCGGGATCGCGCGCACGAAAACCCGGGGTCACCCAACGATCGAGCACGGTCTCGACGATGGCGCCCATACCGCCCTTCTCGACAGCTTCGATGCGTGCATCCCACGAGGCCCGCGTGCCGATGAGCGCGGCCGTGTTGGCGAGCATCAGCGTCTTGAAGCGCTCCGGTGTGTGCGCCCCCAGCCACAGCCCGACCATGCCCCCGAGCGAGAGGCCCAAGAAGTGCGCAGTCGCCGCCTTGATTGCATCGAGCAGCGCAAGCACGTCGCCGGCCAGACCCGGAACATCGACAGGCAGGGTGGAGAGCGACGAGGCTCCCTGTCCGCGCATGTCGTAGCGGAGCACGCGGAAGGTTCGCGCCAATGCCGAGATCTGACCGTCCCACAGCTCAAGTGTCGTGCCGAGCGAGTTGGCCAGCACGATGACCGGTGCGTCCGCTGGGCCGTCCAAACGATAGTGGAGCCTGGCTCCCGGGACGTCGAGAGCAGGCATCGTCACCTCTTCCCCCGTCGGTGGTTGCCATTCCGCGCAGCCAGCACGCGATCGATCCACGTCTCGGCCAGCCCGAGATACTCGGACGGGTCGCAAAGGCGGTCCAGCTCCGCGGCCGCAAGCCGGCTGGTGACCTGGCGTTCTTCCTGGAGCACTTGTCGCAGCGGCTTTTGTTCGGCCAGCGCACGCCGGCATGCGTGCTCCACGATACTGTGAGCTTCTCCGCGGTCCATGTGCCGGGCGAGCGCCAGAGCGACCGGCTCCGCCAGCACGACACCGAAGGTCGCCTCGAGATTCGCGCGCATTTTGCCGGGGACGATCTCGAGCCCTTCGAAAATCTCGAGGGCGTGTTCGAGCGCGCCCGCCGTGAGCCGGCAGATCTCGGGCAAGGTCTCCCATTCAGCTTGCCAGCCGCCGAGGCCGCGTTCGTGCTCTTGCGGCATCGCTGACAAGAGGGTCGAGACCAACGCCGGAGCTCGTGTCGCGACGGCCAAGATCGCAGCAGCACTCACCGGGTTCCGTTTGTGCGGCATCGTAGAAGAACCGCCGCGCCCCGGGGCGCTTGGTTCGAAGGCCTCGCCGACCTCGGCCTGCATCAGCAACGAGAGATCGCGGGCTATCTTGCCCAAGCTTCCGGCGAGCAGACCGACGGCTGCGCCCGCTTCGGCCACGCGATCGCGCTGGGCATGCCAGGGCATGCTCGGGACACCCAAGCCCAGCTCTTGACCGAGTCGAATCGCGATGGGAAGGCCGTGAGCACCGAGCGAGGCCAGTGTGCCAACCGCACCGCCAAATTGAATCACGAGCACGCGGCCGCGGAGCTCCGCCATTCGCTCCCGTTGACTTTCGATCGCGCTCAGCCATCCGGCTGCCTTCAAGCCGAATGTGACCGGCGGCCCGGGCTGCAGCCAGGTACGACCGAGCAGCATCGTGTGGCGGTGCTGGTCCGCGAGCCGCGCGAGCAGGTTCGACAGGCGGAAGAGCTCGGAGTCGAAGAGGTCGAGCGCTGCTCGCAGTTGCAACACGGCGCCGGTGTCGATGGCGTCCTGACTCGTAGCCCCCCAATGAACCAGGTGCGCGGCGTCGGGATCCCGCCGAGCCACCAATTCGGTCAGCTCGCGGATAACCGGGATCGCCAAGTTGCCGGCGAGCGCGGCGCCCGGGGCGAGCGTGGCCAATACGAAGAGCTCCGCGCGGCACTGGGAAGTGATGGCATCCGCCGCCGAGCGCGGGATCACCCCGACCTCGGCCTCGGCCCGCGCGAGCGCAGCCTCGAAATCAAGCAGCCCCTGCACGCAAGCGCGATCGGAGAAGATCTCTCCCATCGCGTGCGAGCCGAATACCCCGTCGTAGAGCCGGCGCGAGCTATCAGAAATCGAAGAAGACGGTTTCATGGGCACCTTGCAAAACGATGTTCCACTCGAAAACGTCGGGTTGGTTGGCCTTTTGCCTTGCGACCAAGGTGCTCCGCCTCGCGGCCGGTACGCGTCGCAGGACCCCATCCTCCTGGTTCGACGGCTCGTCGGAAAAATAGATGCGGGTGACAGCTTGCCGCAAGAGTCCGCGCATGAAGACCGCCACCAGGATATGCGGCGCCTGCAATCCTGCGCCCGGCCCGGGCACGCGCCCTGGCTTCACGGTGCTGAAACGAAACCGGCCATCGGCGGTGGTCGGCACGCGCGCGTAGCCCCGGAAGCCCGGGGTCATGTCTTGTGGGGCGGAGGGGTCGACGTAGTAGCCGTTCGCGTCCGCTTGCCAGGCCTCGACCAGGGCGTCGGGGACGGGCACGCCGTCACCGTCGAGCACACGGCCTTCGACGGCAATGTGTCGACCGACAGCCTCAGGCTCGGCAACGCGCTCGCCAAAGAGCCACTGCAGGCCGATGTGAAAGAAGGGGCCGACGGTTTGCGAGACCGTCGTTACGCGCGGCTTGTCGGTTCCTTCATTCTCCATGGGCCAGATTCTCCATGGGCGTCCAGGCGCGCCCGCGCAGAACGATGTCGAAACGGTAGCCGAGCGCCCATTCCGGCTGGGTCGTCTCCCAGTCGAATTGAGCGATCAAACGGTCGCGCGCCTTCTCGTCCGACACGCAATTGAAAATGGGGTCGCGCGCGAGGAGCGGGTCGCCCGGAAAGTACATCTGCGTGACGAGACGAGTGAGAAAGGCAGGGCCGAACAGCGAGAAATGAATGTGCGCGGGTCGCCACGCATTGTCGTGGTTGCGCCAGGGGTACGGCCCCGGCTTGATCGTGACGAAGCGATAGCGGCCTTCCTCGTCGGTGAGCGCGTGACCGCAGCCCGTAAAATTGGCATCGAGGGGGGCGTCGTGGTTGTCGCTCGAATGCCGATAGCGCCCAGCCGCATTGGCCTGCCAGATCTCGACCAGGGTTCGGCGCAACGGCCGTCCGCTGTCGTCGAGCACTCGGCCCCCGACGATGATGCGTTCGCCGAGAGGCTCTCCGTGGTGCTGGCGGGTAAGATCGGCGGCGCTCGGCACCACGCGGTCGGATCCGAAGGCGAAGGGGAAGACCGGTCCTGTGGTTTCGGAGATGGTGTGGGGCAGGACCACCAGCGGCTGCGTGGGCGCGCGCTTTCGGCTCGATTGGTAGGGCTCGTGCAGGTACGTGGGCTGAGTGCCTGGTGCGGGCCGGTGGAAAATCTCTTGCTTGGTTGTTTGGTCAGCCATGGCTCAGACTTTTTCCAGGATCACGGCGATACCTTGCCCAACCCCGATGCACATGGTGCAAAGGGCGTAGCGGGAGCCCCGACGTTGCAGCTCGTAGGTGGCGGTCGTGGCGAGCCGAGCGCCGCTCGCGCCGAGAGGGTGGCCGAGTGCGATGGCGCCACCGTGTGGATTGACGAAGGGAGCATCGTCGGCGATCCCCAGCTCCCGTAGCACGGCGAGCGCCTGGGCCGCGAAGGCCTCGTTGAGCTCGATGATGTCGATTTGTCCGAGCGAGAGGCCCGCCAGCGCGAGCACCTTGCGCGTCGCTGGCACTGGCCCCATCCCCATGATACGAGGCGGGACACCGGCCACCGCGAGCGCGACCACGCGCGCGCGCGGCTCGAGCCCGAACCTCTTCGCGCCGGCCTCGGAAGCGAGCAGGAGCGCCGAGGCTCCGTCGTTTAGACCGGAAGCATTGCCGGCCGTGACGGTGCCGTTTTCTCGGACGATCGGCCTTAGCTTGGCGAGCCCTTCGAGGCTCGAATCGGGCCGGGGGTGCTCGTCCCGGTCGATCCGGGCGGCACCCATTTTCTGGGGCACGCCGACGGGCACAATCTCTTCGGCAAGGCGTCCCGAATCGATGGCGGCGGCAGCGCGGCGCTGGCTGCGATGCGCGAAGGCGTCCTGGTCGGCGCGCGCAATCGAAAACTGCTCGGCGACGTTCTCGGCCGTTTCGGCCATCGAGTCGATGCCAAACTGGGCCTCGATGCGCGGATTGACGAAACGCCAACCGAGCGTCGTGTCCTCGAGCTTGAGGTTGCGCGCGAAGGCGGTATCGGCCTTCGGCACGACGAATGGAGCGCGTGACATGCTTTCCACGCCGCCTGCGACGACCAGCGACGCCTCGCCGGTTTTGATAGCGCGTGCCGCGATGCCCAGGGCCTCCAGGCTCGACCCGCACAATCGGTTGACCGTGACACCCGGTACAGCTTCGGGAAGGCCGGCCAGCAGCGCCGCCATGCGTGCCACGTTCCGGTTGTCCTCCCCAGCCTGGTTGGCACAGCCGCAGATGACGTCGTCCACCTCCGACCATTCCACCTTGGAATTGCGCTCCATGAGCGCGCGGATGGGGACCGCGGCGAGGTCATCGGCTCGGACAGACGCCAGGACGCCGCCATAGCGCCCGAAAGGGGTGCGTACAGCGTCGCAAATAAAAGCGTGGTGCATGATCAACCCAGGGGAACAGGGAGGCGTGCGGCGGTTGGCCGCGAAAGCCCATCGAAGGAAAGGCTTCGATCAGTTCGATGACGGTGGGCCCCTGTGGGGTGACATCAATTGCGGCAAGATCGGCGGGAATTCGCTCTGCACTGGCGAAAACGTAGGAATCGCGCTGCTCGCGCCAGCTGACCCATGCCCCAATTGGGCAATCGAAGGCCGCCTTTGGACATTCTGCCCTCGGCCGGAATCCTGGTCAAGGGCGCTTATCATACTCTTCGTGCGATTAGCGAACACTGCTACAATGACGGTCATGGGCTACACCGCAGCGACGACGAGAGGCGCATCATGACGCGCGCGAAGTCCGTTGGGCACGCAAGGACCAGGTCCTCGGGCATTCCCGAACCTCCGCGAGACCGCAATTTCATGACCTCGCTCGCGCGCGGGTTGGCCGTGATCAGCGCGTTCTCCGCGCGAGATCGAAGCTTCACCATTGCCCAGCTTAGCCGGGCCGTGGGGTTTCCGCGGGCGGCCGTGCGGCGCTGCCTCTACACGCTCGAGCAACTTGGCTATGCGGCTTCCGATGCCCAGGGGTTCTTCCTGACGCCGAAGATCCTGACCCTGGGGTACGCCCATCTTTCGTCGAACAAGCTCGTCGCCTCGGCGCAGCCCTTGCTTGAGCGAGTCTGCGGGCTTGTGCAAGAAGCCTGCTCGCTGGCAATCCTGAGCGGGGACGAGATTGTCTACGTCGGGAGGGCGATTATGAGTAAGCGCATCATGTCGATCGATATCTCAGTAGGAACACGGCTTCCTGCGCATTGCACGTCCATGGGGCGGGTACTCTTGGCACACCTTCCCCCGGCCGAACTCGACGCCTTCCTGGCGCACGCCGAGCTGCGAGCGTTCACGGAGCGGACCATCACTTTCCCAGAAAAGCTGCGGCAAATTCTCATCGGAATCCGCCGCAGCAACTACTGCATTGTCGACCAGGAGCTCGAAATCGGCCTACGCTCAATCGCGGTGCCTGTTCGCGACGGGGCGGGTAGGGTTACCGCCGCTATGAACGTGGGCACCCAGGCCGCGCGCTTCACTGTCCGTGAAATGGAGACGAAGCTACTGCCATCCCTTCGGTCGGCCGCCGAGGATCTGACTTCTATGCTGCGATGAAGAAGAATGTGCGTTCAAATCAGAAGGAAGCGAAGGAGTGCGCCCAGCGAATTTGGAACACATCGCTCGCGAATCGGTTTTTCACGGCGGTCTCGAAGTAGAGGTTCAGCCAAAAGGCGTCGTTGCCCGACGCCACCCACATCGCACCTGGCCCCAGGCCCAGAGTCTGTTCCTTGGTTCCAGACCCACTCACCCCATTGGCCTTGTTCTCGGTGATTTGTTTGAAATAGTAGCCGTTTAGCCCAACCCGAATGCTATGCGCCCAAGCCCGTGCCGGGTTGTGCGGAAGAACCTCGTAGGCCACCGCGAAATTGTCGAAGATGACCTGTCCTTCTTGCGTACTCGACGGAAACGGGGGGGGACCTTCGGGGACGGGGTTGGTGTTCTTGAAGTTGTACAGATACTGGAAACGGGTCGAGATCTCCAACCGGTGCAGCGGGAGTAGCGTCGCGGCCCAGTAGGGATTGATTGCCCACGTATTGGACCCTTGGTTGATGGCCTTGCTCGTATCGTACTTGCCCGTGGGCGCGATGACGTCGAATTCGAAGCGATGCGAAAAGACTGGCCGATGGTCGACGTGGACCGGCTTGAACTGGAAGAAGGGCCCGAACGTGATATCACCCAAGCCGAAGCCATTGTCCGGAAGCTGGGGCCCTCCGGCTCCGGTGGACGAGCTCAGGTTGACGAGAGGCACGATGACATCCAGGCCTGGTTGGCCGACGAAAGAATCGGGCACCGGGACGGAGTAGATGAACTGATTGAGGTCGGCGATGACATTGAGGCGGGGATTCACGAAGACCGGGTTGTCGTGTCCATTCTGATCTTCGAAGCTGCTGGCGGTGGCCCAGCTGAGGTAATTCATGTAAGTGAAGCCATAACCAGTCGGGTCGCCGAAACCATCCATGAAGCTGGTTGACCCCGTATTCACGGCTGGCTCGGCAGCAAAGACCCCGGTCGCGGCAAGGTCCACGCCTAGGCCAATTGTCACAGTGAGGACCGTCTTGAGGATTCGTTGCTCGGGCATGATCTCTCCTTTTGGGCATGTCGACCGCCCGCCGACCGTCGTCGCACAGCAACATGCCACCTTCGTCCTTTTCCAATACGCCTTCGGATGCCCAGTTACTCGCCTGGTTGCATCTCAAACAGAACGACGCAGGCTCACTCGAAAAGAATCGATGCACAGGCGCCCGTGTCGGCCAGGTGCTCGAAGCGACTCGAACCGACGAACTAACCTACAACGACTCTGCCAGTGCTTGCATCAAACACGCGGTCTCTGAGGAGTAGGTAGGTACGAGGTGAATCAACAAGTCGAACGCCATTCGAGGGAGGCGAACATGGATAACACACCGAAAACAGCTAGCATGGGTGATCTTCACACCCTACGGGTACTCATTCTGTGCGCTCTGGTGATTCTGCTGGAGGGTTTCGATTTGCAGGCAGCGGGCGTGTCAGTGCCGCGACTGGCCCCTTACTTCCATCTGCTGCCCAGCCAGGTCGGACTGTTCCTGGGAGCGAGCGCCGTCGGAGTGTTCCTCTCGGCGGTCTTCGGAGGTATTGTGGCGGACCGCTTCGGGCGCAAGCCGGTCCTCGTCACCGGAGTCGTGCTATTCGGCCTGGGATCTCTCTCGACGATGTTGGCCACCGAGCTCGGGAGTCTGATGGTGGCGCGCTTCTTCACCGGGCTTGGTTTGGGAGCGGCGATGCCCGTCGTGATCGCCCTGGCGAGCGACCACAGTCCAGCGCAGATGAAGAAGCGTGCGGTGGGCTTCATCTACTGTTCAATCCCCATTGGCGGACTGCTTTCCGGGGTGGTGATGTCGCTGGGAGCCTTCGGCACGAGTTGGAAACCGGTCTATGCCATCGGAGGAATAGCGCCCCTCATCGTTGCTCCGCTTCTGGCCTTGTTCGTCCCGAAAGCGCTCCCCTGGGCAAAGGGCAAGGCCGGTGGTGCACCGAGGACCAAGGCCATGGCCGGTCTTTTGGGCAACGGTCAGGCCACGACGACTATCTACTTATGGGTTGCGACCTTCAGCACCTTGCTGGTGATGTACCTCCTGCTCGGCTGGATGCCTTCCTTGCTGGGCGCCATGGGGCTCTCGAAGCCGCAAGCCCAATATACGCAGATGCTCTACAACCTCGGCGCCTCGCTGGGAGCGGCAGCGGGTGGCTACTTGCTTGACCGAAAGTTCCTGTATTCGACCCCGGCCGCCGCGTATATCGCGCTTGCCGTCTTGCTGGCGCTGTTGGGGTCTGGCTCGCTGCAGGTAGGCTCCGCGATGCTGTTGGCGTTCGGTATCGGCGCGGCCGTTACTATTGGCCAGGCGGTATTGTATTCACTCGCACCACTTTGCTACGATGCATCGATCCGCAACACGGGCGTCGGGGCGACGGTGGCTGCGGGTCGACTGGGGACCATCGCGGGGCCGCTTTTGGCCGGATCTCTTCTGGGCCACGGACGATCGGCGGCCCAGGTTCTGATGTTCCTCGTGCCCATCACGCTCGCTGCTGGGCTCGTTTCGCTCTTCGTTGTTCGTGAAACCAAGCGCAAGCAGGAGGCATCGGGGGAATATCGGGTCGCTGCCGACCCCGTTCCCTCAGAACGCTGACCGATGTCCTTCTTGGGGGATGCGGTAGTTCTTCGGGACTACCGCTCTTTCCGCGCGACCGAGATGAGGGTATCGAGCGCCATTGCACCTTTGCCTTTCTCGTAGACAACCAGCGGGTTGATATCGATTTCGACAATCTCGGGAAGCGAACGTACCAGTCGTCCCACGTCTTTGATCACGTCCGCAACCGCTGAAGTATCGAGCGGTGGGGAGCCTCGAAACCCGCGCAACAGTTCGCTACATCGCAGTTGGTACAACGCCTGCTCGACTGCGTCTTTCGGCAGATCGGAAGGAAGAAGCAGTACGTCTTCGAGTGCCTCCGCCAGCACGCCTCCCAACCCAGCTATCACCACAGGACCCCATTGCGGGTCGTTGCGTGCTCCAATAATCATTTCGAGGCCATGGCCGCTCATGCGCTCGACGAGCACTCCATCGAGGGTGACCTCCGGCCGCGCACGGCGCACGCTCCGATGCAACTTCGCCCAGCCTTCAAGGAGCTCCACTTCTGAGTGGATCCCGAGCACAACTCCCCCTGCGTCGCTCTTGTGCGGCAAGTCCGGCGACTGCGCCTTCAGCACGACGGGATAGTTGATGTGCTCCGCAGCACGAATTGCCTCTTCCGGGCTCCTCACGAGCCGGCCTTCCGGAATGGAAATACCAAGCTGCGCAAGAATGCTCTTGCCTTCCCATTCAGTGAGGAGTCCCGTTCGCAGGGGCGGGACCGAAACAGTGACAGGCTCACCGGAAACACGGTCCTCTGTCAGCGATGCACGGCGGGTAACATAGCCCAAAGCGCGAAGGGCACGATCTGGCGATGGGAAACAGGCCACGCCGAGATTCCGCAGTTGTTCGAGCTCAGGAAAGTCGAACGGCGCCCCTTCGTCGAGCGCCGCAAAGACAACCAGCTTGCGCGGCTTGAGAGCTACTATCGCATCCACAATCGGCGGGAGCTTGAGGTGAGTGGTTTTGGGATCGGTAAGGATGATTGCCAGCACCACGCTTCCAAAACCATCATCATCCAGGATGGGAGGCAACGTGCGGCGATAGAGATCCGGGTCCACCAATCCCTGGGCTGTAAGATCGAGCGGGTTGGATGGCGGGATGAAAGCAGGCAACGCTTGCCGTAGCGCCCCCTCCGACTTTGCGGAGAGAGGCGGCAAATCGAGCCCGATGCGCTCACAGAGATCGAGAGTCAGTGCCTTGAACGCACCCGACTCCGTGAAGACGGCGGCGCCGCCGTTCGGCAGCTCGCGGCAACGCACCAGGATCTGCGTGACATCGACTAGCTCTTCGATGCTCTCCACAAGAATCACGCCGGCCTGCTTGACCAGGGTGCGCATCACCTCGTAGTCCCCGGCGATGGCACCGGTGTGTGTCGCGGCGGATGCCCTGGCCGCCTTGCTCCGCCCCGGGTGAAGTAACACGACAAACTGGCCCGCCTGTCGAGCGCGCCGGGCAAGGCTGACGAAGCGCTTGGGTTGGCGAAACTGTTCCACCACCAGTGCCAGAACACGGGTTGTCTTATCGCCGACGAAATGCTCGACGAAATCCTCGACGCGACTCGCGGCTTCGTTGCCGGTGGAGACCGAATAGGTGAGCGGAACGCCTTGGTGTCGCATATTCACTGCAATCACCGCAACCAGTGCTCCGCTTTGCGAGATGATCGCCGCCCCCGGCACAGTGGCCGCCGTCTGTGGAGGCGTCACAACAAAGGTGAGCGGGATCCCATCTAGGTAGTTCACCATCCCGAGACAGTTCGGCCCCTCGATCACCATGTCGTGATCTTGCGCAATGCGCGCCAGCTCGCGTTGGGCTATTCGCCCTTCTTCACCGGCCTCAGCGAATCCCGCCGAGAAGACAATGGCGCTTTGAACTTTGTTGGCCGCGCATGCGCGAGCAGAAGCGACAATGGCCGCGCCAGGAATGGCCAGAACCGCACAATCGACGCCAGGGGGCAGTTCCTCGATTGAGCCAAGGCACTGTCTTCCGCGAATGATTGGACGCTTAGGATTGACGAGATAAAGGTTGCCCCGGTAGCCGTTCTCCTCGAGATTGGTAAGGACACATTCCCCGAGCGATCCGGGCGTCGTAGAGGCCCCGACCAGAGCGATGGATCGCGGTCGCAAGAGCCGCTCCAGGCCAGCGCGCGTCACCTCGGTCTGCTCTGCTTCAATCACATCCCGATGCATGGGCTGGTCTCAGCGACGGTAGCTCTCGAGCCCAGGCTTGATGCTTTTCTGGTCGAGGAACTGCTTGAGCCCCTCTTCGCGTCCGTGCTCGGGATCTCTCAGTTGCGCTTGGTCGAACTTCGCGTACAGGTAGTCTTCGCTCTGTTCCCACGTGAGCTCCCGGCAACGCTTGAAACCATGCTTGGCCGCTCGTAGGACAACCGGATTCTTGACCGCCAGCTTGCGCGCCATGGCGACAGTTTCCTCGCGCAGTTTGTCCAATGGAACCGCCCGGTTGACGAGTCCCATCTCAGCCGCCTGCCTACCTGTGAAGGTATCACCCGTCATGATGTATTCGAGAGCCTTGCGTTGTCCCACGGTATCGGCGAGCGCTTTGCTGACCACATTTCCGGGAGGAATTCCCCAGTTGATCTCGGACAAACCGAACACTGCGGTTTCGGACGCGATGGCCAGGTCACACGCAACCAGAGGCGAGAACCCTCCGCCGAAACACCAACCGTTCACCATGGCGATGGTCGGCTTCGTGTACATGCGGAGTAGCTTCCATTGCCACATGGAGGTATCCCGACGCACCTTCTCCTGAAAGATCTCCGGAGCCTGCTCCACTTCGCGAAAGTACTCCTTCAGATCCATACCGGCGGTCCACGCCTCGCCGGCACCTGTCAGTACCAGGACTTTGACGGCGTCATCGAACTCAAGTGTCTCCAGCACGTCGCGCATCTCGCGATTCAGGGTCGGACTCATCGCATTGCGCTTCTCGGGTCGGTTGAAAATGACCCACCCAATGCTTTCTTCCACTTCGACGCGAACCGTCGCCCATCGTCCTTCATAGTCTGGCATCTTGGTCTCCTTCGTTCGGGCGGTAATCGAACAGATAGTTTGATAATCGCCCTTGACGAAGGTTACGGCAGGAATCACAACTTTTGCAAAGGCCCGGGCGCGGCCAGGGAGGGTTCGTGATTGATAAGACTGTTGCATCCCTCGAGGCAGCCGTTGCGGATGTCCGTGATGGGGCGACGATCATGATTGGCGGTTTTGGCACAGCCGGACTGCCGTTCGAGCTCATCGATGCGCTGATTGCGCAAGGGGCCCGGGATTTGACCGTGGTGAGCAACAACGCCGGGAATGGCGACACGGGTCTCGCGGCGCTGCTCAAGACGGGCCGGGTTCGCAAGATCGTTTGCTCCTTTCCGCGCCAGACCGACTCCCACGTGTTCGACGGGCTCTACCGCGCGCGGAAGATCGAGCTTGAGCTCGTGCCGCAGGGCAACCTGGCGGCCCGCATCCAGGCGGCCGGTGCCGGTTTTGGTGCGTTCTACACCCCCACCGGGTACGGTACGTCGCTCGCCCAGGGGAAGGAAACCCGAGAGATCGACGGACGGCAGTACGTGCTCGAGTTCCCCATCCGCGGCGACGTCGCGCTCATCAAAGCCCATAAGGGCGACCGTTGGGGCAACCTCGTGTATCGCAAGACCGCGCGCAACTTCGGGCCCATCATGGCCACGGCGGCGCAGCGAACCATCGCCCAGGTCAGCGAGGTCGTAACTTTGGGCGAGCTCGACCCGGAAGCTGTCGTCACCCCCGGGATCTTCGTACACCGGGTGGTCAGGGTTGGCGCGCCATCGGCGCCTGCGAGTTGAGGACCCATGGCCTTCAAGCGTCGCACCCGTCAAGAGCTCGCGGCCCGCGTGGCGCGCGACATTCGTGAAGGGATGTATGTGAACCTGGGCATCGGCTTGCCGACCATGGTCGCCGACTTTTTGCCGCCCGACCGCGAGATCGTTCTGCAAAGTGAGAACGGCATCCTGGGCATGGGCCCCGCCCCCCTCTCCGGTCAGGAAGATCCCGAGCTCATCAACGCCGGAAAAGAGCCGGTGACATTGCTCCCGGGCGGCTGCTTCTTTCATCACGGCGATTCGTTTGCCATGATGCGAGGAGGCCACGTCGACGTTTGCGTGCTGGGGGCCTTCCAGGTGTCGGCCCGGGGCGATCTCGCCAATTGGCACACGGGTACGCCGGACGCGATACCGGCGGTTGGCGGGGCGATGGACTTGGCTATCGGTGCCCGTCGCGTGTACGTGATGATGGAGCACACCACGAAGACCGGCGAGTCCAAGCTCGTCGAGCGATGCACCTACCCGCTGACGGCGGTTGCCTGTGTCGATCGGATCTACACGGACCTGGCCATCATGGACGTCACTGCCCGCGGCCTCACCGTCATTGAAACCGTCGATGGGCTGTCCTTCGACGAACTGGCGCGCCTAACCAAGGCGCCTCTCCGCCTGGCCTCGGTTTGAGCGAGGGAGGTGGAACCGAATGAAGAGCATTCACCGGCCCGATGGAGCGGCCTGGCACCCATCATCGCGCAGGACCTCAAGCGCATCATCCAAGACCTCGCTCTGCAGTCCGGGATGGCTATCATGCTGGTCGAGCAACACGTGCGTGTGGCGTTGTCGTTGACGAGAAAAGCCATCGTGCTCGAGCGTGGGCAAATTGCCCATCGTGCGGACAGCTCCAAGCTTGCGCAGGACCTCGACGTTTTGCATCGGCTGGTGGCGGTGGCGTAGGAAAGGCTGGTGCGAGATGGCGAGCAGGAACGAAGACGCCCTCAGCTACCACGCGCTTGGCCGTCCGGGAAAGATCGAGGTGGTGTCGACCAAGCCGCTCGTCTCTCAGCTCGATCTATCCCTTGCCTACACCCCCGGCGTGGCGGCCCCGGTCCTGGAAATCGCCGCAGATCCGGAGAAGGCCGCGATCTACACCGCCCGCCAAAACCTGGTGGCGGTGGTGTCCAACGGCACGGCCGTGCTCGGGCTGGGGAATCAGGGACCGCTCGCGGCCAAGCCCGTGATGGAAGGCAAGGCAGTGCTCTTCAAGCGGTTCGCCGACATCGACGTGTTCGACCTGGAGGTGGACGAGACCGACCCGGCACGCTTCGTGGAGATCGTGCGCGCCCTCGAGCCGACCTTCGGTGGCATCAACCTCGAGGACATCCGCGCGCCCGACTGCTTCGTCATCGAGCGCGCCCTCCGCGAGAGGATGTCGATCCCGGTCTTTCACGACGACCAGCACGGGACCGCGATCATCGCGGCGGCGGCGCTGCGCAACGCGGCCGAGCTGCAGGACAAGGCGCTTTCCGACCTCGTGGTGTGCTGTATCGGAGCCGGAGCAGCGGCAACCAGCTGCATGGAGATGTGGACGCGCCTTGGGGTTCGCCGCGAGCGCATCACGATGGTCGATGCGAACGGTGTCCTGGTCGAAGGGCGGCCCGACCTCGACGAGTTTCGGGCTGCCTTCGCGCGCCCGAAAAGTGACCCGCGGCGCACCCTAGGCGAGGCCGTGGGCGACGCTGACGTGCTCATCGGCCTTTCCGCCGGCGGCTTGGTCACGCCGGTCATGCTGCGCACCATGGCCCCAAAGCCGATCATCTTCGCCCTCGCCAACCCCGACCCCGAGATCGGATACGACGAGGCATTGCAAGCCCGGCCGGATGCCGTCGTCGCCACTGGCCGCAGCGACTTCCCGAATCAGGTGAACAACGTGCTCGGGTTCCCCTTTATCTTCCGCGGTGCACTCGACGTGCGCGCCAAAGGCGTGAACGAGGAGATGAAGGTCGCGGCGGCCGAAGCGCTAGCGGAGTTGGCCCGCGCAGAGGTGCCGGCCGAGGTATTGCGTGCGTACGGCCAGCACCGCATGCGCTTCGGGCGCGACTACCTGATCCCCAAGCCATTCGACAGCCGCGTGCTGTACTGGGTGGCACCCGCGGTTGCCGGTGCCGCGCTTGGTTCGGGCATGGCGCGCGGGACTTTGGACCTGGAAGAGTACAAAGAGCGGCTCTACCGCACCATCTCGCCCGCGCGCCGAGTTCTGTGGAACATCACGGAAGCCGCGAAGACGCACCCGAAACGCATCGTGTTTCCCGAAGGGGACAGCGAGGCCATTTTGCGGGCAGCCCACGCGGCGATCGAGGCCCATATCGCCGAGCCGATTCTACTCGGTCACCCCGATCGCCTGCGCGAGCTCGCCGAACGGCTCGGCATCACGCTCGCGGGAGCGATCTTGGTCGAGCCGCGCGAGAGCGAGCGGCTGGACGATTACGTTGAAGCCTACTGGCAACGCCGGCAACGTCGCGGAGTCACGCGCCTCGGCGTGGCCAAGGAGCTGCGTCGCTCGCGGACGGCCTTCGGCATGATGATGGTTGCACAAGGGGATGCCGACGGCTTGGTCGCCGGCGTACGCCAGCCCTACGCTGCCACGATTCGTCCGGCGTTGCAGCTCATCGGCGTGCGCCAGGGGGTCAAGCGCGCGGCTGGCATGTACATGGTCATCACCAAGCAGGGCGTTCGCTTCCTCGCCGACACGACCATCACCATCGAGCCCGACGCCGAGGCGCTAGCAGAGATCGCAATGCTTGCGGCCGATGCGGCGAGCGAGCTCGGGGTCGAGCCCCGCGTGGCCATGCTGTCCTTTTCGAATTTTGGGGATGCGCCGCATCCCGCGTCGAAGAAGGTGGCGGAGGCGACGGCAATCGTCCAGCGCATTCGGCCCCAGTTGATGATCGACGGTGAGATGCAGGCCAACGTCGCGCTCGACGAGGAGGCGCGAAGTGTCTATCCGTTTTGCAAGCTGAGGGGCCCGGCGAATGTGCTCATCTTCCCCAACCTCGACGCCGGCAACGCCGCCTACAAGTTGCTGGCCGTCACCGGCCAGGCCGACGTGATTGGTCCCATGGTCCTCGGGCTCGACAAGCCGGTCAACGTTCTGCAACAGGGGGCGGGGGTCGACGCCATCGTCCACCTGACGGCAATTACCGCGGCCCAAGCGGCCAGGCTGGCGGGGAGTGGGTAGGTCCGGTCATCTCGAGCCGAGCTGACGCAATCGTTCCGGACCGGACGGTGTTCATATCAGCAGTGTGCTCGGTGTTCGGACGCGATAGCCCCCATCCTTCTTGTTTATGGTATCCACGCCGGTATCTATGGCTGGTGTCGGCGATCGGACTTGCAGCCTGCACGACGAACAAGACCGCTGCGGTCGGTGGGGGGTGCTCCTCCGACGACGCCTGCGCGACGAAGACCTGCTTTTCCGCGACGGACCAGAGCGGGGAGCCGACGGGATGGAGCGGCGGCTACTGTTCGGGAGATTGCTCGACCACGTCCTGCCCGCAAGGGAAATGCCAGGCCCTCGCGGACGGCAAGAGCTACTGTCTCTCCTCCTGCTCGTCGGACGGGGATTGTCGATCGGGCTACGTCTGCGACAAGTCCCTCTCGGTCTGCTTGCCCGACTGCCGCAAGAACTGGTCCTGCGGCAGCACGCTGACCTGCAACCAGTCCAGCGGCAATTGCGAACCACCCAGCAAGACCATCCAGGTCGGTGGCGCCTGCATCTACGATGTCAGCTGCACCACGGGGACCTGTTTTCCCGCCACCGACAGCAGCGGCAACGCGACCGGGTGGACCGACGGCTACTGTTCCGGGGACTGCGCAAGCGCATCCTGCCCGCAAGGGGAATGCCAGGCCCTGGCGGACGGCAAGAGCTACTGTCTCTCCTCCTGCTCGTCGGACGGGGATTGTCGATCGGGCTACGTCTGCGACAAGTCCCTCTCGGTCTGCTTGCCCGACTGCCGCAAGAACTGGTCCTGCGGCAGCACGCTGACCTGCAACCAGTCCAGCGGCAATTGCGAAC
>Ga0265314_10001234_pt1 | contig 29156 bp, 25 predicted proteins | sample 4126metaG_FD_203106 | JGI IMG/M metagenome (GOLD analysis project Ga0265314, IMG submission 203106) | Rhizosphere microbial communities from Carex aquatilis grown in University of Washington, Seatle, WA, United States - 4-1-26 metaG | ecosystem: Host-associated > Plants > Roots > Rhizosphere >... | reverse complement strand
AATCCGAAATTGTAACGTTACCAATAAACCCGACGTCCGGCCAGCCTTTGCTCTTAATCCCAAAAAGATGGCTGAGATTTTCTCCTTGGATTAACTTTGACGACTATTTTACTTCTGCATTCATAAAAGCGGGAGAATTCCCAAAAAAACGTGTACCATTACTACAATTCAATCGACGCAACTATGATATGGTTCAAGCTTACCTTGAGCTAAAAGAAAAGGCACAGGCCGAATGCAAAAACGACCCTCTTTTTAAGCCCATTGCAGTTACTTCGGCCAAACGGAAGCTTGTGCAAATTAAAACTCTGCCCACTGGAAAAGACAACAACGCAGACAAAAATTACGAAGACGCTACTTGCCAATTATTGGCCTCTCTATTTTATCCGCAGCTGGATTTTGCACATGAACAAAGTCGTACAGAATCAGGAGTTTTGATTCGAGATTTGGTTTTTTACAATAACCGTACTGTCGATTTTCTAAAAGACGCTTACGATTCTTACGGTAGTCGTCAAATCGTATTTGAATTAAAAAATGTGAGGGAGATTGAGCGCGATCACATAAATCAACTAAATCGGTATTTGAGCAATGAATTTGGTCGCTTTGGCGTGCTTGTGACGCGGAACCCACTTCCAAAATCCGTTCAAAAAAATATTATTGATTTGTGGTCTGGACAAAGAAAGTGTATCGTTGTCTTAACTGATTCAGACCTCGACTTAATGGTAAATGTGTTTGAAAGCAAGCAGCGGATGCCCATAGAGATACTTAAACGCGCTTATATTGAATTCACAAGGGCCTGCCCCGCATAGGTGCGCCATGGATGCTACCAGTGTCGACGAATTCGAAGGAATTAGAGCACAACTTGAGAAATTCCATTTGGAAGTTTCTATTCTTTCTAAAGGTAAGCCCGATAATCCCATAAATAAGTTCAAACTGACTCTAATCAATGAAAAACTATTGCGCGCGAACTTGGTTTTGCCTCATGACCTTAAGCCTTTTAAGGATTTTGATATTTTTGATGAAGATGAATTACCGACAAACAGCGACGTAGTGCTTATTCTTTCACAGTATTTAGAAAGTCTAGAGGCATGGCGCTGCGCAAATATTCATTACGTAAGTTCTGCGTGGCTTTGGATCGTAAAAGGCGGACAAGCGATAAGGACCACGCCTCCGACACGGTTCAGGAGAAAAAAATGACGGAAACTCAAATACACGAATTTTTAACTATTGAAGGTCAAATTCAGGCCTTTTACACAGAAATGAATACTCTTGTCCGGAAAAGCCCAAACGATGCGCTTAATTCATTTAAGTTGAATTTGGTGAACTCGGTAATTAAGAGGTCAAATGCCTTTTTGGGAAAAAAACGCCTGCCATTTGGGGATTTCGTTCAATTTGACGAGCAATCTCTACCTTCCACTAGTGATGTTTTAGTTGTCATCGCACAATATATAAGTGCTTTTGAAAAACTCCGCGTCGAAAATATCATTCAAAACTTTGGAGATTGGTATTGGATGATTGATGGCAAAGACTCTAATTGGCGGACATCTCCGCCAAAAGTCCTACAAAAATGAATTATTCTTAGCGTGAAGGAAGTGGTCTTAAAGTCGCTTCTGTTTGTCGATCAGTGAACTGTTCACGCTTCGATCAGGAGGCTTCACCCATGCAACGCATTGGAAAGGACGTGCTGTACTTCGAGACCGGGGCGCAAAACAAAGTCACGAATCGCGTCAAAAGCGGCGAGACCTTCGAAATTCAGACGCAGCTCAATGCGGGGCCGTGGATCGACAAACTCCCCAAGGCCAAGCAGGCGTACTGGCATAAGCGTCTGTATGGCGGCAATCCGGCGAGCGGCTGTGTCTACGTGAAAGGCGTTCAGCCCGGGGATCAGGTGGCCATCGAGATCGGGTCGATTGACCTCGACCCGCTGGGCTACACCAAATTCGGCGGCTGGAACTGGGCCAACCCCGGCTGGCTCAACACCGGCGTGCAGCAGAAGATCGTGAAGATCGCGCACGGCGAGATCGACTGGAGCCCGAAATTAAAATTGCGCGCGCAGCCCATGCTGGGCTTTATTGGCATCGCGCCCAAGCACGAGCGCTTCCACAACGGCTGGGCCGGGACGCACGCGGGCAACATGGACGCGCAGGAGATGACGACCGGCACGACGCTGCTTTTGCGCGCGCACCATCCGGGCGGGCTGCTGCACATCGGCGACATGCATGCGATCCAGGGCGACGGCGAGATCTGCGGCGCGGGCGGGATCGAAGCTTCCGGGCGCGTTTTGATCACCGCGCGCAATGCGGGCAAAGCGCCGAAGTCTCAATGCTGGCCGCGCTTCGAGACCGAGACGCATATCGGCGCGTTTGCGGCCGAGCGCCCCGCCGAGGATGCCTTCCGCCATGCTTTGTGCGAATTGATCCGCTGGATCGAGGATGACTTTGGCCTGCCTAAGGGCGAGGCTTACATGTTGCTCGGCCAGGTGCTCGAGGCGCGCGTGACGGCGTTCGTAAACCCGACCTACAGCTATGTGGCCAAGGTAAATAAGCGCTTCTTACCCCCTCGAAAGCGCTGAAATTCAAAGCACATGCACGAAATTAGGTGTAGGCAAGATTGGGGAGCCATAGGGCTGTTCTGACCGTTTCGTTAGGCGGCTATAACCTCCCAATAGCGAAAGCTTTAGCACAACAGGGAGTGACCGACCCATCGCCTTGAATCGCCGCCCCAGTGGAGCCCATGACGGCAGCGCCGGCCGAACCGGCCCGCGTTCGCCTTCGACCAAGGTTCCCGCGCTGGTCCGGAAGGGCTCCGTCCGCACGCCGCAAAGCACGCCCAGCGGTAAGCTGCCGGTGCCGCCCGAAGCTCTAAAAGCAGCGCCATCTTCGCGCCAAGCCGCGCAAAACTTCACCCCGGTGCCCGGTCCGGCGGTCGACGAAAACCTGCTTCCAGCGCCTGCCGCACCGGTGGCCAAGCGCCCGTCCGAACGCGCGTCTCAACCGCTGACGGCCAAGAAGCCGTCCGAGCGCAGCGCGCCGGGCGTGCCTGCGCCCAAGCCGGCCGCGCCGCCGGCTCCAGTGACGCCGGCCGAAAAAGAATTGCTCAGCGAAAAGCATCTCGAAGGCAAAGCGGACACAAGCGTCCCGGAGCCCGAAGAAGCGGCCGACTCTGTAAAAGCCGACGCAAAAGCCGACGAAAAGGCCGAGGCCAAAGCCGATGCGAAGCCCAAAGCACCGAAGGTGCCCCTCACGCCGGAGCAGAAGTGGAAGCGCATTTCGATTGCGCTTGGCGTGGTGTTTGTGGCGCTGCTGGGCGTGACCGGGTTCCTCTTCATGAACCGCAACGGCAACACGAATGTCGCCGACGCGGGCGGAAATGGCGGAAATGGGACTTCAAGCGGCCCGGGCGGCCGGAGCAGCGGTGGCGGCGCGGGTGGTTCCGGCGGCAAGGCCTACCCCGAGCCTTACGCGAAATTTCTGGCCAAGGACGAGAAGCGCCTCGGCACCTGGAAGGACCAGTTGGGCAAAGACGGCTACATGATTTTCAATCCCGGCGCCGGCCCGCAACTGGCGCGGCACCTGCCCAGCTACATCGGCGACATCACGTATGAAGGCGGCCAGCCGCATACTTGGGGCGACACGCAGGAGCCGCGCGGCTTGGAAGACCCAGGCAAGGGCCCGCGCCACGCGCCCTGCTTGTACTCGGGCGGCCAGATCTTCATTCGCATCACCGCGCGCCGCAATATTCCCAACAAGATTTCGATGTACTGCCTCGACTGGGACAGCAATGTGCGCCGCCAGACGGTGGAACTATGGATCGGCGAGAAGATGGTGCATTCGGTGGCTGTCGAGAACATGAACAAGGGCGTTTGGCTGCAGTACGAAGTCTGCGGCTCGTTTGAGCTGCGCGTGACCAACGACAACCCGGCCAGCAACGCGGTGGTCGCGGGCATTCTGTGGGATGGCGTCGACGGCTGGGCGATGCCGGCAAACCGGGGCGCCTCAAGCGCGGCGGTGCCTGCATCGACCGATGCGCTCAAGGCAGGCCTGTGGGGCGAGTACTTCCCCGGTCTGACGACGTATCCGACCGTCGAAGACGCGGCCGGCATGGCGCGACCGGAACCGACGCTGAATTTCGGGGCTTCGCCCGGCGGCGCGGACAACTGGCCGCTGGCGGGCGCATGCTCGGCGCTCTACCAGGGCTTCGTGAAGATCGATCAACCGGGCTGGTACACGTTCGCGACGAGTTCGGATGACGGGTCGATTCTGTACGTCGACGGGAAGCAGGTCGTCGACAACGACGGCAACCACGGCATGGCGGAAAAAACGGGCGACGTGGAACTGACGCCGGGCCTGCACCGGATTTACATCCAGTACTACAATGCGGGCGGCGGTTTCGGCCTGGTGGCGACCTTTGGGCCGCGCGGCGGCGGACGGCAGCCACTGGCCGGCGAGCACATCTTTTACGCGCCCAGCGAAGTGGGAAAATAAGAGGGACGGCGATGGCCTTGCGAAGCGGAACGGGAGGCTCGGAGCGGCGCGGCAAGCCTGGCGTGCCGGCGTCCAGGGCGCCATCGGAGCGCATGGCCAAGGCGTCGGCGAAGCCGGAAGCCAAAAAGCCTGACGCGGAGAAGCCCAAGAAGGAACCCGCCAGCCCGGTCCCGCCCGAACAACGCTGGAAACGCCTGTCCATGGGTTTGGCGGCCGGCTGCGTGCTGCTCATCGCGGCGAGTTCATATCTGGCCTTCGGCGGCGCGGCCGCGGCTTCCGCCAAAGGCGAGGGGACGGGGCCTGACGCGAAGAGCGGCGGGGGCGCGCCCGGTGCCGGGCCTTCCGCCAGCGGAGGCAACAAAGACGGCGGCAAAGTGGAGCGCGGGAATATTCTTAACGGGTACCCGGGCCTGCAGATCACCGGCTGCGTAAATCCACAGTTTCTATGCGACGGCAATAGCGATCAGTTCGACGGCGGCAACAACTACACGTACCACGACATGAACGACCCGAATTCGGCGATGATCCTGACCTTCCCCAAGCCTGTTGAGCTGTCGAAGGTGCGCTTCCGGCTCTGGGACCAGGACGACCGCTTCTATCATTACGTGCTGAGCGCGTCGCCTGACGGGAAAGCTTGGAAGGTGGTGAAGGACAACACCAAGATCGATTCAAAGAGCTGGCAGGAGATAACCTTCGGCCCGCAAAAGGTGCTGGTGCTGAAGCTGCGCGGCATGCCGGCGGCATCCGCTGGCGCGAATTATCTGCACGTGGTTGAGTTCGAGGGATATAGCTCGGCGGCGATGGCGCAGCGGCGCATTCCACCCAAGGACGTCAGCGTTTCGCAGGGCCAGCTCAAGCCGGGCCTGTGGGGCGAATTCTACGACGACCTGGGGTCGTATCCGGCCGCCGAAGACATGCCGACGCTGGCCCTGCCGATCACGCGGCTGGATTTCGGGACACTGACGCAGCCCTTGGCCACGTGGCCGCTGCAGGGGCGAGTTGCGGCGATCATCTCTGGCTTCGTCAAGATCGAGCAGGAAGGCACGTACAAATTCTTCGTCACGGCCGACGACGCGGCGAACCTGTACATCGATGGAATACCGGTGGTGAAGCAGGGCTATCCGTGGGGCGAAGCGGACCTCAAGCCCGGGCTGCACCGCATTTGGGTCGAGTATTACAACGCAAACGGCCCGATGGCGCTAAATATCCACTACCGCGCGCAGGGCGATTCGGAAGGTTCGATCCCGCCAGAACTTTTGTTCTACGACCCGCGCGAAGCCCGGCACCCGTAGGCTTTAGAAACTGTTTCTTACTCACCCTTCGTCAATCTATCGTCGAAGCCGATCCCCTTGCGACGCTCGTCGGTCAGCTCTTCCACCAGCCAGCCATTCAACGCGTTTAATTCGGGGTCTTCCGGGCGGTTGGGTGCGCGGCTCAGACGGCCTTCGGCCAGCGCATACGCCTGGTAGCGCGCATTGGCGGGCAGGTGCGCGGCATAGTGCTCGGGGCTGAGTGGATAGCCCGCCAGATGCCGGTCCCAGACGCCGTACTGGAAGTGATACAACTTGCCTTCGGCCAGGTAGGTCGAGAGTGGATTCCAAGGGAAGTACACGAGCCCCGGATGCACGCGGCAGAAGTCGTAGGCTTGCTGCTGCGGGTTGAAGCGCACAGCCGCAATGCGTTCGGGGAGGCCCTCCGCGCGCGGCAGCAATTTAAATGCGCCCAGCGCGACGCTTGCGAAGAGCAACCCTGCGCACAGCCAGCCCACGAACAGCCGCCGGAAGCGGTCTTCGCGCGCGTATTGTACCAACAGCATGGTTAGTGCGAGGTGCAGGTAAAAGAGGCACGTATAGTTGTTGTCAAAGCATCCGAGCTTCAAGCGGCTGCGGATCGAGATCGGCAGCATGCACAGCGCGATTAGCACATAAAGCGTCCAGGGATTCTCGCGGAACCAAACGCGGTCGAGCAGCGGCCAACTGCGCCCGCGCGCCCAGAAGCGCAGCACCAGCAGCAGCATGAGCGCACCGCCGCTCGGGATCGCTTTTTCGTACAGGTCGCGCAGCACGAATGGGACGTCGTACTGAAACGGGTGCTTGAGCGGCAATTGAAACGTGTTGAACCAGACGCGTTCAGGACCGAAGGCCAGCGGGATCGCGATGGCCGTCAGAAGCCCCGCGCCAAAGAGCACCTTCACGAAGAACCAGAACGCGGGACGTTCGCGAGAAACAAAGAGGTACACCAACAGCGCAGGCGCAACGAAAGCCGCACTTGCCTTGGCCCACGGCGCGAGTGCGGCCAAAAGCGCCGCGAGGCCCAGCCAGAGTCGCGGACGCGCGCCTTCCTTTTTACACGCGCACGCGCAGGCCAGCAGGCCCAACCCATACGCTGAGGCGTCCGCGTGAATGTGGTTGAGCGAATACCAGATGCCTGCCAGGAACGGGAACGAAAGCGCCGTGACGAAAAAAAAGATCAGGCCGAGCAGCGGCCAGCAGCATTCGCGTTCTTCCGGACGGCCCGACGCCCGCAGCACCAGATAAAGCGGCGCCAGCAACCAGAGCAGATTGAGCGCGCCGCCGATCAGGACGACGGTGGTGGGGTCGCGCGAAATCAGAATCGGCGCGTACGCCACCGCGGAGAGCGGACCGTAAATGGTGTTGAGGACGGGGCCGGAATCGGCGGGTTGATACAAGCCCACGCCATCGGCCCAGGCGAACGTGGGTGCAAGACGCGCCGCATGCCAGTCGTAAAATGGCATTCCAACCACAATGCGCACCGTTTCGAGAAACACGATAGAGATTCCGAAAGGCAGGACAGCGCGCAAGGTGCGTTCCCGCCTCCCCGGACATGGCGCGGCCAGACTCCAGACGAGCCCAAGTATGAGACTAAACCAAGCTCCAATAAGGATGGGATCCATACGGGAAACCATACGGGGCAACCCGCTCGCCGACAATGCAGAGGAAAAGAAACAAAAATTCCAATGGCGTCTCGTTTGCACTCTGTGGTTTCAGAGGGCGAAAAGCAGCACACTTCGGCAGGATCTGCCGGATGATTGGGGACATTCCATGAAGATTTTGGTGGTGGATGACAGCGCGAGCCTGCGGCGCCTGCTCTGCAAGGAGCTGGTCGTTACGGGTTACCAAGTGGACACCGCCTCGGACGGGGAAGAAGCCCTGGCAGCCTGCACGCGTGAAAAATATGACCTGATGACGCTGGATGTCGAGATGCCCAATCTGAACGGATACGAGACCTGCCGGCGGCTGCGCGAGAAAGAGCAACGCGAAAAGGTCGCGAATCCGACGCCGGTGATTTTCCTGACTGCGAACGATTCCGCCGAAGAGCGCGAAAAAGGGTTTCACGCCGGCGCCGTCGATTTCATCACCAAGCCTTTTGTCGAAGGCGAATTGGCCTCAACGGTGCGGCATATCCTGGAGCCTCACGGTGTGCTTAAAAACATGAACGCCCTGATCATCGAAGACTGCCCCGCCACGCTGGCGCTGCTGTGCGCCTGCCTGCGCGCGCAAGGCATGCACGTCTACTCGGCGACCAATGGCCGCGAAGGCCTGGAGCTGGCGAAGACGCACCGCAATACGCTGGACCTGATCCTGACCGACTACGACATGCCCGAAAAGAACGGGCTGGAAGTGTGCCAGGCGGTGCGGCAGGACCTGGGCCTGACGCAGGTTCCGATCATCGCGCTGAGCGGCATGGTCGAACGCCAGTACATCCTGAGCTTGTTCAAGGCCGGCGCCAACGACTTCATCATCAAGCCCTTCGTGAAGGAAGAATTGCTCGCGCGCATCCGCGTGCACGCCGAACTGCGCCAGCGCAACCGCGAGCAGGCCGGGCACCTGATGGAACTCAAGCGCCTGCACAAACTCAAAAGCCGCTTCCTGGCGCTGGCCTCGCACGACCTGCGCGCGCCGCTGATGGGCATCCTGGGCATTCCCGAGATGCTCGATCAGGAGGAGTACATCAAGCCGGAGCACAAGGAGCTGCTGAAGCTGATCGGCGATTCCGGACGCTTCCTGCTGCACATCGTCGACGACCTCCTCGACCTGAGCCGCCTGCAGTTCGAAGACCACAAGCTTGAATTCAAGCCGCTACGCATGGCCGACCTGACGAACTCGACGGTCGCGGTGCTGCACCACATGGCCGCGCCCAAGCGCGTCGCGCTGAACTTTGAAGACCAGACACAAGGCCACGATGTGGTTGAAGGCGACTTCAACGCGTTGCGCCGCGCGCTGAACAACTTGATCTCGAACGCGATCAAATTCACGCCGTCGGGCGGCAAGGTCCACGTGGTGCTGGCCACGCATGGCGAAGAGCACCTCACACTGACCGTTACGGACACGGGCATTGGAATGCCCGCAGAGATGGTCGCGAAGCTCTTCAATCCGCTGGGCAACGTCAGCCGTCCGGGCACGCAAGGCGAGCACGGGACCGGGTTGGGCATGGCAATCGTCAAAGAGATCGTGAACCACCACGGCGGCAAAATTGAAGTACAGAGCGCGCCAAATCAGGGGACCACGATTCGCGTGGACCTGCCTGTGAGCCTGCTGGCCGACAAGGCCATTCCCGCGACTGCAGAAGCGGTGAGCTAGGCGCTAAGTTTGCTGCGAAGGCGCCGCAGGTTCGGGCGCAACCGCAGCGGGCGGCTCGGGCGCGGGTTTTCCGGGAAAAAGCAGCGAAGCCGCGATCGCCAGCCCGAGAATTCCAACCACGCCCCCCAGCATCAGCAGAATGCTGATTGGACTTTCGCCCGTCTCCGGATCGTTCGGCACCAGCATCTTCGCGCCAATACCTACCAACAGCAGCGCCAGCGCGGGATTCAGGAAGCGCAACTTGAACAGCGAACGTGCGAGCAGGAAATAAAGTGCGCGCAGACACAGAACCGCGAAGATGTTCGACGTGTAGACCACGAATGGATCGCGTGAAAGCCCCAGGCACGCGGGGATCGAATCGAGCGCAAAGAGCAGGTCGGTGAATTCAACGAGCAGCAGCACGAGAAAGAGCGGCGTGGCCAGCGTGACCAGCTTGCCGGTCGCACTTTTGGGATCGGGGCGCCGGATAAAGAAGCGTTCGCCTTCGTATTCGGAACAAAAAGGCAGGCAGCGCTTAAGCAGACGGCTGGGCCACGACTGCGACGGGTCGTGCTCGCCGCCGCTTGAGAAAAAGAGCTTGAGACCCGTCAGGATCAGGAAGCCGCCAAAGACATACTCGAACCACGTGAATTTCTGGAGCAGTTCGACGCCCGCGATGATCATCACCGCGCGCATCGCGATCGCGCCCAGAATCCCCCAGAAAAGCACGCGGTGCTGACGCTGGGCCGGGACCTGGAAATAACGAAACAGCAGCAGAAAGACGAAGAGGTTGTCCACCGAAAGCGACTGCTCGACGAGATACGCGCTGAAAAACTCATACGCGGGGCGCGCGCCTTTCCAATAATACACGCCCACGTTGAAGAGCAACGCCAGGCCAACCCAAACGCCGACCCAAAGCACGGATTCTTTCGGTGTGCGCTCGCGTGCGGCACGCCCGATGAACAGGTCCACGAAGAGGGCGCCCAAAACGACGACGCCAAAGACGACCCACGCCCAGGGCGGGGTCTCGGTGAGCGAATTCACGGCAGACTCCATCCGAAAATGCGCGTTGCTTTAAATTATGCGGCGACGGTGGGGGAAACTCAGGCAACGTGGCCCGGATCGAGCCCGGGGAGGGTCAATTCAAGGCGGGGGGGTGTAGCCGTTACAACCATGTAATCAGTATGCCCTATGGCGACGGAAAAAGCAAAATTCACGAGCGCGGGTTCTAGCGGCCATCGACGACGGGCAGGTGCGTGGGCGTCGAACCCGTCGCGCCGGCCAGCGCCGCGGCAGGCGTGGCGCTGGGGTGCGGCACCGGCTGTTCGAGCGGCACGGCGGAATCCCAGCGCGCCTTGGTCAGGCGCAGCGAATTCAAAATCACCAGCGTCGAAGCCGCCGCAAGCGCGACCGCGGCCACGCCGATCTCCAGCTTGTTGAACATCGCCAGCGGCACCATCACCAGATTGAAGAAGAGCGTAAAGAGCAGGTTCCAGTGGATCAACGCGCGGGCGTGCTGGCACAGGCGCAGCGCGCGCGCGACGCCGCGCGGATCGTGCGAAACGAGCACAATCGCGCCGGATTCCGCGGCGATATCGGTGCCCGCTCCGAGCGCGATGCCAACATCCGCCGCCGCCATCGCCGGAGCATCGTTGATCCCGTCGCCGACCATCGCCACGCGCCGGCCCTGGTCGCGCAATTGCAGCGCGAAGTCGATCTTGTCTTCCACCGGCATCAGCGCGTGAATCTCGTTTTCCTGCATGCCGCAGCGGCGTCCGACCGCGCTGGCCGCATATGGATTGTCGCCCGAGAGCAGGTGCATGTTGATATGCATGCCGCGCAGTTCGGCGACGGCTTCGGGCGCGGCGGACTTGAGCGCATCGCCCATCGCAATCGCGCCAAGCACCTGGCCTTTTTCTTCACCTAGGAAAATCAGCGTAAGCCCGGACTTTTCGAGGCCCTCGACCTTAAGCGCGAAAGGCGCATCGAAGGCCTGGCAGCGCTCGGAAACCAGCGCGCGCGAGCCCAGAAAATAATTCCGCCCGCCGAGTTTGCCACGCAGGCCGCGCCCGGGCAGCGGTTCGAATTCTTCGGCGCGGCGCAAGGTCAGGGTCTGTTTGCGGGCTTCGGCCAGCACGCCACGGGCGAGCGCGTGCTCGGAGCAGCTTTCCAGCGAGGCAGCAATGTTGAGCAATTCGGCGCGGTCCACGCCGCCGGCGGGCAGGACTTCGAGCGCCTTAAAGTGCCCATCGGTCAGCACGCCACTCTTTTCAAAGACCACATCCGAAACGCGGCCCGCGGCTTCAATCGCCTGACCGCCCTTGATCAGGATCCCGCGGCGCGCGCCCAAGCCCGTCGCCAGCATCACGACCATCGGCGTGGCGAGACCCAGAACGCAAGGGCAGGCCACAACGAGCACCGCAATCGCCGGACGTAACGCGCGAGAGACGCTCCAATCTTCACCCAGGAAGGAGAACCAGGACCAATCGGCGATGAAAGCGTTGAGCTGTTCTGAGGCGATGCGCTGGGCCAGCATGGGCCCGAGGTACCAGACCGCAAAGGTGACCACAGAAAGGAGCAGGACCGCAGGAGTGAGCACCGCGCTGACGCGGTCGGCCAGCAACTGTACGGGGGCCTTTTGCGTCTGCGCGTCTTCGACCATGCGCTGAATGTTGGAGAGCGTCGTCTCTTCGCCCACACCGGTTGCGCGGATCACCAAGCGCCCAGTCTGGTTGAAGCTGGCCACCGCGACCGTGTCACCCTTAACCTTGGAGATCGGGCGGCCTTCGCCGGTGAAGAGGGCTTCGTTGACGTCGCTCATGCCGTCGAGGATCACGCCATCAACGGGGATTTTCTCGCCCGGCTGCACGATCACGTTATCGCCGATCGCCACCACGCCCGCGGGAATTACCTGTTCGCGCCCGTCGCGCAGCACGCGCGCTTCCTTAGGCATCATCTCCCACAGGCTGCCCCACATTTTGTTGGCGGACTCACGCGAGCGGAACTCAAGCCACTTGCCCAAGCTGACCAGGGTGAGAATGCCGGCGGAGGCCACGAACATGGGGCCCCAGGTGCGCAGATCGGGGTCGTCGCTCACCCGCCCCACGAACGCCAAGACGCCTTGCAGATAAGCCGCGGTCGAACCGAGCACCACCAGGCTATCCATATTGAAGCGGCGCTGTCCGAGGGCTTTGAAGAAGCTGCGGTAATACTCCCAGCCCACCGTGATCTGGACCGGCGTGGCGAGCAGGAACAGCCACATCACTTTTTCTTTACTCGAGCCGGCGACGATGCGGTCGACGGCGAGCAGGATCAGGGTGAGGATCGCGCCAGCGAGAAAGCGCGAGCGCCAGGAGGCTATCTCGTCAATCGCATCGGCCAGGGTAAGCTGTTGCTGTTGGCGGTCGCTGCCGGGCATGGCCAGGCTGGCTTCAAAGCCTGCGGCCTTGACGGCGTCGATCAGCCGCGCGGGTTCGATGCTCTGGTTGTGGCGGACGGTGGTCATGCGCGTAAGCAGATTTACGCCCACGCTGAGCACGCCAGTTTGACCGCGCAGGGCTTGCTCGATGCGCTGCACGCAGGAGGCACTCTGCATGCCGCCCACAATGAGCACGGAGACGCGGTCTTTTTCGATAGGGTCGGCCACGCCAACGTTCCCGCCTATTCCTCGGTCATCCAAGAGCGGGGAGTATTAAACTGGAATTTCCGCAAAAAGCATCAAGTTTCCGCCCAATCGGGGCGAATTTCGGCCGGCTATTTCATCGGTAGACGTACGGATTTTAGGGTGGGCGCGCGATCTGAATTCGGCGGATTAAACCCCCGATTTCAGACCTTTAATGCAATTTGTTTGAAGGCTTCTTCAGCCTCAGCGCCAAGCTTTTCAAGCCGCTCGTTGTGCGCCTTCTCAAACTGGGAAATATCCGGCCCGAGCCGCGCGAGTTCGAGCAGCAGCTTGACCTCCGACGCGAAATCGGACGCCAGGATCGATTCGGCGCCGATTTTCTTCGCGCCGCCATCGAGGCCCGCCTGATTGTGGTAATTCCCGAGCGGCAACGCCAGCCCCGCCGAACGTAATCCTTCTGCGCAGAAGACGGTGGCTTCGCACGTCCCGCCGTCCATCAGCCGGCGCTGAAACTTGAAGTTGGGATCGAGCTTCTGCTGCGCCTGGCCTGCGCGGCGCAGGGATTCGGAAAAACCCGGATCGAAAATGCTTGAGGCATCGCCGATGCGCACAATCACACCTGCGCCTTGCGGAGCGTTGGGCAGCGCGCGCGAACATTCCAGCGAGATCACGCGCGCATTTTTCGGGATGCGGTTGCGCTTGACTGCGGAGAGCGCGCCATAAAAGCCCAGCTCTTCCCCGCGCGTAAAAAGCCCCCAGACACAGGCCTTTGGCGCCTGTTCGCGGGCCAGTTCATGCAGCACGCAGAGCGCCGCCGCCGCGCCGCCCAGATCGTCGCAACAGCGTGCGGTGATCTTGTCCTTTTTGAAGCTATAGCCGGGAAAGTCCCACATCGTGTAGCCGCCAGGTTCGGCAATGCCGCTGGTGACCTTCGCAGTTGCCTTCTCGAGTCGGCCCTTTTCGCCCGAAGCGCTTTCGAGCACGCCGCGTCCGATGGCCCGGCGTTCGCCGCGCCGGAAAAAGCGCAGCTTTGATCCGGCCACCGCGTGTGGCAAACCCACGCCGCCCTTGAAGGTCAAATGCACCACGTTGCCGTCGATGCGGTCCACCCAGAAGCCCGGATGGTCGAGGTGCGCAACCAGGATCAGCGGTTCGGCCGCGCTTTCGGCGCTCTTGGGATAGCCGACGTAGATGTTGCCGACTTCGTCGCGCGAGCAGGAGAGTTCCGGGCGCGCCTTGGCGAAGTCGAGGACGTACTTCGCGGGCAGGTCTTCCATCAGCGGCGCCGTGGGGCATTCGAAGAGCCCTTGAAGCAGCTCGAGCCACTCGGGCTTGCAGGCATTTTCAACAGGCGGAGCGGACGGCGCGGCGGTGGACATGGAATGCTAGGCCCTCGGCGTGGGTTTTCCGTAAAGCCGAGGCATCTTACGCGGGTAGGCGAGGCTGACAAATACCGGGCGGGGCGCCCCCTATTTAAGGAAGCGCCCCGCCCGGTTGAATTCAATTCTAAGCGGACTACTGGACTAGATCGTTTCCAATCCGTCGCGGTTGGGGAAGGCCGGGAACGGCGCGTGGGGTTCGGCCTGGTACCAGTACGCGACCGAGGCGATGTCATCCATCTGCGGCAGGTACCGACCGCCCGAACGCCAGCCCAGCGACTGCATCGTGACCTTAAGGTCGGACTCGAAGCGGATCGGGTCCATGATGTGCCAGCGGTATAAACCATAGCGCTGGTTGCAGCGGTACATGTCGTCCTTTCGGATCACCTGCGCGAGCCCCGAGTACGGCGTGGTGAACTCGCTGTAGTCGCGCTTGCCTTCGCCGCGCGGGTATTCAAAATTCCACGCGCCGCAGAAGTAATCTTCCGTGCCCGTACCGCAGATCGTGGGCCACTGGTCGCCGTCCATGTAGAACTTGATCTCGCCTTCGCCCCACCAACCGTTGTTGTTGGGCTGCCAGGCCATGTACGTGCCGACATAGTGGCCGTTGCCCTTAACGCCGTCGAGCAGCGTGTAGACCGTCTTGTACGGCAGCGGATTGGTGCGGCGGAACTGCGCATGGAAGTACGCCGCGTCGGCGGGGACTTCGGTGAGCGCGTAATCGACCTGGTAATAGACGGTGGCTTCTTCCTGCGCGAGGTTCTCGACCACGATCTTGGCCGACTTGCGGAAGGGCATCTCCCAATAACAGTTGAACGCGCGCCACGGGTTCACGCACACCGGCAGTGACTTGATCGGCGCATACTGATTCCAACCCATGCAGAAAAAATCGCCCAGCGGCGTTTCGACGGAAGGCGTCGCCTCTCCGTCCCAATAGATGCGCAGCACGATGTCGCGGTAGTTGCCCGTGTAGGTGATCCAGAAATGCTGGATCGCGCCGGGGCCGGCGATTTCGGCAAGCGTGAAGCTCTTGCCCGCTTCGACCTTCACGCTGGGCGAGACCTTCCAGCCCTGACCAAGGTCAATGGCGCACTTCGCGCCCGTGCCCGTGGTGGCCATGCCGCCCTTGCCCTTCTCGCCATTATAATTTTCAGCGGAGATGGAGCGCGTTTTGGCTTTGGAAAGAAGCGCGAGATTTCCGAGATGCATACCGAGACCGTTGAAAGCCATGCTGCGATTCTCCTTTGCCGTTGAAGGCTTGCGCAATCGAGTGAGCAGTACGAATCTACCCTGTTTTCATTTGCGCGTCAAACCGGAACCTGCACGTGCGCAGCGCTCTGGCAATATATCTTAAGGTCCTACTTTGAGTTAAACCGGCAACATATTTTTTGAGTTGGCTAATCTTTGCGGAGGTTAAGTCGTATATAGATAGGCAGGCTCGAAAGTTGATCTTCCAGGTTGCATATCATGCACATTTTCAGCGTACTCTTCTTGTTCCTGTGCTGCGGTTTTGGGCTCTTGATTACGGTCAATGGAGCGTTTGAATTTCTAAAAGACCATAGCGATTTCAATGGTGGCGTGGTTGCCATTTGTGCGGGATGCCTGCTGTGCTTTTATGGAGTGGGCCGCCTCAAGCTCAGTAGTATGGCTATCGATTCGGCACGCCTGAATCGCCATGAAGACAACCAATTCGCGCTGCTTTGACTGCTAATTTATATGGTTGGGGCGGGCTCCATGCTCAGCGGCTTCATTGAGCCATCCATTCCGCGGGTGGGTTTGGGCGGATTGGCGATGTTGCTGGCCGTGGCCTATGACCTTGCCGAAAAGGTCCGTCGCACGCCGCGTTTGCCGCATTCGACACCGGAAGAACGCGAATATGAAGACCTGCTCGTCGTCATCGCGCTGCTGGCAGGTTTGGCTGGGGTCTGTCTGATTGCTTTCGGCTGTGCGGCCACAAAGGCGGCCCCAGTCGCGCTGGGCTGCCTGCCGCTGGCGGTTACCTTATATCTCTTGAAGTATGTGCGCTTACGCAGACTCAAGCCCGATCCAGTGTATTCTGCACCTGCGCATCACTTAAATTATTGACGCTTCGAGTCGGCTTCCCGCACGACTTGAGAGTACAATAAGCTGCATGCGACGCCTCGAGCGCCCCCCGCCGCACCTACCCCCGCTGGACGATGGTTCCCGGGAGCGACAGCGTAAGCTGGACAACCAGATCCGCCTGTTGCCGCTGGTGTTCTACGTCATTGGCGCGGGGATGATGCTGAAGGGCTATATCGAAGTCAAAGATGACCGGACTTACGCCGCGTTGATCGTCTGCGGCGGCTTGGTGATGCTTGCGGCGATGGGCTACGACAAGCGCTGCAAAGAACGCGAAAAGTCCCACTAACCGCAAGCACGCGTAATATTCCCAAAAGGAATTCCGCGCCGCACGGTAGAAACCAGTAGAGAGACCTTTATTCAGGCGCAAATCGATGAGCGAGACGCAAGCTCCAGTCCAGGTCCGCGCGACCCCAGCAACAACGCCGCCGGAAGCGCCCACGGCCCCGGCCGCTCCCGTTGCGCCAGCAGTGCCCGATGCGCTCATGTTCTGCGAAGTCACTGGCCTACCGCTGCCACCAGCACCGAAAGCGCCACGGTTAAGCCCGCCTCGAGAGCCGGAACTGCTCGACTCTATACTCTTGCTCTTCATCTGCCTGGTGCTCAGCCTGACGTCGTTCATCTGGTTGGGCATCGCCGGCGCCTTTGGGGTGGTGCTCTATTGGCGCGTGCTCAAGTGGCGGCACCTTAAACGCTACTACCCCGAACAGTTCGGCGAAGCCAACCGCATCGGACTCGCGCCACTGATGATTTTTCTCGCCAGCGTTGGGCTCGTAGTTGGCGGGCTGATCCAGCTCTCGATAGGGTTCATTTTTGGCGGTATAGTCGGCATGGTCTTCGCCTTGAGCTTCGATCAATTCACCAAGGACCAGGATCGGCTGGCCCGCAAAAGTCGGCAGAACAAGGAGCACTGCAATGACCAGTGATCCGGAACTCGTCCCGCAAACGCCGCAGACCCCGCTTGTCCTGCCGTCGGCGCCGCGCCTGCCGACCGCGACACTTTCGCCCGAAGACAAGGCCAGCGTCCGGCGCGTGGTGCAGCTCGCGCGCAAGGTCTTCCCCCATTTGGTCTGTCTGCTGGGCGCCGCGGTGATCCTACTGGGCTTTCTCGACGACAACTCGTTTATGTTTTGCGGCGGCGGTGCGCTGGTGCTTTTGGGGCAACTCGGCGTGAAGCTCTTCTCGCCGCGCACCGAGGAAGACGCCGAAGCGGCCGCGGTCCGGCATGCCGAGTCGAACCAGGTGCGGCTTCTGGCGCTCGTGATTTACATCGTCGGCGCGGGGCTGATGCTGAGCGGGTACGTCGATCACTTTTGGGGCGAAGACGTTCCGCGCGCGCAAATTCTGGCCCTAATCTCCTCTGGTGGCGTGGTGATGCTGGGCGGCATTGCCTGTGACCACTTCAGCAAACGCCGCATCGATCGCATGCCGGGTTCCAGCCTTGCCCGGATTTCGCGCGCGCAGATGCTTCTGGTATACCTTGTAGGCGCGGGCGTGATCTTAAGCGGCTTGGTCGACATCCCCTTGAAGCAAGCGCCGTATGAACTCGCTGCAGGCGCGGGTTTGTGCTTTGCGGCGCTGGTCTGCGATCTCTTCTTTTTCTGGCGCGAGCGGAAACGCTAGAGGACCCCAGCCGTGGATCTGGAGTTAGAGCCCTCCGAGCCCAAAGCGTCGCCTCCGGAGCCGGAGCCCTCGCTCGGCCCAGACATTCCGCCGGAACTGGCCAATCCGCAATCCAGCGTGGAACCGCCGCCCGCCCCCACGCCGCGCTACCCTTTTCAAACGCAGTTGCTGCTCGTGCTGGCCGCGTGCGCGGCATGCTTCCTGCTCGGCGGCGCGATGCATTTTGATGTGCTCTTCGTCCTGAGCCTGCTGGGGCTACCTGGGTTCCTCTTTTACGTGGGCTACCAGGACCGGCAGGGCTACAAACCCCCGCTGGCCCGGCAAATGGACAACCAGATCCGCCTCGTGCCGCTGTTGATGTACATCTTTGGCGCGGGCATCGTGCTGAGTTATTACGTGGACAAATTCGCATCCGACTCGGAAATGGACAAGCTCGACTTTACCCTGCGCGTTTTGGGCGGCGCCGGCGTGATGCTGGTGGCAGTGGTCTACGACCACCGCTGCAAGCAGCGGGAGCGCCAGTCGAAAGGCGGCGCGGATGGAAGCTGATCCGCCGCCCGCGGAAGCCGCTTCAAGCCCGCCTGCGCAAAAGCCCAAAGCGCCCCAATTGTTAAAGCGCAATTGCGCGCTCGATCTGGTCTTTCCCGTGGTCCTCATCGCATCCGTAATCTTGATTCTGGTGGGGTTGTTCGACCAGAAACCCACCTTCCTAGTGGGCGGCCTGCTCGGCGGGCCGTTCCTGTTCTTTTATTTCCTGCTGCAGGAACCCCGGCCCTTCAGATCGGAAGAAGAGCAGCAGCGCGCGAAGGCGGAACGCCGCCAAATCCGGCTGCTACCGCTGCTGGTGTACACATTCGGGCTGGGACTGGTGATCAGTTTTTTCGTCGAACGCCTGATCCCCGAAGTGAACCAGGCGGATTTCGTGGTGCGAATATTGGGCGGCGTAGCGCTGATGTTTCTGTCCATGGTGTTCGATAACGACGCCAAGCGTCGCGAGCGCGTGGCGCAGGACGAACCGCATGGAGATTGAATCCAAGCCCAGCAACGAGGTCCGGCTGGAAATCATGGCGCGGCAACGCGCCGCGATAGGGCGCATTAACTTCATGGCCGGGTTTGCGTATCTACTGTGCCTGGTCGCGATCCTTGGAGGCGGCGGCAACAAATCGAATGCCCTTTTTATTGGCGGCGTGGCGGTTGGCCTTTTCACCTATTTTTTTGCTGAACATGCACGCCGGCGCGCACGAAGGGAAATCGCCCAATCAAAACCGGCGCCGCAGCCCGAGCGCGAGGAAACGAAGCAAGTCCGGCTCTTGCCGCTCTTGTTTTACATTTTCGGGATCGGACTGGCCATGAGCTACTTTACCGAATGGTTTGAGAACGGAACGACGACGTTTGATTTTGCCGTGCGGATCCTCGGCGGCGGCGCGCTACTGCTTTGTTCCATCATCGTGGATCACCGCTGCAAAAAGAGCGAGCGGCAGCCATAGGCGGTGTATTAACAGATACTTCAGCCTTGCAAACAAGGTGGAAAGACCTGAGAATTGGATTTCCTTTACGCATCGGAGAACTTGCATGCACAAAGCCGTTCTGCTCAGCGCCGCGCTGCTCATGCCCGCCGCCTGCCAGGCCATGACGATCGACGATCTCTCGCCCGGCAAAACGATCACCGGTCCCAACCTGACCCTGAAAGACATGAAGGGCAAGATCGTGCTCGTGGTCTTCTGGGGCATCAACTGAGGGACGTGCGTCGCCGAAGCTCCGCAGTTGGCGGGGCTCTACAAGAAATATTCGGAGCAGGGCGTTCATATTATCGGGCTTGAAGCGCAGATGTCGCCGGCCGCCGTCATCGACACATTCTCCAAAACCAAAAATGTCACCTACCAGCTCACGAGCCAGGGCGATGTGAAGGGCGCAGGCGTGCGCGGCCTGCCGCATAATTACCTTTTCGGCGCCGATGGGCGCCTGGTGGGCGAACAGGTGCCGCTTAACGAACTCGATAAAAAATTCAAAGACCTGATCCCCGAAGTCAACGCGGCGCTCGCCGGCCCCGGGCCCTACGTGAAGCTGGCCACGCTGGCCGCGACCGTAAAGACCGGACAGGGCTTGGGCCAGGCGCTTAAGACGTTGCGCACCAAGAAGGACAGCAAGGACGCCGACGAAGCCAAGGAAGCGGCCATGATGCTCGAATCGCTGGGCGGCGCAGCGCAGGCGCGGCTGGAGAAGGCGGAATCCTTTAAAGCCACTGACCCGACGCAGGCGCTGGCGCTGCTCGATAAAGTGGCCACGGCGTTTGCGGGCGACGAAATCGCCGACAAGGCCCAGAAGGAAGCCACCGCCATGCGCGCCGATCCGGCCGTGCGCAAGGAAGTCGAGGCCGAAGGCATGTGGAAACAGGTCGAGGCCCTCCTGGAAAAGGTCAAACCCGGCCCGGGTGGCGACAAGAGCCTCTCGTCGGATGCCGTCCGCAAGCTCAACATTGCGGTGCTGCAGAACATCGCCGGCGGCTGTCAGAGCATTTCGCAGCGCTACCCCGGCACGAAGGCGGCGGCGAAGGCCGACGACCTGCTCTCGAAGCTGAAATAGCACCCAGGAACCACCAGCCCTGCCAACGCGGCCTCCCTTAAAGGAGGCCGCGTTGTTTTGGGGCCGCGACACCCGTCCCGAACTTGCTCTGACGCGCGGCGCGCCTAACCTCCCGGCATGACCACCCCATCCGACGCCCCCATTGATCTGCGCTCCGACACCGTGACCGCGCCTTCGCCCGAAATGCGTGCGGCCATGTCCGCGGCCGAAGTCGGGGACGATGTCTTTCAGGAAGACCCCACGGTTAAGCGCCTCGAAGCGCAGGCCGCCGAGTTGATGGGCAAGGAAGCCGCGATTTTCGTGCCCTCCGGCTGCATGGCCAACCTGATCTGCGTGCTTGCGCAGGCGCCGGCAGGCAGCGAGATTCTCGTCGCCGAAAACAGCCATATTCACACCGCCGAAGCCGGCGCGTACGCGCGCTTTGCGCAGGTCAACAAATGGGCGCTCAAAGTCGATCCCTACGGGCGCTTCGATCCGGCGCAGGTGCTCAATTCGATTCACGTGGGTTACGGACGCCCCGGCGGTAATTCGCATTACCCGACGACCAGCCTGCTGTGCTTCGAAAACACGAACAACTTCTGTGGCGGGACCGTACAGACGCCGCAGGAGCTGCGCGCAGTCGCCCAGGCCGCGCGCGTGAAAGCGCCGTGGCTGAAGGTGCACCTGGATGGCGCGCGCATCTTCAACGCGGCGGTGGCGCTCAATCTGCCCGCAAAGGAAATCGCATCGGTCGGCGACAGCGTTTCGTTCTGCCTGAGCAAAGGCCTGGGCGCGCCGGTCGGTTCGCTGGTCTGCGGCACGAAGGACCTGGTCACCGAAGCCCACGCGCTGCGCAAGATGCTGGGTGGCGGGATGCGCCAGGTCGGCGTGCTCGCCGCGTGCGGGCTGGTGGCGCTGAAGGAGTCCTCCATCGCGAAACTCGCCGATGACCACGCGCACTGTAAGCGCCTGGCGGAGGGTCTCGGCGCGCTCAAAGGCGTGGAACTCGACGCGAATCTGGCCCCGACGAACATTCTTTTTTTCGCCTACCGGGGTCCGAAGGGCGACGTATCTTGGCTGACCCGCGAGCTGAACGCCGCGGGCGTGCGCTGTCTCCAGATCGGCCCGCGGATCCGCATGGTCACCCACCGCGACGTCTCGCGGGCGCAGATCGACGCGGTTCTGGAGCGCGCGCGGCGCATCCTCGCTTAACGCGGAGGCCGCTTGGCCAATCTGCTCAACGCCGGGCTTCAGGGCATCCTCGAAGGCCTGACCGAATTTCTGCCCATCTCCTCGACGGGCCACCTGATCCTGATCGAACAATTTATCCCCGTGTACGATGTTAACACGCTGGGCATCGATGACGCGAAGGCGCACGAAGACGTCTTCAACGTGGTAATCCAGTTCCCCGCGATTCTCGCGATCATGGTGCTGTACTTCCGGCGCCTGCTTGCGTCGGTGCGAGAAATCCCCGCGCGGCCCGAAGCCCGGCGCTTCTGGGCGGGTCTGGGCATTGCGTTCCTGCCCGCGGCGGTGCTTGGCCTGGCCATTCACCACCAGATTGAAGAGAAGCTTTACGCGCCGGTGCCCATTGCGATCGCGCTGATCGTTGGCGGCATTGTGCTGATCCTGGCGGACCGCTTCACGGGCGCTGGCCGCATCGAGAAAGCCGAAGATGCGAGCTTCGGGCAGGCAATCCAGATCGGCCTGTTTCAAGCCGTCGCACTTTTGCCCGGCGTCTCGCGCTCTGGCGCGACGATCATCGGTGCGCGGCTCCTGGGTCTCACGCGCACGGCCGCGGCGGAGTACTCCTTCTTCCTGGCGCTGCCGACAATGCTGGGCGCATTCGTTTACAAGCTCTACAAGGCGCGCGGGATCCTTTTGTGGGATGTTGACGGCCCGGCGTTGCTGGTTGGCGGGGTGACGTCGTTCGTGGTGGCGCTGGTGGTGGTCGCATTCTTCATCAAGTTCCTGCAGAAGCACGGGCTGGGCGTCTTTGGCTGGTACCGCATCGCGCTGGGAATTCTGGTGCTGGCCCTGGCCGCGCGCACCGTGGCGTGAGTTGCTCTTGTCCGCGCGCTGGCTAGAACGCATCTCGAAATTCGGCCTCTGCCCACACGGAGCCTTCCATCAACATGCCTCGCATCGGTGAACCGCTGTTTCTGGCCCCGCTCCCCATGGAAAAAGTCTGGGGCGGCAACCGGCTAGGCAAACTCTTCGGCAAGGCCTTGCCGCCGGGAAAGATCATCGGCGAAAGCTGGGAACTGGTCGACCGCCCGGAAGCGCAGTCGGTCGTCGACGGCGGCCCGTACGCCGGATGGACCCTGCGCAAGCTGATGGAAGAGCGCGCGGCCGAACTCCTGGGCGCCGAAATCGCCGCGCGCAAGCCGCCCGCGTTCCCCTTGCTCGCGAAGTACGTCGACGCGGGCGAACCTTTGAGCGTGCAGGTACACCCCGATGACGCCGGCGCGCGCAAGCTGGGCTACCTGGACCGCGGAAAATGCGAATGCTGGGTCGTCGTTCACGTGGACCCAGGATCGCGCATCACGCGCAGCCTGAACCCCGGCGTGACGCGCGCGCAATTCGAAGCCGCGCTGGCCGCCAAGCGCCTTGACGACGTGCTGCTCAGCTTCGAGCCGAAGGTGGGCGACGTGATCGCGCTGGCGCCGGGCACGATTCATGCCATCGGGCCCGGCATCGTGGTCGCCGAGATTCAGCAGAACTCCGATCTCACCTTCCGCGTGTGGGACTACAACCGCGTGGGGCTGGATGGCAAGCCACGCCCGATGCACGTTAAAGAGTCGCTCGAGACCATTGCCTTCGATGCAGCGCCCAGCGGGTTCTTTAAAGAAGACATGGGTCCGGCAACGGTCACGGGACGCGCAGCGGGTGCCGGCGCGGAAGCATTGCTCGACGGCCGCTACTTCAACCTGGTGCGCCGAAGACTCGCCGCCGGTTCGAACGCAACGCTGGGCGGACGCACAGGCGCACCTATCGTGCTGATGGCGCTGGCCGGAGCCGGGACGCTGGCAGGTCGGGAATTGCGCGCTGGGCAAACCGTCCTGGTGCCCGCCGACCGCGCGGAAGCCGCGGCGAAAGTTCAGGCCACCTCCGGCGAACTGATCTGGCTGGAGAGCACGCCGACGCCGGACGCGTAGTAAAAAAAAGAACGCAGCCGGTCCACGGCTGCGCCCTTGTACTACATCAATCAAATGCTTATGGAATTTCAGGCGGCGGCCATGCACCTCCGTAGGCCGGACCAGCCGTCGTGCCCGCCGGAATATTGCTGGTGTAAATCGAAAAGCTGGCGCCTGCCCCCACCGTCACATTGCCGCCGGCCCGGTTGTTCGAGAAGTTACTTTGGGAGACCGAGGCCTGTCCGGTGCTGCCCACCATGAAGCCCTGACCCGCGCAGTTCACCGCCAAGACGCTCTTGAAAGTGTTCACGCCTGTTGCCGCTTCAGAGTCAAACCCGTTTGCCGCGCTGTAGTACACGGCGCACGAGGTCAGCGTGTTGGACGTACCGGTAATCAGGAATCCGCGCACGCTGACGTTGTTCGCGCTATTGCCGGTCAGGAAATTGCTATCCGACGAAACCAAATAGCCCTGCGTGAGCGTGGTTGTGTTGTTGCTGACCGTGGCGCCGAAGGTGTTGAGCGCAAAGCCTTCGCCCAGGCAGTTGCTGGCGGTGCAGGAGCTGACCAAGGTGCCGGCGGTGTTCGTTTGTGTAGTGATATTGTAGCCCTGGCCTTCGAGATGCTGGGCCAAGTTAAAAGTCACGCGGCTCTGATCACCCAGGATGACCACACCATTACCGCCGCCATATTGGAGCAGCGTGTTGTAGACCACGGCTTTCGGCCCCGTCAGCGAGATCGCATCCAGTGCGGTGTTCTCGACGGTAATCGAGTTGATGACCGGGAAATTCCCCGCAATTACAACCGCCGTGGCGCCTTCAGACAGATTGATCAGGTTGTTGTAGAGCCTGACGTCGTCGGTGGTGGCGGAAACCGCGCCGTTCAGGCATTTCTGAATCAGGTTGCTTTGAATCAGAATATTGGCCTTCGTCGCCGGCGCGCTGGCATTGGAGTAGCTGCCGGGACTGAAATTAATTGCCGCCAGCCCCGTACCGCCCTGACAGCCGCGAATCGTGTTACTCAGTACGGTCGAGGCGGACGAATCGGAATTGACGAAGCAATCGATCGCGTTGTTGGAAAGACAATTGTACACGTACAAGCCGGTCACCGCGCCGGTGCAGTTGATCTGCTTGACGCCATTGTTCAACGTGAGGCCTTGAATCGAAACGTTGTTGGCGGTGATGGTGAAGATGTCATTGTCCGAAGGGCTGCTGGTGAAGGTGAGCGAAACTCCGGTGGCCGTGGCGGTGGAGACCACCGTAAGTGTGACCTGGGTGGCCGAATTGATGCTCCTGATCGACGCCGACGCTCCGATGCCAATTCCCGTGACCGCCGCGCCAATTCGCAGATTCACGGTCGATGAAAGGCCTGAGATCACCGCGCTGCCGCTTGCCGTGTTGCCCGTAAGGGTGGCGTTCACGGTGGTGCTATGTCCATCGATCAGCCCGCCGCTTTGGCCGACAATTTTCAAGCCCGGCGTGTTGATGAGAAAGGGTGTCCCGGAAGGCACTTCGTGCCGGCCCACGATAAAGATCGTTCCGTTTGGCGACGCGTTGTTAATCGCATCCTGAATGTTTTGGCCACCCCCAACGGTTTGCACCGCCGCGCTGGCGAAAACGGAATTCGACCAGAATCCGACACAGACCAAAATCAAGGCGCAGCAAATACGCATAAGCTCTTTTCCCTTTGGGTTAACCAGCACAAACCAACATACGCTGGTGTTCGCTTTGTGTTGCAATGGAGACGCACTGAGCAGGTAGACGCTTGCCGAGTCCTGACCTTTGCAAAATATTGGACGCCACATGGAATGCAAAATTTATTAGTTCGAAATCTGAAAATGGGACCGCATAAGGTGCACTTTTCTCCGCGCGGTGCGCAAAGGAGAGCTGCGATTTATTCATGCGGTAGTGGTCATTTTCCCAAAAAAGTATTCCTCCTGACCTCTTCCCCCGAGCTGGGCCTCAACTCTGTCCTCGGCTACAGCCCCCCAATCCTGGCAAGCAGCGATCCTCATTTAGTCCACGGGGAAGCCCTCCAGCGCTTGGCAGCGTGATTCGCCCTGAATGTACCAGTAGAGGCAACTTGTTTCGGCTTCAAGCGTTGATTAGCGGACAACATTTTTAAAATTTGTGCTCTAGGTGCATTAATCGTGGTTTGATGGGCGAACTTCGTGACGCTTTCATTCGGCGTGAAAAAATGTGCACCTACGTGCATTAAACCCAGCGACCCCATGCTTCAGACACCAAACAGGTTTAACGCGGCGGGCTCTTGCCCTAGGGAATCACGCCAAACCTAGGCTTCAATAAACTCCTTATTATTAGACCGGTCAAGCGGAATAGTGGTACAGTTTAAAATAATTTACAAGCCCGCATACAATCGCCGCGCCCCCCTTCCTCCTTAATGGTTGTGCTGATGCGGGGCGGGCGCTTCAGGCGGCTTGGGTGCTGGCGTTTCGGGAGTCGGCGTGGCCTTGAGCAGCTCCTTGGGGATCTCGGATTCGGAGACTTTGACCGCCAGCGTGCCTTCCGGATTTTTGTAATGCCCGGGATCTTCATAGGTCTTGATCCCGTCGCGCACTTTCAGCACGGTGAACATGCCTCCCATCCCAATGGGCCCGAACTGGCCGTCGCCGGCCATCATGGGCAGCGTGTTGAGCGGACCGTCCATGTTCATCCCCAGCATGTCGTACATGCCGTTGGAGCCCATATCCATGTAGCCCGGAATCAGGCTCGTAATTTTCTTCGAGACGGCCCGCTGATCGACTCCGATCAAGTTGGGGATGTCGTGGCTCATCGCGTTCATCGGATGGTGCAGCATGTGGCAATGAAAGGGCCAGTCGCCGGGGTTGTCCGCGACGAATTCAACCGCGCGCGTCTGCCCCGGGCCGACGACGATGGTGGTTTCGGGCCACTGCGCCGCCTTGGGAATCTGCCCGCCATCGGTTTCCGTGACCCAGAAGCGGTGCCCGTGCACGTGGATCGCGTGCGAGTCCTGCGTGATGTTGGCAAAACGCACGCGCACACGCTGTCCGGTCCGAACGACCAGCGGGTCGGTCCCCGGATACACGCGGCTGTTAAACGTAAACTGGTTGAAGTCGGTCATGACGTTCGGATTCGGCGTCGCCGTTCCCGGTTCGACCGACCATTCGTGCAAAAAGATCGCGAAGTCCCGATCCACCGCGGGATTCTCGGCTTCCTTGGGATGGATGATGAAGAAGCCTTCCATGCCCAGCGCAATCTGGATCATTTCGTCCGCGTGCGGGTGATAGAGGTACGTACCGTGCTGCTTGAGGGTGAATTCATATTTGAAAGTATCGCCGGGCTGGATGGGCTTCTGCGTGAGGCCGCTGACGCCATCCATGCCATTGGGCACGAACAAACCGTGCCAGTGAACGCTAGTGGGTTCCTTAAGTTTGTTCGTGACGAAAATGCGCACGCGGTCGCCTTCGACGGCTTCAATTGTAGGCCCGGGCGTCTGGCCATTGTAGCCCCAGCAATTGACGATCATCCCGGGTGCAAATTCGCGCTTCACGGGTTCGGCGATCAGGTGAAAAACTTTCACGCCGTCCTGCATCACGAACGGCAGCGTGCTGCCATTGGGCGTGACCACCGGCGCAAACGGCGTCTTGTCCGCGTTCTCCGCCGCGGGCGCGGCAAGCGCGCACAGCCCAGACAAGACCAGTGCGAGCATCAGTAGTCTGCTCATGGCCAACTCCTTTATTGTTTCTTTGGTTCGACTTTTTCGGACTCTTGCGCCGGATTCGCTGGCGGCGATGCGGGCTTGGCATTCGAGGCCGGCCCAACGAGTTTGCCGCCGACCACGCGCTCAAGTTCGCAGCGCGCAACCCAATAGTCGCGCACGATCTCGATGTACGCATGTTCGGCCTGCGCCTGCTGCTGCCGGGCGTTCAGCAGATCGAACGGCCCTTTAAGCATGAAGTTATATTGGCGCAGGTACAGGTCGATGATGCGCGCGCGGTTGGGCAGGAGCACGGTGCGGTATTCCTGCGCGGCGGCTTGGCCTGCCCGGAGCATTGCGCTGGTTTCGCGGACTTCCGATTCCACCTGCACCGCGAGCGCTTCGCGCTGGCGCTGCGCCTGCCGGAGTTCGGATTCCAGACGCGGGACCTGCCCCTGGCCCCAATCGAAAATTGGTAGCGCCAAGGATAATTGCGGTCCGCGCACCCATTGGCGGCTGGTATCGCGCTCCGCGCTGAATTCCAGATCGACGCCCGTGGGCAGGTAGCGCGTCTTGCGTTTCAAAGACAGCGCGCGCTCGGCCAATTCCACCTGTTTGTCCGCGATGGCCAGGTCCAGGCGCTGAGCCAGCGCGGCGGCTTCCAGATCGGCGTCGGACAACTCTTCCGTGGGAATTTCAGGCAGCTTGGGCGCGACTTTCCATTTGGTGTTCGCGCCGGACAGCCCAAGCAAACGATTGAGCTTCTCGCGCTCCAAGCTGCGCTGAATTTCAGCCTGTGCCAGATCGAGTTTGCTCTGGCTGTAGAGCGTCTGCTGGCTGATCAGGCCCAGCTCGTTGACCGTGCCCGCTTCATGCTGGCGTGCGGCCAGTTCGGCGGCGGCTTCATTGGCCGCGACCATCGTGCGCAGTTCGACCAGCAACTGCTCCCGCGCCTGAAGGGTGTAGAAGGCGCGCTTTACTTCCGCGAGCAGCTTCAGGACTTCATTGGTCACGCGCAGCTTGGTCTGTTCGAGCTGTTGTGCGGCGATCTTCCGGCGCAGCGGGGTGATGATCAGATCGAGCAGGTTGTTGCCGATGCCAAATTCGGTATTGGCCACAGAAGGCGGCCGGTCGGGGAAGCGGACGCTGGCCGAGATTTGCGGATTGCGAAGCAGCCCCGCTTGCACCAGATCGGCCTGCGAAATGCCTATTTCTTCGAAGCTGGCTTGCAGTGTGTGGTTATTGAACAGTGCGATTTGTTGCGCGGTTTCGACGGTTAATTCGGCCTCTAAGAGCGCATGCAAGCGCGCGGGGAGGTCTTCCCGCGATGCCGGTTCGCGGATCCATTCTGGATTCTGGCCGCTGCGGGCGACGACGGTGCTTTGAACTTCCAGAAACGCCGCTTCGGGTTTTACGGTGCCGCACCCGGAGAACACCAACGGCACGAGCAGCAGCGCGATCAAATAAGTACGCATGATTCCCCCCAACGTAAGACTTGGCATGAGTGTGAAGGAGGCATCTTAAAATGAAGGCCGAGGCAATCCAAGCCTGTTGGGCGGATTAGAAAGAATTAATTCAATTCTTGACCGAATCAATTAGGGTGCTCTTTGTGAAGAATGCGTTCGATGCGATAGAAGTAATTGATGTCGTTCAAGCCGAAAGCGTGAAAGGCCATGACAAAATTGGTCCTCGAACCAATCCTGACTATCTACACAATGCTCAAGTTTGCTGGCAAAGTCATGATTTTACATTTCATAGCTTATAGGTGACAATGGCCTCTCTTGATTAAGGAGATGGGTATGCACAGAAATTCAATTTTGCCCATCCTAATGCTAGGCGTCTCTTGTATTTCAAGGATTCTAGCTGGCGAACAAACTTTGGAAGAGATCGAATACAAATCTTCAACGGACAACTCAACTCCAATAAAAGCAAAAGCTATCATTACGCCAATTGAAAATAAGAAAACAAAAATCAGGATAATGCTTAGCAACCCAAGC